>Ga0302326_10000659_pt1 | contig 92219 bp, 85 predicted proteins | sample Palsa_T0_3_FD_202264 | JGI IMG/M metagenome (GOLD analysis project Ga0302326, IMG submission 202264) | Peat permafrost microbial communities from Stordalen Mire near Abisko, Sweden - Palsa_T0_3 | ecosystem: Environmental > Terrestrial > Soil > Palsa > Peat permafrost | place: Sweden: Abisko... | reverse complement strand
CGTCCAAAATGAGCCGGGTGACTTCGTCCGCTTCATAAGGGACAACCTGCTCGGCGAGGAAAGTCTTGAGCGGCAATTCGCTCAGGGCCATCTGCGCCGCCACGCGCTCCTCTGCGCTCGCGGCCGAGAGCCCGGCTAAGTGGTCTCCCGAGCGCGCCGGCGTGGCTTTCGCGAGCAGCGTCTTCAGATCGTCAAATCGGTAGACCAGGTTGCCGACAGTTGTCGCATATCCGCTCACGGCTGTTAGTTCAGTGTACCGACGTTCACTTCCCTTCTTCATCTCTCATCTGTTCCGGCTCAGCGCTTTACACGGATCACCCGCACCGGCAGCTTTCTCACGCGCTAATCTTTCATCAGCATGTTGACCCGTCGCTTTCCAGCCGCCTCCGACGCCAACCCGCAAAAATACGCGGCCAAACACAAAAATAGGCCTGATGCGCCACCCGATACCGCCAGCCACCAACAACCACCACCCCCCTAAAAACCCGGACGAAACCTCGCCTCCTGTTCGTCCTACAAATGCCCGAAGCAGCCGCACGGAGCTATACTAGTAGTTTCAGGAGCGCATAATGAATACGTATTGGAAGTTCGGCGCCATCGTCGCGGTAATCATTGGCGTGCTGGCATGGCTCGCCATGGGCGGAGTCACCGAAAGCAAGACGTACTACAAGGAAATTAAGGAAGTCAAACAGTTGGGCGACCGCGCCCAAGGCCAGCGCTTGCGCGTGAACGGTTACGTGGAGCAGGGCTCCATTGTTCGCGACGGCTCCAAAGTCAGCTTCACCCTGCACCAAACTCCGGGCGTCCTACACCAGGATCCGGTCCGGCTCGCGGTTGTGTACAACGGCATCGATCCGCTGCCCGACACGTTCAAGGACAACGCGCAGGCCCTCGCTGACGGGAAGTTAGGTCAGGACGGCGTTTTTCATGCCAGCAAAGTGCAGGCGAAATGCGCGTCCAAGTACGAAGCCAAGCCACAAATGAAAACGGGCGCGACCCCAGCCATCAATCAGGCTAGAAGCTAGTTCGTCTCGCGTTCGTTCGAGGACCAATAAGCTCGAATGGAAAATATCGGCGCTCTCTCAATCCTGCTCGCCTTCTGCCTCACCGTGTATGCGGTGATCGCGTCGGTGGTGGGCAAGCTCAAGAAGAACTCCTTTCTCACTGTCAGCGCTGAACGCGCGGTCTACTCCGTATGGTTTCTTGTTTCGGTCGCGGCCGGCCTCTTGATTTATTCCCTTCTCACCGGCGATTTCCGCCTGGCCTACGTCGCCGCGCACACCGATTCGTCCATGTCGAAGATCTACAAGTTCACTGCCTGGTGGGGCGGGCAGGAAGGCTCGCTGCTGCTGTGGTCGTGGCTGCTGGCCAGCTATTCGGCGGTCGTGGTGTTCATGAACCGGCGCAAGTTCCGCGACATGATGCCGTGGGTCACATCCGTGCTCATGACCACCGAGGCGTTTTTCCTGATGTTGATCAGCTTCGTGCTAAGCCCCTTCGGAATTCTGGAAGCCGGCCGTGGCAACATCGTCGAGGGCGTGGGTCAAGGCCTGAATCCGCTGCTCCAGTATTGGACCATGGTGATTCATCCGCCGATGCTCTATCTCGGCTACGTCGGATTCACGGTGCCGTTCGCTTTTGCGATGGGCTCGCTGATCACCAAACAGCCGGGCGATGCCTGGATTCACACCACCCGGCGCTGGACCATCGTCACCTGGCTGTTCCAAAGCGCCGGTATCCTGCTGGGCCAGGGTTGGGCGTACGCAGTGCTCGGCTGGGGCGGCTATTGGGCCTGGGACCCGGTGGAAAATGCATCGCTGCTGCCCTGGATCACCGCCACCGCGTTCCTGCACTCGGTAATGATGCAGGAAAAGAAGGGCATGATGAAGGTGTGGAACATGGTCCTGATTTCCGGGACTTTCTTCCTCTGCATCTTCGGAACGTTCCTGACGCGGTCTGGTGTCGTCAGTTCGGTGCACGCCTTTGCGCAGTCGCCCATCGGCAAGTATTTCGTCATTTTCCTCGCCGTGGGCATCGCGGCCACCGTGATTTTAATTCTTGAACGGCTGAAGTATCTGAAGTCGGAAGCGCGCCTCGAGAGCGTGGTATCGCGCGAATCCAGCTTCATGTTCAACAACCTGATCCTGGTGGCCAGTTGCTTCGCGGTGCTGTGGGGCACGCTGTTCCCGGTGATTTCCGAAGCGGTCACCGGCGAAAAGATCAGCGTCGACGCGCCGTTTTTCAATCGCATCAACATCCCCATTGGTCTGGCGCTTATGCTGCTCACCGGCATTGGCCCGTTGATCGCCTGGCGCAGAAGTTCGCTCGAAAGTTTGCGGCGCGCGTTCTTTGTCCCCACCATCGCCGCCTGTGTGCTGATGATCGGGCTTGCCTTCCTGGGCGTCTATGAGCACCCCTACGCGCTGGTTTCGTTCGGCCTCTGCATGTTCGTGACGGCCACCATCTTTACGGAATTCTGGAAGGGCGCTTCGGCCATTCGCGCCAAGGACGGCGTCGGTCTCATCCCGGCGGCCATCGCGCTGACCCACCGCAATACCCGACGTTACGGCGGATACTTGGTCCACATGGGCATCGTGTTCATGTTCATCGGCTACACCGGCGCGGCCTTCGATCTGGATGTCACCAAGGAGGTCGCGCCCGGCGGCAGCTTCGCGTTGGGGCACTATGACATTCACGTGGTGAACATCGAGTCGGGCGAGAACGACACCTACGCGTGGCAGAGGCTGGCTGTCGAAGCCTCTCGCAACGGGAGCCCATTAGGACAGCTCTTCCCGGAACGGCGTCTATACAAGGCCAGCCAGCAGCCGACGTCTGAAGTGTCTATTCGTAGAAGGTTAAACGAGGATCTCTATGTCAACTTCGCCGGCCTCTCGGCGGACAACAAGCGCGCCGTCATCCAGGCTTATGTGTTCCCGCTGGTTTCCTGGATTTGGATCGGGTTTTGGGTGCTCGCGTTCGGCACCATTGTGTGCCTGATCCCGAATAAAGTACGTCTGTCTTACGCCCGGACGCAAGTGATTGGAGTTGCACAGAAACATGCGCCGGTTCAAAAGTAAGGTAATAAATAGTTTTCTGCTAGTCGCGTTGTTCGCGGGCGTTGCATTCGCCCAATCGGCCGAAGAGTTGGAAAGCCCGGCAGTGAATCGCATCGCCACGCGGTTGAACTGCCCGTGCGGATGTAAAACCAACATGGCTTGCCGCATGGATCCCTATCCTTGCCGCACTTGCTGGGATAACAAGAAAAAGATCCTCAAGATGGAGCAGGATGGAATGTCGGACCAAGCCATTCTGGCCACGTTCGCTAGTGAAATGGGCCCGAATACGGTCGTTGTGCCCCCGGGCATCCTGGGTTCGCTTTCGTTTTATACCGCCGCTGCCCTGGGTCTGATTTTGGTTGTGTTCGTGATCCGCAAACTAAGCCGCAAGGGGGCCCCGGTTGCCGCCGGCGGAGCGCCGCACGATCCTCTCTTAGATCGCTATCACGAGCAGATCGAAAAGGAACGGATCGAAAGGGAATTGGATAAGCTCGATTGATGGTTCTTTCGGCAGCCGTTGTCCTGGCCATGGGGACCATTCTGTTTACGCTGTTCGTACGTTCACAAGATGTTCCCGAAGCGCCGCCTGTCTCGCCAACGGCGCACCTGGAGGAACGCAAGGCGCAAATCTACGAGAACCTGCGCGATCTTCAATTCGAATTTCGCCTAGGCAAACTCTCCGACGAAGATTATCAGAAGACCAAATTGGATCTGCAGCGCGAGTTGGCGAAAGTGCTGGCTGAGATTGATGCCGTGCAGCCCGCGGTTCCGGCGCCCCAAAAAGCCGCTCCTAAAGCCAAGCCGGATGGCAAAACCTGTCCGCACTGCAACGCCAAATTCGACCAGCCTATGAAATTCTGCGGCGAATGTGGAAAGGCCATGGCATGAAACTCGTTGCGCTCCTCGTGCTTGCGATCACCCCCGCCTTCGCGGCCGTCGATGGCGTAATCGTGAACGGGACTACCGGCCAGCCTCAGCCAAACACCGTCGTTATGCTGATCCAACCTACGCAGGCCGGCATGCAGACGCTCGGTACAACGAAGACCGACGCCCAGGGCAAATTCAGTTTCGACAACAACGACGATCAAGGTCCGCGCCTGATTCAAGCGGTTTTCCAAGGTGTGCAATACAACAAAATGGTGCCGCCAGGCATGCCGTCCACCGGCCTTCAGATTCCGGTGTTTGCCTCCACTAACAAAGCGGGTACCGCCAAAGTGACGCAGCACTTCATCGTGCTGCAACCGGGCGAAAAGGAAATGACCGTCAGTGAGGGACTGCTTTACGTCGGCGATCCTAACGTCACGTATTACGACCCGGTCAACGGTTCAGTGCGCTTTTATATCCCGGCCGAGGCGAAGGGACTCGCCAGCGTCACCGTCAATCCGGCCGGCGGAATGCCCATCCAGAGGCCGGCTTTGAAGACCAAGGAACCGAACGTCTATAAGGTGGATTATCCCGTCCGGCCCGGCGAAACTCGTTTTGACATCAACTACACCGTGCCAACCACCAGTCCCATGATGTTCAACGATAAGGAAATCCATCCCGAAGCTGCGTCGAACCTGGTGGTCCCGAGCGGCGTAACGGCGAAGAGCGACGATCTGGAACTCGCCGGCCAGGAGCCGAAAACGCAAGCCAGCATCTATCGAATCAAGAACGCGAACTTCAAAGTGGAAGTGGATGGAATCGGCTCGCTGCAGCAGCCGGACGCCTCTTCCGACGATAATGGCCAGCCTCAGGTTCAGGAAGTGAAGCCGCGCATCTACGAAAGTCTGTACTGGATTCTCGGAATGGCGTTCGCTATTTTGGGCCTGGGATCGGTGCTCTTAGCGAGAAACGCGGCGAAATCTCAGAGCGGGTGATCGGGCATCGAGATCGAGCGCCACATGTGCGCCGATGGGCTGTTGTCGAAGCCAAGTCCCTCTTTGGGTTGCTTGAAATTGCGCCCGATGATGTCGATGAACTGATCGATCCTGGGGTTCACGTTGGGATCGAAAGCGTACAGATCGTTCACGGTGACCATGCGCGGCTCCAAATACCATTTGTGGTTCCGCACCATTTTGTAGGTCGCTTCGATATAGGGCTCCGGTTTATAATCCTCCCCGAACATGTTGCGGTAAAGATCCGGATACTCATAACCATTTTCATGATCGGCATAGAAGCGCAGCGCCTGATGATACCGGATGGCGAATGAGGTCTTCTCCGAGACGTAGGGCTCAAACATCTGCGCGCCCCACCAGCCATGATCCACCTTGATTAATTCCTGCACCACGTCATGCAGCAGGCAAGCCAGTATGATTTCCTCCGACATCCCATTTGTCATCGCGCGATTGGCGCTCTGGAGGACGTGGTTGGAGGTTGCGTTGAAGCGCAGACTGAAATAATCGACCAACGTCGGCTTCTCCGGCATGGGCGGAAGCCTCTTCACGTTGCCGGTGGACGAAGCGAAAAGGTTGCCGACTCCGCGCCGCGTGGGCCGCGTGTCGATCTTTTCCGCGACCTCGGCCGCCGTAGGAAACTTCTTGGCTACGGCCGCGTTGAGTTGGAACGCCATATAGTGTTCCAAGGCATCCGCTTTCGCTTCCGAACTCATCAGTGCCACGGCCGAAACGCCGCCCAGGCCCGCAAAAAATGCTCTGCGATCGATTTCCATATTCAGCTCCTTTACTTTGCTGTTGGCTGCGGACGCGGCAGGTCGAACATCACCATCTCTTTGCCGTCCGGCAGCGTGCAACGCAGAAACGTCCCGCCCTGCCGTCCATCCTTGAGGGGGGCAATCGTGATGGTTACTTTGTCGCCGGGGTTCAAGGTGCGTTTGGACCAGCCGCGCCGGCCCAGAAAATTCGGGCTCATGCCTTCAATGGCCCAGGTGTCCACGCCGCCTTTATCGTTAGGAACATCGATGAATGTAAATGTATGCGGATTGGTCCACTGAAAGTCTTTGATAGTTCCGGTTATCGTCGTGACCTTCGCCATGTCGAACATCTCAAACGAATGATGCGCCATGACCGGCTGAACGCCGAATAGGATGGCCAAGACGAAGGCGGTAAGGCCACCGGTGATGATTTTCGTTCTCATTCCATAATCTCGCTTCAATGTTTCAGGTTAATCCCGGGCTTCCCATCGGCATCCACGAAGTTGCGGTTGTTCTGCTGGCAGATGTACTCGGCCAGCGTCCAATCGCTATGACGCGCGTAGCTGATCGTTCTGGTCCAGGGCTTGGCCAAGGCCTCCGGATCGTCGATGGTGGTGACTATTTCCAGAGTCTTGGGATCTTTCAGATGGAAGCGTTCGACGATGTGCATCTTGTCGCTGTGCCGCATCCCCATGTTCATTCCCAGCGATGTGTCGGGGGTGAACCCAACTGAATCCGCCACCAGAGTGTCACCGTCCCAGTGCCCAATGGAATGGCCGTTGAAAGTCAGATCGGGATCCGCGGGATGTCCCCGGCCATCGGTGTAGATATGCCGCACCTGCATGAACGCCTCCGCGATGACGGTGACCATGCCGGGCGTAAACAGGATTTCAATGGGGTACGGCTGGCTCATGGTGCCAGGCATTCCGGCTGGAACGCAGTTCGCCATGGGCGAGTCCTTGGGCGCCTCCTGGAAAGCCTTGAGGATGGCGGCATACTTGGGAGTGAACGAAAATTGCTGTGCTGGAGCAAATCCTCCGCGGCCAAAGGTCATCTCCCAAACGCCGTTCATGTCGGGCAGTTTCTGGATTGAAGCCCATGTGCCCCCGGGCAGAGCGCTCGCGTCGGCGGCGGATAGGGGGGTAGCAAACGCGATTAGAGCGAGGCCCCATACGCCAAACGCTTGCTTCGTAACCCAGCCGGTGTGAGAATGGTGTTGGCAATCCACTTCGAAATTATATAAGAAATGGACCAGCAAGACACGCCTTCCGCAGTGAATACGGCTCCCGAAAACGCCGGTGGCTCGGCTAAGCGCTCGGTGCTTGGTGCGCTCGGGCATTGGGTCCGGGATCTGATGATCTCGGTTATCCTCGCGGTCTTCGTAATCCTGTTCATCTATCAGCCGGTGAAAGTGGAGGGCACCAGCATGATGCCCACTCTCGACGACCAGGAGCGCATCTTCATCAACAAATTCGTTTACCGCTTTCACTTCGGCAAAATCGATCGTGGCGATACGGTGGTCTTCTGGTTTCCGGGCGATCCCACCAAGTCGTACATCAAGCGGGTGATTGGAATGCCGGGAGATCGCGTGGAAGTGGACGATGGCAAGGTGATCGTGAATGGCCAGGCGCTGGTGGAAAGCTATGTCCCGCCCGCATTTCGCGATCAGAGCTCGATGCCGGCGCGCATGGTTCCCGAGGACGAGTATTTCGTGCTCGGCGATCACCGCAGTTCGTCCAACGATAGCCGCGCGTGGGGCATGGTCCCGCGCCGCTACATCTACGGCAAAGCCGTCTTCATTTACTGGCCGCTGGACAAGATGGGCCTGCTGCGCTAACGGGCGATGTAGTTCGCGTGAATCCACGCTCCGTTCTGCGCGCGGTCGCGTGTTTCGAACATCACGCTTTGCCTGGTTTCTTTGGTGACCACCTCCGTGCGCGCGGTCACATCCCGTACGGATGGTTTCGCTGAATCGGCATCGGCAAACATGGCGCGCACGTCCGCCAGCGTTCCGGGCGCGAACTGCTTGCTTGGCTGATGTTCCGACACCGCTTCCACGGCGCTCGCGCGCAGCAGCTTCATCCAAAGTCCGGCGAACAATTGGTGCGATCCGTAGATATCGGCGCTGTTCACTTTGCCGTCGATCGCAAACGCGTAGCCAATCACGTCATCCTGGCGATTCGGGACGCCTGCCAAATCCTGGATATAGCCATCGATCGACCTTCGCACGGCCGGAACTTCCATGGTCATCGGTAAGCTGGTGGGCGACGCTGCCGAGTGCGCGCTGAGGTTCATCGCGCTGGCCAGGCTGGCCTGCACGGCGGCCACGCCGTTCCAAACTTCCTGCTGATTGGCCCGCAGCTTCACGGCCAGCTTGAGTTGCTTGGTGGCCAGCGCCTGATTCGCCGAATCGAAGGTCTGAACGGACTCGCGCCCGCGCTGCGTCCAGCGGCCGTGCTCCACGCAAAACGAGCTGATGCTTAGCTTGCCGGATTTCGCCGGCAAGATCAGGTCGTCCTTCAACGTGCGGTCCTGCGCGCCCCCTTTAACGATGTCGCCGGATTCAATGAAAACGTCTTCGTCCGAGACATTCTCGATCGCCAGCTCATTGACGTCGCGCGTCTCATACACGATTACTTTGCGCTGGTCGAGCGCTTCTTCCAAGGTCAAAAATCTCTGGTCGGTTTTGTTCGGACCGTGGATCAAGAACACGGTCAGATTGTCGTGGGTGAACGGTCCGCTGATCTTGTAGGTGTTGGTTTGCGCCGGCAACGTCAGCGACGCTGCGAACGCAAGCACACCGGTAGTACACAGTTTCATGACGGTTCTCCTTGAGACCCATCGCGAGGGTTAGCGGTTCAGGTCTCATAGTGACAATGCCGCGGGCACGCGAGAACTTTCACGCTGGGTTATTCTGAGTCATTCCCATGAAGAAGCGCCTATGAAGAAGGAATCTTTCGATCCAGGCTTAACAACTCAGTTCAGCGGCGAGGTGCGCCGGACCATCAACCCGGATGGCTCCTTCAATGTCCGGCGCGAGGGTTTGAAGTGGCGCGACGCCAATCCCTATCTCATGCTGATCGATACCACCTGGCCGCGTTTCCTGCTGGTTGTGGTGGCGGGATTTCTGGTGGTGAACATGATCTTCGCGTGTCTCTACCTCATGATCGGCATTCACAGTCTCCGGGGACTGGAATCCGATATGGGCGCATTTGCGAATGCGTTCTTTTTCAGCGTCCATACTCTGACCACGGTCGGGTACGGCAACGTTTATCCGGAAGGCACTTGGGCCAATGTCGTGTCGTCGCTGGAAGCCGCCACTGGGTTGATGGTGTTCGCGATCGCCACCGGACTCCTCTATGGGCGTTTTTCCAGGCCCTCGGCGCGCATTGTTTACAGCAAGAGTGCGATCATCGCTCCCTACCAGGACGGAACCAGTTTGCAGTTCCGCGTGACCAATGCCCGCCGCAATGTGCTCATGAATATGGAAGCCCGCGTCCTGCTGATGACGGTGGACGCCAACAACGGGGACCTGAGGCGCAGTTTCATCGATCTGCCGCTGGAGCGACAGGGCGTATATTTCTTCGCGTTGACCTGGACCATCGTGCATCCGATTGACTCCAGCAGTCCGTTATTCGGCAAGACGCGCGCGGATCTGGCCAAGGTATCGGCGGAATTCCTGATTCTGCTTCAGGGCTTCGACGATACGTTCAGCCAGGTGGTTCATTCGCGATATTCCTACCGGCATGACGATATGATCTGGGGCGCAAAATTCATTCCCGCTTTCAGAGTGGATTCCAAGGGCGACCTGGTGGTAGACGTGAACCGAATCGACGAAATGAAACTCATCAGCTGATCGCGATGGAGACCGTAACTGCCAAGGATCGCGCCGAATGGCGGCGCTGGCTCGCGAAAAACTTCGCGCGCTACGAGGAGATTTGGCTGGTCTTTTACAAGAAAGCTATCGACAAGCAAACTGTCTCCTACGATCATGCGGTGGAAGAAGCGCTCTGTTTTGGTTGGGTGGACGGCATGAAAAAGAAGCTGGACGAAGAATGCTACGCGTTCCGTTTTACGCCCAGGAAACTCAAGAGCCAGTGGTCGAAATCGAACCTGCAGCGCATAGAGCGGCTGATCGCCGAAGGAAAGATGATGCCGGTGGGACTGAAGGCTTACAATTCCGGGGACCGTCGTGAAGTTCCGCCGATGCCCACCGAATTGCCGAAAGATCTGAAAGAGCTCTTTCGCAAGCAGCGCGCGGCGTGGGCGAACTACGAGAAGTTTCCGCCAGGTTACCGGCGGATGACGGCCGGATGGGTTGCCAGCGCGAAGAAGGAAGAGACTCGCGTCAAGCGGCTGGAGAAGCTGATGGAGTTCTCGGCGCGGAACCAGCGGATTGAGTTTATGTAATTCAGGACGCGAACAGCGGCTGCACCTGTTCCCAAACTTTTGCCGCGATGGCTTCCGGTGTGCCGCGTCCATCGATCAAGCGGAAACGTTGCGGTTCTCGCCGCGCCAGCTCATGATACGCTTCGCGGGCCCTGCGATGAAATTCGATGGCCTGCTCTTCGAGCCTTGTTTCCGCGCCTCCACGCGCCAGCGCACGCGACAATCCGGTTTCGGTGTCAATGTCGACACAAATCGTCAGATCGGGAATCAGGCCATGGCACGCGATGCGATCAATCGCTAGTACGGTCTCCCAGCCCAGTCCACGGCCCGCGCCTTGATAGGCGATCGACGAATCGGTGAAGCGATCCGAGATCACGATCTTGCCTTCCGCCAACGCCGGCAGAATCCATTGCTCGACATTTTGGGCGCGCGCGGCGAACATCAGCAGCAGTTCGGCAACGGGTGTGAGTTCCCGGTTGGCGGGATCGAGAAGAATGCGCCGGATCTGCTGGCCGATCGGCGTGCCGCCCGGTTCCACGCTCTCGACCACTGGTCGTCCTTCGCTTCGCAGACGCTCCGCGAGCATGCGAGCTTGGGTGCTCTTACCGCTGCCGTCCGGTCCCTCGAAGGTGACGAAAACGCCGCGCTGTCGGCTAGTCGTAAACATAGTGCAGGACCTTCTTCAGATCCTCCCATGCTTCTTTCTTCGCGTTTTGATTGTAGGGCCGCAGCAAATACGACGGATGATAGGTGACCATCACTTGAATGTCGCGCCAGTTATGCCATTTCCCACGCAACCGCGTCACGCCATCCTTGGTTCCGAGCACTGCTTTGGCCGCGGTGGAACCCAGGGCGCAAATCGCTTTGGGACGGATGGCTTGCAACTGTCGATACAGAAACTGCCCGCAGATCTCCATTTCGTCCGGCAGGGGCGTGCGATTCTCGGGCGGCCGGCACTTCACCACATTGCAAATGTAGACGTCGGAGCGCTTGATCGGGATACCCTCCTTCGCCGCCGTACCTTCGATCATCTGCGTGAGCAACTGCCCCGCGCGGCCGACGAACGGCAGACCTTGCTGATCTTCATCCGCGCCGGGCCCCTCGCCGACAAACACGAGTCTGGATTGGTCGTTGCCCGATCCGAAAACAATCTTGTTGCGTGCCTCATGCAAGCGGCAGCGTTTGCAATCGCCGATGTCCTGAAGGATCGTTAACAGGGAATCCTGCGCTGGTTCGAAGGTGGGTAACGACACGGAGACGGTGACTGGTGGCTGGCGGCTGGTAGCGGATCGGCGGTAGACCGTTTTAATACCGAGATCCTGGTAGAATTCCAGGCGCCGGCGGATCTCGTCCTTCGTCATTGCGCGGCGTGCAGAGCCAAACGAAGCTTGAGCACCTGGTCGAAGATGCGATCGGCGATCTCGCGCTTGGGGGCGCGCGACAGCGGAATGGTTTCGCCGGTGCTCAGCACCAGCACCACTTCGTTTTCATCCGATTCAAAGCCGGTGGCTTCCTGATTCACCAGATTGGCAACCACCATGTCGCAATTTTTCGATTGGAGTTTCTGGCGGGCGCTCTCGACCAGATCCTCGGTTTCAGCGGCGAATCCGATCAACAGGCGATCGCCCTTTTTCTTGCCCAGCTCCGCGAGGATATCTAGGGTGGGATCCAGATCCAGCGACATTCGCATGGCCGTTTTCTTGATCTTGTTGCGCGGTACTTGCGACAAGTGATAATCAGCCACCGCGGCAGCCTTCACGATGATGCTGGCCTCGGACAGATGCTCCATCACGGCGTCGTGCATTTCGCGAGCGGTTCGCACATGCACTACTCGCACGTCCCGCGGTTCCCGCAATTGCACCGGTCCGGAAACTAGAACGACGCGAGCGCCCCGCCCGGCGGCTGCTTCCGCCAGCGCATAGCCCATCTTGCCGCTGGAGCGATTGGAAATGTAACGAACCGGATCGAGCGGCTCCTGCGTGGGGCCCGCGGTGATGAGAACGGTTTCGCCTTCCAGGTCGCGCGCGTGAAAACTCAAGCCGGCGCCCAAACCGGCAACGGCATTGGCGATTTTGTCCGGCTCGGCTAATCTACCTGGGCCCGTGGTCCCGCAAGCCAGCAACCCTTCTTCAGGCTCCACTATGACGTGGCCACGCTCGCGCAATACAGCCACGTTTTCCTGGGTCGCTGGATGTGCCCACATATTGCTGTTCATGGCCGGGGCGAGAACCACGCGTCCGGTGAACGCGAGATACATAGTGGTTAAGAAGTCATCGGCCAGCCCGTGGGCTAAACGCGCCAGAAGATCGGCAGTGGCGGGTGCGATCACCAGGATTTCGTGGTCTTGAGCGACGGCGATGTGCTCGATCGCGCTCGACAGAGTTTCTTCGGCGCTGGCGGAAGAAAACAGACCCGTGATCACCTTGCGCCCGGTCAGGCTTGCAAACGTTAGAGGCGTAATGAACTCGCTGGCCGCTTCGGTCATAACTACCTGGACGCGCATGCCGCGCTCCATCAAGGCCCGAGCCAACTCCGCGGATTTGTAAGCGGCGATTCCGCCGCCCACGCCTAACACTACGTTCATGCTTACTCAGGTATCGTAAGTTCCTCGGCCGTGACGCGCATCAGGTCGGTGTACTTCACCAGCCCGCGGCGGACTTCCTCCATCGAAGTCACGGTCGGCTTCTTCGACGTGGTGGGGAGAAACGGACGCGCGCCATTCTGCAACTGCCGGGCGCGCTTGGCGGCGACGATGATGAAGCGATACGTGCTGTTCTCGTCGTCGTCGGGAATCGCGTACATTGCGTTGTTTCTCATTCTTTCAGCCATACGGGTTACCTCACTTGATCTTTTCGAAACTTTCCAAAATCGGCCGGACTTCCTCTTCCATGCGGGCCTTGCGCAACCGCTCGGCTTTCACGATGGTGGCGAGGCGAGCCGACGCTTCCTCGATATCCCGGTTAATCAGAACAAAATCGTACTGCGTGTAGTTCTGAACTTCCTCCGCGGCTCCCCGCAACCGGCGCTGAATCACTTCTTCACTGTCCTCGGACCGCGAACGAAGCCGCTGCTCCAGAACGTCGCGCGACGGCGGCAGCACAAAAATGCTGATGGCCTGCGGGATCGCTACTTTCAATTGTCTCGCACCCTGGACATCGATGTCGAGTACCAGGTCCTTGCCGTGATGGGTGGCCGACTCGAAACTCTCGCGGTTGGTCCCGTAGTAATTGCCGAAAACCTCGGCATATTCCAGGAACTCGCCGCGCGCCAAACGATCCTCGAAGTCCTTGCGGCTGATGAAGATATAGTCCACCCCCGGGGTTTCGGTGGGACGCGGCGGGCGCGTGGTGTAGGAGATGGAAAAGGCCAGGTCGGGGACCGATTTTAGGAGCCGGTGGACCAGCGTCGACTTGCCGGAACCGGACGGCGCCGAAATGATGAAGACCGTGGTCATTCCAGAATCGTCATTCCAGGTTCAAAGCTTGCTCGCGGATCTTTTCGATCGAGGCCTTGGAAGCCAGAGCCAGTTCGGTGATGCGCAGGCCCAGATCGCCGATGCCGCTGGTCTTCGAAAGAATGGTGTTGGTTTCGCGGTTCAATTCCTGTAACAGGAAGTCGAGGCGCTTGCCGACTTCGCCGCCCGAATTCAGGATTTCGTCCAATTGGCGGGAGTGGATCTGGAGTCGCGAAATCTCTTCCCCGATGTCGCCGCGGTCGGCCAGCAGCGCGGCCTCTTGCGCCAGGCGCTGCGGATCCAGAGTGGAACCGCCGAGCAGTTCTTGCAGCTTTTCCGCCAGACGCTTGTGGAATAACGGTATCGCCCGGTCGCGGATCTGCGCCATTTCCGCGGCGGTTTGGCGAATGGCGGCGTTCTGTTCACGGATAAACGTGACCAGCTCCGCGCCCTCACGCGTACGAAACTGGTTGAGCTTTTCGGCCGCGTCCTCGAGCGCCGCGAGGATCGCGCTCTCCGACGATGCGTCGGGGTCGCCTTCGGTGGGCGCACCAAATATTCCCGGCAACAACAGGATCTGGTTCAAATCCGGCTGAGCATTGTGGATGCCTTCCTCGGAGGCTACCTTGCGGAAAGCCGCGAGATAAGAGCGCAGCAGCGGCAGGTTGAGACCGTTCGAAACACCGTTGCCGGTGCGCAGCGCCGAACAGCGTACATCGATGTGGCCGCGCAGCACCGATCGCTTGATGACGGCGCGCATGGCGGTCTCCAGGGGGTCCAATTCAGGACCCAGGTGGAAATGCAGATCCAGGCCGCGATGATTGACGCTTTTGAGGCTGACTACGATGTCACCGTGGTCGATGCTCTTCTGGACACGGGCAAAACCGGTCATGCTGCGGATAGGGTTGGTCATGAGTTGAGTAATGGATCGGCCGGCAAGAACTGCAGTTCATGTAAACGTTGGTAGATGCCGCCGTGGCTGATCAATTCCTGGTGCGTGCCAACCTCGGAAATCCGCCCTCGATCCACCACCACGATCTTGTCGGCGCGCCGGATGGTGGAGAGACGGTGGGCGATGACGATTACTGTCCGATTGGTCATCAGGGTCTGCAAGGCGCGCTGCACCAGGATCTCCGATTCGGTGTCCAGGTGCGAAGTAGCTTCGTCCAGAATCAGGATCGGCGCGTTCTTCAGCAATGCGCGCGCGATGGCGAGACGTTGCCGCTGGCCGCCGCTCAGCTTGGTTCCGCGCTCCCCGATGACCGTATCGTAACCGGCGGTCATGCGCTCGATGAACTCTTCGGCCAACGCGTTGCGCGCGGCTGCGCGAATCTCGTCGTCCTTGGCCCTGGGACGGCCATAGCGGATGTTATTGGCGACGGTATCGTTGAACAGAAATGTCTCTTGCGCCACGATGCCGATCTGGCTGCGCAGCGAGGCGAGCTGGAGATCGCGCACATCCTTGCCGTCGATGCGAATGGCGCCGCGGGTGACGTCGTAAAAGCGAGGAACCAGATTGGCGATGGTGGTTTTTCCGCCGCCGCTTGGGCCAACCAACGCCACCACTTCGCCGGCGCGGACTTCCAGTTGAACGCCGCTCAGCGTGAATCCGTCGGGAGCGTTCTGGTAGTGGAAATCGACGTTATCGAGCACGATGGCGTGCTGGAATTTGCCCAGCTTAGCCGCATTGGCTTTTTCAACGATCTGCTGATCGCGATCGAGATATTCAAAGACCTTTTGCGAAGCGCCCAGCGCCTGCTGGAAGATGTTGTGAATGCCGGTGAGGCGCTTCACGGGTTCATACAGCATCAGGAGCGCGAAGACGAAGCTGGTGAATTCGCCGGCCGTTAACATCCCGCTCTTGATCTGAATGCGCGCGTAGCTGAGCAGGGCGACGATGGTGAGGGCGCCGAAGCATTCGATGAGCGGCGAAGAGATGGCCTGCTGGGCGATGTAGCGCAGGTTGCTGGATTTGAATTGCGCGGCTGCCAGTGCGAAGCGGTTGGATTCCACGTCCTCCGCTCCGAACGATTTCACCACTTGATGGCCGCTGATGGTCTCTTGCAGGATCTGATTGAGATCCGCCGCTTCGTCCTGCGCCTTGCGCGTTGTCCTGCGGATGCGCCGCCCGATACGCAGGGTCGGCACCAGAACGAACGGGAGAACGGTGAGGCTTACCAGCGCCAAGCGCCAGTCTTTTTGTATTACAACGCATAGCAGGAACAGCACCGTGAAGGTCTGGCGCATCCAATCCGCCAGCATGTGCGAGATAGCGACCTGGATCTTTTCGATATCGTTCATGATGGACGACATCACGCGGCCGGTGGAGTTGGATTCGTAGAAATGGGCGTCTTGCCGCAGCACTTTATCGAAGACGGTCTGCCGCAGGTCGGTTACGGCCGAGATGCCCACATAGTTGATGAAATAGTTTCCGAAGTAATCGCACGCGCCCTTGATGAGGAACGTGGCGACGATGGCCACGGCTACCATGGTCCAGACGTTGTGAATGGCGGCGGGCAAAAAATCCTGCAGATAGACGGTATGCCGAAACAGCGGGATGGTGAATAGCGGGACCAGCGTATCGGCCGATGCGGGATTGAGCACGCGGTCGAAAACCGGGGCGATCAGGACCGCCGTGAAGCCCTGCGCGGCTCCCACCAAGACCATCAAGATCACCGAAAACAGCAACGGTGCGATGTAGGGCCGGACGTAGTGGAGAAGACGGCGGAGTTCGGTCATCTGGGTTGTGGGAGACGGGAGGTGGAAAGATGTTCCACGGCCTCCAGGACCTGGGATACCTCGATTGAATCGATTCCTCCCTGGCTGGCCAGGACCGCGTTTTCGGTGCGCCAGGGACGCCAGTTCTCGATGTCGGACGATCCGAACAGTACAATGACGGGCCGGCCGAACGCCGCGGCGATATGAGCCGGACCGCTGTCATTCCCAATGAATAGCGCAGCCCCAGCCAGCAACGACTTTACTTCTTCGAGCGGCGCGCCTTGAAAGCAGGAATGCACGCGGAAGGCAGACAGATCTTCGTCCACGCCCGCGACAAACAGCGGCTCGGTCCCGAGGTCGCGAAGGTGCTTGGCAACGGCGAGGAAGTGTTCGCGCGGCCAGGTCTTGCCGGGCGAAGAGGCGAACGGATGCAGTACGGCGTAAGGACCGCTGCGGGAACAGGGCGCGGCAAATAATCGCGCGCGCGGGATCTCAGTCTGCGGAACCCCCAGATGGAACATGGCGGACGCCAGATGTTCGGCGGTATGAACCGTGCGATCCATTTTCAAAATCTCCGGGCCCAGAATATCCTGCGCGCGCGGAATCCGGATGTTGTACATGGGCTGATAGCGAAAGTGGCTGAAGCCGGCGCGCAGGCCGGACGCCGCCGCCAACATCATGCGGACGCTGGTGGCGCCGCCGTGCAAATTAAGCGCCAGATGCGGCCGCAAAAGGGCCAGGCTGGCGGCATTGGGCCCCAGGATTTGATGGACATCGGGATTACCCGTAAAGACCGCTGCAAATCTGTCCTCCACCACCACGCTGAGCTTCAAATCGGGGCGGAATTGCTTCGCGAGAGCGAGCGCGGGCGTGGTCAGCACGCAATCGCCCAGCGAGCGCAAGCGAATCACAGCCACCCGGGCGCCTTCGGGCAAGCGGTCAAGCACCGTAGTCATTCGGAAAGGCCAGCTTACTCTTCGACCTTGGCCTCGTCGATCAGCATGACGGGAATGTCGTCGCGAATCGGGTAAACGCGCTTGCACTGCACGCATTTCAAGCCGCTTTGGTCGGGCTTCATCTCCAACTCCGCTTTGCACTGCGGACAGACCAGAATGTCGAGCAAATCCTTGCTGATTGCCATGAGCTCGATTCAGTTTAACAGGGTTAGAACGTGAATCGAGCCTGCAAATCGATCCGGCGGTTCAGACCGCTTTGCGCGAAGGCGCCCACGCCGCCCGCCAGGTTATTGGATTCGCCAAACAGCGGCGAAGTGATGATCCCGTTGATGGGCCCTGGGTTGACGTAATTGAGGATATTGCGTGCTTGGACGGATATCGTCAAGTTGTACTTTTGTCCGGTGGAACCGCCGTTCATCCCACGGAAAAAGCCGCCGGGACCACCGCCCGGGCCTCCGCCCTGGAAGCCTCCGCCCGGAGGTCCACCACGTCCCCCACCGCCGGGAGGAGGTCCGCCGCCGGGAGGTCCGCCGCCGTTCTGGTTGTTGTTTCTGGAGCTCTCACGCGACCCACCGAAACCGAATGTCTTTGCAATGCGGAAGTTGAGGTTAACGCTGCCGGGGCTCCGGCCGAAGTTGCGCGGCAAAACCGGTTCGCCCGGCTGTGGAACGGTGTCCAAACAGGGAAGACCCTTCTTGCAAACGACGCCGGTCATGCCGGCGTCCGATTCTGGGGCGATGGTAGGCCGCGCGGTGAAGAGCGTCGCATTCAGATCCGTGCCGTAGGGGTCGGTGCCAGTGATGATGTTATACGGCGCGCCGGAATTCGCGGTGAAGAAGGGCGCAAGCAAGACATTCCAGGGGGCGGTGATGGTTCCTCCGATGAACACGCGGTTGCGAACGTCGAGCGAGGAAGGTCCATATTCACCTGCCATGCTGTAAGGATTTGCGGGCAGCGTGGTAACGCCGTCGGTGTTGCTATAGGCGCGGCCATACATATAGAACCCGTTCAGCGAGACGCGCTTGTTCAGCTGGGAGCGGACGTTGGTAATTAACTGCCACTGATTAAACAGTCCCGAGGATTCCATGAGCAGCACGGGATTGGTCTGGTATTGCGAATAGAGCGGATAGGCGGACAGAGGATATAAGCCAGTGGCAGGATTTGGTTCGCTACCGGGCAACGGCGCGTTGATATCGTTCGATGCAAGTTCATGCAAGCCGTGCGAGTTCACATACGACTCAGAAAGCGTGGTGTTCTTGGGCAACTGCCGTTCGACGGTGATCGCTTCCTGCAAAATGTAGGGCGCATGCAAGTCCGAATCGAGAATTTCGAGGGTGTGCGGGGCCAATAATTGCAAGCCGGGAGGAAGCCCCGGGCTCGGAACCCCCGTGGTGGGGTTGGGCATGAACGGGATTGGATTCAAGGCGCTCTGCGGGATCACGTATTGCTGCTGCAAATAGCCATAGCGCTCCGCGGTCTCGGTGTCTTGTTCGCTGACGCGGTCGTAGAAAATGCCAAAGCCGCCTCGAAAGACGGTCTTGGGGCGCGGGTTATTCTTGCTCTGGCCGGGAGCCCAGGCGAATCCGACGCGGGGCGCCCAATCGTGCCAGTCGTGAATGTTGGTCTGGGTCTCGAAGCGCAAGCCCAGGCTCAGCGTGAAGTTGGGTTTGAGGCGCCAGTCGTCGCCTACGAACGCGCCGACGTCCACTTGATTGACGTTCGCCAAGGAAAATCCTCGGGTGATGCTGAACTGCGACGGTCCAAGACCATGCTGCTGGAGGGCGGCCGCGATTTCGGACGCGATTTCGGCTGGGGTCCCCTGGGTATACTGCTGTGCCAACTGCTGCTGAAGGACCAGCGTGTCGCTGTAAAGCTGGATGGACGTTAGTTGCGAACAATCCTCGAGGGTCGAGACGTCGCATTGCAAGCCGCCGTAGCCGCCGCCGCTAAAGAGGTACGTTCCGCCGAAATTCGTGGGCGAGAAGTTGTTGATGGTGACCGCGCGAACTCGAACGCCAAATTTCCAGGTATGAGCGCCGCCGGAAACGGTAGTGTAGTTCTGCAGCTCGTAGTGATTCTCGGTGTCGGTGGTGAGGCCCACCTGAGCACCACCGCCATTGAACGCTCCGGCCACGATAAGACCTGGCGACGTGCTATTGGCCATCTGATTGTTTTGCGTATGATAGAGCTGGAAATGGGTCTCGTTAATCACCTTGCTGCTGAGGACGGCCGTTTCAATGAGTTGTAACTGGTAGTCGGTATCCAGATTATGAGCGCCGGTGGATAGAAGACTGAGATTTCCCGCGCCCTGATCCAGAAGATTGTTGCGAGTGTAGCCATAGCGGACCGTTAGCGTGTTGTTGGTGCTCAACTGATAGTCGATGCGCGGGCTGATTCGAAAACGATTTTGCGGCGCCGAGAAGACGCTGTTGAACGGCGTAGCCGTGAAGGTGGGCGCGGGACCCACGTTGTAGCCGTTGATGATGTTTCCGTTGTCGATGTCGCGATCCTGAACGTCCAGAAAGAAAGAAGCCTTCTTGCCCAGCGCGCCGCTCACGGATCCGCCGAAGTTGCGCTGCAGGAAGGGCGCTTTCTTGGCGGCGTAGGGGTTCCGGGAATCGAAGATGGCGTCGCCGAAATCACCGAAGACGTTGCCGTGCAATTTGTCGGTGCCGGGCTTGGTAAGGATCTCGATGCGTCCGTAGCCCAGCTTGTCGTATTCGGGCGAAAACGGATTCTGATTGATGCGGATCTCGCGAATGGCGTCCTTGCTCGGCAGCTCGCCGCCGGTAAATCCATCGATGTAGATTTGACCGCCGCTGGGTCCTGCGGAGGGTCCGGCCAGAGCTTGCAAATCGGCCTGTAAATCATCAGGATCGTCCGACAACGCCTCCAAGTCGGCTCCACGCAATATGAGCGCGCCTGCATTTTGCGTAGGATCGACACTGATTTGGGGTCCGGGGTTTTCCTGCACCGTCACTTCCTGCTTTTCGGCGGCTACCTGCAATTGCAAATTGGCGGTCGCGGTGGGCGATGCCGCCAGATCGACGGCGAAAGGCTTTATTTGTTGCAGCCCAGGCGAAACGGCCTGGACGCTATATTGGCCGGGCGCGAGACCGGTGATCGAATAGTTGCCATCGTCGCCCGCGGTTCCCGATTTTACCGGGCCCGCGGCGTTGGACACGGTGACCTTGGCGCCCGGAATCACGGCGCCGGATTCGTCGGTCACCGCACCATGTACGCTGGCGGACGGTTGGGCATGCAACTGGGGCGTGAGGAGCGTCAGAGGCGACAACAAAGTCACAAACAGCAGCAGGACCAGCAGTAGGGATTTCATTTCGTACCTTTGTTATCGGCTTTCCGGGGTCATTCTTCCGGCCCGCCGCCGACATCGAGATTCCAAGAACCCAGGTTCACTTGGCCGGCGGTACGCGGCGCGGCTGCGAGGAACGGTTCCACTCCAGCAACAAATGCAAAGGCCGTGACGGACGAAGGGTCGGGACCTTTTGAACTGGAGACAATTACCGCATCGCCTTTTTTCAACTCCGCAAGCGATAGCTGAGGCATGCGCTCGAGTATTTGCTGGAGATCGCCGTTGCCCGCTCCTGGGCCCCCGGGCCCACGACCAGCGCCGGGGCCTCCGCCGGGTGCGCCCGCTGGCCGCTCTCCCGCTCCTGGGCTAACTCCTGGGCTAACAGCGGGCGGACCGCCAGCCGCTTGAGGACGAAGCCGCCGCGCCAGCATCGCTGCCATGGCAGGATCGAGCCGGCGCAGCAGGGTGCCCTGGTTGATGTGAACAACGAGCGGCTTCTTGGTCTGCAGGTTTGTGAGTTGAACGGTATTGGCGGCTTGATCGACGGAGTCCACCGTCCCGGCGAGCGTCTCGAAGGAGCCTGACAGCACTTCCTCGGCTTTCAGGTGCGTTCCGTCGTCGTTCTTCTCGCCGAGCGCGCGCAGCGTGTCGCCAGTCTCCAATTCGGTGAACGTGCTGGGCTTGGCATCCGCGAATTTGATGGAATCGGGCGCATAACGCCGGAAATCGGCCGCTGAGGCGTCGATCACGATGGTCTTCGGTTCACGGCCCCGGGTTGTGATGGTGACTTCCTTGCCGGCCGCATTCAGCGCGGTCACCGTACCGACCACCCCGCGGGTCTGCCACTCCGCCTGGTCATGCTGATGTTTCTGGGCCAGGTCGGCTTTCGTCATGATGACGATGGTGCGCGCGGGAACGGTCTTAGTGGCATCCTCAAGCGCCCCGCGAGCCAGCGCACGGTCTCCTACGGCTACGTCCGAAAACGCGATTTTGGTGGCTTTCTTGAGATCCTTTTCGCCAGGCGGGATGCGGAGAAATGACGTGCTGTCGCTCAGAGTGACGGTGAATATGGCGCCGTCGTCGCCCTTTAACTTGATTTGCTTGCCTGCGGCATCGATGGAGGTGACTTCGCCAATCACCGATTTCAGCGCTGGTGGCGCTTGCGGGAAAGCTACCGAGAGAGCGACCAACAGGGTCCACACTTTCATCACTACTACTGGGCGATGAAGTACTTACGGCGGTTACCCACGAAGTGTCAAGAAACGTCAATTCGGGCTTACAATCAGTTTATTGTCAACGCCCACAACGCCTTTTACCTTTTTGGCTACCTTCTCGGCTTTTTCCTTCAACCTGTCGTTGGTCACCTTCCCTGTAAGCAGCACGGTGCCGCCGTGGGCATCCACCTGAATTGGCTGGCCGCCCAGTTCGGAATCGTCCGCCAGCCTGACGCGAACCTGATCCACGATAATGTCGTCGGTAACGGGCGTCTTGTCCTTGTCGGCCAATAGCGGCGTCAGGACCAGAGCAAACAAGATAGCGAGAGAAAGGAACCGCATCCGGTTCTAATTCTCCCCCCGCATGGAGCGCCAGTCAATAGCATTGAGAAACTCGGGGTTTTCGCGCCAGTCCTTTTGCACCTTCACGAAGAGTTCGAGGAACACTTTGCGATTGAGCATTTTCTCGATTTCGAGGCGCGCGAGGGTTCCAATTTTCTTGAGACTTGCGCCGCCGGCCCCGATCACGATGGCCTTCTGACCCGGGCGTTCGACATAGATGGTGGCGGCGATTCGGGTAAGTTTCGGGGTCTCCTCCCAGCGATCGATCAGCACGGCGGCCGCGTGCGGGACTTCCTGGCGAGTTTGACCGAGGATCTGTTCGCGAATGAGCTCGGCGGCCAGAAATCGCTCGGGCTGATCGGTGAGATGGTCGGGTGGAAAATAGGCCGGACCTTCAGGAAGCCGGGATACGATGGCTTGGCGCACCAGGTCCAGACCTTCGCCGGTTTTCGCGGAAACGGGAATATATTCGGCGAATTCCCGAATCGATTTGAATTGCTCGATCAGCGGAAGCAACTGGCGCTTGTCGGGCACGCGATCGATTTTGTTGATGAGCAGGAGCGTGGGCGTCGACAGGTTCTTGAGCGCGGCTACGGCTTCGGCGTCTTCGATTGAAAAATGAACGGTGGCGTCCGCGATGTACAGCAGCACGTCGCGCTCTTCGAGCGATGATCGCACCGTTTCCATCATGCGCTGGTTGAAAAGCGTGCTGGACTTATGAATGCCCGGGGTGTCCACAAAAACCACTTGTGCTCCGTCCAGGCTCGCGACGCCTTGGATGGTGGTACGCGTGGTCTGCGGCTTATCGGAAACGATGGCCAGCTTTTCGCCCACCAGTGCATTCAGCAGCGTGGACTTGCCGGCGTTGGGACGTCCCAGCAGGGACACGAAGCCGGATCGGGATGCGCTCATGCGGCGCACGTGTTCGCATTCCTGCGAACACCCGAAAACCCAGAAGCGTTCACACGAGTGTGAACGCGGCACGCAGGAGTGCGTGCGCCACAAGTGCGTGCGCCACATGAGTATGCGCTACAAGTCATGAGCGCGTCTCGGGCACAGTTTCCTGAGCTACTTTGGACACGCGCACTTGCTCCACCTTCAGCTCGTCGCCCGCCAGCACTTCCAGACGGATTCCATCGCGCTCGATGACCTCGCCGATATGCGGAACGTGCCCCAGCCACTCCGTAACCAGACCGCCGATGGTGGTGGACTCGGTCTCTTCGGGCGGACGGAACTCGAGCAGATCGTGCAAACGGTCCAGATCCAGACTGCCCGCCACCACGAAGCTGCCGTCGGGCTGCTTCAGCACGTCGCGTTCGGGCTCGTGCTCGTCGTGAATCTCGCCCAGGATTTCCTCCACCATGTCTTCCATGGTCACGAGGCCCGCCGTATTGCCGTATTCGTCAATGACGATGGCCATGTGAGCGCCGTCGTGCTGCATTTCCCGGAGCAGATCGTTCACCGGCTTGGTCTCGGGAACCAAGCGGATGGGACGCGTCAGTTCCCGGACGCGGCGCCCCTGGCGATCGGCTTCGTCAAGCTCGAACATGTCGCGCACGTGCACGAAGCCGATGATGTTGTCGATGGTGTGATCGTAAGCCGGAATGCGCGAATATTGCTCGTGAATCACCAGCTCGCGCAGGTCCTCGAGCGAGCGGTTGGCATCGATGGCCACCATTTTGGGACGCGGTGTCATGACCTCGCGGACGGTTTTGTCGCCGAAGGCAACCACGGACTCGATGAGTTTTCGATCGTCCTTCTCGATGAGGCCTTCCTCTTCGCCGGCCGAAATCAGCGCTTCAATGTCCTGGGCCGGGCTGGGGGTTTCCTCGGCGGTTGCGGCGGGTTCGGAGAGTTCCACCAAGGACTGGAAGAAGCCCAGCAGCGCGGTGAGCGGGCGCACCAGCAGCGCACACACACGCAGCAGAGGAGCGAGCGGAAGCAGCCAGCGGCCGCTGGTTTTGCGGTACAGCACCTGGGCCAGAATATAGGTGGAGAGCAGCATGGTGAGCCAGGCAAAGAGCGCCGCTTCAAACAGGTTCTGCCAGGGCGCCGCTTCGCCCTCGCGCGTGGCCAGGAAGCAAACGCCCAGCAGCAACACCAGGGTGTGTTTGATCAATGAGAACGCCAGCAAGCCGTCGTCGCCCTGCACGCCGATGCGGTCTTCGAGGGTGTCCTTGAAGAATTGAAGCGCGGGCAGATCGCGCGAGCGCAGCCGGAGCGACTCCATGTACAGGACTTGGACCACCGTGATGACACACAGCAGTACGGCCCAAACGATGGTGGCGCCCACGGCGAACCAGGTCATAACCAGGACCCCGCGCTCAAGCCCGCACCCGCGCGATCAGGCCGCGAGGCAATCCCAACGCGGCGCGCCATTTGCTCTCAACCCGCGCCATTTGGCCGCGGTCTTTCTGATGATCAAAGCCGAGCAGATGCAGAACGCCATGCAGCATCAGGATCTCGATTTCCTGGTTGACCGGGTGGCCATACTCGGCGGCTTGGCGCTTGGCATGCCCGAAAGAAATCGCAATGTCTCCGAGAAAGCCAAGAGACTGACGCGATGGAAACGACAGCACGTCCGTAGCGCAATCCTGCTTGCGAAAATCGCGGTTCAAGCCCCGCACCTCGGTATCCCCCGCGATCAGGCAGGTGAACGGGCGTCCACGTGTAACTTCCGTTTCCAGCCGCTTTGCAAACGCACGGACGAGCCTCCGCGATACATCCGGCGTGGCCGAATGGAATAGCAGCGTGGTCTGCTCGTTAGGCATGGCAGGAATTTTAAACCAGCGGAATCTCGCGGTTTTCCGCTGGCGCAACGGGGAGTGGGGCCTCACTTGCCGGAAATGCGTCGGCGGCAGGTTCCGAGAGCCGCAACGCCAGCTGGCGGCCGGCGCCGATGGCTTCCTGATGCCGCTCGTAGGCTTTGACGATTTTTTGCACCAGGCTATGGCGAACGACGTCGCGTTCGTCGAAATAGACGAAGCTGATGCCTTCAATTCCGCGCAGCACTTCCACGGCGTCGGTCAAGCCGCTGCGTTTTCCGGAAGGCAAATCGATCTGCGTCAGATCGCCCGTCACCACCATCTTGGAGTTGAAGCCCTGGCGCGTCAGTACCATCTTCATCTGCTCGGCGGTGCTGTTCTGCGCTTCGTCGAGAATGATGAAACTGTCGTTCAGGGTCCGGCCGCGCATGAACGCGATGGGCGCGACTTCAATAACGGCGCGCTCCAGCAACTTCTCCACCCGGTCGGCTTCCAGCATGTCGTACAGGGCATCGTAGAGCGGGCGCAAATATGGATCGACCTTTTCCTGGAGATTGCCGGGCAGGAATCCCAAGCGCTCGCCAGCTTCCACGGCCGGACGCGTGAGCACGATACGCGAGACGCGCTTGCTCAGGAGCGCCGAAACCGCCATGGCGACGGCCAGATATGTTTTTCCGGTGCCAGCCGGTCCGACGCCGAAAACCAGATCGTGCCGCTCGATGGCCTCCACGTAGCGGCGCTGATTGACGGTTTTGGGCGCGAGGGTTTTCTTGCCGAAATTGCGCTGACGCCCGCTGTGGACCAGGCTGCGCAGAGTGACCTCGGGGTCGGCGGTGACCACGCGCAGATAGCTGTTCAGATCGCCGTTGGCGAAGCTCAGGCCTTCTTTTACTAAACTGACATAATCCTCGAGAATGCTGGCGGCGCGAATGACATCCGGTTCGGCGCCTTCGATTTCCAGCGAATCGTTCAGAAGGCTGGTGGTGACATGCAGTCCGCTTTCGAGAACGCGGATATTTTCGTCACGAGTGCCGAACAAGGACTCGATGCCGCGTGTAATCTGAACGCTGAGTTTCATTCCAAGGTGGCAGTGTGGTAGCAGCAGGGGTCCAGAGCGGGAACTTTCATCCGCGAGCGCGGAGGGAAAGCAAACATCTAGAAACTATTATACCAGAGGCGGGAAGAGGGGGCTCTCAGTTGACCGTGGAATCCAAATTTAATCGTGTTGCGCTTACTTGACCGTTAACGTGATCGACGTGGTTCCCCTTAGCGTCGTACACGTCGATGATGTATGTTCCGGCATACATGGTGCCCCCCAGGTTAACCGTCAAAGCCTGATGAATGTTCACGGTGCCTGTCCAGGCACCCGAAGTAGTATCGAAATTAAGGGCGAAGTGATTCAGATTGTAAACGCGATCACCGTCGCTTTCCCAAGTGCCCAGGCAAATATTTCCGCTGGCCGGCGAGTGGAGCGCGGAAACCTTGGCCTTTACCAGCAACCGCAGCGGATCCGACGAAGTTTGGCTCGCGGACGCCGATGGGGAAAACCAGAGGCAGGTGACGCGTTTGGATGCGTACATCGTCGGTTTTCCGCGATGGTCTCCGGATGGTAAGCAGATTGCTTTCCATGCTCGCCTGCCCGAGGTGCCCCAGATCTATCTGCTTGACGCCGATGGTGGTGTGCCCCGAAAAGTTACCAGCGCGGCGTTTGGCTTCTTTGCGCCGATCTGGGCGACGGACGGCAAGCATTTGTTCGCCACTGGCAAGGTTGACGGTAAGGACGAAATCTTTCGAATCGGTATCGCAGACAGCAAGACTGAACCGCTTTTTGGAGCAAGTGAATCGGCTCCGACGCCCGATGGAAAACGAATTCTATACGGCAAGGCGAAGGAGCCGGGGATATTTTCGCGTGCGCTCGAAGGAGATCCGTCCCGAAATCCTGAAGAACGGCTGGTAGATGATTTCATTGTGCTGTACGGCAGCATGCTGCCGGTTCTCTCGGGAATCTACTATACCGGCTTTACGCCCCAAATAAAGCCTCCGGCATTTCGGTTTTTCGATTATGCCACGCACAGATCAAAAGATATCGCACCCGCGCCATTCGGCCTGGGATCGGGACTGACTTTGTCGCTGGACGAGCACGAGTTGTTGTACTCGGCAATTAATGACTCGTCAGGCGACGACCTTCTGTTGCTGGAGTTCCAGTAGATGCGCGACGGGTCTATGATGAATGAGACTGCTAACGGAGGCCTTGATGATCAGACTGAAGGAAATTGTGATAGCGCAAGCTGCGGGGCTGCTGCTAGCGGGGGGCGCGCACGCTCAGGTGTCGCTCGACTCGGTGCGCATTGAGGCGAAGGACACCGTCGCTCTGGCGAAGTTTTACCGGGAGGCGTTCGGCATGCAGGAGGTCAACCGGATCGAAAATCCGGGAGGCACCGAGGTCTTCGTGAACTTCGGCGCCACGGTTGAAGCTGCCAAGGCCAACAAGAGTCCGCAGATGATACTTTTTCATCGCGATTCGGACGACGTGAAGGACCCGACCACACACGTGATTTTTTCGGTGAAGGATATGACCTCGGCCGTCGCGGCCGTCAAGGCTGCCGGTGGAACGATGACGCGCGATCCGCGGCCTTTCGGAAAGACTGGCATCGTCCTCGGCTTCGCGATGGATCCAGTGGGTAACCGCATTGAGCTGATCCAGCGGCCCTAAGCGGAACTCACCGTAAGCGCCGGAGGCTCTCGACCGAAGGCACGAAATAATACGAGCCGGTCAACGGCTGAGTATAGCGGGTGAGCGCATCGCGCGTGCCGGTGATCAGGCCCGCCATGCTGTCCAGCATTCTGGAAAGCCGCTTCTGATCGGCGCTGAATCCAACGAAAACGGTGCCATGGTCGTCCACGCTTCCGTAGGGCATGTTGCGGCGAAAGATGTTTCCAAACTCGTCCTGATCGGTGCGGGCGACGTGGGAGTCCGGCGGCTTGTTCTCGAGTTCGATGCTGTCGCGCTTGGTTCGTCCCATGATATGTTCCTGCTGATCGACCGGCAGTGTTTCCCACTGGGCTGTCTTGTGCTTCCACTTTTGAAGCAACAGGACTGAGCCGGCGGCGCCGGGAACTCCTTCGGGCAAGAGCGCCGCGATTGGAGCGTCGAGCAGCGTCGGATTCTCCGAGCCATCGACGAAGCCGGTCAGATCGCGATCATGCCGATAAGGCCAACTCGAGGTTTCTTCCCCTAGCGTGGCTTGGCCTGCGAGGTCATGGACTACCGAGCGCGCCATATCGAAGATAACGTCATAGGCACTGCCGGACAACCATACCAGCGCATCATGCTGCGTGCTGGGCATAACGAATCCTTCGGTGCCTTGGATCTCGTGGTTAAAGCCCTCCACGCCAGTAGGCGCGTCGTCTGGAACAATACTGCGCCACAGCTCCGGCCGAAAGCCGATGACGAAGTTTACTCCTCCCGTCGTGGTGCGTGGCTCACGGATCGCGGAGATGGTAGCAGCGAACTGCTTGGATTTCTTCGCGTCCACCAGGTCAAACTCCAAGTACGAGTGAGAAGAGGTTCCAAGAGCGAAGATTCCAGCCTGAGGCGTGTACATGCGGGCATTATAGCTGGCGTCATCTTGGGCAAGACAGCGTGCCTACTCCGCGCGCAAGGCTTGCACCGGTTCCACCGTGGCGGCGCGGCGCGAGGGCAGATAGCAGGCGAGACACGCCGCGGCGAACACTGCGGCGGTGATGACGGCATATGTTATAGGATCGACGGGGCTCACGTTAAACAGCAGCGACGACATGAGACGCATAGTGGCAAGGGCCGCCAGCAAACCGCACGCCGCGCCGATGGCGGTGAGCCACAATCCATCGCGCACGAACATCGCGGTGATGGTGTGCCGTTGCGCGCCTAGCGCCACGCGAATGCCGATCTCGCGCGTGCGCTGGGAAACCGAGTAGGAGATCACGCCGTAAATTCCCACGATTCCGAGCAGCAGAGCCATGCTTCCGGCGACGCCCAGCATGACCAGCGTGAAGGAAGTCCGAGCCATCGATTTCGAGTAGTAATAGCCCAGGGTGTGAACCGTGGATAGCGGCAGTTCCGGATCGAGCGACCATACTGCCTGTTGGACTTCTTTCAGGAAGTTTTGCGAACCGGCCCGGGGACTGCGGATCGCAATGGCAATGCCGCGGCGCAGCATCTCTTTTTGACCTTCGAAGCGGTCCATCATGATGGGCCAGTACACGGAAGTTGGCGCGGGCTGGTTGACGCCGTCGTCATGCACGTCCTTGACGACGCCGACGATTTCGCGCCAGTCGTCCGTGCCGCCGACGCGGATTCGCTTGCCGAGCGCGCTTCGCGCATCATGCCAATACTCCCGCGCGAAATTTTCGGAAATGATGGCAACGGGGATCTTTTGATAGGTGTCCGTCCAGGTCAGATCGCGTCCGGCGACGAATGGAGTACCCAAGGTGGCGAAGAACCCGGGTGAAATGTTTTTGAACCGGCGCACCGGTGGAATCTGGCCTTCTTTATAGGGGCGATCCTCGGCCAGCAGAATGTCGGAGGAGCTATTTCCGTCCATGGGAATAGAGCCTGAGAAGCTAACCGCGGAAACGCCGGGAATGGCCGCGATTTTGTTTACCATCTGCTGTTCCATGCGAACCAGGCGCTCGCGCTCGGAATCCGGTATTTGCGTCTCCGGTACATAAAGGCGAAATGTTTGCACTGCGTCCGGCGCAGAGAATCCGGGAGGCACGTGCATCAACTCTCGAAAGGTGCGAATCATCAATCCCGAGCAAATGAGCAGCACCAGCGCCAGCGCGACCTGCAGGATCACAAGTGCATTGCGCGCGCGATGACGTTCGCGGCTCTCACTGAGAGCGCGTCCTCCCTCGCGAAGGGCCGCGTTCAAACGTCCGCTCGCGAACTTGAAGACCGGGATGGAACCAATCAAAAGACTTGCGATGAGCGCTAGCACGAGGGTGAAAAGCAGTACCGGCAGGTCGATTCCAATTTCCCGCAGTCGCGGAAGGTTGGCGGGGGCCATGGCGAGCAGAAGGCGCAATCCCGCGTAGGCGAAGGCTAGGCCAAGCAGGCTACCCAGCCCGCCCAAGACAACGCTCTCGAGCAGCAGATCGGCCGCAACACGCTCCCGTCCCGCGCCTAGCGCCGCGCGGATGGCCAATTCCTGACGGCGCCCTTCCACGCGCACCAGCAAAAGGTTCGCGACGTTAGCGCAGGCGATCAGCAGGACCATAACGATGGAGCCCATCAAGACCCACAAGACGTTGCCCACATCGCCGACTACTTGCTGCTTCAACGGCTTGACATTGGGAGCGATATGCGCACTTTCGAATAGCTTGGCGCTGAAGCCCTCCGGCGGCGGAAAACTTCGCATGGCGACTGGAAGCAGCCGCGCCATGTCGGCGCTCGCTTGTTCGATTGTGACGCCGGGTTTGAGCCGGGCCAGTGCTTCCTGGCTGAAGTTCCCCAGGCGCGTCTTGGCGCGATCCCACTGGAATGGCAGGAAAAGCGCCAGATCGTCCGGATCGTCGAGAAATTGAAAGCCTTGAGGCAGGACTCCGATGATTTGGCGCGACTTCCCATCCACGATGATGGAGCGTCCTAGCACGGATGGAGAAGCGTCAAATCTTCGCCGCCAGTATGCATAGGAGAGCAGAACGGTGGCGGGGCTCGCGGGCGAATCGTCTTCGCGAGTAAACAAGCGGCCCAGTTCCGGCACCACGCCGAGAATCCGTAGCGTGCCGTCGGTGACTTCGAGGCCCGCGACATGCTCCGGTTCTCCAACGCCGGTGACGCTGAGCGAGTCGACATCGTAGGCGCCGATATCCTGCAGCGTGGCGCTCTGTTCGCGATCGATGAAGTAGATGGACGGCGCCATGTTGAGGTCATTCATGCCGATGCCCTTCGCGGTGTGTGCTACGGATATTAACTGCTCGGAATGGGGATAGGGCAACGGCTTCAACAGCACGCCTTCGACGACGCTGAAAATCAACGCAGTGGCGCCCACGCCCACGCCGAGCGTGATAAGAGTAACAACGGTAAACAGCGGCGCCCGGCTGAGTCTTCGAAACACCTGCCTAAGTTGGTCCATGCATCACCTACCATTCGTTTACGGGGCCGAGCGGAGAAAAGTTCCGAGGGGAAGCGCATTCTAACAACATGGCATCACAATGCGGTGGCGCTTCGGTGCACAATGGCTGCATGACAACGAAAGTTAAACCTGTTCCCCAGGGCCACCACACGGTAACCCCGTATCTCGTGGTTTCTGGCGTGGGCAAGCTGATCGAATTTGCGAAGCAGGCGTTTGGCGCGAAGGAAGTTTTTCTGTTCAAGGGCCCGGATGGAACCGTACAGCACGCCGAGGTCAAGATCGGCGATTCCATTGTGATGATGGGCGAGGGAGGGCCTGGCGGGAAACAGTTTCCGGGCATGCTTCATCTCTACATGGAGGACGTGGACGCGGTCTATCGGCGAGCCATAGAGGCGGGCGCGAAGTCGATTCGTGAGCCGGCCGACCAGCCCCAGGGCGACCGCATGGGCGGCGTAGAAGACCAGTTTGGCAATCAATGGTGGATCGCCACGCACATTGAAGATGTTACGCCCGAAGAGATGGAACGGCGGGCGAAGGCGGCGAAGAGTTAGGAGCCGCGTCAGAACATAAACGCACTGGGATGTTCCAGGGCAGCCTGCGCTAACATGAAATATCTCCATGCCCATCGATTGGTTTCCGTTGTGGCTCAGCTTGCGCGTGGCCGTGATTTCCACCGCCATTGCGTTCGCCATCGGGCTGTGGCTGGCATGGACTCTGGCAAACCGCGTGTTTCGCGGCAAAGAGGTTTTGGACGCCGCCATCACGCTTCCGCTGGTGCTGCCGCCGACCGTGCTGGGCTATTATTTGCTGGTCCTGCTGGGCCGCGCGAGTCCCATCGGCCACCTGTATGAATTGGTCTTCGGCGGACCGCTGGTGTTTACCTGGCAGGCGGCGGTGGTGGCGTCTCTCTTTCATTCCACGCCGCTGCTGGTAAAGTCGGCGCGAGCCGCGTTTGAGAACGTCGATCGATCCTACGAACGAGCGGCGCGCAATCTGGGGGCGACGGAACTGCGACTATTCTGGCGCGTCACGCTGCCGCTGGTGCGGCGATCCATCTTAGCCGCGGCCGCGCTGGCCTTCGCCCGGTCGCTGGGCGATTTTGGAGTCACGCTGATGATTGCCGGCGATATTCCAGGCCGCACCCAAACGGTCTCGATCGCAATCTTTGACGCCGTGGAAGCGGGCAACGGCGCACCAGCTCGCGTCCTGGTACTGATTATCTCCGCGATCGCGCTGGTCATTCTGACCCTGGCGAATCGCCTGACTTCCAATCCTTTTGGACCACGCCAGACCGCGTTATGATCGAGGCCCGGATTCGTAAGCAATACGCACCCAGGCCCGATTCCACGGGCTTTTCGCTGGATCTCGAGTTTCGCGCCGCCGACGGAGTGACGGCTCTGTTTGGCTCGAGCGGGGCCGGAAAAACACTGACGCTGGACTCCATCGCCGGCTTCGTGCGCCCCGACGAAGGCCGCATCCTGCTTGACGACCAGATCCTGTTCGACGGCGCCGCCAGGGTGCATCTGCCTCCCCGGTCGCGCCACTGCGGATACGTTTTTCAAAACTACGCGCTGTTTCCACACATGACGCTGCGGCAAAACCTGGAGTTCGCGGCGGAGCGCTCGCCGAGGCTGGGGCGGCATCGCAAGGTGACCGAGATGCTCGAAAAGTTCCACTTGAGCGAGGTGGCCGGCCGCAGGCCCTACGAGCTTTCGGGCGGACAAAAACAGCGCTGTTCCATCGCGCGCGCGTTGATCGGCGCATCACGCGTCTTGTTGCTGGATGAACCCACGCGCGGTCTGGATGCCCCGCTGCGCGCCGAGCTCTACTCGGTGCTGCGCCAAGTCCGGCAGGACTTCGGAACGCCGATCTTGCTGGTCACGCACGACACCGAAGAATGCTTTACTTTGGCCGACGAGATGATCGTGCTGCGCGACGGCCGGGCGGTACAGAGCGGAACGCCGCGTAAGGTGTTCGAACAGCCCGCCAACGCGGATGTCGCGCGATTAATCGGACTCTACAATGTCTTGCCGGTGGAAATCCGGTCGCTCGATCCCGGGCGCAACACCAGCCGGCTGCGCTATCAGGATTTCGAACTGGCTGGCCCCTATTTCCCTGGCCGGTTGATTGGCGATCAGGTGTCGCTGTATGTACGGCCCGATCAGCTTTCCGTGGCGCCTCAAAATGGACGACCGGCGTTCAATCAGATCCCTGCCACGCTGCTTCGCACGGTGCAAAAACCCGAGCGCCTTCGTCTGGAATTTTCGGGGGACATCGCGGTGGAGGTGCCGCGGGACGAGATCGCTTCCAACGGCGTGAAAGACTGGGTGATCGAATTCCCGAGCCGGGATTTGCGGATCCTGTGATGTAGCACAGGTGATGACGCGCTATTGCATTACCGATTCGCTGGAAGTGGCCGCGCGCGCCGCACGCGATGGCGTGGAAATGATTCAGATTCGCGCCAAAGAGCTTTCCGCGCGGGACCTCAGCCATCTGGTGGAAAGGGCCGTGCGAGCTGGGGGACAGAGCCGGATTCTGGTGAACACGCGCACCGATGTGGCGTTGGCCTGCGGCGCCCACGGCGTACACTTGCCCGCTGGATCGGTGGCGCCTCAAACCATCCGGCGGATCACGCCTGCGGGCTTTCTGATCGGGGCCTCCTGCCACACCATTGAGGAATTACTCGCGGCCGAGCGTGAGGGCGCCGATTTCGCGGTATATGGGCCGGTTTTTCCGAGCCCCACGAAATCGCTCACGCCCATCGGAATCCAAGCTTTTCGAGAAGCCGCGGCCAGCGTTCGTCTGCCGGTCTATGCGCTCGGCGGGGTTACGGCCGCGAATGCGGAAGCGTGCATCGAAGCCGGCGCGGTGGGCATCGCGGGCATTTCGCTATTCAATTAACATTGAGGGTTGCAGCCCTCGCCGCCAGATTCCGCCGCCGCACAGCGCCAGAAACTGCTGGGCCTGGCATTGCGCGTGGGCGTGTTCGCTCTGATCGCTGCCCTGGGCTACTATTTCGTTTTTCCCATTATCATCGCCTTGATTGGCGCGCCGGTCCTGGTCATTTCGACCCTCGGCACCTTCGCGGCCGCCGCCGTGGCCAATACGCTGGCGGTGCGCATTTACGAGCGCGGCAGACTGTCGGATATCGGCCTGGGTTGGACGCCCGCGTCCCGCCGTAATCTATCGTTCGGCCTATTGGGCGGCATTGGCGCGGCGTTAGCAGTGGTCGTGCTTCCGCTGGTGCTGCGCGGAGCGGATTATGAACCAGTTCCGAACGAGCATCTTCGCTGGCCCTCGATGGTCTTCGTTTCCATTCTGCTTTTGTTCGGCGCGGTCGGCGAAGAAATGCTGTTTCGTGGCTACGGCTTTCAAGTGTTGGTGAAAGGCATTGGCCCGTTCGCCACCATTCTTCCGGTGGCCGTTCTGTTTGGCTTCGCCCATTCGCTGAATCCGAGTTTCGGCCCACTCGCCTTCACCAATACGATCCTCTGGGGCGTGGTGCTCGGCTACGCCTATCTGCGAAGCGGCGATCTTTGGCTGCCCATCGGATTGCACTTCGGCTGGAACTGGGCGCTCCCCTTGCTCGGCGTCAATCTCAGCGGGTTTACAATGGATGTCACAGGTTACGCGATGCACTGGAAAATCGGGGAACGCTGGAGCGGAGGCGCCTATGGGCCGGAGGGCGGCTTGCTTACCACCGCGGTCGCAATCGGCCTGTTCTTTTACCTCGCGAAAGCCCCGATCCAGCATCAGGAAGTCAGTCTGGGTGAAACCAGCCTGCAGGAGCAAGTATGATTCGTAAGCTTCTCGCGATTCATTGCCTATTGACGCCCACGGCCTGTCTTCTTGTTTCCGTCTCCGCGCCGCTCGCGATGGGCGCCGACCCGAAGCTCACCGACGACGACCGCGTGGAGATTCTGCGCGGCATGCTGTCGGAGTACGCCACGGTGAAAACACTTCTCCCGCGTTCCAAGAAGCCGCTGCCGATCGATAGCACGGGCAATTGGGACAAGCAGTTCTGGGACCAGGCGGATCGGGAGTTTGGTCCAGCGGCGCGCGTAGGAGATATGGTGCAGGTCACCCATTTAAGCATTGAAAACGACAAGATCGTGTTCGAGATTAACGGTGGAATGAAAGGCCAGAACCGGGGAAGCTGGAAAGATCACGTGCAGGTTGGCATAGGCGGGGTGGGGCCCATGAACCGGCCGCAGCAGAACTCCAACGCGCCCGGCGGCACCTCCCTCGCGCTCCTGTTCAATGGGCCGATTCCTCCCATCAAGGCCGACGACATTAAGAAAATCCTGGCGCCGGTCCTCAATTTCGACACCCAGACCGCCACCGATAATTACGTGGAAAAGCTGCCGGAGCCCATCCAGAATGCAATCAAGGCGAATAAGGTGATCGTCGGCATGGATCGGGACCAGGTGCTGCTCGCGGTCGGCAAGCCGCGTCACAAGGAGCGCAACGTCTCAAACGACGGCACCGAATTGGAGGACTGGATCTATGGCGATCCGCCCGGTAAAATTACCTTTGTGACTTTCGCCGGCTCCAAGGTCACGCGGGTCAAGGAAGCTTACGCCGACATAGGCGGGTCCACGGCGCCGTCCCTGATTGCCAAGTAGCTTGCCCAAATAAAACTGGGCGACTAACCTGGAGAGACATGTCCATCAAAGTAGGCATTAACGGCTTCGGCCGCATCGGCCGCAATGTGGTCCGCGCAGGCCTGCATCATCCCAACATTGAATTTGTCGCCGCCAACGATCTCACCGACACTAAAACGCTGGCGCACTTGCTGAAGTACGATTCCATTCTCGGCCAGTTGCATGAACACGTGAAGGTGGAGGGCGATTCGATCGTGGTGGCCGGCAAGCGCATCAAGGTTTTTGATGTGAGGGATCCGGCTGAACTGGATTGGAGTTCTCTGGGCGTGCAGGTGGTGGTAGAATCCACCGGCCGGTTCACCGACAAGAAGGACGCAGCCAAGCACCTGCGGGGGACGGTGAAAAAGGTGATCATTTCGGCGCCGGCCAAGGACGAGGACATCACCATCGTTCTAGGCGTCAACGAGAACATGTACGATCCGGCCAAGCACAACGTCATCTCCAACGCCTCCTGCACCACCAATTGCCTCGCGCCGGTGGTGAAGGTGCTGCACGAAAAGTTCGGCATCCTCAAGGGATCGATGACCACCATCCACAGCTACACCAACGATCAGAACGTGCTGGATTTTCCCCACAAGGATCTGCGTCGCGCGCGCGCGGCCGCGCTGAATATGATCCCGACCACCACCGGCGCGGCCAAGGCCATCTCGCTGGTGATGCCGGAACTGAAGGGCAAGCTGGATGGTTATGCGATGCGCGTTCCCACGCCGGACGTTTCCGTGGTGGACCTGGTGGTGCTGACTTCGAAGAACACCACGACCGAAGAAGTAAACAAGGCGCTGGAGCACGCGGCCAATGGCCCGCTCAAGGGCATCCTGGCCTATACCGAAGATCCCGTGGTTTCCACCGACATGCTGCACAACCCGAATAGCTCGATCGTCGACGCCGGCCTGACGAAGGTGTTGGATGGGAATCTGGTGCATGTCATTTCCTGGTACGACAATGAGTGGGGCTACTCGATGCGCGTGGTGGATCTGATCGAGTTTCTGGGGAAAAAAGGGCTCTGACCTTGAGGCGAACGCTTCAGCGTGCCGCGTTCACATGCGTGTGAACGCCTGGTTTTGTTAACCGCGGACGGTGTCGAGATGAGTCTCGACACGGCACGCAAGAGTGCGTGCGCCACGATGACGATCATCGTTTCCGCACCACCCACGTGGTCATCGAGCGCTGGTTCTGCACCACGGTGGTCTTTAATGGATCGGCCAACTGGCCGCCCAATTCCTTTGTAAGCGCGATCAGCAGCGCCTCATCGACCAAGTAGCGCTGGGAGCCATCGGGCAACAGGAAGCGCCGGCCCGCGATATGCCTTATTTGGGTTTCTATCCCAATGGACGAGGCTAGACGGCAAAAGAAAAGTCCGCCTGGCTTCAGCACCCGCCAGGTGCCGCGCAGCATCACGTCAAAATGAGCGTCGTCGCGCGCAAAATGAAGGACTGCGCTGCTGATAACGAAGTCGGCAAAAGCTTCCCCGAAGGACGTGGCTTCGATGGTCTCCGCGCGAAAGTTGTTGGCCGGCAGATCTGGCTCGAGCGAGGCAGCCAGGCGGCGCACCGCGTCGATAGCCCGCGGGTCCGGGTCCACGCCGAAGACTTCGTAGGATTCCCGGAGAAAATAGATCAAGTTGCGCCCCGATCCGCAGCCGGCGTCGAAAATCCGCATCCCAGGCGCAACCATGCCGCGCAGCAATTGATCGAACAGGTAGATGTCGATTGGCCCGAGCTGTTGCTGGAGATCATGACTCATAAGCTAAAATATTCGCATGCAGCAGGTACCCTTACTCGCAGCTTTTTTCGCCTTGACGCTGTCCGGCGCCGATAGCGACATTCCCAAAACCTTCACCGCACCGACCGGCAACAACGACTACGTCAAGCGCGAAGCGATGATCCCGATGCGCGACGGGGTGAAGCTGTACACCGTCATCGTACTGCCCAAAGGCGCCAGGGACGCGCCGATTCTGCTCACCCGCACGCCCTACAACGCCTCTGCGCGCGTCTCGCGGAGCAACAGCACGCACATGCTTTCGATCCTGCCGCAGGGAGATGAAGTATTCGTGAATGGCGGCTACATCCGGGTCTTTCAGGACGTGCGCGGCAAGTACAAATCCGAAGGCGACTATGTGATGACCCGGCCGGTGCGCGGCCCGCTGAACCACACCGAGACGGATCACGTGACCGACGCCTACGACACCATCGACTGGCTGGTGAAGAACACGCCGGAATCCAACGGACGCGTTGGCATGATCGGTTCTTCCTACGAAGGATTCACGGTGGTCATGGCGCTGCTCGGGCCGCATCCGGCCCTGAAGGTGGCTGCTCCCGAAAGTCCCATGGTGGACGGATGGATGGGTGACGACTGGTTTCATTACGGGGCGTTTCGACAAACCAACTTCGATTACACCTCCAGCCAGACCACCAAAAAGGATGAGGGCAAGTCCGTGCCGCGCGGCGCCTACGATGACTATGAAGCCTTCCGCCAGGCCGGGTCGGCGGGCGCTTATGCTCACTTGAATGGCATCGATCAATTGCCGTGGAACGAGAAGATGATCGAGCATCCCGCCTACGACGAGTTCTGGCAGGGACAGGCGCTCGATAAATTGGTGGCCGAGCATCGGCCGCAAGTGCCGGCCATGTGGATTCAGGGATTGTGGGACCAGGAGGACATGTGGGGCGCGATTCATTGCTATATGGCTCTGAAAGCGCGTGGGCAGGCCGATCACAACTATCTTGTGATGGGTCCCTGGAGGCATAGCCAGGTGAATTACGACGCCTACAATCTCGGGCCGTTCAAGTGGACCGGCGATACGGCCACCGAGTTCCGCCGCGACGTCCTTCGGCCGTTTTTCGATCAATATCTGAAGACCGACGCTCCGAAAGCCGACACGCCTCACGTGTTCATTTACAACACTGGCGAGAATCATTGGGATCGTTTGAAGAACTGGCCGCTGGCCTGCCAGGAGGGCTGCGCGGCGCCGCTGAAGCCGCTCTATCTACAATCGGATTTCGGCCTGGGATTTGAACAACCCACCGGCTCCGCATCCGCGGGCGACTCCTACGTCAGCGATCCCGCCAAGCCGGTTCCATATCTCCCGCGCCCGGTTCGCTTCGCTGATGGCGACCGGTGGAGGACGTGGCTGGTCACCGATCAGCGCTCGGTGGCCGATCGCACGGATGTGTTGACGTATGCATCGCCGGTGCTAACTACGCCGGTGAGAATTAGCGGCGCGCCGATCGCCGATCTTTTTGCAGCGACCACCGGCACCGACGGGGATTGGGTGGTGAAACTGATCGATGTTTTTCCGGACGAGGTGCCCAGCCAGCCGGAACTCGGCGGATACGAACTGGCGGTCTCCATGGATATTTTTCGAGGGCGCTATCGCGAGAGCTTTGAGCATCCCTCGGCCATTCCGGCCGGACAGCCGCAGCGTTATCGCTTTGGGCTGCCAACCACGAATCACGTGTTCGAGCCTGGCCATCGAATTATGGTGCAGATCCAATCGAGCTGGTTTCCGCTATACGATCGGAATCCGCAGAGCTTCGTGCCAAATATTTTCTTCGCGAAGCCGTCGGATTATTTGAAGGCGACCGAGACCGTGTTCCGTTCCGCCGCTCAGGCGAGCGCGGTTTGGTTGCCGGTCGTCAATGAGGGGACGCCGTAACTCATTCGTCTCGCAGCGCGACCATCGGATCGACGTTGGTGGCTCTGCGCGTGGGGATATAAGCGGCCGCCAGCGCGATAAGCCACAGAACGACTGCGGCGGACACGTATATGGTGGGATCCCAATACTCGAGCCCATAGAGCTGGGAGCGAATCAGCGTGCCGGCGCCGGCCGCGGAGGCGAGTCCGATCGCGGTACCGACCACCAGCATGAACGCGACATCCCGGATTACCAGTCTGCGCACATGGCCGGTCTCGGCGCCCAGCGCCATGCGGATGCCGATTTCGCGGGTCCGGCGGGAGACATTGTAGGCGAGAACGCCGTACAAGCCAATGGCCGCCAGCACCGTCGCCAGCCCGGCGAAAGACGCCGTTAGAGAGGAAAGAAGGCGCTCGGCGAAGAGGTTCTCCTCGATTTGGGCCTGCATCGTTTTCAAGTCCTGGATCGGCAGGTTGGAGTCGAGCGCGGCAACTTCGCGGCGAATCTGCGCGGTGACCTGCTTCGGTTCAATCGCGGTGCGAAGGTAGAAGTACAGCGCGTCCTGCTGTTTTTTCTGGCGGTAAGGCAGGTAAAGGGCGCGCGGCGGGGCTTCGCGCATATCGGCGTATTTGGCGTCCTTCACTACGCCCACAATTTCGATGTCGGGCTTGACACTTCCACCGCCCTCGGCGAAGTGCTGGCCCAGCGGATTCTGATTGGGCAGGAAATGGCGAACGAAGGCTTCATTCACCACCGCAACTCTCGACGCCGCCAGGTTGTCGGCGGGCGTGAACTCGCGGCCCGCGATGAGCGGCATTCCCATGGTGCGGAAGTAATCGGCGCCCACTGCGTCGACATTTGTGTCGGCGGCCTCATCGGTGGGCGGCGCATAGCCGGGAACCGTGATGTTTTCACGATCGGTGTTGCCGGCGATGGCGGGCGTGTCCGCCGCGGAAACCAGCCGGGTCCCGGGAATCACCGCCAGGCGCTCAGTGAGCCGATCGTACAACTGGGCCGCGCTTTGATCGGTGTACTTGTTGAGTTTCGGTGAGATCGAGAAGGTCAGCAAGTGATCCACCTTCAGTCCGAGATCGATGCTTGAAAGATTCATCAGAGAGCGGGCGAACAGGCCGGCGCAGACCAGCAGGAGAAGCGAGAGCGCGACCTGAAGGGTCACCAGCGACTTGCGAAACGCATTGGCGGAACCGGTGGATCCGGTTTGGCCGGATTGGCTCTTGAGAGCCCCCACCAAGTTGGGCCGGGTGCTTTGCAGAGCGGGAAAAAGGCCAAACGCCAGACCAGTGACGAGCGACAGACCGAAGCAGAACAGCAGCACGCGCAGGTCCAGGCTGGCGGTCAGAAAGGTTTGCTCGTCGCTCGATGGCGGAAGCGAGGCAATGACGGCGCGCAGGGTCCAATAGGCCGCGCCGAGCCCCAACGCGCCGCCGGCCGCCGCCAGAATGCACGATTCCAGCAAAAGCTGCCCGATAAGCTGAAGGCGGGAAGCTCCTATCGCCAGGCGCACGGCGATTTCGCGAGTTCGAGCCGACGCTCGCGCCAATTGCAGATTGGCCACGTTGGCGCACGAAATCAGCAGCACCATCGCGGTCATCGCCAGCAACAGCAACAAGGGCTCCCGCCGCTTGTCGCGCAGGCCGCCGCGCCCATACTGGCCGGGACGCAGGACGATTTTCTTGGCGCGATACTGCTGCAGGAAATCTTGGCTGGGACGCCGCAGAAGTTGAATGTCTTTTTCGAGCTGGCCGCGATAGGTAACGTTGATGGCGGCACCCGCCTGCGCTAGCGTGACGCCGGGCTTCAGGCGTCCGAACAGAGAAATCCAGTAGTTCTTGCGATCCTGAAACGCGTCCCAATCCGGGGTCAGCGCTTTCTTCATCGAAATGGGCACGTAAATGTCAGGGGAACTTCCCAGGCGTTCGCCCAGGAATCCCTTCCGCGCCACGCCGACGATGGTGAGCGGGTAACCGTTGACGATGATGGTCTGGTTCAGCGCGGAAACGTCGGCGCCGAAGCGCGAGGTCCAATAGTTGTAGCTGAGCACTGCGACGGGATGGCCGCCTCCGCCATCATTGCGATCGTCGTCTTCGGCGAACAGACGTCCCAGCGCGGGTTTGACACCAAGCAGGTCAAAGTAGTTACCCGAAACCAGGTGCGCCTTGCCGGGCAGAGCATTATTGTGGAAAGCAATGCTGGCGCTCATGGAGCGGGCTCCGGCGAGTCCGGCAAACGGGGTTTGCTCTTTCTGCATTTCACGAAACATCGGATAGCTGAAGGAGGGCGAGCCGTCTTCATCGCTCGAGTAGCTGCCCTGCGCGGGGCCTGGATGGTAGAGAAACACCAGTTCCTGGGGATTCTGCACCGGCAGCGTTCGCAGCAGGAATTGATCGAGCAGCGAAAATATCGCAGTGTTCGCGCCGATTCCCAGCGCCAGGGAAAGAATTGCGATTCCGGAAAACACCGGGGTGCGCACCATGCCGCGCAGGATTACCATTACTTTCGTCATGCGTTACCTCTCTCTGGAGACGATACTTTAGTATCCGCCGTTTAGTCCTTGAATTCATCTAAACGCGCCAGCGCGCGGAGGCTGTGGCGCTCCCGAGCCGCGAACCATTCCAGGTAAGCAGCAGCCAGCAGAATGGTCACGCCGCCGGCAAAAAAATACGGGCGCATGGGCAGCCGGCGGAGGGCGTAGTCGAATGACAGCCACCCCGACACGATGGCCAGCTGCACGGCGAGAAACCATCGGCCAAGGCGAAGCGCGCTCAGCTCCCGCAGGCATCGCCGGCGAGAGAGATCCAGAAACGCGGCGTTCGACTGCGACAAGGCCTTCCACGTTCCAGCCTTGTTCCAAACCGCGAATCCGGCGGCGAAGAATGTACCAACCCAAATGACGGAAGCCCAGAGAATCCACTCCAAGGCCCGGTGGGTGGAAGCAAACCAGGCGGAAAATGCCAGCAGGATTGCGCCGGCCAGGAGCTGGCCGAAAAGGCCGAGAGCCATTTTGCGGCGCTCGCGTTCTACCAGGCGTCGCAGATCCTGGCGCAGCATCGCGGCGTCGGAGGGCTGCTGGACCTGCCAGTCGGTTCGCCAGGCAGCCAGTTCCAAGTCCATATTCATCTTTGAATCTCCAAGATCGATCGCAGCGCTTTGCGCGCGCGGTTGAGCCGCACCGCGACGTTATTCTCGGTGACGCCCAGCACGGCCGCGATCTCGGCCGGCGTCAGATCCTCCAACGCCAGTGTGATCACCTGGCGGTAATTCACGGGCAGCGCGCGGATGGCGGCAAGCAGGGTCTCGCGGCGGCGGTTATCGATGGCTAGCGTTTCCGGGTTCTTGCGCGGGTCCCGAACTTCCGGAAGTTCGGCTTCGCTCGGCGGTGCCTTGCCGCGCCGCCATACGTGCGTCAAACAGCGGTTGTGGGCCACGCGAAATGCGAAGGTTTTCTCCGAGCAATCGCCGCGGAAACTCGGCAGCGCCTTCCAGATGGCCAGCAGAATTTCTTGCAGCAGATCTTCGCGCGCCTGGGGCAGAGCTTCGTAGGAAGCCGTAAGGCGCACCAGCGCCTGGCCGGAGGCTTCGAAGATGCGTTCGTATTGCGCCGCCAGAGCGCGCCGGTCCACCGAGCTCATCGCTTCCAGACCGGCCATATTCAAAGCTGAATCACCGGCCAAAGACCACCTTCTCATAGCGCAGCAGCCGCGCCGTCCCGAGCAGAGCCGCGGCTCCCAGGAGTACGGCGCACATACCGGACAACACGAGCCACGCAAGGTGCGGGATCTCGCCGCGCGTAAGAGCCGAAAGCATGCGCTGCTGCCCCAACAGGGGAACGGCTGCGATGGCGCCGCTGAGACGCACCGGAAAGAATTCGGCCAGCATTCCGATCAGCATCGGGGCTAACAGAACCACGCCCAGATACGAGTTGCCTTCTTTCGGAGTCTGCGCGAAGGTGCAGGTCAACAGGTCGATGCCGGCAGCAAGCGGCACCAGCGGCGCTGCGACTGCCAGCATCCACAGCAACGCGCTCGCGTGCATACGGGTGTGCAGCGGCGTTGCGTACAGCACCGCCAGCGCCACCAACAGCGTGAGCGCTACACCGGCCAGGCTGAACGCGCAAATCGCCAGCCATTTGCCGAACACCAGATCCCAGAGCGACACCGGATTCATCAGCAGCGGCTCCAGCGAGCCGCGCTCCCGCTCGCCGGCCATGCTGTCGTTGGCGAGGTTCATGGCCCCGGTGAAAGCGGTGATCATAAGAAAAGCCGGCAGCAGGGCGAGGGCCGGCCCTTGGCGCCAGAGCATCCCCACAAGAAGCGGGCCCAGCCAGCAAAACATCATGGCGGAAAAAAGGGAGCGGCGGTCGCGCAGGCCATCGCGGACCTCTTTGCGGAATACGACGAAGGAACGATGGGTTTTCATGCAGTCAACTCCACGAAGGCTTCTTCCAAGCTGCGCGCGTTGCTTGATCGCATCAGCTCGGCGGGCGATCCTTGGGCTACCACTTTTCCGCGCGAGACCACCACCACGCAATCGCAGACCGCCGAAACCTCCGCCATCAAGTGGGACGAAAGCAGGACACACTTTCCTGCATCGCGAAAGCGCTCCAGCAGCGCTCGCAAGGCGCGGGCGCTGGCCACGTCCAGCCCGTTCGCCGGCTCATCGAGAATGATGTTGGGCGGATCGTTGACGATGGCGCGCGCCAGCGCCAGTTTCATGCGCTCGCCTTGAGAAAATCCCTGGGCGCGGCGGCCGGCAATCGCGCGCATATCGAAAAGGTCGAGCAGTAGATCGATGCGCGGCTCCAGCTCGGCGGCAGGCATCCCCCGCAGCTCCCCGTAGTAGCGGAGGTGCTCGCGCGTGGTGAGGCGCGGGTAATTTCCCAACCCATCAGTGAGCGCGCCCAGGCGCCGGCGCGCGCCCATTGGATCTTGCACCGGGTCGACGCCATCCACCAGAACTTGGCCGCTTTCCGGCTGCAACAGACCCGTGATTAAGCGCAGGGTTGTGGTCTTTCCGGAACCGTTCGGCCCTACCAGCCCCGTGATGGCGCCGTCCTGGGCGGAGAACGTTAGTCCGTTCACCGCTGGACGGCCATGAAAGGTTTTGCGAAGGTTGTCGGCTTGGATCATCGCCCATATAGTCTCCGGGCGATCCAAAAACTTACATCAGCGAAGTATTTCCACCAGCAAGACCCATGCACTTATGATGCCGGCCAAAAACGAAAATACGAAGCCAGGCACCAGCCAATAGATTGCGCCGGGCACTCCCAGCAGCAGAGTGATTCCTGCCACCAGGAACGGTATGGTCGCAAACTGGCTCATTACGGCGCGGTTTACGAACCACGACCAGGGATGGCCGGTTCTGACCTTGAGATAGCGAATTTGCACGGTAACTTGGGCAACCCAAGAGGCTGCGGCGAGCACCAGAACTTCGATCGCAAATATCCGCTGGGGCTGCTTCGGGATCAGCGCGACGGTAGAAATGAAAAATACCTGAAGGAACTGCATCATCGATTCAGCCCCGCGTCCCGAGAGGCCTGGAACCGCCAGAATTCTGCTCAGATTGATGGAGAGAGCGACAAACACCAGCCCGGTGAGCGTGGCCGCGGCGCCCGCCTCAACCGCCAGCAGCGTGTTCCATTCGGTTATCGATGCATGGTTCATACCAAGGGCTCAACGCAAAGAGGCTAGCAGTCTTTTGGTATGGCCGCAATGAAGTTGTCCGCTTCCACCAGCGCCGTCCCAGGAACGAACGTCATGTTTGACGGGCTGGACCGCTATATCGTTGACGACATTAAAAGTTCACCACGGAGCGCAGCTTGCTCTTCGACCACCTATGCTGAACGATCTGCGCTACGCCATCCGCACCCTCCGGCAGAACCCGGGATTCGCGCTGACCGCCATCGTTTCCATCGCGCTCGGCATTGGCGCCAACGCGACCATCTTCAGCCTGGCTGACGGAATGGTCTTGCGGCCGCTCCCGGTGCCCAACCCTTCGCAAGTGGTGAAGCTGTCTGCGCGAACGCCCAGTGGAAGATTTGGCGATATCGGCGATATGTCCTACCGCGATTTTTTGGATTACCGCGATAGGCTTCAATCCTTTGACGGTTTGGTCGCCTATTCATTGACGCCTTTCGGCTTTGCCCGGGATTCCAAAGCGCAATCGCAAATGAAGTATGGATACCTGGTGAGCGGGAATCTTTTCCGTGTGATGGGGACGGAACCGCGGATCGGCCGCGGATTCAGGCCCGACGAGGACCAGGCGCCCGGCAGGTACGCTGTGATCGTGCTCGCGCACGATTTCTGGAAGAACGAGTTCTCCTCTGATCCAGCGGTGATCGGACGGCGCGTCCGGCTGGATGGATTGGATTTCACAGTGATCGGCGTCGCGCCGGAATCTTTCACCGGGATGGATCTAACCATTCGGCCTGCCTTTTTCATTCCGGCCCAGATGGCTCCGGCGATGCTTGGTTCCAACAACGACCTTCTGACCAACCGGAGCAACCGGAGCAACCGGGAGTTCAGCATCAAAGGGCGTTTGAAACCGGGCGTTTCGATGCAGGCCGCCGATGCGGAGGCTTCGGCGCTTGCGAAGTTGCTGGAGCAGTCCTACCCGGCAACGAACCGCGCGTTCGGAGCGGCGCTGCGCACCCAATTGCAGGCGCGTCTGGACAACGATCCAGTAACACCGTTGATGGTCGCCGTATTGTTCGCCATAGTGGTGGTCGCGCTCTTGATCGCCTGCGCCAATGTCGCGAACCTGATGCTGAGCCGGGGCCAAGCCAGGGCGCGTGAGATCGCGGTGCGGTTGGCAATCGGGGCCAGCCGCGGAAGGTTGATCCGGCAACTCATGGCGGAAAGCTTGTTGATTGCGGTGACGGGCGGAGCACTGGCGCTGTTGGTTGCCCAGTTTGGCGTGGACGTGGTTTCTAAGCTGCCACAAGCGGGCGACATCCCGATTCAAACCGACATCCAGCTTGACGCGCGGGCGCTCTGGTTCACTTTGCTGGTTTCGTTAGCCAGCGCGATTCTGTTCGGGCTGGTCCCGGCGCTGCAGTCTACCAAAAGCGACCTGATACCGGCTCTGAAAACCGGGCCATCGGACCAGGGTCACAAACGGTTCCTCGGTCGAAATGCCCTGGTGACCGCGCAAATCGCCGGCTCGGTTGTCTTGTTGGTGGCGGCCAGCCAACTGTATCGGGGTTTCGGCTTCCTGCTATCTCACAACCCCGGCTTCCGGATCGACCACCGGCTCACGATGAGTTTCGATCCGTCGCTGATTCACTACACTCCCGAACAGACCGAGCAATTTTACAAGATCCTTATGCAGCGCGCCCGCGAGGTGCCTGGGGTTAAGTCGGCGGCGCTCTCGTCGTCGATTCCCATGAACAGTTGGCGAGGGGAAGCGGTGATTCCCGAAGGCTACCAATTCCCACGAGGCCAGGAGAGCGCGAGTGTGTGGGCCGGCACCGTGGACGACCATTACCTTCAAACGGTTGGCATTCCGCTCCTGGACGGCCGCGGGTTCCAGCCAGCGGACCGCGCCGATTCGCCGCGTGTTGCCGTGGTCAACGAATTGTTCGCCAAACACTACCTGGGCAGGAATCCCATTGGGAAACGGATCCGCCTTGAACAGCCCGGCGCGCCTTGGATGGAAGTTGTTGGCGTTACGCCGACTACCAAATATGCGCAGATGTTCGAGCCGCCTCTCGATTATGTGTACCTGCCGTTCAGCCAAAACCCGCGCGGCCAGATGTCCCTGATCGCCGAAACGTACGGGGATCCTGCGGCGCTGGCTGCATCTCTGCGCGAAATGGTTCGCTCCATCGATGCGAATGTTCCGATCTATGGCGTTCGCAGCATGGCCGACATCGTGGACCAACGTGCAGTGAGACTCATGCACGTGCTGAACGGAATCGTCGCCTCAATCGGCCTGCTGGGCCTGGGCCTGGCATTGGTTGGCCTGTACGCTGTGGTGGCTTATCAAGTGGCCCGCAGGACGCGTGAGATCGGTATCCGCATGGCGCTCGGAGCGGACCGGCCGCAGGTGCTGAAGATGATCCTGAAGCAAGCGGCGGCGATGGGCTTGACCGGCGTAGGCATTGGGCTTGTGTTGAGCTTCGCAGGCAGCCGGATACTGAGCGCCAGCGTCATGGCGACGCCCGGTTTCGATCCAGTGCTGTTTACGTTGGTGCCGCTGGGCTTGCTGCTCACCACGGTGTTGGCGGCGGCGATTCCCGCGCGGCGGGCGTCTCGCGTCGATCCAATGGTAGCGCTCCGCGAGGATTAGCCCGCCCGGCCCGTCGCAGTTAATTCCGCGGGCAGCCACCTGTCAAGCATATCCGCCAACTTTTTCAAATCTAAGGGTTTCGCAAGATAATCGGTCATTCCCTCGCGCAGGCATCGATCCCGATCGGCCTGCATTGCGTTGGCCGTAAGCGCAATGATCGGAATGCCGGTATGGATGGATTCGCGGATGCGGCGCGTGGCATCAAAGCCGTCCATCACTGGCATCTCACAGTCCATCAGCACCAGGTCGAAGTCTCCGCCCTTTACGGCCTCAATGGCTTCAACGCCATTGCCGACAGCGCTGAATTTAAATCCCAGCTTCCGTAGGAACGCGAGAGCGACTTCACGGTTCACCGCATTGTCTTCCGCCACCAGGATTCGCGCGGTCCGCTCCTGCGGCATCGTTCCGCGACGCGCGCCAAATCCGGCATCCGCCGGTGGACCGGGCTTATCGCGGGCAGATGCGGCCGGCAACTCAAGAACGGCGGTAAACCAAAAGCTGGATCCGCGGCCTTCCTGGCTGTCGACGCCGATCGTTCCCCCCATCATTTCGACCAACTGCTTGGAGATGGCGAGCCCGAGCCCGGTGCCGCCGTATTTACGGGTTGTGGAAGCGTCCGCCTGCGTAAAGGGTAAAAATAGCCCAGCAATCTGGTCCGGTCCGATTCCGATTCCGGTATCGGATATTGTGAAGCGGACCGTCACGGCGCCCTCCGAACGGCTCGCGAGTAGGCTATTCACCGTTACTCCCCCATGCTCGGTGAACTTAATTGCATTGGCGCACAGGTTGGTGAGCACCTGGCGCAGGCGGTGCGCATCGCCGCGCAGCAGTGCCGGAATCTTCGGCGACATGTGCGAACGAATGGAGAGTCCCTTCTCACCGGCCTGGACCCGCAAAAGCTCGACCACATCCTGGACGGCGCCGCGCAGGTCAAAGTTTAGGTTCTCGAAGACAATCTTCCGCGCCTCAATCTTGGAGAGGTCGAGGATGTCGTCGATCAGAGTCAGCAGCGTCCGTCCGCTGCTATGAGCCACGGTGGCAAAGCGCCGTTGCTCCGGAGTGAGGTCGGTTTCCAAAAGGAGTTGAACCATCCCCAGGACGCCGTTCATCGGCGTGCGGATTTCATGGCTCATGTTGGCCAGAAAGCGGCTCTTCGACTGATTCGCGGCCTCCGCATCCTTGCGGGCCTGAATCAACTCTTCCTGGTAGCGCTTGCGCTCGGTAATCTCCTCCGCAATTCCGACCACTCGAAGCAGTTGCCCGGCCTGGTCGCGGATGGGGAAAGCGCGATCCCTGATCCATTTTTCCTGCCCGTCCGGTGTTCGGATGCGGTACTCGGAGTCGATCAGCTCTCCGGCGATTTGCCTGGCGAACCATAAGTGGGCCAACTCCAAATCGTCAGGATGCATGGCATGCGTAAATGACATCGGATCCCGGTAAAGGCTCTCGCAACTTCTGCCCCAAACCTCTTCATAGGCCGGGCTGATATAGATTGTCTCGTTGGTGGTTGGAGACATAATCCAAAAGACTTCACGAATGTTTTCCGCTAGCTCGCGAAATTTCTCCTCACTGGCGTGCAGCGCTTGCTCCACTTGCTTGCGCTCGGTAATGTCCAGGCTCAGCCCCACATGGCCCAGAAATATCCCACTCGGCGAGAAGCGCGGCTCGGCGTGCGAAAAGATCCAGCGCCATTTGCCGGCTGCGTCCCGAAAGCGACCTTCAGCCCAGTAGGGCGTGTGTTCCCGCACCGCGCTTTCGAAAGTCCCGACATACTCGGCTGCGTCGTCGGGGTGAATGGCTAACTGCCATTGGAATTCCGTTATTTCCTCGGAAGTGATACCGCAGATCTCGCGATAGGCTCGATTGATGAACAGAATGGCGCCCGCTGCGTCGGTGACCCACAACATTTCCGGACAACTATCCGCCATGATGCGGAAACGATCTTCGCTTTCATGGAGAGCTTCTTCAGTCCGCTTCCGATCAGTGACGTCTTCCACATGGGCCACGAAATATAACGGTTTGCCGTCGCCATCGCGTACCTGCGAGGCTTTCACCCGAGCCCACACCACGGTTCCACTGCTGTGGACGTAGCGGCGTTCCGTATCCACGCAGGCGAACGGGTCCTTCGAGAGCTGCTCCCGGCTTTCGAAGGCTAGCGATAGATCGTCCGGGTGGATCAAGTCTTGCCAGGCTTTGCTCAGCAGTTCCCGATCTGAGTAGCCAAGTATGCGGCAAAATGCCGCATTCACCTGCAGCATACGCCCATCCAGCCCGACTACGGCGATACCGGATGGCGCGTGTTCAAAAACTCCACGAAATCGTTCCTGGCTCTCGTGCAGTTTCCGCTCGTCCTGCAAATGCTCCGACGCTGCAAACGCGGCGTTCACATAGGCGGTTTCCCGGTTGTTATCGGATAAGTCGCTCCTCACCTGGAAGGTTTCACCTCATCTTCACTTATCGGCGATCTCCAACAATCTATGAGCCCTTTCTTCTGCCGCCCCTGGGATGCCGGCCGGTTCGCCGAAACCGCCCGCCGCGCGGTGTAAAATGAGGAGCTCGTAATTTGACGGCTTATGAAAAACTTCCTGATCGGTTTGCTCATCGGTATATTGGCGTGCGGGTTCATCTTTCTGGTTCTGGTCCTGGCAATCGCGCGTTTCGCCGGCTCGTTCGCCAACCGGCCGGTCAGTGTCGCCGAGGGATCCACGCTGGTGCTGGATCTGGAAGGCGATGTGCCGGAGCGCTTGCCGGCGGACATTCCAATTCCGATTCTCCAAAACCAGACGCCGCTCTCGGTGGAACAAGTCTGGGATACGTTCCGCAAGGCGGCGGCCGATTCCCGCATTCGGGGAATTCTGTTTGAGCCACACGGGCTCTCGATCGGGTGGGGCAAGATGGAAGAGATTCACGACGAGATCGTTCAATTCAAAAAATCCGGCAAGCCGATCATCACCTATTTGCACGCTCCCACTGCGCGCGAGTATTATTTGGCGTCCGCCACCGACAAGATCTTCATTTCCCCGGAGGATTCGCTGGATCTCAAAGGTTTGGCCGCCGAGTCCATGTACTTCAAGGACACGCTGGATAAGGTGGGCGTGAAGGCCGACGTGATTCACGCGGGCAAATACAAAGACGCCGGCGATGTTCTGACGCAAACGTCCATGTCGCCGGAAACACGCGAAGTTTTAAACGACATTCTTGACCAGTATTACGGCGATCTGATCGGGACCGTCGCCCAAGGCCGCAAGAAGCAGCCGGAGGCAGTGCGGGCGCTGCTGGATGATGGTCCGTTCCTCGCGCGCGACGCCGCCGCCGCTGGCCTGATCGATACGCTGGGCTATGAAGACCAGGCGGTAGCGGAGATGCAGACCCGCCTGAAGCAAAGCGAGCTGAAGAAGGTTTCGAGCAAGGCCTACCTCAAGACGGCGCTCGGCTCGGCAGGGGCCGGCCGCAGGATCGCGCTGGTGGTGGGCGATGGAATGATCACGCAGGGCTCCGGTAACGAGACCGCGGACGACGAAAGTTTCACCGCCACCGGATTCATCAAACTGTTGAAACAAGTGGAGAACGATTCGTCCATCCAGGGAGTGATCCTACGCATCGATTCCCCCGGCGGCGATGCCGTGGCGTCCGATGAGATGCTGCACGAGGCCAAGAACCTCAGCAAGAAGAAGCCGCTGGTGATATCGATGAGCGATGAAGCCGCGTCGGGCGGATATTATATGGCCGTGACGGGCGATCCGATCGTGGCTTATCCGAACACGCTCACCGGGTCCATCGGCGTCATTTTCGCCCGCTTCAACGTGCGCGGGCTCTACGATAAGATCGGCGTGAGCGAGCAAATCCTCACCCGCGGCCGGTATGCCGATATCGATTCCGAATCCACGCCGCTGAGCGAAGCCGAGCGGCAGAAGCTGACCAGCCAAATCGATGCATTTTACCGGGCCTTCGTCAGCCACGTGGCGGACGGCCGCAAGAAGCCGTTCGACCAGATTGAGCCGCTGGCGCAAGGGCGCGTCTGGCTGGGAGCGCAAGCCCGGCAGAACGGGCTGGTGGATCAGCTGGGCGGACTGGATCGCGCGATTGAAGTACTGAAAGAACGAGCCCACATGTCGCCGTCCGAGCGAGTGACTCTGGTGCCCTACCCCGGCCAGCGAAGCATCTTCGATGTGCTCTTCCGAAGCCGCACGGACGCATTATCCGACCTCGCGATAGGCGGCGATGCGAAGCTGCGTGATGCCCGGAATCGGGCCGGTAAAATACTCGGCAAGCTGCCTTGGCAGGTCCTATCACAGCACGGCTTCCTGAAGGTGATGCCGTACTCGATCAGCGTCCATTAGGGGACCGCTTGCTAACGCGCGCGGTTCAGTAACGCGCGGCTCACTAACGCGCGGCTCCGTAACAACGAGCGGTTCCGTAACCGAGCCGCGACCGTGAGGGAGTGGGCGTTGCCTCTAGTACGATCGGCGGTCCAGTTATGGAACCGACGTTCTATGGCAAATACCTGATTTTGGCCTAAGGTTAGAGTGGGGATGGAATTATGGGAACCCGAAACGATCTGCGCCGCCAGGACCGGCATCCGTGTGAGCACAAAATCACCGTGACGTGGCGCGATGCCGTCGGCGAAAACAAATTCGCCGTTGGACGGGCGATCGATATTTCCAAGTCCGGCATACGATTGCAGATGCCGGAGGCACCGCCCTTGCACACCTACGTGACGCTGCGGGCCACGAAACTGGGTCTGCTGGGAAACGCTTCGGTCCGCCATTGTGTCCGCACGGCCGCATCGAAGTATGCGGTGGGCGCCGAATTTACCGCCGGTCTGCAGTGGAGCCCGGAAAAACTGATCGCCGTTTAAGCCGACGCTTCAGTAGCCGTAAGCCTTCCGCATCTCGCATGTTGCCGCGGTAATTTGCGGCTTCAGGAAATCCATGCGCCGGCGTATAAGGACGGCCGTAGCATCGGTCTTGTTGGACGTATCCTTAACCCTGCCAATTTGGCTTCGGTAGTCGAACGAAGACGTCTCAAGAAATTTCGCAAGCTTCTGATATGTGTTGGAATCGCCCAGGTCCTCGTAGTGGAGCGACAAGCAATTCGGCGCGTAGGTCTGAGCGAGGCTGTGCAGACACAGATATTGCGCGTTCCATGAGTCCGCCACAGCCAAGATTTGTTGGTCCAATTCATCGGGCTGAATATTCCCGTGCCGTCGGCCGGTGAAAACCCAATGGGACAGCATGCTAAAGATGGTTGGCTCCGGTTCGCGAACCACGACGATAAGGCGGGTCTCCGGGAAACAGTCGAACATCAACCGCAGAGCATGATCGTTCACTTTTTGCGCGTACCGAATTTCTTTGAAGCCCCAGCGTGTTGCCTGGCCAGTGGGATCGGCGAAAAGAGACCGGATGAAAGCTCGGAACCGTTCGCGGAATTCCGCTTCGCCACAGAGATTGTCCCAAGCGGGCCATCGGCGCTCGTTGCGAAGTCTCTTGATCCGATCCAATGCCCCAAGAGTTTCCTGGTCCGGAAATCGCTCATGGACAGCCCCGTAATACCCCGCGGCAATTTGACTTAAAAATCCGTTGTGTTCCCCCCAAATGAGAAAATTCGGATTGGTGTTCAAAACTGACTGCAGTAGCGTTGATCCGCAGCGTCCAGAACTAGCGAGCACAACCGGACGATCCACGAGCGTCGCAGTGGAAATCGAACGGCTACCGGTGGCCGATCGACGAGCTAGTCTTAAAGGCACTTTCGATACGCTCCGTTTTTCGATCATCCCACCGTTTCACGCTGGCCCGCTGGATTCCTAAAATTGACTTTCACGCGCGGAGTGTGAAAGCTTGAAGGTTCGAGCGCGTTTCGAATGACAGAAAGCCATCCTCAACGCTTAGTGGTCGCCATCACCGGCGCCACCGGCGCAATTTTCGGAATCCGGCTGCTGGAAGCGCTGCAGGGATCTAGCATCGAAACGCACCTGATCGTCAGCAAATGGGGCGCGCACACGTTAGCGCAAGAGACCTCGTACACTCTCGACCGTGTCCGGCAGATGGCGTCGTATTGTTACGCGGCGAGCGATCAAGGCGCGGCGGTTTCGAGCGGCTCGTTTCTGACGGCGGGCATGGTTATCGCGCCATGCAGCGCCCGCACTCTGGGAGCGATCGCGAGCGGCCAAGGCGAGCACCTGGTGCACCGCGCCGCCGATGTGGTTCTCAAGGAGCGCCGCAAGCTGGTGTTGGTGGTGCGCGAGACTCCGCTCAACGACATCCATCTGGAGAACATGTTGAAGCTGTCGCGCATGGGCGCGGTGATTCTTCCGCCTGTGCCGGCGTTTTATGACCATCCGCAGTCGATCGAAGAGCTGGTGGACCATATCGTGATGCGCGTGCTGGATCAGTTCGGCATCCATACGGATCTGGCGGAGCGCTGGGGCAGCGAGCTAGAAACCAGCAAAGCCACGCACGCAAGTAGCGACATACCCGTCACCCAAGCCGCGGGCACGAAGTAAGTCGAGTAGTAATCCAGCGCCAGATCGGCTTGCCCAGCCGGCACCACGATCCCGATCAGGGCGTGATCCACCGGCAGAACCTGTAGATCCTGATTGCCCGACTTCGCCTTCCAGCCCGGGAAATACGCATTGCCAACCCGCAGCAGACTCGGCGTCGCGCATTGGTAATGGATACGGTAGTGGCCGGGAGTAAATTCGCGAACGTCGGCAATTCCGTTTGCATCCTGCGCCGTCACGTGAACATCCACCGGGACTAAGGCCTGACGCGCCGGGTCTAATGTAGCCAGCCGTTGCCTGCTCTCTTCATTCGTTCCGGCGGGAATCAGTTCCTTCGGAAAATTGGCCCGAGGGAGCGGGTCGTTTAGCACGTGTATATCGCCAGTGCGCCGGTCGAGCCAGCGGCTGACATTCAGATCCTTGCGCAGCGCGCGGTTGGAATGCATGACGGATGCAAAGCCGGCGTAGCGCGATAGCTGCAAGGGTCCATACCCATAGGTCACCTCGGTCCGCTGATCGAAATAATGATCCAGTGGTCCAAAACTCGGCAGTAATTCGCCGCCGTCGAAGCGCGTGAGGGGAGGCAGAGTGCTGGCCACGGCTTGATGAAAAAGTTCTTCCCTGGACCCGTACAGCTCTTCATAGCTCTGGCGCGAATACGCCAGCGGATTAGAGGCCGACTGATGGTAGAACAGGTCCACGCAGAAAAACGCCAACAGGACCGCGGGTAGCCAACGGATAGGCCACCGCTCAATGAGCGCGGCCAATCCCGCCGCGGCCAGCAGTGCCAGCCCGAGCGACGGTACAAACCAAATGTTCACCGGAGCGCGAACGCTGCTGAAGCCCGGCAGCAGTGCCACCAGCCGGTAGAGTCCTCCGGATTGTCCCAGCGCATACCAGATGGTGGGGACGATCAGCAGCAGACCAATGATCCGCAACATGCGGTCGCGCAATCCGAAGAGCGCGAGCGGGACCAGCAGAATTCCGGCGTAGAAATAGTATTGGGTGATATCTACCGGCCCATGATAGTTTCCCGAGAAGACGCCGTAGAAATCGGGCGACACCAGAGTCGACAGCGCTGCCCAGGGAATCGCGCCTTCGGTCCGCGTAGTAGCGCTCAGGCCGGAGCGAATCGAATTCACCGTTAATTCCAAGCCCGGCCCGGTTCCAATGGCGGAAATTAACGTTCCAATCAGCGGAATTGCCAGCGCCATCCCGAGAATCTTGAACCAGCGGCGAGGTTCGATAAGCACTCGCGCGACGGCGAACAGACCGAGTGCGAGAAAGCTGTACAAGCTGGTTTGAAAGTGGCCGGCGAGAATCAGCGTTCCCGCTGCCAATCCACCGAGAATCGTGTAGCGTAACGCGTGCGACTCCAAAGCCAGGTCGAGCGCGAGCAGCAGCCATGGCATCCAGGCCGCGGCTTCGAGGATCGGAGTATGGGAACTGTGGCCGGTGAAGAATCCAGAGAGCCCGTAGCAAAGGCCGGCAAGTACCGCGGCCGGCCGGTGACGCACCAGGCGCCACGCCAGGAAGTAAGCGCCGAGACACGCGAGCAGTGCGTGCAGCCAATGCTCCGCAACCAGCAGATGCGGAGAAACGCCGACCAGGAAGAAGGGCCAGTTCAACGGATACCAGGCGCCCACTTGCGGATCGGCCAGAAACGGATAGCCCGACCACGGGAAGGGCGACCAGAAGGGAATTCGTCCGGCGTGAAGCTCCTGCGAGAGATAATTCTGCAGCACCTGATCCTGGTCAGCCGCGTCCCCGAAAATCGACGTGCCACCGGATGTCATCGGCGTCCAATAGCAGATGAGCGTTACGGCCAGGAGAATCAACGGGCCGAGCACTGGCCATCGGTCGACGATCTTTTTGTCCGGCTTTTTATCAATCTGCGGCGCTGAAACCTGGCTCTTCTTTCTAGAAGCTTTTGGCATGGAATTCTCAACGTCCGGCGGCCGGCTGCGGAGGGACGTAATACAGCAGGATAGAGCGCCCCACTCGTTCGGTGGGCCTGACAATATCGGGCCAGGTGCCTTCGCCGGGATCGTCGAGCAGGAGACCCATGCGATTCAACTTCCACTCGGAAAGCTGCACCGCGTTCCAGCCGGGAGCGGGCGCGTCCGGCGTGCTGAGCTGATGGGGCGGAAACCCGTGGTAAGCCAGGCTGATGGTGATAGTGGGAGTGTAGGTGACCGAAGGCGCGTTGAGTTCGCGCAGCCGCTGGCCCAGGCGCTTGATGTCCTGGCCCCAATCCAAATCCGAATCCACCACGATGCGCTCGGGCTGGTCGCCGGCCAGTGCATTGAAGTACGCCAGGTAATCGGGATGCACCGCCAGCGAACTGATCACGAACCAGCCGGACGCGGCGGCAGCAGTCCACAGAGCCCACTTCCAGCGACGGCTCTGCTCCACCAGCCAAAGGGCTCCCGCGGCGGCGATAATCGCGAAGAACGGAAACGCCGGCAGGATATGGCGGATACCGATGTTGATGCGGGATGACATCGCGACGGCGAGAATCGCGGCTGGAATGGCGACTCCGAACGCGAAGGGCCAAGTACCGGCCGGACGCGCGGGTCGCCGCCACAGGCCAAATGCCGCAAGGATCAGCAAACCCAGCGGCAGCTTCACTCCCATCAGCACGGGGAAATAGGCCCACCAGCCTTCCATTCGGAGCTGGCCCAGCAAGTAGGCGCGGTGGCCGCTGCTGTTGTGGTCCATCACCATCTTCACGCCCGAATATAGCTCGGGAAACGGCACGCGAAATGGAAGCCAGACGGTTTTCCCAAAAGAAAATCGATAGCCTGCCCAGATGATCAACACGCTAAGGAGCGCGGCCAAACCAATCCAGGGCAAACGCGCCGCTAGCAAGCGCGCGATTTCGGAAACCCCCGGCCGGGCGGAGTACAGCCAATAGGCAAGCACTGCAATTGCCGCGGCGGGATAAAACGCCAAAGCCGAGAACTTGCTGATCACCATCAAACCCATGGCGACGCCGAGCCAGGCCGCGCTTTTCACCCCAGGCTCCTCCAGCAATCGCAAGGACGCATACGTGGCGGCGGCGAAACAAGCGGTGAGCCCCATGTCGGTGGTGGAAACTCCGGCGTGCGCGATGACCGATGGAGTCATGGTAAACGCCAGGACGCTGACTGCGGCGCCGGCCGGCCCTAGTATTCGCCGTCCCCACAGGAACACCATCCAGCAAGCCATCCAGAAAAAGGGCAGATTGCCGGCGCGCGAAAGGCCCAACCGAAGATCGTATTGATTGCCTCCGTACAAAATCGTGGCGCCCTCGATCGTCATGTCCTGCTGTTTGTTGGAGCGCGCTCCTACCAGGTAAGGGCCCAGCGCCACCATCACGCGAGTTAGCGGAGGATGCTGATGTTCGTAGGTATAGATACCTTCGTCCAGCCACTGCACGCCGCAAGCGATGTGGGCCGGTTCATCGGAGGTGTGATTGAACACGTTGTAAGTCGAGACGATTCGTACGGTGCCGAGCAGGACCAGGGCCCAAGCGATCACAACAGCGCGACGAGCAAGAAATAATTCCAGGCGTTCGACAAACGGGGGCGAGGATTGAACCGCCACTGGCGCGTGCACCGCTGCGCTCTTCTTACGCGTCTTGGCCATGCTCAAAACTTACTTGGCATTCAACACTCGAGAGCCTTTGCTCTTTTTCCGCTCAGCCTTGCCGCGCACCGGCTTTTGTATTTCTATGGCACGGGCCTCCGGCAGCGCGGGCGGAGCGATCACTAGAAACGCCAACAATAGCAGAGCCGGCCACACCTGCACGATAAGACGCAGATTCGATGTGCTCAACTGCCAGTTGAGATCGGCGATGGTCAGCAGGTAGGCGGCGAAATCCGCTGCAAGCAGGCCAACTACCGGAATCGCGAGCCATAACTGCTTGCGTACGAGAGCTCGCGGGGCCATCCCAAACGCGACGGCCAATATCGCGCCCAGCAGTACGGGATGCGCCCATGCAGCGCCCATCTGCCAAATGCTCTGAACGAACGATTCCGCGATTTGCAGCCAGCGCGAAAAATCCATCGTCTTGGCGATCGCCTGGCCGAAAGTTTTTGGGAACAAGGCTTCTGTATTTGGAACCAGCAATATCTTGAACGCCGCAAGCAGCATCACGGCCGGCAGAGCGCCCAGCGTCATCCATCCGGCAGCCTTTCGCCCGCCCTTCCAAGCGACTGCGGCAATCGCCAGGATTGCGAACGGGACGCCCTCGTTCTTGGTCCACGCCGCCAAGCCGCACGATAGGCCGGCCAGCACCAGCACCCCGCGGGGCCAAGCGCGGTCGGCGGCCATCGCGATGAGCGCCAGGGTTCCCAGCAGGTAGAGGGCGAGCGGAATGTCGGCGTTCTGCGTCGCTGCCTGCGATGCAAACCCCTCACTCGCCAAGAGCAGAAGCAGGGCCAACAGGCCAGCAGCCTCACCCCGCAACCCAGCCACTGCACCGCCGAGAATTGCCGCCGTAGCAAATGCGAATAGCAGCGCCAACGCTGCCGGTATCCCACCGGTTGTTTCTCCCAGCGCAGTCCATGCAGTTGCGACTGACCCGGGCAGCAGCAGCGGATAACCCGGGTGATTCGCTCCAAACAGCGGATTTCGTGGACCTCCAACCGGCGCCAGCACATTGCGCCAGGATTCGGGACCGCCCGCCAGAAACTTCGCCTTCAGGTTCCAGATGGTAAATGCATCCCAACCTCCATCCGGAGTCGCCTCAAGGGACTTCGCAGCGTCCAAGGCGAAGAACAAGAACACCAGGACCGCGGCCGCTCTGAGCAGCCAGATCCATGACGATTTCCCTCCCGGATCGGGTTCCGATTTCACCGCCGGCCGCCGGACCATCAGCCAAATGCCCCCGGCGATCAGGACTGCCTGTATCGACAGCACTACCGCTCGCCCCGTCACGCCGGCCCACAACAACGCGAAGAACAGCATCGAAACGATGCCAATACCCAGGCCCGCGCCGAGCGAGATCTCAAGCAGCGTGCCCAGCCGGGGGGCCAGCAGCCGAACCAGTAGCCAGCCGATCACGATGGCGGGCGCGAAGAGTAGCAGTCCCAGGAGCATCACTTCGCCTTCGTGTATAACGCGTTCGTGTATAAAATCACGCCGTTCCCCAAATCCGCCTCCACGGCGTATCCAGCCTTGGCCCCGGCTGCGGCGAAATCCGTGGGTCGCGAAAAATTACCGACCGCATGCTGTGGCCGAACCAAAGCGGATCGGCCAACTGGAGTGACAAGGCGCGGAGCAAGAGCGTATTGCGCGGCCAGAAACGCAGGCGTACCGTCTTTGCCGTCCACCGGCAGATCGCTGATATAACCAATCTCATCAAGAGGCGGCAAGCGCGTGGCCGCGCCCGAAAAACGCTGCGCCGCAGATTCAACGCCCCAGGGATCCGACTGCAGTTGAGTCGCAAGTTGAAGTGAATCCGCCGAGGCCAGTACGGCGGCGATCGCAACCGCTATCAGCCCAATTAAAACCCTGATCTGCGGCATTCAGCTCTCAGTCTAGCAAGCATCCGCGCATGGCGCGGTCAAATCCCTTGCTGGATCAAATGCCCTGCGGGATCAAATCCCCTGTTGCACCAGGGCGCGACCTTGATAGGCTTCGAGAACCTCGTTGGCGTTGCCATCCATCATCACGGAACCATGATCGATCCAAAGCGCGCGGTCGCACATTTCCCGCACGGACCCGGGCGAGTGCGATACGAACAGCAGCGACTTGCCGGCCTGGCGGAAGGATACCAGAGCCTCCCTACTTTTGGTCTGAAAGCTGGCATCGCCGACCCCCAGAATCTCGTCGATGAGCAGAATATCTGGCTCGCATTGAATCGCGACTGAAAAGGCCAGCCGCATGACCATTCCGCTCGAGTAGGTACGCAGCGGATCGTCGATGAATTCGCCGATGCCGGAAAACTCCACAATGCGGTCGAAAAGCTGGTTCGTCTTGCGCCGGGAGAGCCCCAGCAGCGCGGCGTTGAGAACCAGATTCTCGGCGCCGGTCAAATCCGGATGGAATCCGGAGCCCAATTCGAGCAGCGCCGCGATACGCCCGTTCACCCGGACGTGTCCTTGATCCGGCGGGGTCAGGCCAGCCGCCAGGCTGAGCAAAGTGCTCTTGCCGGCTCCGTTCGAACCGACGATCGCCAGGCTCTCGCCCTGCTCCAGACGGAACGACACATTCCGCAACGCATAGAACGGCTGGTGGTGGACCCTGCCAAACCAGCGCGTGATGTGCGTCCGTAGCAACTGGCGTCCGGTGCTGTGTGGAAACCACTTGGAGACGTCCTGAAATTCAATCAGCGGCATGCCGGCCTACAGGCGCGTGTAAAAACCATCCTTCAGCTTCCCGAAAATGAACAGACCCGCTCCGAACATGCCAACCGACACGATCGCCAGGCGAATCAATGTGGAATCGAGCGGCGCATGGTTTTCCAGCAAAACGTTGCGCATCATCAGAACCAATGCGGCCACCGGATTAATTTCATACAACCCCCGGAACCGGGCCGGAATGAGCGCAAAAGAGTAGAAGACCGGCACCAGCCAGAACAGCACGGTATTGGTGGATTCAACCACATAGCGCGTATCGCGTACGTAAACGTTCACGGCAGAAAACGCAAAGGCCAGTCCCATCACGAACAGAATCTCCAGCCCCCAGATCAGTGGAAGCCAAAGCCAGTGGATGTTTACGCCGCGTCCAAACACGAGAACGATCCCCAGCAACAGCGCGATTTGAATCAGCAGATGCAGGCAGTTGGAGATAACGCTGGCGATCGGGAACACCTGTCGCGGTACGGGGACTCTCTTGATGAGCGGCGCGTTATCCAGCACGGATGTCGTGCCCGTCACCCACGCCAGAGTAAAGAAGTTCAGCGGAACTAAGCCACACAAAACAAAGAGTGGAAAATTCGTGTCGCTGGCCCGGGCAAAAATCTTAGTGAAGATGAACGTCAAGACGGCCATCATGATCAATGGATTCAACAACGACCAAAGAACGCCTAGCGACATGTTCCGATAGCGAACCTTGAAGTCCTTTTCCACCAAGTTGCGAATTAAGAAAAGGTAGTCACCAGTCCACACACGCCAATTATACGCTGCCGCCCGCCTATTGAACCTCGCGCCGCGACATGCTTCAATATGAGTGACACCCCTTCCCGAGAACACTGGAGGACAATCCGAATTGAATGCTGCAATCCTCGCCCTGGAAGACGGGACGGTCTTCGAGGGCAAGAGTTTTGGTGCGCCGAAAGACAGCCTGGGCGAAGTGGTGTTCAACACCGCCATCACGGGCTATCAGGAGATCTTCACGGATCCGAGCTATGCGGGCCAAATCGTCGTTTTGACGAACCCGCAGATCGGAAATTATGGAGCCAACGCGTACGACCAGGAATCGGCGCGTCCCTATATTGAAGGGCTGGTGGTTCGTGAATTTTCCCGCCTGGCCAGCAATTGGCGATCGGAAGAAAACGCCGAACAGTTTCTGGCCGGCAACGGAATCCCGGTAGCCGCGGAAATCGATACGCGAGCCCTGGTGCGTCACCTGCGAACGCGCGGCGTGATGCGGGGCGTGCTTTCAGTGGGTGGTGCCAGCCGGGAGCAACTGATCGAACGCGCCAGGAATGCTCCGTCCATGACGGGCCTCGACCTGGCGACGCGCGTCTCCACCTCTTCCAACTATTCGTGGAACCAGCCGGTGACACCCTGCTCCCCTTCCGATCCGCTTGCGAAGCCAGCCGAGCAGTTTTGCCACGTGGTCGCATTCGATTACGGCATCAAACGCAATATTTTGCGGCGCCTGGTACAGGTGGGCGCGCGCGTCACGGTGGTTCCCGCCGGCACATCGGCCGAAGACGTTCTGGCGCTTCGTCCGGATGGCGTGTTTCTATCGAATGGCCCCGGCGATCCCGAACCTCTGGAGTTTCAAGCGGTGCAAGTAAGAAAGCTGATCGGCAAGAAGCCGATCTTCGGCATCTGCCTGGGCCAGCAGGTTCTCGGCCTCGCGCTCGGCGGCAAAACCTACAAGCTCAAGTTCGGACACCGCGGAGCGAACCATCCGGTGTTAAACCAGATGACTCAAAAGGTGGAGATCACTTCGCATAATCACGGATTCGCGGTGGATCCCGATTCTCTCAACCTCAACGAAGTGGACCTCACGCACATTAATCTGAACGACCAGACGCTGGAAGGCTTCCGCCATCGCAATGAACCGGTGTTCTCGGTGCAGTATCATCCCGAAGCGGCGCCCGGCCCGCACGATTCACATTATCTGTTCGACGATTTCATGACGATGATCAAGGATTACGGAGTCCAGTAACGCATGCCGCGGCGTAACGACATCCATCGCATCCTGATCGTCGGCTCCGGACCAATCATTATTGGACAAGCCTGTGAATTCGATTATTCCGGCGCGCAAGCCTGCAAGGCGCTCAAGGCGGACGGCTACGAAGTGGTGCTGATCAATTCGAATCCCGCTACCATCATGACCGATCCCGACCTGGCCGACCGCACTTATGTCGAGCCGCTGGACGTTGCTTATGCCGAGGAAGTGATCCGGCGCGAGCGTCCCGATGCATTGCTCTCGACCGTTGGCGGCCAGACTGGTCTCAACCTGGCGGTTGACCTGGCGGAAGCCGGCGTGCTCGACAAATACGGCGTGGAGCTGATCGGAGCCAAGATCGAATCCATCAAGAAAGCCGAAGATCGCTTGCTGTTCAAGGACGCCATGCGCAAGATCGGCCTGGAGACGCCGCAATCGCAACTGGTAAACAACGTGGATGACGGACTGGCGTTCGCCGCTCGCGTTCCGGGCGGCTATCCGGTGATCTTGCGGCCCAGCTTCACCATGGGCGGCTCGGGCGGCGGCATCGCTTACAATCGCGAGGAACTCAGCGAGATTCTGGAGCGCGGCCTGGACCTCTCGCCGGTGCACGAAGTGCTGATTGAAGAGAGCGTGCTCGGATGGAAGGAATTCGAGCTGGAAGTGATGCGCGACCTGGCCGACAACGCCATCATCGTGTGCTCCATCGAGAATTTCGACCCGATGGGCGTCCATACGGGCGATTCCATCACCGTCGCGCCGGCGCAAACCCTCACCGATCGCGAATACCAGATGATGCGCGATGCTTCGCTGCGTTGCCTGCGTGAAATCGGCGTGGACACGGGCGGATCGAACGTGCAGTTCGCGATCAATCCGGAAAACGGCCGCATGGTGATCGTGGAGATGAACCCGCGCGTCTCGCGCAGCTCCGCGCTGGCCTCCAAAGCCACTGGGTTTCCCATCGCGAAGATCGCGGCGAAACTAGCCGTGGGCTATCGTCTCGATGAAATTAAGAACGATATTACGGAAGAAACGCCCGCTTGCTTCGAGCCGACGCTCGACTATGTTGTGGTCAAAATTCCGCGCTGGCAATTCGAGAAATTCCCCGGCGCGGAGCCGGTTCTCGGAACGCAAATGAAATCGGTGGGCGAAGTGATGGCCATCGGCCGCACTTTCAAACAGGCTCTTGGAAAGGGGCTCCGCAGCCTGGAAACCGGCAAGGCGGTCACTTCCGAGAGCTACGATGCGACTCTCATCCGGCAGCGCCTGATCACGCCCAACCCGGAGCGGTTGAGCTATATCCGCTTCGCTCTCGAACAAGGCTGGACGGTGGAGCAGATTCACGAAATCACCTCCATCGATCCGTGGTTTTTGAAGCAGCTTCGCGAGCTTGCGGATCTGGAGCACAGTTTGTCCGGGCAAAGTTTGAACTCACTTTCTCGCGAACGGATGCTTGAAGCCAAGCGCGACGGAGTCTCCGATGCGCGCCTGGGCCAGTTGTGCAGCACGGATGCCAACGCCGTGCGCGCGCGGCGCAAGGAGCTCGGCATCACCGCGGTCTTCAATCGCGTGGACACTTGCGCTGCCGAATTCGAGAGCTTCACGCCGTATCTTTATTCCAGCTACGAATCGGAAAACGAATCCGACCCGAGCGATCGGAAAAAAGTAATGATCCTCGGCAGCGGCCCCAACCGCATCGGCCAGGGCATCGAATTCGACTATTGCTGTTGCCATGCAGCCTACGCGTTGAAGGACTTCGACCACGAATCGATCATGGTCAATTGCAATCCGGAAACCGTTTCCACCGACTATGACACCAGCGACCGGCTGTATTTCGAGCCCCTCACGCTGGAGGAAGTGCTCAACATTTGCGACGTCGAGAAGCCCGATGGGATCATTGTTCAATTCGGCGGGCAAACTCCGCTGAATCTCGCCCTGCCGCTCCAGCTCGCCCTAAAAGGCACTGGCATCACGATTATCGGCACCAATCCAGCTGATATCGATCGCGCTGAGGATCGCAAGCTGTTCGGCAAGCTTCTCGACGATCTCGGTATCCCATCGCCTGAAAATGGCACGGCCACTACCGCCGAAGAAGCCTGCGCAGTGGCTCGGCGCCTCGGCTACCCGGTGCTGGTCCGCCCGAGTTACGTTCTAGGCGGACGGGCCATGGTGATCGCCTACGACGAAGAGATGATCAAGCGCTACATGCACGAGGCCGTGGTCTTCTCGCAAGAGCGGCCCGTGCTCATCGACCGTTTTCTCGAAGACGCCACCGAAGTCGACGTGGATGCGCTCGCCGATCAAGATGGTGGGGTGCTGATTGCCGGCATCATGGAGCACATTGAGGAAGCGGGTGTGCATTCCGGCGATAGCTCCTGCGTTCTTCCGCCGCAAGGCCTTTCCGCGGCCGTCCTCACGACCATCCAGGATTACACTGAACGTCTGGCGCGCGCGCTGCACGTGATCGGTCTGATGAACGTGCAATACGCGATCAAGGACGGCGTGGTGTATGTGCTGGAAGTGAATCCACGCGCGTCGCGCACCGTTCCCTACGTCAGCAAGGCCACCGGCGTGCCACTGCCGAAACTGGCGGTTGGTCTGATGCTGGGGAAGAAGCTGCGCGATTTCGAGCACCTCACTGGCGGTCGCACCTCCGGCGTTCTTCCAGTGCCGCAGTGCTTCGTGAAATCGCCCGTCTTTCCGTTCGGCAAGTTCCCCGGCGTCGATCCCGCTCTGGGCCCGGAGATGCGCTCTACCGGCGAAGTGATGGGCGTAGGTGAAAACTTTGGCGAAGCTTTCGGCAAGGCCCAGTCGAGCGCCGGCACTCCACTCCCCGAAAGCGGGACCGTGTTCATCAGCGTGAACGATCGCGATAAGGCCGCCGTGGTGGAAGTGGCGGCCAAATTCGCGGAATATGGATTTCAGATCGCGGCCACGCGTGGAACGGCGGCGGTCTTAAAAGCCGCGGGATTGCAAGTGAAAACTGTCTTCAAGGTGAATGAAGGACGGCCCAACGCCGTCGACATCATGAAGGCCGGCTCGCTGAAGCTGGTGATCTACACCACCACCGGCGGCCACACGTTCAAGGACGAGCGCGACATCCGCCGTACCGCGGTTGCGTACCGCATTCCATGCATCACCACGCTTAGCGGAGCCAAGGCCGCCGCTCAGGCCATCGTCTCGCGTAAGCGCGATCCCATCCGCGTCTGGAGCCTGCAGGAGATCCACAAGCCGGCCAGCGTGGTGACCACTTCCTAGCGTCACTTGTAAGGCGCCGCGGAAGAAAACTCTCCGGTGACATCGACAAAATGCCCGTTCGATACATCCAGGACAATGGCCTTGCGGGCAGTCAAGAGCGCCTTCACGGTCGCTGGAGCTAATTCATATAGCGGAACAAAGCCGCGCTGATCGTCGACTCTTGCAGCCCCGCCCGGAGCGATAAAAATATTCTGCAGACCGTATGAATCGAATGGACGATCCGCGAATCCCGCGTAGAATTGATCCGTGTCCATGCCAGTGAGCAGCAGCGTCTGGTCCGGGTGAGCACGATCGTACGCCACAAGACCGGTAACCAAATCGCGGGCAATAAAACTGCGCGCCGTATGCCAGCTCGTCATACTCCAGGCCGCGGGTAAGCAGATGGCCAGATACAAGACCGCCACGCCAGCCATCGCTCGCGGCCGGCGGGCCAGCGCTCCAGCCAATAGGATTGCGAGACCCATGATGGGGCCCGTCAGCGTGTATTCCTCCACGTGATCCGGCAACGGCAGCATCGGCACCAGAAACGCCAGGAACCAGGCCAACCCGAACCAACCAACGCGCCCCGCCACGATGATGGCGACAATTAAACCCGCGCCAATTACGGCCGTGCCTGCTATTGCGAGCCAGGCCGGCCAGTCCCAATGGAACCCGGCCAGTTCCTGCGCACCCAGCGCCAGCTTGAGATAAGCCGCCAGCGTGTGAAACATTCGTCTGTCGATGTGGATCACGTAGGGTCCCGTTTTCGCGGCCGGCGCCACCCAGAAATGCAGCGCCGTAAACGCCGCCGAAATTGCAAACAAGGGCACTGTCTGCCACACTTTGGCTCGCCATACTTTTGCGCGGTCGAAAAGCAGCGCATATGCCAGCACGATCGCCGGATACATCACCGCCATCTCCAGTGAACCCAATCCCAGCGCAAAAACGAGCATCTGCTGCCAATACTTGCCTCTGAGAAATAGCCAGAACGCCAGTAGAACGAAAACCAGATATTGGCTCTCGTTGTAGATGGACGTCCAGCACAGAGCCGGCGCGACGTTCGGGTTCGCGAGCCAAAGAATCGGAGCGCTGGCCGCCGCGAACAGGGAGCCGGTAAGCCTGCGGACAACCGCGGCTAGGAGAATGACGTCCGCGCCGACGGTAGCGAATGCGACGATCCGAAATGGCAACGGGTTGACGCCGAACAGCGCCTTCAGCCCGTAAAAGTACAGATTCTCGCTCCAAGGCCGGATGTTTCCGTGCGCTTTGGGCGCGAACAGGATGTAAAGAAAATTGTGAAATCCGGTGGCCGGCCCCAGATGCAACCATCCGAAATCGTCCTGATAAAACCAATCGCCCAATCCGCGCCAGTAGAACGCCAGCAAGAAGATCAAACCGGCCAACGCCGCGCCATTCCTGGCGAGCCACGTGTCTCGATGCGACTGAGCGATTTCCCCTGGCACAGTTTTAGAAATCAGCGTTGGCTCGCTTCGCCCGCCTGTACCCGGCGCGTAAATTCGATGGATGCGCCGCGCGGCACGCTCAGGTTTTGCCATCGCTCATGGCACAGATGCTTCGCCAGAAATACGATCTGTCCGCAATGGTAGGAGTAATGGGCCACCTGCCGGTTGATGGCTTGCATCACCGAGTGCGCTTCTCCGCGAATCGTGATGGTGCGCCCGAGATCGGCGTCCGAAAGCGATTCCAAGGTCCCCAGCAATCGCTGCCAGCCATCCTCCCAGAGTTCGAGCAGCGCTTCGCGAGTAGGCGGCGGACTGGAGAATTCCTCGTCGCGGTCGCGGCCCGGCTTCTCTCCGTCGCTAGTCAGAAAATCGGTCCAGCGCGAGCGCATGTTGCCGGCCATGTGCTTCACGATAACCGCGATCGAATTCGATTCGCCGTCCAGCACCGCGAAGAGCTGGCAGTCATTCACCTGTTGCATCGCGCGTTCGGCCAGCTTTTTGTAGTACCGGAAGATAGCGGTCGAATCCTCCACGTAGGATGTGGTGAACCGAAGCGGCATGCTTACATTCTAAGGCTTGATCACTTCCCGCAGGTACGCGAGTATCGACGTCAGCTCGGCGTCGTTGTAGGCGCCGATCACCGACGAGTGCCGCCACGCACTGCCCTCCGCGATCTTCAAAGCATCCGGATCGACGGTCCGCAGTACCGGCGGCGCAGATGTCAGATCGTAGAACAGAGCGTGTGTCTTGCCTTGGCTCACAATGAGGGCGGGCATAGTTTCGCCATCCACCGTGGCTGTGCGGACCTCCGGCGTCAGAAGCGCGCGCAACGCCGCGGCATCGCTAGGAATTTTTGCGATGGGCGTGGTCACTGGAATCCCGACGCCATTCACTTCGTGACACGTCGAGCAGCGCCCGAATCCACGCACGGCGTCGAAGAACAACGCGCGGCCTCGTTCGGCTTCCGCGGGAAGCGCGGGCTCCGCGGGCCCGGCAGCGCCCGGCCCAGGCCCGAGATTGATCGACGGATTGGCGATGCCATTCAGGCCCGCGACATACGCGATCACGGCCGCCAGATCGGCGCGCGACAAAGTTGCCCCAAACGCCGGCATAGCCGTACCCGGTAACCCGCGCATAACGGTGTTCGTGATATAGCTCTGATCGAAGCCTCGGCCAGCCAAGCGCGGCGCACCAGCGGCAGTACCCCGCGCGCCGTGACAGTACCCCGTGGCGCAGGATTGCGCAAATACTTTCTCGCCCGCGCCTTGCGCCCAGGCTAGCGCGGGAAGGGCCAAAAACAAGCACGCCCGTTTCATTTCGAAGCAGCCCTGGCCGCGGCGGGCAATGCAAATACGATCAACGTCGACCCTCCGCGCCAATGCTGATCGGGAAACAGCGGAGCCAGCTGCGCCCCGGTGATGGCCTGCTGCCATCCCGTCGGAGTCGCAATGTACTGCCGCCCGCCGATCGAATACGAAACCGCCGATCCGCGATTGCCCGCCCCGGTTTGGTAGCTCCACAGCTTGCTCCCGGTGCGCGCGTCCAGCGCAAAGAATTCGCCCTCGGGATCGCCGCTGAACACCAGATCGCCCGCGGTGGCCAGCACCGACGCCAGCAAAATGTATCGATACGGCATGCTCCAGACGCGCTTCTTGGCGATGGGATCCCACGCGTCCAGATGGCTGTACGTCGTTCGATTCGGCGGCAGCTTCAGCGAAAACTGGCCGTCGGCGTGAAAGCGGCCCTCGATCGCTTCGGTGGGCGTGGAGGTCAGGTCGTTACAAACTTCGTTGATGGGCGCGTAGATATAACCGGTGCGCGGCGAGTACGCCATCGAGTTCCAGCTCTTCGCTCCGGTGGCGCTCGGACAAGTGTTCACAACTTTGCCCGCTTCGGGCTCTCTGCGCCCCACCAGTTTGCCGTCCTCGGTAATTCCCGAAATCCAGGTCTGCACTTCCGGCGTGGAGAAAGCCCCAATGAATTCGCCCGTCACGCGATCCAGCACGAACGTCACGCCGCTCTTGTTCATGTGAACCAAAAGCTTTCGCATCCGGCCGTTGACCGCGCGATCGATCAACACGCATTCATACGCCGAATCGAAATCCCACAAATCGTCGGGGACTTCCTGGTGATACCAGCGCAGCTTGCCGTTGTCGGCGTCGAGAGCCACCACGCTGGCCGTATAAAGATTCGCTTCCTTCCCCTTCGCGCCCGGAACCAGCCGATCGTCGTCGTTGAAATCGGCGCTCGCATTGCCGGTGCCCCAATACACCAGGTTCAGCTCCGGATCGAAGGATCCGGTCATCCAAGGAGCGCCGCCGCCAAGCTTCCAGCTATCGCCCTTCCACGTCTCGTGGCCTTTTTCGCCGGGCCCGGGGATCACGTACCAGCGCCACGCCAGGCGTCCGGTCTTGGCGTAGAACGCCGTCAAATAACCCCGATGCGCGGCGTCGCCGCCGTTGCCTCCCACGATGACCTTGTCTTTCACCACCAGCGGCGCGGCCGTGATGTCGCAGCCGCACTGCCGCGGATCGTCTACGCTCACCCGCCACTGTTCGCCGCCGGTTTTCTGATCCAGCGCGACAAGATAGTTGTCCGTGGTGCCGAAGAACACTTTGCCGGCGCCCACCGCGACGCCGCGATTTTGCACGAAGCCCATGCCGCCCGGCTTGCCCGGTCTCGGCGTTGGATATTTGTACTGCCACAGCACGCGGCCGGTAGCCGCATCCAGCGCGAACACCTGTATGCGCGGCGTGATCACGTACATGACGCCATCCACCACGATCGGGGTGGCCTGCAAATTCTCGGCGTAATCGCCGGTCTGGAACATCCACACCGGCAGAAGATCTTTCACGGTGCCGGTATTCACCTGATCGAGCGCGCTATACCGCCAGGAGAACTGCGTGCCCCCATAATGCGGCCAATCGGCGTGGGTCGCGCCGTCCTGACCGTACGCTCCCGCAACCGCGAGCAGCACCAGCAGAAATCGCATAGTGTCCCATCATATTAAAAATCAGGCGTTACTTAGCGATTGGAGTCGGCGGTGCAACTTGCCAATTGCCGTCGAAAGGCGGCCAGTTCGGCACCACTGCGTCCTGTTCTGGATAAAACATCGAAGAGTAGATCGAGCGGATCTTCCCCTGCTCGATGAAAAACCACTCACTGAACATATTGCGGCGCATGGCGACACCCGGCTTGCGCTGGAAGACTCCCAGAGCCAGCACCGCGCCCGCATCCTCATCGATGAGCGGATAGCGCCGCGCGGTTACGGCGAAGATGTTGACCATCGCTGCGGTTCCCGTGCAGTCGGCCGGAGTACCGCTCTCTACGGGCCGCTGCGTGGTCAGCACTCCATTCTCGAATCGAACGCAACCAGGGTGCGCGATAATCAGGGACCCGTCGTGCGCCGTCAGCCCATCAAAGTAACTATTGGTGATAGCCATCAAATCCGCTCGTGAAAGCCGTTCACCTTTGGGAACAACGCGCTCCACGGGCGGGTGCGCGATGAGATTTTCCGTGTCGTTGAAGGCGGCGGCAGCTTGACGCCCCGCCTGGGGGCCGATGCCGGGATCGCCCTTCCGCGATAAAACCCACTCGGCCTCCGTGATTTTGCGGTCCTCCACTTTCAACCGAAGCGTAGCGATAGCTGGACCACTCGCCTCTTCGAGCGTTCCAAAATATCCGGCCTGGCCGCTCTCTGCATCGAAATACCGGCGCTGTACTTTGCCCAGGGCCTTGGCGCTTTGCCACAGCCCGGTACCGGGCCGACGCACCATCGAGTTTTCGGTTTGCCGGAAGCCCACCGACAAGGGCGCCGCCGCGGGATTATGTTCGACCACCGCGTCCAGATACCGATCGAGTGTGGCTTTCAAACAGGCGCGGTCGCAGGTTGCTGCCGACGCTGCGGAGAGTCCCAGAAGACTGGCGAGAGCGAAACGAATCATCGGATCATTCTACTCCCGACTTATAGGAAAAGGTAAAATTAAATAAAATGCCAACTGCCTACATTTGCCAAGGCGTCCGCACCCCCATCGGCCGCTACGCTGGAGCGCTCTCCGGAGTCCGTCCGGACGATCTCGCCGCCCATACGCTTGCGACGCTACGCGCCAAGTTTCCCAAGAGCGACTGGGCGACCATCGACGAAGTGGTGCTGGGCTGCGCCAATCAATCGGGAGAAGACAATCGCAACGTCGCGCGCATGGCTCTGCTGCTGTCCGGCATCCCGCACACTGTGCCCGGCGTGACGGTGAATCGGCTGTGCGCCTCCGGCATGGAAGCCGTCGCCTCCGCATCCCGGGCGATTACAGCGGGAGAAATGTCGATCGCCATTGCCGGCGGCGTGGAAAGCATGAGCCGCGCGCCTTTCGTGATGGGTAAAGCCACCACCCCATTTGCACGCAATCCGGAGATCTTCGACACTACGCTGGGCTGGCGTTTCATCAATCCCGTTTTGCAGAAAGCCTACGGCACGGATTCGATGGCCGAGACCGGCGAAAACGTCGCGGAGGATTACAAGATCGATCGCGGGCCGCAGGACAAATTTGCGCTGTGGTCGCAGCAGAAGGCCGCGGCCGCGCAGAAGGCTGGATTCTTCGCCGAAGAGATCGTACCAGTGATCATTCCTGGTCCGAAAGGCACTTCAAAGACAGTCTGCGAGGACGAGCACATCCGGCCCGACACCACGCTCGAAGGCTTGGCGAAGCTTCCTACGCCGTTTCGCAAGAACGGCACCGTCACCGCCGGCAACGCGTCCGGCATCAACGACGGCGCATGCGCGCTGTTCGTGGCTTCCGAGGAAGCGGCCGCGAAGTTTGGGCTCACACCGCTCGCGCGCGTGGTGGGGGCCGCAGCCGCGGGGGTGGAGCCGCGCGTCATGGGCGTCGGCCCAATTCCCGCTATCCAGAAGCTGCTCACGCGGCTGAAGATGAGCATGGACGAGATCGATATTCTGGAACTCAACGAAGCTTTTGCCGCGCAGGCCGTGGCCGTAATGCGCGCGTTCGGATTACCCGACGATTCTGAAAAGGTGAATCCCAACGGCGGCGCCATCGCGCTCGGCCATCCGCTCGGGATGAGCGGCGCGCGGCTGATTCTCACAGCGACGCATCAACTGCAGAACACCGGCAAACGCTACGCACTTGCGTCTATGTGCATTGGCGTGGGCCAAGGCATGGCCACGCTGCTCGAACGCGTCTGAACCACGCTTACCGAGCCACGCGCGTCAGCAAGTGGGACCGCTCCCTCACGGTCGGGGTTCAGAAGCGCCCTTCAGACCGAACACCGACAGATCGATCGCGTCCGCCATCGCCCGGTACCCGGTGTCGTTGGGGTGCAAATGGTCGCCATTGTTAACACCCGCGCGAAATTGCTTGGGATGCTCTGGATCGCGCGTGGCGGCGTCGAAATCCACCACCCCATCGAATGCTCCCGATACACGGATCCATTGGTTCACCGTTTCCCGAATCGTTTCACCTGCCTCGCTATAGTACGCCGCGCCTTCAAATGGAGTCAGCGTGCCACCAATCGTCTTGATACCGTGCTCATGCGCCCGTTCGATCAGCTGCTTCAGCGCCGCGATCAAATCGTCCGCGCTTACTGTATCGCTCGGCGACGCACCAGACCGCAAACCGAGGCCAATGTCGTTGATGCCTTCCAGAATCATGAGCCACTTCACGCCCGGCTGCGCCAGCACATCGCGATCGAAGCGGGCCAGAGCGCTCACTCCGGCGCCGTCGCGCAGCAGCCGGTTGCCAGAGATGCCCTGATTCAGAACCGCGATATTCGCGCCGCCCGAGGCCGCCAGACGCCGCGCCAGAAAGCTCGGCCAACTCCGATCCGTGTCGGGCGTCGAAACCGCGCCATCCGTAATCGAATCTCCAAAAGCCACGACTGCCGCCGCATCCGGAGGCGCAACCACATCGACGTTCGTCAGGAAGTAGAACGATTGCGTGGCAACTGCATCCGCAATGGCGTGCGCGCCGGTGGCGTCGCCTTCCTTGGAAATATACGTAGTGTGCAATCCAACCGCGTGCATGGTGTCCGCCGAGGCGCTGTCGGGAATGTAAATGCTGACCGCGAGATCGCTCGCAGCAGGAACGTCGAGGTTCACCGCATCGCTGATCTCGGTCGCCCCCGGCGGAATCCAACACGACGGCTTGCCGCCAAAGAGTAGCGCCCGATCCGAGGCTGGAAATATGCCCGATTCTTTGTCGCGCATCGCGATATGCGCCGACCCGATCGCTAGTGGTGCGCTACCAAAGGCGTTTGAAAGCTCGATGCGCACGCGCCCCCCTCCGATGCTGGTGTGCGCGATCATACGCAGCGTCTGGTTGCGAAAGCTCGTAATCGCGGCCGGCCGGGGAGGCGCTGGCGGAGTCGGCGGCGCTGGTGTTGTCGGTGTCGACCCTGCCGCCGGAGGAGCGGGAGGCCGCGGCGGCGGGAATGCCCGAGGCTGCTGGGGCGAAGCCGCCCAGGTCGATACCCAATGCTCCGGACCAGTCTGCGCAAAAATGCACGGACTTAAAGCGGCGACAGCAACGATCAGATGCAGGCGTTTCATTTCCACCTACTCTATCAAGGAACTTAGCAGGCTGCGGGCTTCCTCGATCTCTTCTTCGCTCACGATGTGCGGCCGTCCCGGGTAGATGTGCAGACGTATATCCGCGCCGAGGTCCCGAAACAGCCGAGCCGCTTCGTGGCTGTTATATTCGGGCACCCAATCGTCAACATCGCTTCCGGTCAGCAGGACGCGCAATCCGGCGAGCGATCGCGGCGCGTCCGCCTTCCAGTCGGTACCCGGCACGCCCATTAATGCTCCGGTAAATGCGATGAGAGCGCCCACGCGGCCGGGATGGCGCAGGGCATATTCGAGCGCCAGGCAGGCGCCCTGCGAGAAACCGACGATCACCAGACGCTCGGAACCCAGCCGGCCGTTCTCGCTGGCTTCGAGCACCGCCTCGTGACACCGCTCGACCGCCTCGCTCAGGTAAGGCTCGTTCAGTTCGCGCGGATCCCAAAAACGGCCGGGATACCAGCTGCCCGGAGTCTCGGCCTCCGGAACCACCCAGCGGATCCCTTCGATATTGCCGAAGCGAGCGGCTAAATCAATTTTCTCCTCCGGCGTTTTACCCCGGCCATGCAGAAGAACCCCGCCAAGAAGAGAAGCACCCCGCGCCGAACCAATAGTACGAAAGGAGGCCGCGCGAACGCGGGGCATTGTACCGCCACTACTCACGATTACTGCTTTTTCTGAGCGGCGTCCCCGCCAATAAACACCGCCTGGCGCCGCGATGGCCCAATACCGACGGCATCGGCGGCGGAAGGCGTTCCACCAGGGGTCGCGGGATGCACGGCGACCGCTTCGAGGTGGGTCGGGAAGTTGTTCTCCGGAATCGTTATCGGCTCCAGCATCGCCATGATCTCGTCACGGCGTTCCTCAAACCACGGGGGCAGCAGCATGGCATGACCCAGAGCGTCATACGGCTCGTCGCGGGCGAATCCGCCTTCGGCCGTGGCCGCGCACTCCACCAGAATTCCGCCCGGGGCCCGGCAATAGATGGAATGGAAGTAATTGCGATCCTTAATTTCGGAGCAATCGGTGTAGCCCAGCTCTTCGTAAATGCCCTTCTGCTCGGCCAGACCCTCGTCGGTCCCGGCATCCATCGCCACGTGATGGGCGCAGCCGGCGCCGAATCCCCAGCTTCCCGAGGGACGATCCGGATCATGCTGCAAAATGATAGTCCTATTCGCTCCACCGCCGTTTAATTCCAGCCGATGATAGTTGCCTTCCACGCCAGTCTTTTTAAATCCCAGCGCGTCGGTAAAAAACCGCTCGGTCTCCGGAATCTCGCGAATCGATAGCACCGGCCCGTGGAACCCGTGGGTCGCGACATCGGCCGTCACCTCGCCAACCGTCCAAGGCTTGCGATCGTCGGTGGAATCCTCAATCACTTCCAACTGCAAACCGGAGGGGTGGTTGAACCGGATGAACTTCTGCCCGAACCGCTCCTGAATGCCTGAGTGCTTCACCTGATGGTGCGTCAGGTGTTCGTCCCAGAACTTGGTGGCGCCCTTCTTCACCGTGTAAGCGGTGGACTGGATCTGGCCCGATCCGGGACGGCCCGGCACGCGCTTATACGGAAAGGTGGTGTACACCGAACCCGGCTCCGCATTGGCGTTCGAGTAATACAAGTGGTAATGGGCATAGCGTCCGTCAAAAAGAACGGTCTGTTTGATCAGCCGCTGTCCAAAGACTTGCGTCAAGAAATCTACGTCTTCTTGGGCTCCAGATGCACAAACGGTGACGTGGTGGAAGCCCGATACCAAGGACATGTTGCGTTACCTCCCGCGCGATTATATCAAGCGCCTTTATACCAATGTGGATAACTATGATGGCGCGGTCTCAATATATCAACACTGGCTGTTGCATGCAAGACGGGAAGGCTAGCTTTCAGCGGCTTCCGTGCAACTCGCATCCGCGAGTGCGGCGGGCCAAAGGGAGCGCGACCAGCGCGCGTGAAAATTCAACTCGCGGAAATAGTTACCGAGCGTGACCAGCGGCACCACCAGCATCAGGGGAGTGAGCACAACGGTCCAGGGTTGCTCGCGAACCAGGCTGGACCCTATGCCGAGTACCGCTTGCGTTAGCTTCGCATAGTTGCCGGACGCCCCCGCCACTTGTCCGCGCCCGTGCCGGATCGCTTCCAGGTAAGAACCCACGCTGTCCGCGCCCGCGGCCTCGGTGTAAGTCAGCGCCAGCGTCCCCAGCGTATGCGCGTCGCTTCCGCCCACCGCGGCCTTCTGCCAATCTTCGGCCAATCGTGCGGCGGATCGATTATTGGCCGCCGGGATGTGCCCATTGAGCGTTTCCATCGCCGGAAAAAGCTCTTCGAACATTTCGAAATCGATTTCCGTGCGGCGACCGGTGAGGCTCGAGAAAACGTGGTTGATGCTGAACAGAATCTGCTGTTCGCGCAAGTAAGCAGCCAGCGCCGGAACGTCCTTCGACCGCCGCTGGAGCTGGATGTGATGCCGCTCCTCGATGCCATACACGCCTACGTGGATCTCGGTTCCACTGGGCGTGATGCACGTCACCTCTTCGCTCAGGAAGAAGTCGGGATAACGGCGCAGATGCTCGGCGGCGTCGATGGAATCATGATCGGTGACCGTCACCAGATCCATGCCGCGCCGCTTGAGCGTTTGATAGACGGCCTCGGGCTCGTTGTAGCTCTCGCGGCAGAAACGATGAAACCCGGGCACATTGCACATGCCCGAATGTCGCGTATGGACGTGCAAATCGCACCGCATGGCTCGTTGTAACCCGCCAGCGGTTACAGTCGGTTGAATTGTGGAAAAACCATTCGTGACTAGAAATGTATTTTGCGCCGCGGGGGATAGCGAGGTAGCCCGAGCCCTCCAGTTCTACCAGGACTTCCCCGGCCTGAAGACGAGCTATGTGTTTCGATTTGGTTTGCTTCGGGTTTACGCCCGGTTACGATCTCATGATCCCCCGACATAACCGATCAGCCCGTTGAGCTTATCGGTAATCTCGGCTAAGTTCTGCTCGGTGCGGCGCTGAAACACAGCGGACTCCTCCTGGAGGCGGCGCACGGTCTGTTCAGTCCGGGGCGCGCGACAAGGCGAAGTCTTCAATTTCTTTCTCCTGCCGCAACAACCGGTCTGTCTGCCGGGCTTCCATGTGCGCCATCACGACCATAGCGGCCTGGAGTTCTTCCATGGCGGACTGGATCTGATTGCTATCCATTGCTAGATGTATTTTAGTGCCACAGACATTTTAGCGCGGCCTATGCGGTGATACCATGAAATCGCGATCACCTAAACCGCGCCCGTAGCTCAGCTGGATAGAGCGATTGGCTTCGAACCAATAGGCCGGGGGTTCGAGTCCCTCCGGGCGCGCCACACAGCGTTTGTTCAGCGACCGCTCATCTACCAAGAATCCGTCGACAATCAGCCCCAGCTTGGCCTAGGCACATCCGGCAGCGGTTCAACGCGTCCCCTTGCACAACCACCACCGGCCGCCGAAAGCCGGGGGCGGAACCGATCGGAGCTGGCATATCGGCCCACGAGATCTCGGCTTGCGAGATCACCACTCCGTCCGGTCCAAAACGCGCCGGGCGGCAGACGAAACGAACCCGTCGCTCCTCTCGATCGCGCGCCCAACTGCGCGCAGAGGTCATCCATGGCTTCGGTGCTAACCGGCTCGAGCATGCCTCGAGTCTCCGTACGGGTCCACCACCTGCGCGGGCGACCAGCGGCGCGCCGGCCGCGCGGCCACCTAAAGTCAATTCTCGCCGCAGTCGATGAGCAAAGAGAAGCTTCCATGGCGAATAGCACTCATTGCTGCCTCCTCACCACCGTCTTCGGACTGTGTCTGATTTCCCTGGCTTGCGGGAACAAAGACCAATTCGATGAAGGCGTGGCCAAGGACATCCTGGAGGGCAATGCCGTCAATCTGGAGGGCGAGCAAGTCACGCTTACCCCGATGCAGCTGGAGTGCGGCGTGCAATCGGAATTGTGGGAGGCTCCCGCGCAAGTGTCCAAGGACCGCACCACCGCGCGGCTGACTTCCAAGGGCCGCGATCTGAACTTTGGCGACGATCCGGCCATAGAGCCCAGCTTTCGTCAGCCCTACGCGCAGGTCCGAGGCGCGTTCTCACTGGAAGTGGACGGCGTGTCGGACGTTCGAGACGGGGAGACAAGTGATACCAAGCTAGTGGACGCCAAGGCCGCCATCAAGGTCCAGAATGCCTGTTTCTCCAATCCCTTGCCAATCATGGGAGTGAAGCATGGCGAATTCCGAGAGGACACGCCGGTTTCTTTTCTGTTCCACAAGAGCGACGATGGGTGGCATCTGGTGAAGGTAGTCCACTAGAGTCCCGGATCGCGTCACTCAGCATTACACGTATTATTGCTCTTTGCGCGCAAAACCCACCAGCCCCGCCAAGAGCACCGCCGCGCTGGCTCCCCAGCATATCTTTGACTCCAGGCCGCCGTCGAACTCCAGAGCGATCTCGCAATCCCCCGCGCATTGGGGGTCGATGGCCATGAATCCCAGACCGTCGGCATAGACGCGGCGCGCCATGCCCGCGACCCGCGCGTGCCAGCCAGGGTGATAGTTGATCTGGGTGGAGATCACCTCGGGTGGCTCCAGTCGCGCCCGCACCACCGCCCGGTTCGGGCCCTCCCACTCGAGCGTTGCAGGAGGCGCGCTGGGATCTTCCAGGGCCGCCACGTACGTGCGCAACTCAGCCACGTCCAGGCCGTGCACGGGGCGGTGCGAAACCAGCTGCGCAGGCCGCATGACATGGACCAACTCCGCGGATACCTGCGGAACGCGGTAGATGGTGGTGTCGTCTTCGCGCCACAGTACCGGCAGGACGCCCTCGAACTTGCGCGGGTGCAGAAACGGCTTCCAGGCATCCGGACTTTTCGGTCCGGGCACGGCAACGGCATGTGTTCCAAGCGCCTGTAGCCAGAGCAGGGAATATTGCGCGTCGCGGTCTCCCGCGTTCTCGCCGATATATATGGTGTAAATTGCAACCGGCTCCATCGGGTTCATGGCAGTCGAGTAGGATTGCCCAACCACCTGAGGCTGGTCGGTAAAGGCGTCAAGCCAGGACGCCATGGACCCGGTCATCATCACGCGCTGGCCGGGCAGGTTCGCCTCTACCCATTTGGCCGAGCGGTATTCCAGGCTGGCTGCCACGTTCACCGGGCGCAGCATCTCCTTGGCGATACGGCAGTATGAGACCGCCTGGAAGCCGGCCAACACCACCAGCGGGATCGCCAGAGCAAAACGGACCCGCCAAGTCAGGCGCCGAGTCAGGAGCTGGATGAGGGGGCGCAGCGCGAACACCCCGAGCCAGGCGACCACCAATTCCAATTCAAGCTTGTAGCGCCCAGGCTGAAGGACGAAGTGGGGCCCCCAGTATTGGGCAAGAACGGGGATGAGGACCGCCGGGCAGGCGACCAGCAGCAACCAGCGCAAGGGCCATTCGTCCACGCGCGACGCCATGTGCCACACGATGAAGCACACCACGCCAACCACTGCCAGCGCCAGGAATGCGCGGGGCAAGGTGTCGGCCTCGCCATCCAGCAGCGCCATGCGGCGAATGCTAAGCAGCAGCGAAGGTGGAAGCCAGGGGCACACCGCCAGATAGGCGGCCGCGGCGGTCAGCGCCGCCCGTAAGAAGAGCGCCGGATGGAAGCGTCGCTCCATCGCAAGAGGAACGGTCAGAGTCGCGAGGGCTACCAGGACCACTCCGAACATGTTGGCGAGCATCATGACGGCCATAGTCAATGTAGCGAGACAGGTATCCAGCCAGCGGCGGCGTTCGAGTGCGCGCGCCAGGAAAAGGACCGCAATGGGAAACAGAGCGAGACTGGTCAGGTGCGGAAGATCGTCCCAATCGAAAACCAGATGCATGCGCCGTGCCCCCAGCACGTCGGCGGGATGGAACCCGGAGTCCGGAACAATGAGCTGCGCGGGTGAAAGCAGCGAATAGGCGAGCGCGGCGGCGAAGCTATACCCCGGCGCTCGGAAGAGCCGCCAGCTGGCCACGTAGAGGAGAGCCGGTCCAAGGCAGTACACCAGGCCGGTAAGCGAGTGGAACGCCAGGGGGAGCGAGACATGAAACAGGCGGCCCAAGACAGCGGTAGCCGCGGGGATCAAAGGAGCATAGGCATATTCGACCGGCGCGCCGCCACCCCAGTACGGCCACCAGCGCGGCCCCAGCCAGTGCAGACCGACCAGGCGGGCCATCGCAATCCAGTCGCCGTGCATGGAGTACCAATGCCCAGTGGACTGCGTGACGAAGGCTTCCCGGCAGATCCAGGCGTTGAGCACAACCAGCAGCACAAGATAAAGCCAGGGCCGCAGGTGCGTCTTGTCGGCCATCGATGCCACTCTTGATTCTAGTTGTCGATTGCAAACCGATCAATTTGACACCCGCCCACATCCGCGATACCGTCGCTGCATGGCCTTGGAATACTTCGATTGGGAGGTGGGCGACGTTCTGGTCCTGCACTTGCAGGGTCCCATCACTCTCGGCCAGGCCACGCAGCGGCTGCGCGATCTAATCAACGGCACGGTCGCCTCCGGCAGAAAGAAGATCCTTCTGAACATGGCTGAGGTCTATTACATCGATAGCAGCGGCCTCGGCGAACTCGTCCATGCCTGCACCAGCGCTCAGCGCCAGGGCGCCATGCTCAAATTCATGAAGCTTACGCCCAAGGTGCAGGACGTGATGCAGCTCACCAGGCTCTTACAGGTTTTCGAAGTGTATCCCGACGAAGATTCCGCCGTTCGCAGCTTCGCCGTTTAAGCGATGATCAAAACCACCGCGCTCCACTCCGTACACCGCAGGATGGGCGCCAAGATGGTCGATTTCGGCGGCTGGGACATGCCCCTCCAATATTCCGGCATCCTGGAAGAGCATCGCGCCGTGCGCGCTAGTGTCGGCGTTTTCGACGTGAGCCACATGGGAGAGATCGAAATCCACGGCCGCGACGCGGGCGCGCTCACCGACTACATCACCACCAACGCCCTAGCCAAACTCCAACCCGGCCAAGCCCAGTACGCGGGCCTGCTTTACGAGCACGGCGGATTCGTGGACGACATCCTGGTGCATAAAATCGCCGGCGACAATTATTTCCTGTGTGTCAACGCTTCTAACCAGGAGAAAGATTACCAGCACATCGCCGCCGCCAACCGGTTCCAAGCCACGGTCGACTTCGCCAGCGATCGTTACACGCAACTCGCCATCCAAGGCCCCCGTGCGCTCGAAACCCTCCAAAAGCTGACCTCCGCCGATCTCGCGGCCATCGGTTATTATCACTTCGTCGATAGCGAGATCGCGGGAACTCGCGCCCTCATCGCCCGCACCGGCTACACCGGTGAAGACGGCTTCGAGATCTACTTCGCGCCCGAGCAATCCGAGCGTGTCTGGAATCGGATCCTCGACGCCGGCCAGGAATTCGGGATTAAGCCGTGCGGCCTCGGCGCGCGCAACACCCTTCGCCTGGAAGCGGGCATGGCGCTGTATGGCCACGAGATTCACGCCGCCATCACGCCTTTGGAAGCTGGCCTCGCCTGGATCGTGAAACTGGACAAAGGCGAATTCATCGGCCGGGCCGCGTTGGCCCGCCAAAAAGCGCAAGGCGTCACGCGCAAACTCATCGGTTTCGAGATGACTGGCCGCGGCATCGGCCGCGACGATTACGAAGTCTTCCTCCACGGATCGCCGGCCGGCTGGGTTTCGAGCGGCGGTCCGTCGCCCACGCTGAACAAGAACATCGGAATGTGTTATCTTCCTGCTGAACACTCGAAGCCGGGAGAGCGGATCCAAATCGCCATCCGCAACCAACTGGTGGACGCCGTCACCACTGCGGCGCCATTCTACAAACGGATCAAATAAAAATGTATCCAGCAGATCTGCACTACACCAAGCAACACGAATGGGTGCGCCTTTCAGACGGCGCCGGCGTAGTTGGAATCACCGATTACGCGCAGAAAGAGCTCGGGGATATTGTGTATGTCGATCTTCCCCGCGTGGGAGCTGCGCTGCAACAGGGCAAGGTCATGGGGTCGGTTGAATCCGTGAAGGCCGTTTCGGACATCTACGCGCCGGTGTCCGGCGAGGTCGTTGAGATCAACGACGCCCTCTCCACCGCGCCGGAGAAACTGAACGAAAGCCCGCACGGCGACGGCTGGCTGGTCAAAATCCGCTTGTCGGCTCCCGACGAAATCTCGACACTGCTCTCCGCCGAGGCCTATCAGAAATACGTCGCGGAGGAGGAAACCGGGCACTAACTTCCCCGGCCTCTCCGCCCTTGCGCTACCTTCCGAAATCAGATACCGAGCGGCGCCAAATGTTGTCGGTCCTCGGTGTTGAATCTCTGGAAAACCTGGTCGCTCATCTTCCCGCGGAGGTCCGGCTCAACCGGTCTCTGAACATTCCCGCGGGAAAATCGGAATACGAAATTGTCGATTACTTTCGCTCGCGCGGCGACGAATGCACGCCTCCAGGCACTCCCTCAGGCACACATGGCTACGCATCGTTCCTCGGCGCCGGCGTCTACCGGCATTACCGGCCGGTGCTGGTGGACACGGTGGTATCGCGGTCCGAATTCCTCACTTCCTACACGCCTTACCAAGCTGAGATCTCGCAAGGCACGCTCACCACTATCTTCGAATTCCAAACCATGATATGCCAGCTCACTGGCATGGACGTGGCCAACGCGTCCATGTACGACGGCTCAACCGCCGTGCCGGAGGCGGCCATGATGGCCATGCGCTTGACCGGCCGCGATCGCATTCTCACCGCCCGCGCCGTGCATCCCGAATATCGCGAGGTGCTGGCCACCTACGCGCGCCATCAAGGCATGCCGCTGGCCGAAGTGGACTATGTGCGCGAAACCGGCGTGCTCGATCTCAACCAACTCGAACAGAAGATCGACAACCAGACCGCCGCCGTCATCATTCAATCGCCCAATTTCTTCGGCGTCCTCGAGGAGATGCGCAACGTAGCCGAACTCGCGCACCGTCACGGCGCACTCCTGATCTATGTTTTCGCCGAAGCCGTTTCGCTCGGCCTGCTGGAGCCTCCGCGCGATGCCGACATCGTAGCTGGCGAACTGCAATCGTTCGCGATCGCGCCCAGCTACGGCGGCCCGTTCGCCGGCATCCTCGCCACCAAGGAAAAGTTTATGCGCCAGATGCCCGGCCGCATCGTGGGCGAGACCAAGGACACCCGTGGTAATCGGGCGTTTTGTCTGACTCTGGCCGCGCGGGAACAACACATCCGCCGCGAGAAGGCTACCTCCAACATCTGCACCAATCAGGCGCTGATCGCTCTCATGGCCACGGTTTTTATGACTGTCTACGGCAAAGAAGGCCTGCGTGAGCTAGCATCACAGAACCTGGCTAAAGCCCACTATCTGGCCGGAAAGCTGCCGTTGCAATTCACCGGACCGTTCTTTAACGAGTTCGTGGTCTCCACGAACTCGCGAGCGCCGGACGCCGTCAATCGCGGCCTGCTCGACCAAAGAATCGTCGGTGGCCTGCCGCTCGGAAAGTTTTATCCGGAACTGGATCACGCCATGCTTCTGTGCGCCACGGAAATGTCGCGGCGCGAAGACATGGACCATGTCGCCCAGGCTTTTACAACATGATCCGCAAAGTCCGCCCCCACATCAACCAAAACGAGGCGTTGTTATTTGAGCGCAGCTCGCCCGGAAAACGTGGCTACCAACTGCCTCCACTCGACGTCCCGCCCGTCGATCCAGCGTCCGTGCTCGGGGCCGGAAACACGCGCTCCGAAATTGCGGATTTTCCCGAAGTCAGCGAAGTCGAAGCCATCCGCCATTTCACGCGCCTCTCTACCCAGAATTACGCCATCGATCTTGGCCTCTATCCGCTCGGCTCCTGCACCATGAAGTACAATCCGCGCGTTAACGAGCAGGTGGCGCGCATCGAAGGACTCGCCTGGGCGCATCCCTATCAGCCCGAATCGCTGGCGCAAGGAATCCTGGAAGTGATGGCGGCGCTCGAACAGGCGCTCGCCGAAATCACCGGCATGGACGCGGTCACGCTGCAGCCCGCCGCCGGCGCGCACGGCGAATTCACCGGCATTCTGATGGTCCGCGCGCTGCTCGAATCGCAAGGTGATCCCCGCAGGAAGCTGCTCATCCCGGATTCAGCGCACGGCACCAACCCCGCCACCGCCGCCATGGCGGGCTACGCGGTCCAGAACATCAAGTCCAACGCCTTAGGCATGCTCGACGTCGACCAGCTCGCCCGCGCCGTCGACGAAGATGTCGCCGCTTTGATGCTCACCAATCCCAATACGCTGGGCGTTTTCGAAGAAAACATCACGCGCATCGCTGAAATCCTGCACGCGAAAGGCGCGCAGCTTTACATGGACGGCGCCAACATGAACGCGCTGGTCGGCATCGCGCGCCCGGGCGACTTCGGCGCCGACGTCATGCATCTCAACCTGCATAAAACGTTTTCTACGCCGCATGGTGGCGGCGGCCCCGGCTCCGGTCCGGTGGCGGTGAAGAGGCACTTAATCCCGTTTCTACCGAAGCCCCGTCTCACTCGCAACGGCGCCGATGACCGCTGGACCTGGAACTACGATCTGCCGCAGTCAATCGGACGTGTTCGTGCATTTTACGGCAACATCGGAATGCACATTCGCGCGCTGGCCTACATCATGGCTCACGGCGGCGACGGCCTGCGCAATGCCACGCTGGACGCCGTTCTCAACGCCAACTACCTGCGCGTTCTATTGGAGCCTTACTACCAGCTTCCGCACCAGGCGCCCATCCTGCACGAATGCGTCTTCAGCGACGCGCGCCAAGCCCAGCGCGGCGTCCGCACCGGCGACATCGCCAAGCGCCTGATCGATTATGGATTTCATCCCTATACCGTGAGCTTTCCGCTCATCGTGCCCGGCGCGATGATGATCGAGCCCACCGAAACGGAAGGGAAAACCGAGCTGGATCTATTCGTCGATGCGCTCATCTCCATCGCGAAAGAGATCGAGGAAACTCCCGATCTGGTGCTAACCGCGCCGCACGACACTCGCACTAGCCGCGTGGACGAGGTCACTGCCGCCCGCAAGCCAATCCTGCGCTGGAAACCCTAATGTGTTGTGCCGCACGCACTCTTGCGTGCCGTGTTCACACTCGTGTGAACGCAATCAAATAAAACACCCCAGCGCTCCCTCGAACCCCTGCTCCACCCGCCCATCCGGCCACACCACGATCGGAACCATGTCGCCGTGCCTGCGCGCTTCATCCAACACCGCTTGGCTCAGCTCCACGCGGCGTTCTTCATACTGCACGCCTTCGGCATCCCACTTCTTGAGAAGCTTCACGCAGGCGTCGCAGCCGCGGATGGTGTAGACAACCGGGGTTGCCATTACGACGCGCGATCGGGCAAGCGCAATGCCGTCGACAGCAGCAGGCGCAGCTCTTTAATCGCTTCCTTGCGCCAGTCGTCGGAGCGCGGCTGGATCCTCGCGATCACCTCGCGCAGCAGCTCCTGTTTGCGATCTTCAGGCGCGGTGGCAAACGTGGTCTCCTTGGGAAGACCCATCTGCGCTTTCACCTGATCCCCGATCTCGGCCAGTTCCCGATGCGCGTTCGCCGAGCGCTCGGTGAAGTGCGTGATGTACTGCATTTCGGCCGTGTAGAACACAAACACCGGGATCGCCCGCGACTTTCCGTCGTTGCTCAGAAACTCGTCCATGATGTCCGGATTCTCGTCGCGCAAAAACACGCGCAGGTCCATCCCGGCCGCATCCGCGATGCGCGCCACCGTTGGCAGCTCGCGATATACATCGCCGCACCATGCCTCCGCGATGGCCACGATTTTTGCGGGTCCCTGTGGTAGCGAAGCGGCTCTTTGAAAGAACGCCAGGTCCTCCTGTGTCAGCGGCGCGCTCTTGTAGTTCTGCTCGAATTTGTCCACATTCACGGCCGCTTGGGCTAGGAAATTGGCGTAGGCGAGCCCCTGCTCGAATCGCACGGGAGTGATAACGGTGGTTGCTGTAGGCATCTTTCGTAATTCTTCCTTAACACCAGGGTACGACAATTTTACGACGGCTCGTGCCAAGATCATGAGTGGAGCAAACTCATGCCAAAGATGCGAGCACTGCAAGTCCCCCGCCCCGGCGGTCCATTAGAAATTGTCGAACGCGACATCCCCGATCCCGGCCCAGGCTACGTACGAATCAAAGTGCAAGCTTGTGGCGTCTGCCACAGCGATACAGTGACGAAGGACGGTCTCTTCCCCGGCATCCAATATCCCCGCGTCCCCGGACACGAGGTCATCGGATTGATCGATGCGGTTGGCCCCGGCGTCCCGCGCTGGAAGGCAGGACAGCGCGTGGGTGTTGGCTGGAACGGCGGATTCTGCGGCTATTGCGATAATTGCCGCCGTGGCGACTTTTTCGCCTGCCAGACTTCCACCGACATCACCGGCATTTCTCGCGATGGCGGCTATGCCGAGTACATGCTCGCCCCCATCAGCGCGCTCGCACTGGTTCCCGACGATCTTTCATCCGTCGATGCGGCGCCGCTCATGTGCGCCGGCGTCACCACCTTCAACTGTCTTCGGAACAGTGGCGCGGGCCCGGGCGATCTTGTCGCAGTGCTCGGCTTGGGCGGCCTTGGTCATCTCGCCGTGCAGTTCGCGGCGAAGATCGGCTGCAAAACGGTCGCCATCGCGCGTGCCAAGGACGAAGAGCCGCTGGCCCGGCAACTGGGCGCGCACTATTACATCGATAATAAAACGCAAGATCCCGCGGCCGAATTGCAAAAACTGGGCGGCGCCAAAGTCATCCTCGCCACCGTCACCAGCAGCGACGCCATGAAGGCTGTGCTCGGCGGCCTGGGCGTTCGAGGAACGCTCATGGTCATCGGGGCGGTTCCGTCGCTCGAAGTGAATACGTTGCAAATGATCTTTTTCGATCAGTCCGTCAGAGGCTGGTACTCCGGCACGTCCATCGATTCCCAGGACACCCTCAACTTCAGCGTTCTGTCCGGCGTCCGTTCCATGAACGAAGCCTTCCCGCTCGATCGTGCCGCCGAAGCTTATGATCGAATGATGAGCGGCAAAGCGCGCTTCCGCGTCGTGCTCAACATAGCGAGCTAAAAGCCAGCGGAAACATGGACAGCTAGGGTTTGCGCCGCCAGTTCCTCATCGTCGCGTTGGTCGTCTTCGCCTTGCGCCTGCCCTTCCTCAACCAGGCCATGCAGGGCGACGACATCCTCTATCTCACCGAGGCCGAGCACGCGCAAATTGAACCGCTCCATCCCAAACACACCGAGTACATCTTCATGGGACGCAGCATCGATATGCGCGGCCAGTCCCATCCGCCGCTCGACGCCTGGTTTCTCGCGCTGCTGCTGGCCATAAACAAAGACGTCTCCGAAATCCCGTTCCACGCCGCCTACATTCTCTTTTCACTCATCGCCGCCTTCAGCGCGCTCGCCATTGCGCGGCGCTTCAGTCCCCATCCGTTGCTCGCAACGTTGCTATTTCTTGCGACGCCCGCCTTCGTCATCAATGGAACCTCGCTCGAGTCGGACGTTCCGTTCGTCGCCCTTTGGCTGCTGGCAACGGCTCTTTACATCTCGGCCGTCGATCGCGGCTCTGCACCCCTGCTGCTGGCCTCCACGCTTGCCATGGCATTCGCGGCGCTCACCGCCTATCAATCCGTCCTGTTAGTCCCGATCCTGCTACTTTACGGCCGAAAATCGCGCGCGGCACGCATCGCCGCCTTCACACCTTTGGTAATCCTGATCGCCTGGAACATCTTCGAGCGCCTCACCACGGGAGCCCTGCCTACCGGGGTCCTGGTCAATTACATGACCACCTACGGTTTCCAAGCTCTCGCGCAAAAATTGAAGAGCGCGGTCGCTCTCACCGGTCATCTTGCTTGGCTCGTCTTCCCCTCTCTCTGGATACCTTCTCTTCTGACCATCCCCTTCGCCATCGGCGCCGCATTCTACGATCTCAACCCGCTCTTCTGGGCGTCCATCGCCGTCGGCGTCGGCATTCTCATCCGATGCGCCCAGCGCTGGCGCGACTTTCTCGCGCAATGGGTGCTCATCTTCTTCGCCGGCGCACTAGTCATCTTCTTCGCTGGTTCCGCGCGCTACCTGCTCCCCATCGCGCTGCCGATTGCGATTCTCGCCACCCAACGCGCGCGGCCGCGCCTGCTCCAAATCAGTCTAGCCTGCGGATTTGCTCTCAGCCTCACACTCGCCGCCGTCAACTACCAGCATTGGGATGGCTACCGGCAGTTCGCGCGCTCCCTCGCGCCGGACGCCCAGTCCAAGCGTGTCTGGATCAATGGCGAGTGGGGCCTGCGCTACTACCTGGTATCCGAAGGCGGCCTTCCGCTGCGGGAAGGCCAGGCCATCCATCCCGGCGAAATCGTCGTATCCAGCAAGCTCGGCTATCCGATCGCTTTTACCGCTGGAGGAGGCGTGCTTGCGCCCATCGCGGAACGCGCCATCACGTCCGCCATCCCTCTACGTCTGGTCGCCCTTCAGGGACGCGCATCTTATTCCACCACCATGCTCGGCCTGCGCCCCTTCGATATCTCGCTTGCACCAATGGACCAGCTCAGCGCCGAGCTGCTGATCGAGCGTAAACCCACCCTCACCGATCTGCCCATGAACGCGCCCGAAGCCGGCCAACAAATCGTCAGCGGCGTCTATCAACTCGAAAGCGGGCAATGGCGCTGGATGAGCCAAACCGCGACCATCCTCCTGAAGCCGCCCGATCAGCCCGCGCCCATCACCCTGCGCTTCTATATTCCTGATTCCTCGCCCGCCCGCCAAGTCTCCATCGCGCTCAACGACCGCGCCATCGTTTCCCAAACCTACTCCGCTCCTGGCACCTACACACTTTCCAGCCCGCCGATCAAACCGGATGGCAACAGCGCCAAGCTCACCATCACTCTCGACAAAAGTTTTTCCGCCCCAGGAGACATGCGCCAGCTCGGAATCATTTTGAGCGAGATCGGGTTCAAGTAGCGTCTAGAAGGTGGGAGACTGAAGTATGAAACCAATCGACAAGAAAATCGAAGAAGACATAAAAGAGGGCACCATTCCGGAGCCGATCGAAGACCTTACGGCTGAATATGCCAAGGAAGATCGCCAGGACGAAGGCCGCAAGCCCGACCTGGGAGAAATTGAGGAAGATCAGTCGGAACTTTGACTTCGTCTCAGTTGATTCTCCAGTAGCCTGTCTTCTGGTACACTGGCAGCATGGCCAGAAGCAAACAGAACGACGACCGCGGCGAAATGATGCAAGGCACTCTTGCCATGCTCATTTTACGCACCATTCTACTCGCCCCCGCGCACGGCCATACCATCGCCCACGCCATTGAACACACTTCAGAAGATGTTCTTCAGGTAGAACACGGCTCGCTTTACCCCGCGCTGCACCGGCTGGAGGAGCGCGGCCTCATCGCGTCCTTCTGGGGGACATCCGAGAACAACCGCAAGGCCAAGTATTACCGCATAACGCCCGCCGGTCGGAAACATCTGGCCAGCGAGCGCAGCCGTTGGGATCAGATCGTCACCGCCATCGCCCGCGTCCTTGGCCCCGCGACGGAGTGACCGATTTACAAAGGAGCGATCCATGGGTTGGCTTCGATACCTCCGGCGTCCGCAGCGCGACCGTGACTTCGCCCTCGAAATCGAAGCCCATCTCCAGCACGAAATCGACGACAACATCGCTCGTGGCATGCATCCCCAAGAAGCCGCCTGGGCAGCGCACCGCAAATTCGGCAACGTTACCACCGCCAAGGAGATTACCCACCGTATGAACACCATCGGCTTTCTGGAAACGCTCGGACAGGACTTTCGCTACGCGCTTCGCCTCATCCGGCTCGAACCAGGATTTTTCAGCGTCGCGATTCTGTGCCTCGCACTCGGCATCGGCGCCAACACCGCCATTTTTCACCTGCTCGACGCGGTGCGCTTGCGAACCTTGCCAGTGGCGAACCCGCGTGAATTGGTCGAAGTACAAATCGGCCCGAATCAGCATTGCTGCTCCGGCAACTTCAGCAGCCGCCGCTCCAACTTCACCTATGCTCTGTGGGACCAGCTTCGAACCCACCAGCAGGCGTTCTCCGGCGTGTTCGCTTGGGCCGCGTACCGCTTCAACACTACAACCGGTGGCGAAGTGCGCTATGTCGAGGGACTCTACGCCAGCGGCGATTTCTTCAGGACTCTCGGTGTGGTGCCCGCTCTCGGCCGCGTCTTCTCCCCCGAGGACGACCGCCCCGGTTGCGGCTCGCCCGGCGCCGTGCTCAGCTATTCGTACTGGCAGCGCGAATACGGCGGCCAGGCATCGGCGATCGGCCGCAAAATCCTACTCAATGGCAAACCGTTCGAGATCATCGGCGTCTCACAAGCCGGCTTCTTCGGGGTCGAAGTCGGCCGCTCCTTCGATGTCGCGATTCCGGTTTGCGCCGAGCCTCTCGTCAACGGTGAAGATGCGCATACGCCCAAGCGTCATCATTGGTGGCTCGCGGTCATCGGACGGTTGAAGCCCGGCTGGAGCCTCACCCAGGCGCGTGCGCACGTGCGAACAATCTCCCCTGGCCTTTTCGAGGCAACCCTTCCGCCGCGCTACACTCCGGAGACCGCGAAAGAATATCTCGCATATAAACTGACCGCCGATCCGGCCGAATCCGGCGTGTCGGACTTGCGGGAGGACTACCAAGATCCGCTCTATATCCTTCTGGCCATCGCCGCCCTCGTGCTGGTAATCGCCTGCGCCAACCTCGCGAACCTGATGCTCGCCCGCGCCACGGCCCGCGAACGCGAACTCGCCGTGCGTCTTGCCATAGGAGCATCTCGCCCCCGCCTCATTCGCCAGATGCTCGCCGAGAGCCTTCTGCTCGCCGCCATCGGAGCCGCCTGCGGTGCTCTTCTCGCGCAATTCCTCAGCAGCTATCTGGTCCACTTTCTCACCACCAACGACACTCCGCTGTATGTCGATCTCGGCACGGATTGGCGCATGTTCGGCTTCACCTCTGCATTGGCTGTTCTCACCTGCCTGCTCTTTGGATTGATGCCCGCCATCCGCGCCACTCGTACGAACCCAGGCAAGCTGATGAAAGCCAGCGGCCGCGGGCTCACGGATGCTCGCGAGCGCTTCGGTTTGCGCCGCATTTTGGTGGTCGCGCAAGTCGGCCTCTCATTGGTGCTCCTGGTCGGCGCGCTGCTCTTCGTTCGCAGTCTGCACAAACTGCTGACGCTGGATGCCGGATTTCAAGAGAGCGGCGTGTTGGTGACCGAGATCAACTACTCAACTCTCAAGTACTCTCCGCAGCGCCGCTATGAACTGCAGCGCGAAATCGTCCGCCGTTTTCGTCTCCTTCCGGGCGTGGAGCAGGCCGGCGCGACCACCGACGTGCCCATCGGCGGCGACCGCTGGAATGACCGGTTCCAGTTCGTCGGAGCCAACCCCTCCGGCAAGTTTCTGTCCAACTTCAACGGCATTACTCCCGGCTACTTTCGTACGATCGGCACTCCCCTTCTGGCGGGCCGTGACTTCGATGAGCGCGACACGCCGAATTCTCCCAAAGTCGCAATCGTCAATCAGTCCTTCATCAAGCAATTCCTGAATGGCGCCGACCCAATCGGCAAAAGCATCCGCATCGAAACAGGTCCTGGCGAGCCCGAGGCCGTGTACCAGGTAGTCGGCATCACGAAGGACGCGAAATACCTGCGCCTGCGCGATCCGTTCAGCCCCACGGTATTTACGTCGCTGGATCAGATGGCGGAGCCGGAAGTCCAAACATCCGGCACGAACATCTTGAGCCGGTCCCAAGTTGCACTCACGGCTCAGCTTGCCGCGATCAAGCGCGAAATGGCTGCCATCAGCCCCTCCATGGCCCTCAAGTTTTACACCCTCCACTCCGCGATCGCCGATTCCCTTTTGCGCGAACGCCTGATGGCCACCCTCTCCGGTTTCTTTGGATTTCTGGCCGCGCTGCTCGCGTCCATCGGATTATACGGCGTGATGGCCTACATCGTCGCCCGCCGCCGCAGTGAAATCGGCATCCGCATCGCGCTGGGCGCCGACCGCGCAAACGTGCTCAAGTTGATTGGGAGCGAATGCGGCAAACTTCTGCTCACCGGATTGCTGCTCGGAATTGGATTCTCGCTGGCCGCTTCGCAAGCCATCACGAAGCTGCTCTACGGCCTCAGCCCAACCGATCCAGCGACCATCGCGCTCTCGGTGCTGCTGCTGGCGTTGGTTGCGCTACCGGCCAGCCTGATCCCAGCCATCCGCGCCTCGCGTCTCGATCCGATGCAGGCCCTTCGCGACGAGTAGCAATTATGGGTTGGCGTCGATACCTCCGCCGTCCGCAGCGAGACCGTGACTTCGCGCTCGAAATCGAATCCCATCTCCAGCACGAAATCGACGACAACATCGCTCGCGGCATGCATCCCCAAGAAGCCGCCTGGGCAGCGCACCGCAAATTCGGCAACGTTACCACCGCCAAGGAGATTACCCACCGTATGAACACCATCGGCTTTCTGGAAACGCTCGGACAGGACTTTCGCT
>Ga0302326_10000657_pt1 | contig 92311 bp, 93 predicted proteins | sample Palsa_T0_3_FD_202264 | JGI IMG/M metagenome (GOLD analysis project Ga0302326, IMG submission 202264) | Peat permafrost microbial communities from Stordalen Mire near Abisko, Sweden - Palsa_T0_3 | ecosystem: Environmental > Terrestrial > Soil > Palsa > Peat permafrost | place: Sweden: Abisko... | reverse complement strand
ACACGCCCACATGCCCGACCGCTACACCACATACACTCCGCCAGTCAACCCGTGTCCGCGAGAACGGGGCGGCCCACCTACACACCAACTCTCACACGTAGTGGACCGAAAAACGGGGGCCGGCCAGAGTCGTCTCGATCAAGGTGGTCACGGCGGAAGGCGAGGATGAGGGCACCGGCATCGTCTTGAACGAAAAGGGCCTGATCCTCACCAACGATCACGTGGTCAAGGGCGCGAGGAGCATCACGATCGATGCGAGCGGATCTTCCAACACCACCCGCAGCGCAACGCTCGTCGGCGAAGAAGCCAACAAGGATCTGGCGCTGATCCGTGTCAACCCCTCGGGCCTCGGCCTGAAACCGCTGACGCTCGCGAGTTCGAGCTCGGTGCAGGTCGGCGACACCGTGTACGCGATCGGCACACCGTACGGCCTCGAAGAGACCTTCACCAAAGGCATCGTCTCGGCCCTCAACCGCGAAATCTCGGCCCCCGACGGCGCCAAGATCACGGGCGCCATCCAGACCGACGCGGCACTCAACCCCGGCAACTCGGGTGGGCCGCTGCTCAACGAAGAGGGCGAAGTGATCGGCGTCAACTCGCAGATCGCCAGCGATGCGGCGAACGTCGAGGGCTCGCAGCCGGGCAGCACGGGCGTGGGCTTCGCTATCGGCTCCGACACGGTGGTTTCGACGGTGAGCACGATCGAAGCCGGCAAGGGCGTCACCTACGCCTCGGCGACTGGGCAGAGCTCAGGCGTTGGCCGCTACGGGACACAGAGCCCGTATGGCGAAGCCGAAACCGGGGGCTCCGAAGGTGGCGAAGAAGCCGGCGAATCCGGCTCCGGTGGTGTTGAAAGCACGGGCGAAGCTGGCTCTGGGGGGTACGGAGCGGTCGTCGGCGGGGGAGAGCGCGTGGTGATCGTGCCGTGATCCGCGCCAGCGTGGCTGGCCGACGCGTCTGGATCGGCGAGAGCTGGGTGGGCGCGATCGGCCACGGCCCGTTGATACGCTTGCAGCCGAGCTTGGGCGATTAGCTCAGCTGGGAGAGCGCCGCCTCGACAAGGCGGAGGTCACTGGTTCGAGCCCAGTATCGCCCATGAAGCCAAAAAGCCCGCGCCAGCGGGCTTTTTGCTTGTCTGGACGACATCATCGCTTGCCCTTAGATTGTGCTTGGCGCACACCTGGCGCACATCTCACCTGCTCACGGGCGCTGCGGATCGCCTCGGCGGCCGGTGTCCGCGGCTTGTCTTCGAGTTCGCGCATCACGCCGGCGTAGTGCTTTGCGAGGGTGGCAACCGAGTGCCCGGCCTGCTCGGCCACGTAGGTCAGCGACCGTCCCTCCCACAGCAGCAGGGAGACGAACGATCCACGAAGCCGGTAGGGGCGCATGTCCCCGGTCACTCCTGCAGCCTTGGCCGCGGGCTGGTAGATCCGCCTCCGCCAGTTCTGCCAGTCGTGCAGCTGCCACTCCTTGCCCCCCTGACGCGGGAAGATGAGCGCCTTGCCACCTGGACGCCCCTGCGCGAGTCTCCATTCCGCCAAGTCCTGCGCGAGCGGCGCGAGAACGTCGACCACTCGATCCCTCTCGGTCTTTCCGGCGTGCGCGTGGAGGATGCGCTCTCCGAGATCATCCCAATGGGCATTCGTCGCTTCCTCGGGACGCAGGCCCCCATATGCGAGCACCGACACGAGTGTCGCGTCTCTTTGAGAGAGTCCCGCGCGGATCGTCTCAACGATCAGCGGCGCCAGCGGCTCCGGGCGCTTGGTCGCGGGTTGGCGCGGCTTGTCAACGACGCTCACAGGGTTGCTCGGGATGAGGCCGCGCACGACGGCGCGACGCAGAATGCCCTGCAGCAACATCACCGCCTTGCGCTGCGTCTGCACGCCGACCTTCGCGGCGCGAAACTGGCTACACAGATCCTCAACCAAGGCAGGGGTGATCTCGCGCAGCTGGTAGTCGCCGATGCGCGGCAGAAGGTGAGTGCCCCAAACCTCGAGGTAGCGGCGCCGCGTTGACGGCTTGAGATTCGGCACGGCATACCGTGGCCACCATTCATCCCTCACGTACTCAGCCAACGTGAGCCGGCTCTGGATCACTCCGGCCGCAAGTGGACCGAGCTGTCGGCGGCGCTTGACATCGAGCTCGAACGCCTGGGCGTCGCCCTTCTTGCCGAACAATCGGGAGCGCTGCCGCCCACCCTCTCGCCAGCGCACCTCGTATTGCCCATCTCGATCATCGCGCTTTCGCACACTCATGCTCGCACCGCCTTTCGTTCAATCTCGCGCAGATCATCAACGCTACCGGGCCGTTGGGACCCCAGCATTGGGCGCCGGCGACTCGCGCCAGGGCGTAGGTTAGGAGCCGAGCCGGTCAGCGATACCGGCCGACCTTCGATCCAGGCGCAGGCGTCGTCCTCGCGAATAAGCAGCTTGTTTGTGGGCTGAAAGGCGCGCAGTCTGCCCGCAGCGATAGCGCGCCGCACCGACTTGTGCTCGCAGCGAGCCATCGTGGCGACCTCGCGCACGGTTAGGTAGGCAGTCATACGAATAAGTGACCCCAAACAGGGCAAAGCGGCCAACGAATTTGGCGATCGCCAGCTCGACCCCTCTGGGGCGACCGCCACTGCGGCAAGCGCATCGCGCTGAGTACCCCCCAAGGCGCGGAGCCGGCTTGCCCGGTCATTCTCGCATCCCCTCGGGGGATGCGGCCGGGGCTGCGACCGGCTCCGCATCGGGCGGGGCCAACCATCCAAAGGAGGGCGCTATGCCCACGCGCACCCGCTGGCCCGGAGACGAAGGTTACGAGCGGATGGAGTTCGCGCCCCGTCTCGGATGGGCTGCGATCTCGAGTTGGGGACTCAACGGTTGGGACCTCGGCAACTGGCCGTATGTCGTCGTCTATCACCGTGGCGAGGTCGAGCTCGCGGTCGATGTGGAAGGAGACATCGACATTGAGAAGTTCCCGACTCGTGAGGAGCGCGACCGCAGGACCGACGAGATCGCCTTCTTCTACTGGAAGCACCACGAGGAGGAGTGGGTCGACGCGATCGACTCACACGAGCAGATGCCCCCGAACCTGCGCGGCCCCTTCTCGTGGAACCGGCTCGAGGGCGGTGACAAGCCCAACGTCGAGGACACACATCAGTGAAGGAGCGCGCCGCTCTGCCAATGCGGGAGCCCGCTTGCCCGGCCATTGTCGCATCCCCTCACGGGGATGCGGCCGGGGCTGCGACAGGCCCCGCACCGGGCGGAGCCACCCATCCAAAGGAGGGCACAAAATGCCCGCTGGACTCACAGAATCAGACTCAATGTTCTCCGTGCGCGTCACTCCCTGGCACGGCCTGGGAGCCGTGCTCGATCAACCGCCCGCGACCCTCGCCGAGGCGATCGAGGCGTCCGGGCTCGGTTGGAGCGTCGCGAAGGAGCCCATCGCGGTCGACCGCAGCGAGACATCGGCCGCCGATTGGTCTGCCGCTCGCTGCGAGGAGATCCCCGGCTTCTACGCGACCGTCCGCCAGGACACCCGCGAGGTGCTTGGGATCGTCGGTGAGCGCTACCGCATCGTGCAGAACCACGAGGCGTTCGCGTTCGTCGACCAGCTGCTCGGGAGCTCGATCAACTTCGAGACGGCGGGAAGCCTGCACGGTGGACGCCGGGTATGGGTGCTCGCCACGCTGCCCGATCACGTCGAGGTCGGCGGCGACGCCGTGCGGCCCTACGTGCTGCTGATGAACAGCCACGACGGCTCGACGGCGGTGATCGCCGCCACCACCCCGATCCGCGTGGTCTGCCAGAACACGCTCAATTGGGGTCTCCAGAGCGCCCGCCAGAAGTTCTCGATCCGCCACACCAAAGCCGTTGCGCAGCGCGTCCATGAGGCACGGCGAGTGCTGGATCTCTCCATCAACTACTACAAGCAGTTCAAGAGCTACGGCGACGAGCTCGCCTCGGAACGCTGCACCGAGCGCCAGCTCCGCGCTGTCCTCGAGGAGCTCTACCCCAACGGGACAAGCGACTCGATGAGCAGCCGCTCACGCCGCTCGCGCCAGCAGACGAAGGACCGCATCGCCGAGCTGTTCCTGCGCGGCGACACGCAAGGCAACGCACCCGGCTCGAAGTGGGCCGCCGTGAACGCGATCATCGAGTACGGCGACTGGATTCGCCCGCTGCGCTCAAACGGTCAGCGGTTCGCCCGAGCCCTCGATGACGGAGCCGAGAAGACCCGCGCACTGCAGCTGGTGGCTGCGGCCTGATGCCGCAGGGCCCGGCGGGCTACGCTCGCCGGGCCTACGCGACCAAGCGTCGAGCACAACGCCCGGCAGGCGCTAGGTTGCTCGTGGACCGTACACCTATTCTGGTGAGCCTACGGTCCGTCTTGAGACGAGCCTTAGGAAACCGGGGTTTTGTGTATTCGCGCTCCGGGGTGCGCCTACGCGCGATAACCGGCTCGACGACGGGCGCATTGAACGCCTCCGAGTGCTCGTCCACAATGGCTCCAAGGACACGGCACCCGCCGCCGATTCCCCTATCTAGTGGACTGTTTGCTATGCCTGCCCGAACCGACAACGAAATCCGCGAGCTGACCCTCGAGCAGGGCCAGCAACTCCTCGACGACAAGGCTCGTCAGTACCTCGGGATATCCGGGGAGGAGTTTCGCACTCGCTGGGAGGCTGGCGAGATAGACGCCGACGACGAGCCGGACGTGATGCGGGTCGCGATGCTTCTTCCCCTTGCCGGCTAGAACTCCAGCGGAGGCCGTACAGGCTTACCGCGCCCGCATCTCGCGCGTACCCTCCTGCCTCACGACTGCGCACGTCGACATCGGAGGCGGCTACGCGCTGTCCGCTGCTCCGCAGGCCCTCATCATCGCCGGGAGCACGCAGAGACAGCCGCAGGTATTGGTCGACGACGCGCCGCTGACCTAGAACGAACGGCCGGCTGGCCGACGCCAATGACCCTCGCCGCGCCCGTGAACACGGTGGGCACAACGTCGTCGTGTTCGCTGGCGCCGGGCGGCCGCTGATCGTTAGCGAGGACGCACGCCGAGGCTCGCCGCGATGTCCATTCCGATCTGTTTACCCGCGTACCTCGTTTCGCCATCCTCCAGCAATGCCATCGTGTAGCGGTGGCGAAGAAGGCAAGCAATCAGGCCGTCATCGGCGAACAGGGCGTGGCGCTCATCGCGCGCGTCGTGTTGAGCATGGGACATCTCTGGCATGCGACCACCGGGACCGACTCGGGCATCGACGGGGAGATCGAGCTCCGCGATCCCTCAACGGCCGTTGTTCGCAACGTCCGAATCGGCGTCCAGAGCAAGGCGACGACCGGAAAATGGGCGGGTGAGACAAAGACCGAATTCGCCTACAAACCGAAACCCGCTGATGTCGACTATTGGCTGAGCTCCAATCAACCAGTCCTCTTGGTCTGCTCGCGGCCAAGCACCGACGAGATCTACTGGCGCAGCGTTCAAGAGTGGGCGCTGGACCCCGCGGCACGAGCGACCGGTCTCATCCGGTTCGACAAGGAGCGCGACCAGTTCGGCTCGGCAACGCGCGACCAGCTGTTTGATCTGCGGGCAACGTCCGCGGACCGGGTCGAGCCGCCCGGCCCGGCCCCCGTACCTGAGGACATGCTCACAAATCTGATGCCGATCGCCTGGCACAGCGACCGGCTCTACTCCGTGCCGGCGCCCACTGCCGACGCGAAAGCGCTGTTCGCTCCGGCCCGAGAGGCCGGAGTCCACGACTGGCCTGCCGTTCTTCGGAACGGTCGCGTCTGGTCGTTGACCCCGTTCGATGACCGGTTCCTCGCAGCCATCGGAGCCTCCGGTGAGACGGACCAGGCCCTCACCGAGTTCCTATTGTCCGAGGACCGCGACGATCTGAATGTAGTCCGAGAGCTGGTACGCCGCTCGATCCTCGAGAGCCAGCGGAGGTGGCTGCTCTGGCATCAGCAGCGCCAGGTCGCTTACTTTCGGCGCAAGCCCCAAGATCACGTCGAGGTCCGGTACGCCTGGAGTACCGGGAGAGGCCGCGCCGTTGTGTCACCTCGATGGGCGAAGGGCGACGAGCACTTCACCGGCTATCGCCACGACGCGGCGGACCTCGCTGTACGCCGGCTCGATCGAGAGTGGTTCCTGCAGATCAACCCGACCTACCTCTTCACTTGGGATGGGCGTCAGCTATCAGGCCACCATGATCGGGCGCTCGCTGGCATCAAGAAGCGCGATCGTCACGCGACCGTCAGTCAGATGCTTCGTCTCTGGGAGCACCTTCTCACGGGGCAGCTCACCCTCGACAATCCGCAGGCGGACAAGGCGTTTGCGCTCCAACGGCTAGCGGAAGTTCGCACCCCGGTCGGCATCAACGACGCCTCCTGGCGACGCGTCTCGCCAGCTGAGGCCGTCGGCGACGATGATCCACAGCTATCGATCTACGCCCTCGAAGGCGTTGATGACTAATGCAGGCGACAGTCCTCGAAGAGCCGCCACTCGAATTCGGCTACTCCGGCAAGCATCAGGAGCAGCGCGCTGGGCTCGCTCAGAACGGCCCTGCGGATATCGAGATGCCGGGCCGCAAGGACGAAGCTCGCGTCGGTCTCGTCGGCCCGACAAAAATGTTGGACGAACTCGAGACCTGGTTGCAGAAGTGTGCCGGCGGCGTCGCCGCCAAGCCCACTGACCTGCTGACCCTGTTCCCCGAGTTCCCCGGATGCACACGCGAGCTGGGATTCAAGACTCAGCTCACGCTCCCAGCCGACGCCCGACGCCCGCTCACCAAGGCGCGCCTCAAGCAGATCACGGACGCGCCCGCAGAGCAAGCAAAGCTCTCCGCTGCGGTGCATCTCTGCGCCGAGGAGGTCCTCGCTCTCCTGGACAGAGCGCCGGTGGACGTGGTGATGGTCGTTCGCCCCGATGGCGTGCCTGAGGGCGTCACATCGGGCGCAGGCACGGGCGCAAACTTTCACGACTTGCTGAAGGCAGCACTCATAACCGTACGCGAGCCGATACAGATCATCCGGCCATCCACATGGCGAGGAGGCAAGGGCGTCGAGGACGAGGCAACCCGCGCATGGAATCTCTTCACCGCCCTCTACTACAAGGCCGGAGGAAAGCCCTGGCGGTTGGTTCGCGATCGGCGGGCGCTAACACGCTGTTTCGTAGGGGTGTCCTTCACGAAGTCAGAGGAGGGCGACCGCCTGTTCGCGAGCGTCGCCCAAGTCTTCAACGAGCTCGGCGATGGTGTGATTGTTAGAGGTGGCCTTGCCGAGCGCTCCGAGGTCGATCGTCAGCCCCATCTCTCAAAGCAGGACGCGTCCAAGCTCCTCACCGGAGCGCTGCAGCGCTACCGCGACGAGCACAAGACCCTCCCGGCGGCCCTAACCCTGCACAAGGCCAGCGCCTTCTCCGACGACGAGCGCCTCGGGTTCCTCGAAGCAGCGGAGGCCGCCGGACTCTCTGAGTACGAGCTGATCTGGTTGACCCAGAGCGACAACGCGATGCTCGTCCGTGGGTCCAACTACTACCCGCCGCTAAGGGGGACGCTGCTGTCGCTCTGCGAGGAGGAACATTCGCTCTACACACACGGCAGCGTGCCGTACTACAAGACCTACCCCGGCCTTCATGTGCCGCGACCCCTCGGAATCCGTCCCTGTGTCGCCAACCGCTCCATCGAGTCGATCGCCCGCGAGATCCTGTCGCTGACCAAGCTCAATTGGAACCGCGCCCGCTTGGACAGCAGGATGCCGATCACCCTGCTCACCGCCCAGCGGGTCGGTGAGATTCTGCGCCATGTCGACGCGTCCGTGACCCCGGCGCCCAGGTACGCAAACTACATGTAGACCCGCGGCAGCGCTCGATTCACGGGAGGGACCGGCAGGTTCCACACCGCGACACGCCGTGAGAGACTGAGATTGTGGAGGGATCTGGAGGACATTTCGGCGACAGCGAGCCGTTCGCCGTCTCGTCATCGCCGGCGACCGCGGCGGAGCGGCCCGAGTTCGAGGGTGCAAACGTTTGCCGCGTCGCGGCCCTGTCAACAATCCTTGGCGGCGACCGCCGCGCGATTCGTGACGCGGCACCTGAGATGGAGGAGCTTGGGATCCCCGGTCGGCTGATTTCGTCAGACCGGACATGGCAAGACGTCGATCCGCTGGAGTCCTTCTCGAGATTGCAGGATCCACTGTCTGATGCAGGTGATCGCGAGAGGGTGTCGCGTTGGGAGATGATCGGCGAGACGGTCGAGCCCCAAGCGGCCGTCGCGTTTCTCGTGACGGTTCTCGGTAGCCACCTGGAGCGCGAGTCGGCAGCCGCAGCAGCGGCGCTTTGGCGGCAGATCGGCACTCTGGACCCCCGCCGGTGGGCCCGGCGAGGCCCGGGTTGGTTCCGCGTGTGGGAACGGCTGTACGACCTGGGCGAACGCGACTGGTCCGAGCCCGGATGGTGGGGCTTGCCCTGGTCGGTCCAGGACGCTCCGGACCTCGAACGCGACGAGATCGACCGCGCGGATGCCGCCTGGGACCCGGCACAGTGGACTGACATCTTTGAGCGAGCGATGTCGCGTCTTGGTGATCCGTACGGCGACGTTTTCGTCGTGGGCGTGCTGGTGCGATGGCGCCTCGGCCGCGCGTTGCGCTCACCCGATCCAGTCACCCGCTCGCTGGCGATGGCGGCCTTTCAGGCTCCTGATCCCGACGGGGACGTAAACGTCGCCCCACCTGACGCTGGCCCCGCGACGCCTCCCGGTGCGCTCGTCGTATCCACGATGATCCACGGCACATGGGGATGGAAGGGCGACTGGTGGCGACCCCGCAGCGACTTCCACGAGTACATACTTCGCAACCACCGCCCGAACCTCTACAGCCGCGGGGCGAAGTTCAGCTGGAGCGGCGCGTATCGCGACGTTCATCGCGAGATTGCATCCACGGACTTCCTCGAGTGGGCGTATGACGTCGCGCCGAACGGTCTCCAGACCGTGTTCGCGCACAGCTACGGCGGCGAGGTTGCCGCCCGAGCTGTGGTCCGTGGCGCCCGCATCAACGAGTTGGTCTTGCTCAGCGCACCCGTGACCAATCACGTTGAGGCAGCGACCCGGTGCGATCTGCGCGTTGTCGACGTGCGCCTGCGCTTTGACCCCGTGCTCGCACTGGCCCGGTCGCGACAGCGCATCCCTGAGCGTCCCAACGTCACCCCAGTGGTCTTGCAGCAGTGGCGCCTCGACCACGGAGCAACCCATCGAGAGAACATCTGGCGGCAAGAAGACGTGGCGCCGCGCGGCCAACTCTAAGGGCTGACCCGTCTCACAACGTGGGGCGGCGACACGGGCCGCGCCAACTCCGAGGCGATGTGGCCGCGTCGGGTCTGGCTCGCGGGCCTGAACGGCGAGCCCCGGCTGCCCCAGCCATTCGCCTGTGTCCGGGACAATCAACAGATGCCGCCGCGCTTCGACGTCAGCCAGGTCCCGCTCCAAGGGCCTTCGGGCACGCAGCTGTACGGAGCTGGCCCGGAGCTTGGCCCGGTGCGCGCAAGTCCTCGTAGTTACTGCCTCGGGTAGGTTCCGTCGGTGGATTTGGACCAGCAGATAGAGGGGCCAGCATGGACCGGGTTTGGGCTGGAGGAATCGGCCGGCCGTTATCCGCTGCGCGTCGAGACGGCCGTTTCGCGGATCGTCGATCAGCTGCTACCCGGCGTCATTACGACCACACGGCACGCACGGATGTATTGCGTTCATGCCCTCGCCTGGGCGGAGGCTGAGCATCGAGGGCTCGACGACGAGGCCGCGAAGGAGCTCGTGCGCCGTTGCGAGGTGGTCATGTGCGCCATCTACCATTTCCACGACCAGCACCGCATCGACCTCAGCTCCGCGCACGGAGAAGATCGGCTGCCGCGATTCCTCGACGGCGACCGACTTGACGTCGCCGACGCCTCCCGGCTCGGCGGCCTGAGCGAAAGCGGCTTTGGCGGCGTCTATCAAGGGCCCTGCGTGCGGATCGGCGCCCTATCGCCTGACGTGCCGCCCCGGCATGGGCCCCGGGCCGATCTTCCGGCGTTGCATGCCGGGTTGGGCGAGCTGCTGAAACTGGCCGAAAGCGACACGCTCGACGGCGCCGAACTAAAGGGTGCGAGCGATCTCTGCCTGTGCGAAGCCGCCAACGCCGCGGATGGGCATTGGCTGCGGCGGGTGCTCGTTGAAGACGTTGAGGACGATCGTCCGGACGACCGCAACCGTCAGCTGACCTGCCTGCTCCTGATCGAAACCCTGCGTGAGCAGCCCGCAGCCGACCCAGTTCGGGCATTCCGGGAACGCTGGGCGTTTGGCGGCCCGCTCGGCGACCCTGCAGCGCACGAGCGCGCGATGGTGGCCTCGATGTGGCGCGCCGCCGCGCTTCGCAACTATTCGGTCGGGGCGTGGCGCGTCCTATGGCGATGGCTCGCTGCTGAGCTCAACGCCAATCCGATGACGGCCGAGGACCTCGGCGACCGCCTAGCCGAAAGTCTCGACGACATCAGCGTCGCCGATTTGATCGCTGGTCTTCCGGCACGCAGGGAAGGCGCGGTGATTCTGCCCGCCGAGGCCCAACTGACCGACGACCAGCCCACGCCGATGAACGCAATCCGCCTGCTGGCCCTCGGAGCGGGCCGACTGACCGATCTCGAAGGAGAGACCCTCAAGGCCTTTGTCGGGACAGACAGGACGGACCTGGGGCCACGGTGGGTAGGCGCACTACTCGAGGACAGCCACAAGCGCTCAGTCCGCTCGCTGGCACGCGATCTCGCGGTCATTCTCGTGCGCCGCGCCAAGCGAGTCGCACTCTCGAAGATGTACCTCACCCGCAGCGGCCGCCCGTTTGTCCCCAGTCGCCTCCGCGACCGCGACGGCATCCTCAGCGTGCGAGGCGAGGAGGGGGGAGGCGCGGTCGCACTTCGGACCGACACGCTCTCCGCGGTCCTAGGCGGCCTCGGCGTGTTGGCACTCGACGATGCAGGCCGATTCGTGCCGAGCGCGCTTGGGGAAGAGCTGCGTGTCCGTCTCAGCTGAAGCTCGTTCGCCACGAGCGCTGCTAGACGAGGTCACCGAAGCGCGAGAGGTTCTGGTCCTCACCTACACCTCAACGCTCGAGTATTTCGAGCGTTTCGCGCTCGCTGACGCCCGTGCGCTCGGCGCACTCGTCACGGTGATCTCCGACGCCACGATGGTGCACGCAGACCCAGTGGTAGTTCGCCGCGCCGGAACGCAGTACCTCGACGCCCGCGCCTTGTGTCCACATGGCGCCTTCCATTCCAAGCTCTTCGTGATCGTCGGCGACGGGCAGGCACGCATCGCGATCGGGTCCGGGAACCTCACGCTCGCCGGCTGGAACGCCAACGCCGAGATATGGACCGTGCTGCGAGCCGATCAAGATGGCGGCCCAGAGACCGTCCGACAAGTAGCTCAGTTCCTACGCGATCTTGCGGTATCTGAGGTCCTGCTCGGACCCGGCGCCGCACCGGCACTCGTGCGCGTCGCCGATCGCCTTGACGAGCTACCCGCCGATGCGCCAGGCCCGCAGCTCCTGCATTCTCTACATACACCGATCCTGGAACAGCTGCCCGAAGGGCCTGTAGAGGACCTTGTCCTCTACTCGCCGTTTCACGACACGACGCTCGCCGGCACCCGCGCCCTCCTTGACCGCCTCAGCCCCGAGTCATGGACCGCGTTTCTACAACCCGACACCGACGTCGATGGTCCCGCGCTCGAGAACCTTGCCTCGACACGAGGCGGGCGGCTTGCATGGATCTCACGGCACGCGACCACCGACGACAAGGTCGTTCCTGACCAGCGCTACTGGCACGGCAAGCTAGTCCAGTGGCGCCAAGACGCCACGCTCTGGAAGCTCTCAGGTAGTCCAAACCTCTCGGCACCAGCCCTTCTCCAAACCGTCGCGGGGCGCGGCAACTGTGAGCTCGCCTTGCTCACCAGCTCGAGCGCCGACCTCACCCCAGCCGAGGGACCGCCCCCGCCGGACGGCATCGCAGGACTCACGAGGACATCGACCCCTGACCAGGCACGAATGCCAGCCATCGTGTTCATCTCCGCGACCGTCATACCCGGCGCCGTCGAGCTCCTGCTGCACCGCCCGCTCCCCGTCGACGCGGCGCTACAGAGGTACGACGTCGTAGCCGATCAATGGCGAACAAGCACAACGCTCCCCGCAGGAAGTGACCGCTACCACGTCGACCACGCAGCCGCGCCCGTCAGCACAGCTCTGCGCGTCCTCCTCGACGACGAAACAACCTCAAACAGCGTGTTCGTATGCGATCTCGACCGGGTTCGCCGCGCGCAAGCCAAGACGATCGGAAAGGCCAGGGTCACCCCGGCTGACATCGCTCGACTCGGCCTCGGCAACCAACTCCTCGCCGACATCGACGAGCTCCGCCCGCACCTGCTGCGCGCCGGCGCCATGATCGCCACGCCGACCGACTCCTCGGATGAGCACCGAGACGACGCTAACGACGTCGGTATGCCAGCAGGGAGGCCCGCGCCGGGCCTCTCGCTCGAGGACTACCTCGCAGCGTGCGACCCAGTGCTTGGGCAACGGACCACCGAGTTCGCGCTCGTACTGCCCGTATTGCCCGGCGTCGGAGGCACCCTCGACGACTCATTGGGGACACTCGACACGGACGAGGACTCAGACACCGAGCCAACAGGCGATGACGATCACGAGCCAACACTGGCGGAGCAACTTCGCGCCTCGACCGAAGCCGAGCGGGACCGTTACCGACGGTTCCTCGAGCGCCTGGTTGACGGCGCGCCCGAATACCCGATGGTTGTTTGCACCCTCGCCGCGCGCAGCGTCCTACACGCCGTCGCGTCCGATCTTTGGCCAAACGAATCCTGGCCCGACATTCTTGCCGACGCTCTTCACGCGCTCGGCGCCACGGGAGATGAGCCGACCGAATACGAGACCGAGGCAGCAGCCAGCCTCGGTGCCGTTGGCTTGGGATTGCTTCGCACCGCCGTCGGCCGCATGTCCCGACTCGACGAGGACACCATGCGCTACCTCGGCGCGGGCCGGGCCCTCACCGGCCTGCTGGCCGAGGCATCGCCAGAACAGATCGCGTTGCTCGCCGATGACCTCCCTGAGTACCTGAGAGGCACTCCCGGCATCCTCGCCGCCAACGCCGCGATCGCGGAGACGCTGCACCCACTGACGGGAGCCGCCCGCGCAGTCCACCTGCTCGCCGACGAGTATGAGCTCACAGCGTCAGTCGCCGACGGCATCATCATCGAGCTCGCCGACCCCATCGAAGGCGTCGCCGAGCCACGACTGATCATGGCACTTGGCCTTGCAGGCGACTCTGGCCCCGTGTACGCACGCGGCACCGACGTAAACGGCCGATCGGTGCTTGGCGCATGGTGCGCGCCGTGGTTTGCCGTCGAGCGAGCCGCGCCGGCCGGGCGAACAGGGCGGGCATGGCGGCTCGGGCCTCATCAGACACCCGCGATGCTTGACTGGGACGACCTCCCGAAGGCCGCGCATTCGTGGTTCGGCGGTCAGCCCCGGCCCGACGAGGTCTCAGAACTCCTTGGCCTGATCGATTACCCCGGACTCTGAGAGTTGGTGTCGACCGCTACCTCGACGATCGGATTCCTCATCACCTGACCAACCTGGGCTGCGCGCAACTCCTCCCGTGCCGCGTCATTCAGCTTCGCCACGAAGACCTCGATCTTCCACGTCCGAAGCGCCTCGGCCAGCCAGCTTCGTCCACGCACGCTCTTGGCGGCATCCTCGTCCCCAAAGGCGAGGACGAGACGTGCGGTGGGCTTGCCACGAGCAAGCGTGATGAGCTTCAACGCGTCTTGGGCGACCTTGTGAAACTGTCCGCCCTTAAGCCGTCCCTGGTGCGCGAACACCTCCACGAACACGGTCTCGTCTGCAGACACCCCGTCGATGTCGACGCGGGCCCCTCCCGGCAAGGACAACGATCTCGGAGCCAGCACAATCCCGCGCTCCGCAGCGAGCTCGGCGAGAATTAGCGGCTCGGCTCGCCGCTGGGCGTGGGAGTCGCTCGGATGGATCTCGGCGGCCAAGGCTTGTTTGCTCAGGTCACGTCCGGTCGCCGCGGACCGGCGATCCATCGGGCCGAACGAACGACACGTCGATGCCGAGCCGCATCGCATTCGCGATGTTGGCCAGCTGAGCCAGCGTCAGATTGCGCTTCCCAGCTTCCACCGCGGACACGTAAGAAGCTGACACCCCAAGGCGTCCGGCAACCTCGGCCTGCGTCAGCCCAAGCGCGCTCCGGGCCTCCCTCAGCTCCCGGCCGACGACCTTCGCATGAACGTCGGAAACCGCCGTGCGTGGCATCGGCTAAACGGCGGTGGAATAGCGGAAGGAGGCGCCAGCCGGCTCAGCGACGGCTGCCTCCGAGACCTCTACATCGAGATCTCCGCTGCGGTACGCAAAGGGGAGCAGCCGCGCCCAGCGCTCCGCGCCGTCGAACCGCGTGACCCGCTGCTTGGTCTCAGGATCGATGATCGCGATGTCAGGGCTGATCCACTCCGCGCGAGGGCCACTGATCCTCACGTCTTCACCATCAGCGATCAACTCTGCCACCGGCAGCTCAACCCACCCTTGGGTCTCTACGTTGAACTCGGTGGTTGTGAAACGGACTCGAATCATGGTGGAGGCTCCTTCAGTATCGACCACTCAAGTTGACCTCTTGAGTTATCATGCTACCACGCCCGGACAGAACACGGCCGTCCTTCTAGAACTCGCCAGCACGCAGAACCTCGTCCCGCGCAAGCATCTGCCGAGCACGCTCCTTGAGCGCTTCTGCACGGTCAGGTAGCAGCAGGCCCGCGATCCCCAGCAGGGCAGCATCGCCGAGTAGCCGCTTGAGCACCTGGCGCTCTCCCGCGAGCAACAAGGCGGCACCGTGGCGATGCCGAGCCTCGAGGAGATCGGTGTGGTTGAGGATGTCGCCCGGCCGCGCAAACGCGTACCCGTGGTCGATCAGTGTCAGCCGGTTCCCGTCCCAACGCCAGTTGCCGGCGTGACGATCCTGCTGCGCTACCAGCGAGTCAAAGAACGCGGCGGGCAAACACCAAGTGGGGTTCAGGGTAGGCGCGAGATCCCCGGGCCATCCCTGCGCCTGCAGAGACAACGACCCATCCTCGCCTGCGTACTCACGCAGTACGCACGGCGACACTAGATTCCGCCACGGTTCCCCGAGAGCCGCTGCGAGCCGCCATCCGACTGCATCATGCAACGGCGGCGTCTCGTCGCTCTGCCCGTAAGCAAGCGCATTGGCTACATGGACGCCCGAGAATGGCTTGTGAAAGACGATGGCGCCGCCCGCAAGCGCAAGTCGCTTCGTCGCGTTCACGCCAGGCGAACTCGTGGGTGCCGGAGGACCAGTGAAAGCCTCGTCGAGCATTTGTCGCTCGATCGCAAGGATGCCCTGGGCCGTCCTGACGGCCTCAATCTGCGAGTCGATGTTCACAAGCAAAGTGTGCCCGTCCAACAGGACGTGCCTCTGAGTGCACTATCTCTTCGGCCCCGCGTGTTGCGATGGCTTGCGGTGGAGGGTGCTCGTCACCGCCAGCTCGTGATCGAGCTTCGCGCTGACGCGAATCAGCGCGCGTGCTGCCGTGCGAGGACCGAGCCTGAACATCAGTGTCAGCCGTCCGTGCCTGAGCGCGACCGTCTTTGCGCCCGAGGCGACGGTTCGCCCTCGCAGCCGGCCAGTGAAGCCCACGCGGACCTTGCCGCTCGCGGGTCCGCTCACATGCACCACCAGCTCGCGTCCACGCAGCGTCTCCGTGACACGGATCGTCGGCTTGGTGCCCGTACCCGAGCCGCCTGCGCCTGACGGTGAGACGACGACGCTTGTGTGCGCCGCAGCGGCGGGGCTCGCGTTGCCTGCCGCATTGGTCAGCCACACGGCGATGCTCCAGTTTCCTGGGCCGGGAACCGTCACAGTCGCTGGCCCCGCCGCTGGCGCCGGTGCGGGAGCACTGCATGACACCGAACCGCTCGCCGGACAGACTTGGTAGAGAGCACCCGTGATCGGCGCGACCTGACCTGCCGGATCGGTCCAGGTAGCCGTGAATGTCGAGCCGCCCGCCTGCGTGGCAGTTGCCGACAATCCCACTGGCGGCGGTGGCGCACTGTTCTCCACCGTGATCTGCTCGGAGGCCACCGCCGATTGATTCCCGGCAGCGTCGGCTGCTACGAGCGCGAGCGTGTGAGTTCCGTCAGAGAGACCCGTGGTAGGTAGCGTCAAGTTTTGTGTGCCCGTCGATGACGGGCAGGGCTGGGCGAAGGTGAAGTTGCACGGCGCCGTGTAGGTCTCGACTGGCCGTCCATCGGCGGATAGGACGATGCTTGCCACACCGCCTCCGACATCATCGGCCGATACAGCCACGCTCTCGGCGCCCTTGTGAAACCCGCCCGCTTCGCCCGGTCCCCACAGGACGCCAGAAGGCGCCCCGAGAGTCGGCGGTGTCGGATCAGAAAGCGTGACCGTCGCGCCATATATCGCAGCCCACACCTGAGACTCGGTCGCGCCCGTCACGCATTCGTCGCCGGAGGGCGCTTGGCACACGACGCCGACTGACAGTTCATGCGCTGAAAGACCTGTTACCGATGCCGGTTCGCCGCCCTCGCCGGGCGGGGCGCCAACCGCGCAGGTCTCTCCGTTTTGCGATGAATCCAGACAGGTTTCTCCCGGCACGATCGTCCCATTCGCGCGCAGAGCCGGCGACCAATCGTTGAACGGGTCGAGCTGATGGCCGATGAAGCGTTCGTAGCTGATCCCTGTGATCGACGTACCGGCTGGCGCCGTGAAGGTCCAGCCGGCGCTAGTTCCTGGCGTAGCTCCACTTGAGAGCCCAAGCGCGTCGGTTGTCGATAGGCCGCCTTCTTGGTCGGCGTTGCCACCCACGCCGCCAAGGCGATCGGGGCAGTTGACGTGCTCGGCGTAGTGCGAGGGTTGCGAGGGATCGCTCGTCGCCCAAGTCCAAGAGTTGTTGGCAGCTTCCGGCGCGAAGTTGCAAGCGCTCACCTGATAGCTGCCGGCGGCAAGCGCCGGAGACGGAGATGCCCACGCTACGAGCGCAAGCATCACGGCGATCGTCGTGCTCGACAGTCTCACCGTCCGCGCCGGTCCTTTCCTGCGGTGCTCGCTGATGCTGGTAGGCGAAGTGTCGTCCACTGGCTCGCTCGTTCCACGTCGTAGGGGTCGGTATAGCGCACGGATACCTCGACAACGCCAGAGGTCGGGAGCGTCAGGCTCGCAAAGACGCCGTGAAGCGTGCGTAGCACGCGCAGTTGGCGTGAGCGCCCTCGGTGGCCGAGGTAGCGCACTTGCACCTGAGCTTCGCCGGGGCGACCCAAAAGCGCGAGGACGAGACGGTGCCTGAGTCGCTTGAGTCGGACCCGCGGGCGTGCGAATGGGTGCGTCATCGAGGCCAATGGTGTCAGCGGCTGAGGAGACGATCCCGCGGCTGCGCTTGGCTGTGCTCCAGGCTCGGCCGCTTCGCCGGCCGTCACGATCCCTCCAAGGCCCGCGTTGCGGAAGGTCTGCGCGATGTCGAGCACCCCTTTGTTGGCTTCCGTGAGGTCCTTCTCCGCCATTTCGGGCGACAAGCCGGGCTGATAGGAGTCGAGGGCATCGAGAGCCGCCGCTGCAATCGCGGAAGCCTCGCTCGTGCCCTGCCAGTAGTCGTAGTCGGAGGCACCCGTTGTGGGGTCGGCGCCATCCAGATCGCAACCCGGTGCGAGCAGCCGCAGCCCTTCGCCGCGGTTGGAAAAGGAGCAGAAGCCGCCGCCCTGCGTGTCAGTCGCGCCGACAGACAGAACACGGGGATATGCGGCGGGGTACTCCACGGCGCCTCCATCATCGTTGCCGGCGGCTGCGACGACTGCAACGCCATAGTTGGTAGCTCTTTCGATCGCATTGGTCAGCGCTTCATAGCTTTCGCCTGACGGTGATTCAGAGGTCCCGAGTGAGAGATTGATGACACGAATGTTGTGCTGTTGACGTACACGTAGACAGGCGGTAATCCCGGCCGCGTAGGCGTTGAAAGGGAACGTCGTGCGTCCGTGTTCAACGATGCCAACCGAAACGATCTGAATCGCTCGGGGTGCCGTGCCGACCATGCCCCAGCCATTCGCGGGCGCTCCCGCCATCATGGCGAGCACAGTCCCGTGCATGGTCGCGGACACGTCGTCCCCCGAGCCGCCATCGAGCGCCATTCGTTCCACCACGACGCCTTCAGTGTCCGCGTTGAGATTCACACCCGTATCAACCAGGCAAAGGCCCGCGAGCTGCGCCGGTGGAGGGGCGTAGGGAAGGAAAGCCCCGTTATCCGCACTCGCTTGGGTGGTGATGTCCGACTCGGCGCGGGCCGCCGCCGGGAGCAAGATGAGCATGAGACATACCGCGCCGATCCAGCTCCGGCTACGCCGGAACATCAGCAATGCACACCGAGTCGCCTTAGTTGGTGCGGACATCTACCACCTGACTGCTGCCGCTGCCGAAAGGAAACCCTGCCTGGCCCGCAGGGACTTCGGCCCGGAACGGAAAGCGGCCGACCCCGCCCTCGAAGTGATAAGCCACGCGGAAACGACCGTGCCTGTTGGTCCGCGGCGTTCTGAACGGCTCCCAGCGGCCACGGTAATGCACCAGCAGATTCACGATTGCGCCCTGTTGGGGGATCGGTCCCGCGACCTTGCCGCTGAGCATGATCGTGCCTTCTGGCCCCGTTCTGTCCGGGCTCACACTGAGTTGCACGCCTGCGCTCACGGACTCCTTGACCTTCGCCACGGCGGCGTAGCTGGGGTCTGCGGAGAACGCGCGGTAGGCGACCTCGACTGTCCGCGAAGGTCCAGGCGGCACTTTCGCCACGAATGTTCCGTTGGCGAGCGTCTTGGCGTGCCCGACCAGCTTGAGCGCTGGAGAGCCCACCACCTGCTGCAACACGTCCAGCGCAGCGCCTCCGATTGCGCGTCCCTGCGAGTCGATCAGGCGTCCGCTCATGCGCAGCGCCCGGTGGCGGAAGGAGCGCGTGATCGCTCCCTTCAAGCCGAGGCGTACCTGCGCGGCCTCGCTGGCCCCGCTTCCGTTCGGAGCACCGACTCCAACGGACAGGCCCGAGCCTGCGGCTCCGGGGCCGGGGAGCGCCCCAAGACTTCCGGTCCCAGCGTTCTTGGTTGTGAACGTGCCGACATATGCCGTCGTCGCGTCGCCGGCGGCATCGTCAACCATCAGCTTGAGCGTGTGCTGCCCATCAGGCAGCCCCGTCGTGTCGAGGCTCACGCTGCTGCTGGTCGATTTAGCACACGGTTCAGGATGCGCAAAAGAGCGAGTCCCGTTGCTCGTCTGACCGAGGTTCTGACAGAGCCCGTTGTTCGAGTTCAATAGCACCGCGGGCTGCACCCGCCCGTCTACAACCAACCACGCGCTGTAGACGCCCGGTCCTTCGTCAGCCGCGTTGAAGGTGACTTCGCTCGTGCCTTTGATTGTTGTCCCACCGACCAAACCGCCGCTGATCGCGCTGACGATCGGGGCGGAGAAGTCATCGAGCACGAGCGACGCAGCGGACACATCGACGTGCGAGACCTCTACTCCCGCAGCGCATGGACCGTCCTGCCCGTCGCAGGAGGCGTTGACAACGATCGAGCTGACACGAGTCGGTGGTGTTCGGGCGATCGTCGTGGCACCCAGGCCGGCGCTTCCGAGGTTGCGGTAGTCGTAGTTCGGATCGCTCTCGTCGGAGGCATTGACGAACACCTGCCCGGAGCCGCCGCCCGTGCTCGGGATCGCATAACTGTCGGCGATCTGGATTGTGTAGCTGGCGATCGAGGCCCAAGAAGGCGCGGTGAATACCCAATCCACCCCAGCACCGTTGCCGTACCCAGCACCGTTCGCGCCAAGATTGAGAACCAAGGCGCCTTGATTCGATCCGGCACAGGTGTCCGCCAACGTCATGTTGAGGTCGCCGGTTCGCTGTGTCGTCCACCCGTCATGTCCCACAGCCGCGCCGGAAGGGTCATGGCAGGTAAACACAGTCATCTGATTTGCGCTGACCGCACTCGTCTGAAGCGCTAGTGCAACGCTCGCCACGACAGTCATCAACACGAGGCGAGCGACGAGCGAAGTCCGCAGCCGCTCCGAGCGGAGGAGACTCCTGGCCGGCTCACGGCGCTTTCTTGTCTGCGGCGGGCGATCAGTTTGTGGAGACATCGACCACCCCGCTCAGTCCGCGGGTGAATGAAAAGTCGGCCTGGCTCGGAGGAACTTCCGCACGGAAGGGAAAACGCCCCCACGCGCCCTCGAACTGATAAACGACGGTGAAGTGACCTGCCGCGTCCGTTCTCGGCGTGCGAAACGGCTCCCACTTCCCCCGGTAGTGGACGAGCAGAGCGACGCTCACACCCTGCGGTGGGACCGGCCCGAGCACGCGCCCGGTGAGCGTGATCGCGCCTTCGGAGCTGGTGCGCCGTGGGCTGATGGCGAGCAGCACGCCGGCCTGGACAGACTCGGTGATCCTGCCCGTCGCTGTGTAGGCGCCGTCGCTGGAGAAGGCCCGGTATGCCACCTCGATCGTCCGCGACGGTCCAGCCGGCGTGCTCGCCAGGAATGTCCCGGTTGCGCTCGTCTTTGCATGACCGATCAACTTGAGGCTCGGCGAGCCGCCGGTCTGCTGCAATAGGTCGAGCGTCGCGCCCGCGATCGGCTGGCCTTGCGCGTTCACCAAGCGTCCGGGGATTCGCAGCGCGCGCTTGGCAAAGCTGCGTGTCAACCGGCCGTGCCGACCCAGGCGTAGACGCGCTCCCTCGCTCGCTGCGATGCCGTTCGGCTGCCCGAGCCCAAGCGCGAGGCTCGCACTCGCGCTTGTACCAGGGCCGGGGAGCGCGCCGAGCGAGTTGTTCGACGGCTGGAGTGAGGTGATCGTGCCGTCGTAGACCACGCTCGCGTTCTCGGCGGCGTCCTCGACTGTCACCTTCAAGGTGTGCTGGCCGTTGGCGAGCGTCGCGGTGTTGATCGGCAAGTCGACCGACTCGCTCGCGCGGCAGGGCTGGCTGTGATCGAACATCAGCGTGCCGACGGTCGCGCCGATCGGTATGCACCGCCCTTCGTTGTTATCAGGCGTGCCCGAGTAGACGGTTTTACCGTCGATTTGAGCGGTCACGAGATACACGCCAGGGCCGCCTGGATCGCTTGCCAGGAATGTGAGTTCCTGCGTGCCCTGAGCGTTCGGGCTCAGCAGCGTGCCGCCAAATCCGCTCGCTGCCGGCGTCGCGCCGTTAGCGAGTGCGATGGCCGCGCTGCTGACATAAATGCCAGCGTCGAGCCCTCCGGTGGCCGGACATGACGTTGCGCCTTCATAGGGACCAACGCACACCGCCACCGCGTAGAGATTCGTCCCGCCGACGTGCGTGATCGGGAACGCCCCGCTCAGGGTGCCGCTCTGGCCACAGGCGGCGTTGTATTGGCAGTTCGCCAACACGTCGGCAGAGTCATAGCTCCCGCTCGGCGTACCTAGCCATGCCTGGCCATGTGGAGAGGTCAAGGTCGCGGTGATGCTGCCGCCCGCAATCGTCGAGCCGGCCGGTGCGGTGAACACCCACTCAGGCCCTTCGTAGGCGCCCTGCGGTGCTTCACCGCTGGTCACGGCGCTCAGGTCTCCGCCCTGAGCGCATGTATTGGTGTCGCCGCTGTAGGGGCCGACAGCTCCGGTCGCGCTCGTGCTCCACCCATCGGTCGGGGCGGGATGACCGTCAGGCTGCGTACACGAAACCAGCGTCCATGTGCCCGCCCGAGCGCTCGACGTGCAGAGCGCGAGGATCAACACCACGCACCCCAACGCCGCGAGCCACAGCCCGGCCACGCCTCGCGGAGCGAGTCTGATCTTGCTGTCAGTTCGTGGTGACATTGACCGCCCTGCTTTCGCCGTGTGCGAATGGGAATCCGGTTTGGCCACCGAGCACCAACGCCCGGAACGGGAAGTGCCCTACGCCGCCCTGGAACTGATATACGACCTCGAAGCGCCCACGCGAATCGGTCTGCGGTACTCGGAAGGGCTCCCATCGGCCGCGGTAGTGGACAAGCAGCTCGACGGCGACCCCTTGGGCGGGGACCGGCCCGAGTACGTGCCCACTGAGCGTGATGGTGCCTTCCGAGCCCGTTCTGCGTGGACTCACGCTGAGCTTCACACCGGCGTTGACCGCCTCGGCGATCTTCGCCGTGCTGGCATAGCTCGCGTCTGTGGAGAACGCGCGATAGGCGATCTCTACCGTCCGGTTGGGGCCACCGGGCACCGCCGCTGCGAACGTCCCATTTGCACGGGTCTTGGCGTGCCCGATGACCGCCATTGTCGACGAGCCGTTGACCTGTTGCAGCACATCCAGCGTCGCGCCAGCGATTGGATGACCCTGGCCGTCGAGCAGCCGCCCAGCGGCTCGAAACGCGCGGTGGGAGTAGGTGCGGGTGATCCTGTGCTTGACACCGAGATTGAGCCGCGCCGTCCGGCTCGCCGTCGCCCCGTTCGCTACAGCGGCCGGCGTGGCTGGCGAGCTTCCCGTCGTGCCAGGGCCGGGCAGCGCGCCGAGTGAGTTGTTCGACGGCTGCTTTGTCGAGATCGTGCCGTCGTAGCCGACCGCTGAGTTGCCAGCGGCATCCTGCACCAAGACCTTCAAGGTGTGCTGGCCGTTGGGAAGCGTCGTGGTGTTGATCGGCAGGTCAACCGACTCGCTCGTGCGGCAAGGCTGGCTGTAGTCGAACATCAGCGCGCTGCCGCTCGTGCCTACCGCCGCACACTTTCCGCCGTTGGTGTTCGGCGTGCCCGAGTAGACCGTTTTGCCGTCAATCTGGACGATCACGAGATACACACCTGGGCCGCCCGAATCGGCAGCGTTGAGCGTGAGTTCCGCCGTGCCTGCTGCGTTCGGGCTCAGCAGCGTTCCGCCGACGCCGCTGGCGCTCGGCGTCGCTTCGTTGGACAGCAGGAGGTTCGCCCACCACAGCCGCACCAGCGACCAGGCACCTTCGCTGCCTCCCGAGTTGCAGGCGTAGCCTGACGCGCCTCCGCAGCCGGCGCTGAGGTAGAGGTTGCCGCCACGGCCGCTGGGAATCCCGAGCACGCCCGCGAAGTCGTTGGTGCCATTCGCACAGGCAGGCAGGCCGGACGCGCATTGGAAGAAGACATCTGAGCCGTCGTAGGCGTAGTTGGGGGTGTAGGCGACGGCGGTGCCCGAGGCGTTGAAGCCTCCGCCGTCGGCATACATGCTCACGTCGATCGAGCCTCCGATTAGCGCTGAGCCACCGGGCGGCGTGTATTGAAGGGTCTCCGCCGAGCCGACGCCCACGGCCGCATCCGTGCTGAGGATCGCGTACATAGGGCTGCCCGGCCCGCAGGCCGTACCGTTGTTCGAGCCGTATCCGCCGCCGGCGGCGAAGCTCGACCAGCCTTCACTCGGTGCCGCGGACTGGCTCGGGTTCACACAGGAGACCTCCATCCAGCTCCCCGCGTATGCGCCGCTCGCGGCCATCCCTCCGCCGGCAACGGCCAGTGCGAGCGTCAAAGTGAGCAGCAGCGGGCGGCTGATCTGCCCGTAGTTGTGTTGGTTCATCGTCGCGTCCATTCCCTGTTCAGGCCCGTTTTGGTGGGGCTTCGCGGGTCTATGACCCCAACGGGCACGAACCGGCCAACAAATTTTCTGATCGGGCTCATGGGCTGAACTGACCCCCGCCGCTCTGGCTTTCTGAGGTGCTCGCTGCCTGCGCCGACGCGCTGGGAGGGCTGGTGTTCGTGGGGACGCCGAGGTAGGCAAACCCGCCCGGTTCGCGCTGCCCGGTTGCGCTCGTGCCGTTGGTCCGCCGGGTGCTCGCAAGCACTCGCCGGGAGCTGGAATGGTGCAAGCGCCTGGAGGTATGCACGCTGCGGTGGACACCCGTGCTCAGCGACGCCGCGGGCGCCGCGCTCAGAAGCCGCGCAGCCGGGGCTGCGCGGGGCGCGGCGGTGGCGCTCGGCGCCACATGGTGGCGGTGCGGTGAGGGGTCCTGCTCGAGGACGTGCGTGGCGACTGCTCCACCAGCGAGCACGCCAACGGCGACGACTCCGACGGCGACCTTCGCGCCGACGCCGCCACCCGCCAGTAGGGCGACGGCCCGTTCGCGCACGCCGCCCTGACCGACCGGCGCTGTGTCGATCCCGAGGCGGTGCAGCAGAAGCCTCGCTCGCAAGTCGAGTCTCGCCAGCCAGCCGAGATGACCGATAAACACCGGCGGGAGCAGAGCCGCCGCCTGGTCGCGGAAGCTGCGCCGCAGCCGCTTGGCGTTCGTCCGGTGCTCCAACCGGCAGTGCGCGCAACTCTCAAGGTGCGCGAAGGCGCGCTCGGCGAGCACCTCGCTGGTCGCCTCCCCGTTTTGCAGCGCCAGGATCGTCTGTGCCCTGTACCCGCACAGGCGGCCGGTGTCGTAGAGCAGCTGGAAGCGTTCGCGCTTTCGCTCACACGAGCGGGCCGTGTTGCGCGCCTCGTTGACCGGGATGTTGAGCACCGACGCGACAGCGCGGTACTGCAACCCCTCGACGAGCCAAGCAAAGACGCGCTGCTCGTCCTCGTCCAGTTCGGTCTTGAACTCCAAGGCGATCAGACGATCCTCCTTGGCGAGCACGGCAGGCTCGGGCGCGGTTTGTTCTTCTCGCGTCTCGGCCATGAGACGAAGGCCCGGAGCGCTGCGTGCCCGGATTTGGCCATGCCGGTGTTCGTCGCGGTGCAGGCGCAGAGCGCGCTTCTTGATCCCGTCCCGTAGCGCGTTGCGAAGGTGCTCCTCGCTGTCATACGGCCGGCTGTAGAGAGCGAGCGTCGTTTCCTGGTAGATGTCCTCGAGCTGCTCCTTGCTCAGTCCCCTGCACTCCACGAAGCCGCGGGCAACCCGCAGCTCCCGGCCCTGCCATTCCCCGAGGATCTGACCGACCCGCTCCGAGCCGAAGGGGCGCCGCCTACCCGAGCCCGGCGCGAGGGCGACTCCTTCCCCTTGCCCTTCACCAGCCCAATCGGCTCCCGTGCCTCGCTCTCCCGCATCCATTCTCACCATCTCCAGGTCAGCCCTAACCCAGGCGAAAAATCACCGAACTACAGGACGATTCCGTAAATCGCCATTTTACCTGCAAATGGCAATCTTGGGGCAGCCGGCCCTCCGATCCCGCGGGGCCAAATTCGCCCAGCATGGGCACATGGGCTCCTCGCCGCCTCATCGGTGGGGCACCGCGACGGTCTCCAAGGCGGCAGAGCAGAGCAGAACGCCGGCGAGCAGCGCGAGTAGCCCGAGCCCCTCAGCGACGGTGAGCGCCCGACGCCGTTGCACGAGCCAGGCGCTCGCGCCGAGCGCGAGCCCTCCCCACTCCACAGGCAGCTGGGGGAGATAGGGCAGCAACGATGCGCCGTAGGCACCCAGCGCGACGCCCACCTGCAAAGTGTTGACGATGATGCACGCCGTAAGCAGACCGTCCGCGACATGCTTGGCGAGCGGGTGACGATGAGCTCCAATGAGCCCGAGCAGCAGGGGCCAGGCGACTATCGGGAGGTTGTGAGCCTCAGAAAAGAGGACGTGCCCAATACCGGGAGGGGGATTGCGCTGCGCCGTGAGCGTCAGCCCCAGCACATGCCGCACAGGCACAACCCACGGTCGCCCTACGAGCGCGACGAGCACGGCCGGCACCAACGTGGCAATCCACACCCCCACATAGGCGTACAACCACGCCACACCGAGACCCGCCGGCAGCCACCGGCGCTCCGTCCGCCGAGCGGGCGCGCTCAATTCGCGGGCGACCATTGGCTCACGGCGTAGCCGCCGGGGACATGCGCGAGCTGCGCGAGGGTGACGTGGTAGCTGGCCGGCAGCCCTTCGTACTGCGTGTCGCCGCCGGTCTGTTCACGGGTGACGATGACCCACGTACCGGGACGTGAGGCATCGGGAGCGATGCTGAGGATCTCACCGCTGTTGTAGATATGCCCGCGAGTGATTGTCGTGTCCGCCCGGCTTGAAGCAGCAGCCTGCTGCTCGGCCAGTCGCGCAGCCGCCACCGACATCCCAGCCAGCCTTTGCTGATTGAGCCGCAGCGTGCGATACGTCCAGTTCGAGTAGAGCCCGCTGAAGGCGGCGAGCGCCTTCGCCGGTGTCGGCTGCACGCCAGCGGGCGCCTGAGCGGCAGGCGTCGGCGGCGCTGGTGCCGGAGGCTCGCCCGTGTTCTGCGGCGAGGCGGTCGACGTCCCCTGCACAGAGCCGGGCGCGTCGGGATTAGTGCAGCCCGTGAGCGCCACTGCGGCCAGCAGCACGCAGACGGGAATGAGTGCTTTTCCGTCGTACCTGCTCATAGGCCCGGTGGGTGTCGGACGGTCCAGGTGGCCCAGCCGGGGACTGAGGTGGAGACGCGCCACTTCGGGCCGGGCTTGCCAGAGTTCGGGCCCGTGTCGTAGGCAGGTGCTTCCACGGTGTCGAAGCGCAGTCCGGCAACGTAGACGAAGGTGTGCCCGGCGTTGGCGTAGATCGAGACGTACTGGCCGGGACCGGGTTGCCCGTAGGACTCAAGCGCGGTCGAGTCCAGGGCGCTCGTGCCGAGTACGCCGCCCCAATGCAGAACGTAAGACACCGCCGATGAGCAGTCATACGCCGGTTGCAGAGTGTCTAGCGACGTGCCATGCGCGCCGCCGTAGAGGTAGCTCGCGCCGAACAGCCGATTGCCCGCGGCGACCATCCGCTTGACCGCTTGGGGCGCTTCTTCGCCGGCGGCGGCCAGGCCACTCGGCAGGATCTTCGTCTGCGTGCCCGGCGTGAGCGGCAGCGGAATGCTGCCCGTGCCTTCGGACACCGGGCACGAGCTGGTTTCGCCGCCGCCGCTCGCTTCGCTTGACCCAGGAAGCGCCCCGAGCGTCGGGGCTGAGCCCGTTGCCGGCGCGAGTTGCACCTTCACCGAGCTCTTGCTTATCCCGAGCGGCTGCGCGGCCTGCCACCACACATCCAGGCGGTAGGGCTGCCCGTTGGAGATGAACTGGCCGGGACCTTGCCCGTAGCCCGTGTCGCGCTTGGCCAGCAGCTCTTGACGGCCTGCGTGCTCCACGCGCAGCTGCGAGAGATACGGGAGGTTGTGGAGAGCGTTCGCGTCGCCGAACGTGAACGTCCCGCCGTTCGCCGGGTTGCTGTCGAGCACCGAAAGCTCGGCGAACGAGTCGGGATGAGCTGGGAGGTAGGACTCGCCGGGGTTCGGGATCGAGCCGTAGTCACCGGAGGTCGGGTCGCCCGAACCGCCGTACTCGGTGGCGCCGACTTCATACCAACGGCCGGGCGTCAGTTCCAGCGGTGCGGCGTAGAGACCCTGGGCGAGCGTGCCACCGCCTGCGGGCGGGTTGATCGTGGTTTCGCTTCCGCCTCCGCAGGTGGCTTCCGCCTGCTGGTCGAACAGGCCGGCGACGCCCGCCGCGACGAGCATGGGCATCAAGACGACCAGTAGCACGAGTGCTAGCAGCGCGCCTTGCACCTGACGGTTGCGCAACAGGGCGATGGCGATCCTGGCCTGCATTACACGGCCAGCTCCAGCTCGGCGATCGCCGCTGCTCGCCAGCGCTCATCCGCGCACAACAGCAGGGCTTCCCAGCGCGCCTCCCAGTCCTCGCCACCAGTCACGCGCAGTGCGTAGCGACGCACAGGGTCATCGCGCGCGGGGCTCGATGTCGCGATCCAATACTCCAGCTCGGCGACGATGATCTGGACGATCGCCTCGCCGCGGCTGCCGTTCTCGACATAGACGATCGCGTACTCGCCGGGGACGGTCCTCAGCTGCGCCATCGCAGTCTCGCGCTCCTCGGTGTTACCGAGCGCCTCGCGCATCTTCGCGAGCTCGCGAGCCTCTTGGCGGCCCGTGACCCGCATCTTCGCGTTGGCCAGCAGCGCCTTGCCGTACTCGGTGTCGAAGTCGCTGATCTGCTGGGAGATCGCGATCAGCCACACCGCCCAATGGCGGCTCCTGCGGCAGAACTCGTTGAACCAGCGCCCCGTGGATGGTCGCTCGGTGAGCTTCCAGCACTCGTCGATCGCCAGGAAGGTGCGCCCCGCCCAAGCGTGCTTGGGGCTCCTGCCGGCCAGGTATTCGCGGCGTGTCTGCTCGATCCGTCGCTTGACGTGCTCACACAGCACGAACAGCACGGCGGCGGCCTTCGCCTCCGGCACGCTCTTGGTGTCAAAGACGATCAGCGGCGCGTCGGGGAGGATCGTCGTCGGGCGGTCCGTCAGATAGGCGTAAGGACCATCGAGGACATAGTTGTTCAGGCGCATCGAGAGGTTGCGCAAGGTCTCCGCGATCCCGATCGAGCCCTCGTTGCGCTCCCTGTGGTAGCGGCGCTCGAGCTCCTCTTGCAGCAGCAGCTCGCGCGGTTCCTCGCCGGTCAGCGCACAGCGCTCATACACCTCCGCGATGGCCAGGCCGAGGAGGTTGCTCTCCAGGTCGGTGAGGCCGTAGGAGTCCTGGCCGGGATGGTGCTCGCCGAGCAGCAGCGCGTGCAACGCGAGCAAGTAGTCGATCTTCTCCGGCGAGAGATTGGCTGGGTCCTCAACGTCCCACGAGTTGATCGCGTGCGCGTCGGCGCCGATCTCAGCCGATGCGGCACCAGGGATCAAAGACGCCAGGAACGCGAAGTGACCCGCCCGGTCGATGATGAACCCGGTGGCACCCTGCGCGATGGCACGGATCAGCAGGATGATCGTCGCCATCGTCTTCCCCGACCCCGTGATCCCGGCGATCAGCATCAGGTGGTTGGAGTGCGTGCTGTCAAACGGGTCCAGCCGCTCCAGTGTCCGTCCGGGCAGCGCGTAGCCGAGGGGGATGCCGTCGGGGCTTGAGCAGCTCGTGCCGACCAGGGAGAAGGTGTCCCCGACGTTGCGGCTGACGTACTTGCGCTTGCGCCGCGCCACATCACGGCCGAGCGGGAGCGTTGACTGCCACAGCGGCGCTTGGGCGAACAGGCCGTGGCCGATGCGCGCGTCGCTGGCCATAGTGACCTCCCGCGCGGTCGCCTGGCAAAGCTCCTGCAGCCTCTCCGGGTCCGCGTCGGGTGCTGGCTCGGAGATCGCCTCATAGATGCTCACGCGGTAGATGCCCGCGCCGACGCTCGTGGCGAGCTCGTCGACCAGCTCGGCCGCCTCCTGCTCCTGCACCCGCGCGTCGGGGTCGAGCGGGCGGCCGTGCGCCTCGACACCACGATTCACCCCGTACAGGCGCTTGTAGCGGCGCTTCTGCGCCATCCGCTCGCGGTAGCGCTCGGTCGCCTCGATATGCACGCTCAACACGAACGGGCTCGGTGACTGCATCATGTGAAGCAGCCAGCCAAGCCATGTCTGCTCCGGTGGCAGGGAGACGTGGAAGACCTGCTCGAGGGACTCGCCGATCTTCAGACGGCTGCGATCGGACAGGTCGATCGCTGAGGTGCAGATCGCGTCCGCGAGTGCCTGCGCGCGAACGCTTGCCTGCTCGGCCGTCTCGCCTGCCACCAGCGGCTGAACGACCTCGGGCTGCATGAAGCTCGCGGGCAGGCCGCCTGCCGTCTGAGCGTCAGGATCAAAGCGACCGTGCAGCAGGTCGAGCACTTCATGGCCAGAAACTGACCGCGCGGATAGGCCCATCGCATCGAGGTCCGCGCGCACCCCTTCGCAGTGGCGCAACGAGTCACGGATCGCCCGTCGATGCACCGAGTCCTTGACGCGCAGCGCCCGACGCCCGCGCGCTTGACCAAAGACGGATCGTCCTGTTGGGCGCCAGGGACAGACCACGAAGTAGCGCAAGCGCAATGGCTTGACCGTCCGCGCGGTCTTTCGGATCGACTGCTCCTGGGCGATCCCCAGCCGACGGATCGCGGTCGCACGGTCGTGCTCGCCGGCGTCCTCCGCGGCACCGGCTGCCCGCTCGCAGCGGTAGGTCTCCTCGGCGAGCAGCGCCTCCAGATCCAGCGGCGTGCCCTGCACGTAGAGCTGGAGGGACTGGCGGTCGGGGAGCCGCGCGGCGATCTGCGCGAACGCAGCGGAGATTCGCTCGCCCTCGGCCTGCTCGACAGCAAGCGGGTTGACGGTTCCCACCTCGAGATAGCGGACGTAGGTGCCGTCCTCGGAGATCAGCAGCCCGTCAGGCTCGATCGCGGCGACACCAAGCAGCTCCGAGACGCGGCGCTTGTGGCCCATCAGCCCCAGCGCTCCCAAAATGCGGCGTCCTCGGCGTCGAGGGGCGGGCCCTGGCCGGGACGCTCATCGAGAGTCTCCTCGCCCTCCCCGAGAATCACCAGTCCACGCACAGCTCTGTCCTCTGGCGAGGCGACGGCCAGGGTGTGCGTGCTCCAGCGCCAGCGCCACATTGCGCGCAACAGCACGCTGAGCTGCAGACCACCGCTCTCCGAGACGTAGGTCAGCGCCGCAGGCAGGCCGATGAGAAAGACGCACAGCGAGATCGCGGGCTTCGTCGGCACGTGCGCGAGGTGGATCAGGCCGAGCACCGAGCCTGCGCCCAGGATCAGCGTCGCCCACTGCTTGATCGTGAAGCCGACCAGCTTCGGCGCGTCATCCAGCGATCTGAAGGTACGGTGGATCACGGCCCACTCCGGGGACGTGGCCTACGCCGCTTTGCAGGCGCAGGCGGAGCAGGCCGGTTCGGCTTCGGAGGCTGCGCTTTGGGATTCGTGTTTGCCCGTTTGGCGGGGGCCGCCGTTTCACGACGCGCGTTCGTTGTGACCTTCCGCCCTGGGTGTGTGCCACCCGTTGACCCCGATGCTGGCTTCCCGGCTTGCGCCGGCCCGGCCTGCGGCGGCCCGGCATGTGGCTTTGCCACGATGTTCGGCGCCGCGCGTGCGGAGGACCCCGCTGAGGGTGCTCCGCTACTCGCCGGCGCTCGCCCGCCAGCGCTCCGGCCGCGCGTGCCACCAGCGCCCACCTTCGCTGGAGTCTTGCCGGTCGCGCTGTTCGCGCCGGCTCTCTGAGACCCTCGTGCCGCGATACCGCGCGCTGGCCCTCGTGCGGCCTTACGGGAGCTGCCTGCCATCGCCGCCCGCGCGTCGCGCGGAGCGCTCGCGACGATCGTCCCGGCGCGCGAGATTCGCTCGCGCACACCGCCACGCGCACCCTTGACCGCAGCGCCACCGGCACCTGCCCCCGCGAGCGCGGCACCGGCGCCGGCCACACCCGGCATGACGCCGCTGCGAGCAGCCGCGCCCGCCAAGCCACGGCGGGCAGCTCCAATAGGGCCGCCCGCGGGAGCTCCCAATGCGCCCGCAGCGCGCCCAGCGCTTCGCCCGAGCGAAGGGACTCCCTGATAGGCGGCGCTTTGCAGTTGGGCGTGCGCGGCTTGCATCCGCTGCGCGCCGGGCATCGCGGGCTGTCCCTGCGTGCCGCTCGAGCCGCCTCCGCCACGCAAGGCCGCGCCGCCGAGGATGTGGCGCAGCTCGCCGAACAGCATCAGCGGGAGCTTCACCGCGAGCACGAACGTGATGAGCCCCGCGAACGCCGCCTCTATATGACCGGGTACTCCGCCGCTGGCGCCGCCCGTGAAGCTCGTCGCATCCAGCGTCAACGCGCCTGCGACGGCGAACAGCAGCGTCCAGCCGATCGGGACGAGCACAATCGCCATCAGCGCGTGGCTCCAGACCCTCGCCAGATGAGAGAGCTCCGGTATCGGCGAGAGCGCGATGAACGGTGGTCCCGCACAGAACGCCAGCGCCAAGATGACGGTCAGCAGCTCCTTCGACGCGAACAGGGCAGCCGCAAACGCAACCCCGACGATCACCAAGAAAGCACCGAAGACGCCGCCCGCGCCGAGCAGCAGCGCGCCACCGAACAGCACGGTGATGATGCTGGCCAGTCCGTTCGCGACGACCGGGAAGCCGAGGATCGCGTGTGTGAGGGTGTTCGTCGCGGCGACCGTCTGCTCGACAAGCCAGCGGTAGATGACGAGCACTCCAGTCGCCCCAGCGCAGCGTGAGATCGCGCTCACCGGATGGGCCGCGCCGGTCAGGCCCACCATCCAGTAGCGCAGCGTGCAGACCGTCAACGTGACCGGCATCAGCGACATGCCGAGATAGGTCATGTCGCTCTCCAGTTCGCTGACATGACCCCAGCTCGCCGGGTCGGGCAGCGCGACTAGATACTGGATCGTGGCGACCGTGCCGTGCTTGAGAAAGCCAGGAACAAGCGCGCCAGCCAAAGCGGAGAAGAACCCCTTGGCGATCCCTTCGATGATGCTGTGCAGGGAAGGCAGGCCCAAGAACGCCAGCGGTGCGACGGTGGCTCCGCTGCTCGCCGCCGACGCCGCCGGCGCGAGGACGAGCCCGCAGGCGAGCGCGCCCACCATCACCGCCGGCAGCATCCACACGGTGGCGCGGCGCATCGTCATGGCCCTACGCCACGATCCCGCTGATCGACGCGAGGATCGCTAGGCCGACGATCGTCTTGATCGCGACATCGTGAGCCCTCGAATGTCCGGCCATGAACATGATCGCCACGACCGCGATCACGAGACCCATCGCGGTGCTGCCCAGCCAAACGAGGCTGTCCTGCAGCTTGGAAACGAAGTTCTGCACGCCGCTGATCGGCGTTCCGTGAAATGCACCGGCCGCGTTCAGCGCGTGCGGGTGCGCGTCGGGGAACACCACGACGACAGCCACTCCGATTACCAGCCCCATCAGTGCGCCGATGGCGAGGAGCCCGCGCCCTTTGCTTGTCGCGAGAAGGGCGCCAGTCTGTCTGAATGTGAGCGCCATCACTGGCCTCACCTCCTTTGGGTTGATTTGCAAGCTCACGGCGAGAACAGGCCCCCTTGCGTCTGCTGCGCTGGTGGTGCGGCCGGCGCGCTGGCGGGAGCTGGTGGAGCCGCGGGCGGCGCCGCCGGCGCCTGCACGGCCATCCGCTCGGGGTGTGCGGCGGCCTCGATGACGGGCGCTCGTTCTCGATCGAGATGCGGCGCCTCGCTATGCCTCGCAGCGCGCCGAAGCTGTGGAGATCGAACCGTCGGCCGGGCGCTCGCCACGCTCGGGGCAGATACCGGGGGCCGCGCTTGCGTCGTGCGCGTTCGGGTAGGCCGGTGGCTGGGCGAGGCGAGGCTCGCCGTCGGGGTGCCTGCGTGCTGGCTATCCAGCGCGGACGCGAGCCCGACGAGAAGCCACACAGCGAGCGCTGCGCCGACGGCCTTGGCGAGCAGTGAATGCTCACCGAGCCACACACGGATACCGCCGACGCTGGTAAGCGCGGCGAAGGTGCGTCGGCGCGGATAGACCCTGCGCCACGGGGGCGTCCTGTCGGTTCGGCCGCCAAGCACATCGTCCAGATGCACCACGAAGTCGTCGTGCGAAAGCTCGGCGTCGCTTTGCTCCTCAAGACGGCCCTCGTCGAGCTCCTCGCCATCGGCAGAGCTCCATTCCGGCGCGAGGGGAACCTCCTCCGCTGGTTTGCCATCGAGCGGGATGGGAGCCGGCGGCGGATCAAAGACACGTGTCGCTTGCCGAGCAAGGCCCGGCTTGCGTCGCCGCGTTCTCCTCGGCCTGCTCGCAGCGTCGGGCGGCTCGATCTCGGCGAGCACCGCTGTGACGGTTACCGGCGCTTCATCTACGGCCTCGGTCGCGGCGGGCTCCTCGTCCATCGGCCCGGCGCCGGGTGCCGCGACGTACAAAGTCACCATTCCGTTGCGCGCGAGGTCGCTGCCCGCGGCGGGCTCCTGCGCGACGACCAGCCCGATCAGCTCCGCCTCGCAGCCGAACGAACGATCAAGGCCGGGGCACAGCCCGGCGCGGCGCACGGCCTGGGCCGCATCCCCGGCGGGCTGGCCGACATACTCGCCCACCACCTGGCGGCCCGCGGGGCCGCCTCGGCGGGTGCTTTTCGCGCGCTGAGTCCCGCGCGGCTGGACTGCGGTTCTGTCGTTCATCGCTGTTACTGACCACCAGCGACTCAGACCGGCCAACGAATTTCTCAGGGGCCTACCGTGGCCGCAGCAACACCCGACCAACGAGCCCGCCAGCGTTCAGAACACCGCGCACTCGGCGACAGGCCGGAGAGTCCCGACGGCCTCTACCTACGGTTGCTGCTTCGGCTCGCCAGGCGCCTGCATTGCGTTGGATCCAAGAGCGAGCTACAAGGCGCAGAGGACTCTCGCCGCTCGTCCAACTCAGCAGTCTCGAAAGGGTCGATCGAGACGCCTGCTTTGCTCAGCGTAGGCAGTAGTGGGAACCTATCCGAGGCGCTTGCGGTGGGGCCGTTGCGGCCAGGCCGGTGCCTCCAAAGCAGTCGGGGCGGTTCGGTTCTGTCCCAGGTCGCGGTCGCCATCGGCTGTCAGGGGAGCGTCCCGTCCAGCCTCGTCCTTATCTTTACCACGATGAGCGAGCCCCAGAGTGACCTGGTCAACGCGAGCGACCGGATACTCCGAAGCGAGCACGCGACCCTGACTACTCGCCGCGGGGCGCTTGAGCGGCGTTTGGAGCTGCACCGCGGCATCGTCCACGAGCTGGGGTGGAGTTCGCGGTGCTGCAGCGACTGATCCCGTCGCCGGGGGCACCTGAGGGCTGGTTGGATACAGGATCTTCCGATGTGGCATGACAATGAGACCCGCACCGACCTGCTGGGCTTTGACTACCTGGTGGACGAGTTGGAGGTGCTGCTTACCGAGCGGCGGCTCCTGCCGCTGACCATCGGCATCGATGGCGGCTGGGGCTCTGGAAAGAGCAGCCTGATGGAGATGATCCGCGCCCGTCTGGAATCCGAGGAGAATGCGGGGAGGTTCGTCTGCGTCTGCTTCAACCCGTGGCGTTTCGAGGACTTTACGCACGGCAAGGTAGGCCTCATGGCTGCCATCGTCGACGCGATCGCAGAGCGCATCGAGGAGGACCGGCCGCGCTTCAAGGTCGCTGTCGAGAAGGCGAACGCTCTGCGGCGCCGCCTGCACAGCTGGGGGCTGTTCCGTCAGACCGCGACGGTTGCCGCGGGCGCCGCGGGCGCGGGACCCGAGGAGGCCGCCGCGGCAGGCTTGGCCGCCGAGGTCATCACCGGAGTCGGCGCCGAGGACGCCGGCCAGGAGCGTCCGCGGAGCTTCGAGACGGTGGCGCACTTCCACGAGGAGTTCGCAAGCTTGGTCGAGAGCCTCGGCGAGGATGTCCAGGCCCTCGTTGTCTTCGTTGACGATATGGACCGCTGCTCGACGGAGACCATCGTCGAGACCTTTGAGGCGATGCGACTATTTCTCCAGGCACCCAAGACCGCGTACGTCATCGGCGCCGACACCGCCATCGTCGAGACGGCGCTCGCCGATCGCTACCCGACCCGGGACGACGACACCAGCCGCCACTACCTGGAGAAGATGATCCAAAACGGCGTCTCCGTTCCGCCGCTCTCCGAGCCCGACGCGCAGACGTACATCAACCTGCTGTTCTGTGAGCTGTACGCGAGCCCCGAGCAGTACACGGCCCTGCTCCAGGCAGCCTGCCACAACCGCCAACCTGGCGAGCTCGCCGTCGCGATGACCGCCGGGATCGCCACGGAGACCATCGGCGAGCTACCCACCGGGCTCGCTGCGGCGCTCCAAATCGCCGCCCAGGTCGGCCCTCCGCTCGCTCGGGGCCTGCGCGGTAACCCCCGTCAGATCAAGCGATTCCTCAACAGGTTTCTTCTCCGGACGCGCACAGCTGAGAAGCGGCGAATCGACCTCGATCCGGCGAAGCTCGCCAAGCTGATGGTGCTGGAGGAGCTGCTCCCGGCGGACTTCGAGACAGTGTTTCACTGGCAGCTCAACTCGGCCGGTGCTCCGCCGCAGCTCGCGCTCGCCGAGCGCCTCGCGCGCGAGGCGCCGGTGAAGGACGCCCCGCAGGAGGTCCTCGACTGGCTGGTGCAGCCAGGCATCAAGCAGTGGCTGCTACTCGAGCCATCGCTCGCGGGCGAGGTACTCGGGACCTACTACACGTTCTCGCGTGACCGGCTGACGCGTGTCCTCAGCGCCGCTCGGCTGTCCGCAGGGCTTCAGAAGCTCCTAGTCGGCCTGCAGAGTGATGTCGAGCCCACGCGCCAGCATTCTGTCGAGACCACGTCGGAGCTCCAGGCGTCGGAAGTCGCCGAGCTTCTGCCTCCGCTACTCGACGCCGCGATGGACGACCTCTCATCACCCGCCGCGAAGGCGATGGTCGAGCTTGCGGGAGAGCTGCCCGCTGTCGCGACCGCGATGTTTGCCCGCCTTGACCAGCTGTCCGACACAAAGGTGAAGCCTAACTTCGTTCTGGGCCTGCGCGTCAAGTTCAAGAACGACGACCGTCTTGCTCCGCTGCTGGAGCGCTGGGAGGCGAAGGGCCCGCGCAGCGTCAAACGGCAGGCAGTTCGCGCCAGAGGCGGTGGCTGAGCATGGGCACCTCCAAGGATTATGCGGGCGGAAAAGGCGGCGACTGGACGCCATACCGTTATGCCTCTACATCGTTTGTCAAGAAAGGCGGAGGGGAGCGCGCGGACCGGCTGCTCGCACGCTACGTCGGAGCGCTCGGCGGCGCGATCGCCGCGGCTGCATCCGGCACGGGTGCCGTCCTCGCGCCGGCGCAGGGACTCGCCGGCATCGGGGTCGGCCTCGCACAGCGAGGGCTCAGTCCGACACTCGAAGAGCTCGGGCTCTCGCACCTCGTCGGAGCGGACCGCTATGAGGTACTCGATGGCCTGCTCGACGCGCTCGCCGGCGACGGCTCAACACTAGAGGAGCAGGCCGTCCTCTCGGCGCTGTGCGAGGCCTTCGAGGAACTGTTCCCAGAGGACGCCGAGACCTACGAGCAGCTGGAGGCGGTCTCCCTCGATGCGGATGGAGTGATCGCGCTGATCGAGCGGTTCGTCGTGCGCTGGGTCTATGACCGCATGCTCCCGACCCTCGCCGAGCGCCTGTCACACGTCGAGGACCCGGAAACGGTGCGTCGTCGCGACAGCGAGCTGCGCGAGCGCTTGGCGCTGCTCGCGGCCCTGCGGCTGGAGGACCGCGACGCGCTCACGATCGACTGGGCCGGCGAAGAGGGTGCAGCGATCCTGACGTCGCTTGTCACCGACCTCTACGAGGACATGGCGGACCTGGAGGACTGAATGCGTTTCCGAGTACGCACCGACCCGAGGGAAGACGCCGGCGCCGACGGTGAGATCCTGCTCGACTGGTTCGAGGATGACCGCGCCGGCTCCACTGTCTGGTACGACGCACCCCAGCACCCGTTCCTCAAGGGCCTAGTTCCCTCGCCGGTCGCGATGGACCTGCTCCGCCTTGGCGGCGCGGTCTTCTGCGCCGACAAGATCGCGCTCCGCGAACACGCCCCCGATGCGTGGACCCGCGAATTGACGCTGACGTTGCCGGTCAGCGACCCCAACCTGTGGAGCACAGCCGCGGCGCTGGTCGAGAACACTCTCGGGTTCCTGAGCGGCGACCGGTGGTCGACGACGTTCATCCTCGGGCTGCCTCGGGAGGACGACGAGCACGAGGACACAGAGGAGGGGCCGGTCCTGCCGGCGCCAGCCGCGGACGCCGTGACCCTGTTCTCCGGCGGCCTCGACTCGCTGGCAGGAGCTATCGAGCTGCTCGAGGACGGGCAGACGCTGATTCTCGTCGGCCATCACGACAGCCCGTTCACGGACCACATTCAGACAGAGCTGTTCAGACAGCTGGCCGGGCAGTTCGCGGCCGGGCAGGCGACGCAACGCCGGCTGCTGCTGCGTCCCGCGCCGAGGAACAATCGCCAGGCGCGAGCGTTGCCGGGCGGCCCAGGGGAGATCACGACACGCACCCGGTCGCTGTTGTTCCTCTCGGCAGGGGTTGCCGTCGCCGACGCTCTCGGGGCCGGGACAACTCTGTACCTGCCCGAGAATGGCATGATCGGCGTGAATGTGCCGCTCACAGCCGCACGGGTCGGCAGCCTCAGCACCCGCACGACTCACCCGCGCTTCATCTCCCACATGGTGGAGCTACTCGGCACGCTGGGACTCGATCATCCGCTAGAGAACCCGTTCAGGCTCGCAACGAAGGGCGAGGCACTCGTGCGCAGCCCACGCCGAGACATCCTCGATCCCTTGGCGCTGGCCAGCGTCTCCTGCTCGCACCCCGAGGCGGCCCGCTGGCACACAGGACGCAAAGGTAACTGCGGATACTGTTATCCATGCATGATCCGCCGTGCCTCGCTGCATCGGATCGGGCTCGATGACGCCAGCGAATACGATCGTGACGCCCTGACCGATATCGACTTGCTCAGCCGCACCGATCTGGAGTCCGGCCGTGATCTGCGAGCGCTCCTGGCGAGCCTCGGGCAGCCTGCAAGGACGGTCGACGTGCTGCGCAACGGGCGCATCCCCGGCGGGGAGACGCGCGCGTTCTTCGAACTCTACTGCCGCGGCCGTGACGAGCTACGGGCCTGGTTGACCGATGGCGGCTCGGCCGCGATCATCGCGCGCCTTGGCTGAGCATCTCTACATCGACAGTCACTGCCATTTGGACCGTTATCCGCGGCCGCTGCAGGTACTTGAAGGCGCCCGCGCCGCGCACGTGCAGGTGCTAGCGGTGACTGAGCTGCCTTCGCTCTACCAACGCACAGCGCTACGGCTCGGCAGACGGGCAGGGGTCGAGCTCGCGCTCGGGATGCATCCGCTGCGGGCACAGCTCGCGACTGCTTTGGAGCTGACCCTGTTCACGCGGCTGCTCGACCGGGCGGACTTCGTTGGGGAGGTGGGACTCGACGGCTCTAGAGATGGTCACTCCAGCCTGCGCGAGCAGCGCAAGGTGTTCGCGCATCTGCTCGAACAACCGCGGATCCGCGGGAAGGTGCTGACCGTACATTCCCGCGGCGCGGAGGCGGAGACGATAGAGCGCCTCGCCGACGCTCGGGTGACGGCGATATTGCACTGGTACTCGGGGGCGCTCGGGCACATCGACACTGCACTCGACGCTGGCTTCTATTTTTCCGTCAACATGGCGATGCTCCGTTCGCGAAGCGGCCTGCGGGTACTTGCGGCACTCCCGCCCGACCGCGTTGTGAGCGAGACCGACGGGCCCTACACGAAGATCGCTGGCCGCGCGAGCCAGCCGAGCGATATCCCGCAGACTGTGCTCGCCCTCTCAAGGACGTGGAACGAGGAGCCCGACCACGCACGTGCACGTATCTGCGCGACTATGGCGGCGCTCACGCAGCAAGCGCGTCGGGGCGGTGATGCTGCGCCGTCGACCTCGCGGGGCGGGTAGAAGCACCATCGTTTTGAGCGCGAGGTAGTCGCGCACGACGCATTCCGGTCGACCAGCATGCACGGCTTCAGTGCTCGCTGCCCTTGAGGGGAATCGCGTATGCCGTCAAGGCAGTGTGGTGAGCGCTTAACGCGGATCGAGAACGCGCTCGCCGAGACATTGAACCGCCCGAATTATTTGAAGGCTGAGGTTGGCCACCGTACCGGGCTGGCTGCAACGGTCTCACAAACGCCTCAGACAGGTCCGCACTACTGCTTCGCCCGAGCCAAGCAGGCGTCAATCGACCCTCCGCAGACGCTCTCTTGGGACGAACTGCGAGAGTCCTCCACGTGTCGCGGCTCGCTCTTGCATCCGACGTGAAGCGGGCACTCGGTGCGATGCCGTGGGCTCAGCCCGACGGTGTTGCGGCACGGCTGCGTGCCGCGAGCAGCTCGGCGTAGCGCGCGAAGCGGGGGTCCTCGAACCATCCGGGGGCGCGAACGATCGCGGGCGGCAGATCGCGGTAGACGAGGATCGCGCGTCCGCGACCGATCTGCCTCAGCCAGGGCGAGGGCCCGGCCTTCTGATGGCCGATGCTCAAGGTGTGCCGGGCCATCCCGGTCGAGCTCGAAGCATTCGCGACCGGCTCCTCGCCGAGCAGCTCAGTGAGATACCCGGCGCTCGTCGGCTCGGCCAGCGGTGGAATGAACACCTGGGCGGTAGATGCGGCGCAGATCGCGTCGCGTGCGGCGCGGCCGTAGCGCTGGTCGATCTGCGCGATCGACTGCCAGATCGTGGCGATCACGATGCCGTGGTCTCCACACTGGGAGAGCCACGGCGCGAGGTTACGCACCGGAGCGATGTTCGCGGCCTCGTCCATCAGGATGAACAGCCGCGGGTCCAGCACGCCGGTGCGGCGAGCCTTGACGATCGCCGCCTCATACATCGCCGCGACGAGCGAGAGGATCACGGGCCGCAGCGCGTCCTGGTCGTGGCCGGCGGCCACGACATAGATCGTGTTGGGCCGCCCGTCGAGGAACCTCTCGGGCGTGAGATCCCCGACCGCGCAAGCGGCGACCTGGGGGTAGCGGTAAGCGCGCAGCAGGTTCAGGGCGCTCATCACGGTCGTCTCGCGGTTGCGCTCATCGCGTCGACTGACGCCCTGCAGCTGGTTGGCTGCGGCAGACGCGCCCGCGCCCTTCAGGACGCTGATCGCGTCTGTGAAGTCGCGCGCGTCCAGCCAGCGCACGAGCTCGCTCATGCTCTCCCCGGCGATAGCAGCGGCGTGGAGCAGGGGCGCCAACATGCTCGCCGCCTCCTTGTCCCAGAACTCGTTGGCGGCGTTGCTGCTGTCCGGGTGCGCGGCCGAGGCCAGCGCTTCACCCGCGCGGATAGCGCCCGGCCAGCTCCTTGCCGGGATCAGCGGTGTGAACCCGGCGCTCGAGCGATCCCCGAACGGGTCATACACCCACACGCGCCCGAGGCCGCGGCGGTAGGGGGCGGTCGCGTCGTAGATGTCGCGCTTGGTCGAGAGGACCAGCGCCGGCCCGTGGTGATCCAAGAGCCACGGCACCACAAACCCGCTGGACTTTCCCGAGCGTGGCGGCGCGACGACCATCGGCTGCACCTCCAGCTCGGCCGCGAGCGTGCGCGCCGGCATCCGGCCGATCATGCCGAGGTAGGGGCGGCCCGAGACCGGGCCGGGCACCCACAGGCGCCGCAGATCGGTGGGCAGCGCCCACGTCCGTTGGCGCACCCAGCCTCGCTCGACGGCGCGGCGAGCAACTGTGCGCTGATCCTTGCCGAGCGGTGAGCCGGCCCGCCACGAGCGCACTCGCCGGTGAACCATCCACCCGCAACGGCCCAAGAGCGCCAGGCAGCAGACCGCGACGATCACATACGCCGCTGCTTGCGGGGCCGCGGCTCGCTCGGCAGCGGTTGGGAACGCCTCATACGGCGCGCTCCAGCCGCCGCGCACGAGCAGATGCCACATCGCGTGCGCGGCATCGCCAGCCGGCAAGTGCATCGGCCCACGCAGGGACACCAGGCACGCGGCCTGCGTCCAGCACCACGGCAGGACCCCACTGACGACCCCCGCGAGGGTGAGCACGCCAAGGACGCAGATGAACAGCCTCATCGCCGGGCGGCGCCCAACCGCATGAACCCTCATCGGGCTCCTCCAGCCGGCGAGCTGCGCCGTGGCGCCGAGGCCCGAGCGATCGGTGGTGATGAGTCTTTCATCGCTGGTGCTGACCACCAGCGACCCAAACCGGCCAACGACTTTTCAGGCCGGCGGTCCTCAGCTACACGCGCGAGCGCTCACTCGCCCGATCCGCACCGCCAATCCCAGGTGCCCCGGAGCCGATTCCGAGAGCTCTTTGGCGAACTCGTTGGCCGCCCAGGAGCAGTCGTGGTCAGTAACCCAGGAAAGCCGCGGTGAACCCGTGGCCAGAACACGCAAGGAGACACGCCGATGCTCCACAGGCAACGAGAAAGAACGAGTCAAGGCCAGGGCAGAGCAGTTGCGCTGACTGGCTGTTCAAGCAGTCCCCGTTGGTTGTCGGCACGTCGTGTCTTGCCCCATTTTGGACACCGCCGGACTAGCGCTTCGGCCCCCCTGCGGGGGGCTTCCCTGCGCCCTAACGGGCTCCGGCTCCGCGCGCCGGTCGGCGTCTTTTTTGGGCGGCGTCACTAGCACCACCAACCACCAATAGGAGGAACAAGCAATGAACAACATCAACCGAGTCATCATCACCGGCAACCTGACCACCGACCCCGAGCTGCGCTCGACGCCGAGCGGAACCGCGGTGTGCAGCCTGCGGGTCGCCTGCAACACCCGCCGCAAGGACGGCGAGGAGTGGGTCGACAAGCCCAACTACTTCAACGTCACCGTCTGGGGCGGGCAGGGCGAAAACGTCGCCCGATACCTCTCCAAGGGCCGCCCGGTCGCGGTCGACGGTCGCCTGGAGTGGCGCGAGTGGGAGGCCCAGGACGGGAGCAAGCGCCAGGCAGTGGACATCATCGCCGACTCGGTGCAGTTCCTGGGCAGCGGCAACGGGAACGGCGCATCCAGCGAGGACAGCGGCGAGCTCGTGGCAGCGGGCGTCGGCGCCGAGGAGGACATCCAGTTCTAGGGCAAACGGTCCGCGCCCCGGCCGGGGCGCGGACCACCAGCCCAGACGGAGAGCGTGACCATGAGCCAAAGCCTCCTGATCGACCAAATCCTCGAAGACTTGAACGCGCGAGACGCCCGGCTTCGCGCGCTGTGGCAGATGACCCCAGCCCAACGGGTCGCGGCGATGCGACGCGGCGAACTGACCCTCGAGCAGTGCTCGGCATGGGCCGCGCGTCACCCCACACAGGTGCCGCTGCTTAACGGCGAGTTCGAGTACCTCGCCGTGTTCACCCCCGAGGTGTGTGAGTGACCTGGAGCCAGCAGCAAACCGACGCGGATCTCCTCACCTACCTGCGGATGCTGGCGGGCAACCCGCAGCGCGACCAGTTCTTTGACATGCGCTATCTCACGCCTGAGGGCAGGATGTGCCAACGGTTCGTCTCGGCGCTTCGCGTCGACCAGCTCGCACGCCGGATCACCGATCTGGCGTGCGAAGCGGATGTCTATGTCGGTGCGGCGCTGCGCGAGCGCGCGAACGGCGGCAAGAGCGCGATCAACGGCTCGCACCTGCTCTACATCGAGTGTGACGACCCGAACGCCAAGGACCGCCTCGACGGCTTCGCGCATCCCCCGACGATGGAGACCGCCTCGGGCACACCCGGCCATCTGCAGCTCTACTGGCGGCTCTACCAGCGTGCCGCCAACGCACAGGTCGAGAGCGCCAACCGCAGGCTCGCGCTGGAGCTGGGCGGCGACCCCGGCTGCTTTGACATCGCGCGCATCCTGCGGCCACCGGACACCTTCAACTACAAGCATGATCCGCCGCGAGCAGTGAGTCTTGTCGTGTGTCGAGAGGACGCTCGCTATACCCTTGCGCAGCTCACGGATGGGCTGCCCGATGACCCCGATCCGCGCGGTCCCGAGCGCGCCGGACCCGTCCGCCCAAGGGCAGAGCGCGCCTTACTCGACCGTGAACTGCTCGCGATCCCGGCCGCCGAGTACGTTCGCGTGCTCGCGGGCCTCGTGCCCAACAGAGCCGGCAAGGTTCTCTGTCCCTTTCACCATGAGACTGACCCGAGTCTTCAGCTGTATCCCGACGGCAGCTTCTACTGCTACGGCCGCCACAGCAAGGACCGCGCGTGCCGCAAGGGCGGGACGATCTTCGACTTCGCTGCCGCCCTGTGGGGCATCGGCACCCGCGATCAAGACTTCCTCGAGCTGCGCCAACGCCTCGCCCGCGTCTTCGGGCTCCCATCAACCTCGATTGGAGGAACACGATGCCAGTGAACACCGGCAGACGCACGCGCGTCATCGCTTCGCTCATCGTCTTGGTGATGCTGAGCGGCTGCGCGCCGGCCGCCACCGGAAGCAGCCAGCCCGGCACGCGCTCGCCTGCATTCGCATCCGAGCGCCATTGCGTCGAGCGCCACGGCCTGCCGGACCCGCGCTGCACCCCCGGCGCGGTGCGCGCCGGGGTGTCGCTGTCCACAATCTGCGCCTTCGGCTACAGCCCATCCATCCGCCCACCGGAGAGCTACACCGAGCCGTTGAAGCTCGCACAGATGCGCGCCTACGGCCTGCCGGGATCTCCCTCGGCCTACGAGGAGGACCATCTAGTGCCGCTCTCGATCGGCGGGGCGCCGCGCGATCCTCGCAACCTCTGGCCCGAGCCACGAAACGGCCCCGACAATGCCGAACAGAAGGACCAGCTTGAGACCTGGACCGCGCGGATGGCGTGCGCCGGGCGCATACCCCTGAGCCGCCTGCAGCAGGAGATGGCCACCGACTGGACGGCGCTCTATCGCCTCGCCGGCGGCGAGCGCGTCCTACGCAACTACCCGCCCGGCGGGTAGAACGCCGCACGGCAGTCCTGCCTTCGCGACCTCGGCAGGCACGCCAGCCGACCGAACGCCGTCATCGAGGCGCGCTACGGTGACGTGCCGTGAGTGACCTACGGACAATCCCACTTGCAGTCACGCTCAACGGTCGTCAGGTTGACAGCGAGACCACCTGCGTATGGGCCGGACCTCACGTGCTCGTGATTGCCACCGTGCTGCCCGACCACGGACTCGCGCTGGAGCTCGATTCCATCTTCGTCGGCCACGAGGGCGTGCCTACCTGCGTAACTCACCTCACGCTCGGGCCCGTTGGGGAGGACCCTGTGATTGTGCCCGTCGAACACGAGCACGCAAGCCTCAATCCGAAGCTCAAGGCGCGTGACTGCGCCTACGAGCACGCTGAGATCGTGCTCGAGACGCTGAACCGGCTGGGCTACGAGGCTGGGATTAACATGCCCGACGACGCCTTCGAGGAGCTGGAGCGAGTCGAGCGCTGAGCCCCGCGTCGGTCGCTCAGACCAACGCTTCCTTCACGCGGCAAAAGGGGTTATCCGCTGCGCGTCTCGACCCCTCCAATGTTCGCACGCTGCGCGTGCGGTGGGTCGGGGATCGGCTCCGCACCGGGCGGGGTCGCCGACTGAAAGGAAGCGCGATGGTGTCCCACACACGAGGTTGGCCTTCGCAGCAGGGTCTTGCCTACGCTGGCATCGGCTCACGCGAGACACCACCGGGCGTGCTGGACCTCATGGGCCGCGTAGCCTCGCAGCTCTCGATCCAGGGCTGGGTTCTCCGCACCGGGATGGCCGGTGGCGCCGACCAAGCGTTCTATCGGGGCGCGACCGTCGGCGGAGCGCTTGAGCTCTACCTGCCCTGGCCCAGCTTCGAGGCCGACGCTCGCTCACCCGTCGGCGCCGCACAGCAGTACGTCCTCGGGCAGCCGAGCCCTGCCGCCTACGAGATGGCCGCGCGGTTTCACCCGGCCTGGTCCCGGCTGGCGCAGAGTGTGCGACGCCTGCACGCACGCAACTGCCATCAGGTGCTCGGCCCCGACCTAGCCAGCCCGGCGCGCTTCGTGCTGTGCTGGACACCTGACGGTAGCCTCGATGGTCGCGGCCGGCGTGTCGGCGGGACCGGCCAGGCGCTTCGGATCGCCAATCACCACGGCATTGCGGTCTTCAACCTCGCCCGTCCAGAGCACGCCGAGCGGCTGTCAAGGCACTGCCCGCTCGACGCTCGCTGACGCAGGCGAGTGAACGACCCGTCGGAGTCGCACTCACGAACCGCGAGCGTAGATCGCGGGCGCCGGCAGCCCATGATCGCACCCCTATTGGGGTGCGGAGGGCTGCCACCGGCACCCGCAGCCGAGCGGGTCCACAACGGAAAGGACAGTCGTGATGCGCGACTCCTACGACACGACCCTGATCCTCTGGCCTGCCACACCACTAGCGGCGAGCGTCGCCGAGGAGCTGCGCGCCATCGGCGTCCCGCTCACAGAGCCGCAGGCGGCTCCGGGGTGCCTCACCGCGCGGCGCACCGAGGACGGCCAGCTCCTGCTTGAAATCTCCCGCGAGCGGCTCCACGGGCTCACCGATCTCGAGGCGGTGCTCGCCACCCTGCGGCTCGCCGATGTCTCCTACGTCGCCTGGGACGCGAGGAAGACTGAGGTTGCAGGCACCGCGCGTTCCTTTGACCCCGGCAGTCGCGTGGAGCGCGAGTTCACCGTGATGCCTGACGGTGAGCCGGTGCTCACGTTGAGCGACCTCAACGAGTTCGAGGGTCGCTACGGCACGGCGGAGGGCCTGCTCGAGGGCATCCAAACATGGCTACGGCTGCCGCTGCCTCAGAACCTCGGCGAGGTCAACGGATTCACCATCGTCATCGAGCCCGAGGACACCGATGACGACGAACGTCCCTAGCCGGGCGGCCCTGGCTTCCCCGATGCTCGCACGCCCGTTGGGCGTGCCGGGGAAGTCGCACAGGGCCTGCCGACAGGTAGGCCGAGAACACAACTGGAGGTGTGACGAATCGTGAGTACATCACTCACTCGCATCCGCGCCGGGCACTACCGGCACAAGCGTCTCGGCGTCGAAGTGCAGAGAACGGCAATGCCGGACACTCCCTGGCAACTCGCCGGATCTGATCCCGACGGCAGCGGTGTCGTGCTCGCACGGACGCTCAGCGATGCCCGCGCGTTTCTGCGGGAGATCGAGCAGCGCATCGACGACGAGTGCGGAGCCCGAGCGCGAGCCTTGCGCGCGCTCGGCGAGGCGGTGCGGCAAGAGCGCGAGCAGGCAGGATTCAGCGCGCTCGCACTCGCCACCGCGAGCGGCATCCAGGCGAGCAAGCTCGAGGCACTCGAAGCTGGTCGGCTGGACGCGGATTTGGATCTGCTGCTCGCGCTCGCGCAAGCACTCGACATTCGCTACTCAGCGTTCATCATCCGTGCCGAAGCGCTGACAAGCGACGGCCTCTCCTCACCACAGGGCGCCGAGCGCGGTCTGCTCGCGCTTCACCACTACCTGTTCCCCGAGCGATATGAGGACGTGCCGACGTATGAGTGGCACGCCGGCACGATCGAGGACGTGGCAGCGATGCTTGAGCGGGCGCTGGTGAACGATCCGCGCGCGGAGCTCTCACCGAAGTGAACAACGGTCTACGCACTTGCGTCAGCGCGATACAGCAGCGGAGCGTGCCGACACCTCGCGGCGGGTCCCTTAGCTCCCCAATTGTGGCACGCCCTACGGGCGTGCCGGGGGGTCGCACAGGGCCCGCCGTCCCGGTGGGCCTGCGATACCAAATGGAGGACGAAATGCCAACCATGACCCAGGCCGACCAAGCCACATCGGAGGCCGAGCAGGGCACCTACACGCTGTGTGACATCGCGGTGAGCCACATCGTGGTCTCGGAGAACAACCCGCGCAAGCAGTTTGATGAGCAGGAGCTCGAGCGGCTCGCGCACGCGATGTCCACGCGCGGGTTTAACCACCCGATCCTCGTCAAGCCGGCCGAGCAGGAGGGCTACTACGAGATCATCGACGGTGAGCGGCGCTGGCGTGCCGCCCAGCAAGCGCAGGTCGAGCTGATACCAGCGCTGGTCAAGACGCGCCGGGATGCGCCGGGTGCTGACCTGTTGGACGCGATGCTCGCCAACGGCCTCGGCATCTCGCTGGACGTGCTCGAGGAGGCGCTCGGCTACGAGACGCTCATCAACGATGCCGGCTATACCCGCAAGGGGATCGCCGAGGCGTTCCAGATTCCGCTCGCGCGGGTTCGTGAGCGACTGCTGATCCTCGACCTCCCCGAGAAGCTGCGCCATCAGGTGGCCGCCGGGATCGTCCCACTGATGGTCGTCAAGACCCTCGGCGCGCTCGCGAAGATCCATCCCGACCTTCCCGAGGTCGCTGTCAAGCGCGTGCTCGGTGGGCCCGTGAAGCAATGGGACGAGCCCACCACCTGGGAGCATCTCCTCGCAAACCCGATCGCGGTGGTGATCGGTGAATATGAGGAGCAGCTCGCAGACCTGCCCAAGGACGTATTCGTCGCGGGTTGCAGCTACCCCGTCTCGGCCTTCGAGCTCGATGAGGAGACGACCGAGAGCATGGGCCTGCTGTGCGAGCTGCTGCAGATCGAGCCCGAGGAGTTCGCGGTGAGCTTCGACCGCGAGCTGCTCGACCAGGCGCTCGCGCTGAACGCCGCGCACCTGTCGGCCAACAAGGCGGAGGCCCTGATCGTCGGTGTCGATGTCGCCCGCCAGCTCGCCGGCGACCTGATTGACAGGAGCTTGAAGACTGAGCTCAAGCAGGCGCAGGACGAACGCGAGAACGCTGAGCGTGCGAGCGCTCCGCGACGGCACCGGGTCGACGGTGGCGACGGCGAATCGGGCGAGGCAGATGCCACCCAGCGGCCGTCAGACGAGGAAATCGAGGCAGGCCGCAAGCGCGCGCTGGAAGAAGACCGCCGTCTGTGTGACGAGACGATCGCCCGCAACCAGCGACTAGGTGCGGCGCTCATCAAGCATGTGTGCAAGGTGAGGGTCGACGAGCGGGCTCTGAAGATCCTGACCGCGGCGCCGATCTCTGCCGACCTCGCCAAGATCGCTGCGCGTGGAGCGCGTCTCGCGTTTCCCGGCTGGGCCGAGCTCTCGACTCGAAAGAACGGGTCGACCAAAGCCGAGTACCTCGACTACCTTGCGGGTGAAGCAAAGGCCCAGGAGTTCCTCGCGGGTGCAAGCACCGCAGCTGAGATCGCGGGACGCACGCTTGCGCTGCTGGCCGCCGCTCGCTGGGCGAAGGAGAAGCACGCGGTCTCCAACTCAAAGGCCAGCAACTACACGCTGCGCTTCACGAGTTACAGCGACCGTGGCGTGCCGTGGCAGGGAGAAGTCGAGGACTTGCTCGATGAGATCCTGATCGAGAAGCTGCCGCCCGAGGTCGCCGACCCGATCCGCGAGGCCAAGGAACACCGCGAAGCGCTGCGTGCCGAGGAGGAGCGCCGCGAGCGCGAGCGCGATGGTGTCGTCGCGCAGTTCGTCGAGCAGGCCCCGAGCCTGACGTGCGATGAGCGTCAGGCCGAGATCCAGAGGCTGCGCCACGAGTACGGCTTCTCCGCGATGCCGCCGGAGCGGAGCCGCAAGCTCATGGAGCTGCCCGAGCCTACGGACAGTCCCACCGCCGAGGAGCCCAGCGGCGAAGCCATGCCGCAGGACGAGAGCGAGACGCCAGCCCCACCCGAGATGGCGCTCGCCGCCTAAACGACCCAGGACCGTGCGGCGGGGCGCTCACCCCGCTCCGCCGCACGCCCAACAAACCATCGCCCCAGCACGGGGCGCACCCGGCCTTCAGAGGAGGACAGATCATGGGTTGGACCGGAGGACAGCTACAGGGACCATTCACCGCGCGCGCCGCGATCGAGTTTGAGCTAGGCGCAGAGTTCCTTGCGCGGGTCATCGACACCGTGCGCTACGGCACCGTCATCTACGCCGCCGTGCGCTCACACGACGACAAGGAGATATTCGGCCTGGTGCTGCTCGCCGAGCGCCGCGGCGGCATCCTCTACACCAAGCCGATCAGCGAGGACATGGGACCAGCTGAGGATCGCTGCCCCGCCCGCATCCTCGATCTGCTCACCGAGCCGAGCAACGACTACGCGCGTGAGTGGCGCGAGCGCTGCCGCGCCCGCCTGGCCAGAGCGCACCCACGCAAGGGACAGACCGTCACCTTTGCCAAAGCGCTCACATTCACCAACGACGAGTCACACAGCACATTCACCTACCAGGGCGGCTCGCGCTTCCAAACCGACGACGGTTGCCAATGTCACATCCGCTGCTGGCAAGACCTTGAGTTCACCGCCGTGTAGTGACAAGTAGACCTCTGGGCAGCAGGTACTACGGCTCGTTACTCCGGGCCGGGTTCGAGCGCACCCCTTTAGGCCAGCAGACCGGCTCTAACGGCGCGTAAAGCCCTGCGCTTCGCGTCGCCTGGCGGCGATCCCCAAGGGACAGGGCTTGACACACCTTGCCGGCCCGCTCTGGCCGGGGCGTGCTCAACCCCGACCTCAAGGAGATAGCGATGAGCAAGGACTCACGGCGACCCAGCGGTCTACTCGTCCCAGCGCATGTGCAGCTCGGCAAGCCACGCGCGGTTCACTGCAAGCGCGAGCGCCACCACGTTTACATAGGGCGCCCCTCGAAGTGGGGCAACCCGTTCGTGGTGGACAAGCACGGTGCGAGAGGCGAGTGCATCGCGCTGTATGAGAGTTGGCTGCGCGAGAACGCCGCGCTGTTCGCTGCGCTCGATGAGCTGCGCGGGCTGGTGCTCGGATGTTGGTGCGCGCCGCACGCTTGTCACGGCGATGTGCTGGCACGGTTGGCAAACGCGAGCCTCCTCGAGCGTGAGCGCTGGCTCGAGCTCGCGGCGTAGACACAGCGCGGCGCTGGCTGCCGGACGGATGGCACCCTTGCGCTTGCCCTGCGGGCGGGGGCAGCTCAGTCATCGACAGCGAGCACCACGGCTGGTGCGCAGCGCGACCGTCGGCCTCCGGCCGGTGTGAGCCACTCCGCGCAGCGCTGGCCTGCATCTGCCAGGGCACGACCGGCCCCGTTATGTCGCCGCTATGCGGCTGGGAGCCGGCCGCAGGGCTTCGCCCAGCGGTGCGACGGCCAGCTCGCCCGAGGCGAAGCTGCTCACACAACCACGGAGGCACACGATGGTCCGCTATCTCATCCCCGAGTCGCCGTTCTTCAAGGTTCCCACGTCGCAACTGCTCTGCACCCACACGCCGACCGTGCGCTGGTCCTACGAGCCCACAAGCTCATCCGACCCACGCTTGCGACGGCTCGGCCAATGAACACCAAGCGCTGCGCGACACCGCGTTCTCACAAATCGGGCGCCGGCAGCCACCAATAATCGCACCCCTGCGGGGTGCGCGAGCGGCTGCCACCGGCACCCGCACGTGCGGGGGTCATCACCCCAAAAGGAGAGCCGACCGTGACGATCACACATACTGCCGAGGACGAGCCGGTCGAGCTTCACACCAATCTCGTCTGTATGTGCTGCGGGCACATGCAGCCCGTGCAGCACGACCAGCTGCCATCACGCTGCGAGAACTGCCGCGAGTCATTCACCGCTCACGGCTACTTTCTCGAGGACTACGGCACCGACGCGGAGGAGCTGTCACAGGAAGTGTTGGACAGGACGGCCAGCCTGCCCGTCACGGGAGCCAGTCGATGAGCGCGCTGCGGCCATCCCTCACCATCGCCTATACGGGCGAGCTGGTAGCGGTTGACCCCGAACGGATCACCGAGGAGATGTTCGTGCCCAACGTCGGGTACGACGACGACCTGCGCGCCGACGATCAGCCAGGCGCGAGCGCCGTCAGCCTGTTCAGGGAGGCCGAGTCCGAAGGTGCGCTCGTGATCCCCGACTCTCTCGCGGTCGACTGCCACGCCCGAGACGACCTTCGCTTCAGCGGGTTCATGCTGGTGGCCCAGCCGACCGAGGATCTCTGCACAGGCGTCACCCGCGGCTGGTGTGACGCGGAGACGATCGCACGATCGCGCGGCGACGAGCGAAAGGACAACGATCCAGCGGTCGTGACGGAAGCGCTGTCTGTCATCGCAGCGGAGCTCAACGCCGCGCTGAGCGGGCAGTGAAGCCCAATTAGGTGAAAACCGGCGGCGCACGTCGCCCGGACGGGTTCCAGATGTTGCTGGCGGCATCCGCGTCTAACACGAGGGTCCTATCACACCCCTCCCTGAGAGATCGGCTGACGCCTTCAAGCAATTGAGAATCTCCCCTGGCGGGGGAGCACTGATTTCACATTATCAATTGCTTGACTCTCCTTCCGGGGTGTGATGAGCAGAGGGCAAGTTCGCAAGCTCACAAACCACAGAAAGGCAGCACACCATGAGCCCTCTCGCATCAGCACACAGCACAGCGACCCCCAGGCAGCTTTCATACATCAAGCAGCTCGCTCTACAGACCGGCACCACGTTCACCTTCCCCAAGACACGACGCCACGCGAGCTGCGAAATCGAGCGACTGAAGGGACTCAACGCAACAAGGGGCCGTTACCTCGAAGCTCCGCCGCTTGATCTGGACCCAGGCGAACAGCCCTACGCGACCGAGCAGAAGCCCGGCGAGACTGTCGGCTACGGGTCAAGCGCGCGGCGCGGAGACCCAGCCCCGCGGTGCTCGGCGCCGGCGCCGCAGCGAGCGGCGGGTGAGCCGTTCGAGCTCGGGCGCTATGAAACGAAAGCAGGAGAACAGCGAGCGCTCTACGGCATCCGCGTGGACGGCAAGCCGCGGATCATCGACGCGGCGGCCGATCAGGCGGGGCGCATCTACACAGTCGAGGAGGAACTGTGCGAGAAAGGCGGCAACAGCGAAGTCAAGGCGCTTGTGGCTGACTACATCGCGCAGGCTGAGCAGCTCGGGCGCATCCCGATGGCAAAGAGCCGGCGCCGCGGGCGCGAGCAGGTGGCCCAGGATGCCTAGCGTGTCAGAGGCGCTGGCCGCACCCCCGCGGGTGATTCGATCCGCGGGGGCCAGGTCGCAGGCCGTCGCCCTCCAGATTCTGGCACGCCCACAGGGCGTGCCGGGGAACGGGCTCCGCGGCCCCGCACCGGGCGGGGCCCGAGTCCTGATCGGAGGCCCTGCAATGAGCAACAGTCCCGAGGTGATCCTCGTCCTCGGCGAGGGACACGAGAACGAGTCGCTCGCGCAGGAGCTCGCGCTAGACGGCTACCAGCTGCGTCGCGCCAGCGACTCGCAGGGACTCCGAGCGCGGTCGACTCCCGGCGACATCGACCTCATCGTCCTGGGTCCAGCGCCGCACCAGGCCGAGAGACTTCACTCAGTGCGTGCGCTGCGCGCGGGCGAGCTCACTCCCGAGGTGAACCCAGGCGCCCGCGTGCTCTGGGTCAGCGCGACCGAGGAGACAGCCGAGGTGCTGCGCGCGTTCGAGGCCGGCGCCGACGATGTGATCCGCTCGCCATTCATCTACGCGGAGCTGCTCGCTCGCGTGCGGGCGCTGCTGCGCCGCAGCACCGTCAGCTCCACCGGCGTCATCCAGTTCGGAGCGCTGCGGATCGACACGGCTGCCCACCAGGCGACATTCGGATCTGCACCGCTTCGTCTACGCCGCCTTGAATACGCGCTGCTCGTGCATCTCGCGCGTGACCCCGGCCGTGTCTACACCAAGGAGGAGCTGCTGCGAGAGCTGTGGGGCTATCGCTCACAGGGCACGACGCGGACCGTGGACACCCACGCTTGCCGCCTGCGGCGCTCGCTCGCTCACGCCGGCGCTGGAGGGTGGCTGACCGCAGTGCGGGGTGTCGGCTATCGCCTCGCGCCCGACGGGCACGGCGAGCTGCGCGTGCTGGCCGGTGGACGTAGCGCATGAGCGCGGTCCACGGGGCCTCGCCCCTCCCGATGATCGCACGCTGCGCGTGCGCGGGATTGGGGCAGCGGCCCGCGCCCCGCGGGCTCAGAACCTGAAGGAGAGCCATGAGCACCATCACAGCACCCGAGCCCTACGCAGCTCCGGCGCAAGTCGACTCAAGCCCACGACGCGCCCGGCACCTGGGCGGGTATGTCGCGCTTGACAGCGGACAGACGCGCCAGATCCTCAGCCTGCAGCGCCCTGACGGGAGCACGCTCGTCGTCGACTATCACCTCGACACGCTCGGCGACGGGCGCGTGGTCGCGCACATCTCGCCCGATGAGCCACGCGAGAACGAGCGCATCATCTGCGAGCTGTACCTCGCCGACGACACCAAGGGTCGCTGCCGGGCGCTGACAGCAGAGGACCTCGAGGCCACTCGCCACGCCACCCCGCCGCTGCCAAGCACCCAGGCCGAAGCGCAGAGCACGCAGCTGCAAGACGCCGAGGGCCACCTCTACCGCATCCGCGAACTCGCCACCAATGAGCCGATGTCCGAGCTGCGCTGGACACGTTCTCGCCAGCCCGGCCGCAATGAGACCTTCGACGTGCTGACCCTCCGCGATGTCGTCGCCCGCCTGGAAGCCTACGAGCCAGCACGAACCCTCACCAGCGACGCGCTCGCTCTGCACAGTGAGGACTCATCGCCTTCCACGTATCGACTCCGAGCCGAGCTCGAGCGTCTGAGCGAGAGCGCCATCGTGCTCAACCGTGGCCTGCGCGAAGCCGTCCAGTACCGGGTCCAGCGGGGCGATACGACCTTGAGTCAGATCGCGCTGCGCTGCGGGCGCATCAAGCGCGACTCCCGCGGAAACGTCAGCGGAGAGACAAGCTGGCTTGCCCGTCGCATTGGCCAGCTACCCGAGGGAGGCGAGCAGAAGCCCTGCCCCTGGATTCGCATCGACGTGCTCGCGCTCATCGCGCGCGACGGCCTCGGCACGAGCCCTCTCGAGGTCGAAGCGGCGTAGCCCGACGCAAGAAGTGTGGCGGCGGAAACCGGCGGTCGCACCGACAGCATCCAGACACCAACACAGAGGGGAGCAGTTATGAGCACGACGGGCGCAGAGACAGACAGAGACGAGCCGTGGGCATACGGCTACACCATCCGCGACATCGAAGCGATGGATCGCTTCGATGCGTTCGAGGCCGGCGTCACCGCCGGCGAGAGCCGAGCACGGGAGCAGCTCACAGGATGGGTCTTGCTAGTCGGCGACCCACGCGGCGGGTTCGACGTCATCGGTCCATTTCCGAGCCAGGCGGCAGCAGAGGCGCGCGCGTCGCGCTGGGACGACGCCGACTGGTGGCCGATCGAGCTTCAGCAGCGCGCCGACGGCGAGGAGGATGCCCGGCCCGGCACATGACGTTCTACCCGACACGCCGAGATCACGGCCTCGCCGTGGACTAACTTCAAGGAGTTCCGGCGAGTTGGCGCCCGCTGACGCCCACACGACTTCGCTCGGCGGGGTGGCCCTCACGCGGGCTCGCGCCCGGCTCGGCAGCCTGCGGCTGCCACACCGACCCCCCGGCTGCGTGACCGCCGCCGGCGTGGCCGACCAGCAACGGCCAGGTAGCGCACGCGGGCTTCGCCCGCTGTAACCGAGCCTCCCTGCGGTCGGCTCTGCACCGACCCCGGCACTGCACGCCTGACGGCCTACGGTCTGCTCGCTGGACTGCTGGCTTACGCCGCAGCCAGCACGGTCGGCCGCTTCGCGGCGACCTTCGCAGCCCTCCGGCCTGCGCGGCTTCGCCGCGACCGGCGCACAGCACCAAGCCCGGACAGACTAGATGCTCACCTGAGCGGGCGCTGTGGACGCGCTGTGCAAATTCGTTGGCCGGTTTCGTGCGGTCGTGGTCTGTATCCGTTGTGATGACCGCAGCCAGCATCGGTGCCGCCAAGGGCGGCGGGTACGCGCGCTACCTGGAGTCAAAGACCGTGGAGCCAGAGCGCGGGGACTACTACCTGAGCCCCGACGGGGAGCCCACCCAAGCCCCCGGCCAGTGGCTTGCGAGCCCTGACACGCTCGCGCGGCTAGGGATCGAGGGCAGCTCGATCGAGGGCCCAGAGTTCATCGCGCTGATGGAAGGTCGCCACCCTCAAAGCGGTGAGTTCCTTCGGCGGGCGGGCGCCACCGGCGGCCGTGGCGGCGGGATCGACCTGACGTTCAGCGCGCCGAAGTCGGTGTCTGCGGTGTGGGCGCTCGGGGGCAAGTCTCAGCGTCGTGAGATGGAGGCGGCGCACGCGGCGGCAGTGAGCGAAGCGATCGCTCATCTGACCGAGACTGTGCCGACGGTGCGGCGTCGCTACGGCGGGCAGCAGGTCGAGGAGCCGGCGCGGGAGGTGGTGGCCGCCGAGTACCGTCACACCACTTCGCGGGGTGTCCTTGCGGGGGACCCGCCGGACCCACAGCTGCACAGCCATGTGGTGATCACGAACGCGATCCGCGAGGACGGGAAGATCGTCGCGGTCGCGTCCCGTCCGATCTTCCGCTCCGCGCGGGAGGTCGGTGCCTACTACCGCTCGGCGCTCGCGCACCAGCTTCAGCAGCGGGGTTATGCGATCGAGCGGGGCACCGGCAAACATGGGCGCTACTTCGAGATAGCCGGGGTGCCGCGCGGTCTGCTCGACGCCTTCTCCGCGCGCAGCCGCGAGGTCGCCAGGGCCGCCGAGCGCTTCCGCGCGCAATGGGGTCGTGCGCCCGAGCGTGGCGAGCTGCGAGCGCTCAAGCTGGAGAACCGCAAGGCGAAGGTGCTCGTCACGCGCGCCGACCTGCAAGTTGTCTGGAACGAGACCGCCGCGCGCTTTGACTTCGCCGGCGATAAGCCCACGCGGCTGCTCGGCGTCACCGGCGAGCCGGCGCCTGAGCGTGCCCTCGAGGATCGCGTTGAGGAGCGCCTGACCGAGCGCGCCGCGACGTTCGAGCCGGGCGAGTTTCGCGCGGTGCTGCTTGAGCAGTCCGTCGGTGAGCTCTCACCACGCGAAGCGCTGGACCTCTCGCGGGCGATGATCGCCGAGCGCCGCGTCCTGCCGTTGGAGGGCGGGCTGATGACGACGCTCGCGGTGCGTGCCCGCGAGCAAGCGATCGAGCGCAGGTTCACCCGGCTCGCCAGCGACGGTGGCCGAAATGTCGGGGTCGAGGCCCGTGCGCTCGCAGGCGATCAGGTAGCCGAGCGGATCGGTGGACGCCTCAGCGCCGAGCAGGCCCGCGCACTGGAGGTCATCACGGGCCCCGAGCGTGGCGCGATCCTCGTCGGGCCGGCGGGCACCGGCAAGGGTGTCGTGATCGACGCCGCCGCCCGCGCCGAGCAGTACGGCGGCCATCAGACCCTGGGGATCGCGGTGTCGGGGTCCACCGCGCAAAGGCTCGGTCAGGACAGCCCCGCGCTCGCCGGTCAGACGTTGACCCTGGACGCGCTCGTCTGGCGGGTGGAGCGCGGCCAGCTCCACATCGACAGGGACACGACGATCTACTTCGATGAGGCCGGCATGGCGGACACCGACCGCCTCGACCGGCTCACCGAGGCCGTGGAGCACAGCGGGTCAAAGCTCGTGGCGATCGGCGACGCCGCGCAGCTGCCCTCGATCGGCGCGGGAGGCATGTTCGAGCGGCTCGCCCTGATCGCTCCTAGCGCGGAGCTCTCGAATATCCGCCGGACCCTGGACCCCGACGAACAGCGCGCGTGGGCGGACCTGCGCGCCGGACGATCCGACAGGGCGATGGCGCACTACCACTCGCGCGGGCAACTGCACATGGAGAACACCCGCGATGAGGCCGTCGAGCAGGCCGCGCAGAACTGGGCGGCGCTCACCGAGACCCACGACCCGAGCGAGGTCGCGCTGATCTCCGACGCCTCAAACCAGGAGATCCACCGGCTCAACGCCCGCGCCCAGCACTTCCGCTCAGAGCGCGGCGAACTCGGCGAGCTCGAAGTCCCGGTGCCCGGCGTCCACTACGGCGTGCGCCAGGGCGACCGGGTAGCGATGATCGACCAGCACCACGAGCCGGGCGCCGAGCGCATCGAGAACGGCAGCCGCGGCGAAGTGCTCGATGTCACCCCCGCCGGCGAAGTGCTGATCGAGTTCGACGTGACCGGCCGCAAACGAACATTGGCCGGGGATGATCTTGGCCGGGTTCGCCTCGGCTACGCGCAGCACATCCACCGCGCGCAGGGCGCGACCGTCACGCGCACCCTCGTCGTGACCGGCGGCTGGCAGACCAGCAAGGAGCCCGCTTACGTCGAGGCGTCCCGCGCCCGCCAGGGCACCGACTGGTTCGTCTCCCGTGAGGATCTCGGCGTCGAAGGGCACGACACCGATCGCATCCAGCGCCTCGCCGAGAACATGCGCCGAAGCCACGCGCAGACGCCATCGCTCGCGCATCCCGAGCTGGCGGACCGCGACTACGGGTCGCACTTTCACCGCTCGATCGCGCCCAGCCGCACCAGCCGGATACCGGGGATCGTCCGCACGATCAACCGCATCGTCAACCCACCAGCACAGGAGCGAACACGATGAGCCAACGAATACAGATCGTCCTACCCGACCCCGTAGCCCAGCAGCTACGCGAGCTCGCGGCCGGGGCCGACACGCCACCCTCCACGCTCGCGGCTCAGATCGTCCAAAGCGGGGTCGCGCTCGCCGCCAAGGACGGCAAGGTGCGCCCGCTGCGCCCTGCGCCGGTGCTCGTCGGCGGCAACGGCAGCGAGCGCGCGCCGTGGCTTGAGCCCTACGGCGGCGACAGCGAGTGGCGCCAGCAGATGTGGGGCGCGGTCGTCGCGCTGCACGGCCGCTACCCCACCCATCTCGAAGCGCTCAAAGACAAGTGGTGGAAAGACGACTCGCAGACCGAGATGCTGTGCGCGCTGGCCGTCTGGCGAGCAGAACTGGACGACGCTGGCCAGGACCCCCGCGACGAGCTCGCCTTCCAGAACCAGCTCGCCGACTACTCCCAACTCCTTAGCCGCCAAGGCGGCGGCGTCACCAAGGCATGGAAGCCAGGTGCGCCGCCGCCGGAGTGGGCCCCGAAGTAGCCGCCCAACCAACTCGACCGTTACATCTTTGACGCGCTCTGTGTCAGCTTCGCGTCACACCCACACAACGCTGCACAGGCTTTGTACGGTCGGTCCACAACTGCACATTTTGGCGCCGGCGACAGCTCTAACTGCCCCGGCGCCGTGACACAAGGAGCCGTAACTCCCCATGCCGAAATACCGTACCCCAGACGGGTTGGAGGAGCACGCCTGCATCGACCGGGCTGTGCTCGACCTCATGGTCGATCTCGAGAGGCAGCGGCCGTGGGCCGAAGACGAGATCGCCCGCACCATCAGCGTCCCCGGCGATATCCGCGACAGCCTCCGGCGACTGCGCTCCTCAAGACTCATCCACCGCTGGAACGACCTCGCCGTCGCATCGCACGCCGCTGTGCGCTTCTTCGAGATCACGCAGCCTGGAGCCAACCTCAGCCCAGGTGACTACGAGGAGCGTCATTGGGATCAGGCCGTCCTTGAGGGCCTGCTCGTGCGCAGTGCCGCGGGTGAAGGGCCGCGCACCGAGCAGCAGACACGTGAAGCGTTTGGCGCGACCAAGCGGAAAAAGCGGATCAAGGTCGCCGACGCGCTGGATCGTCTCGACGGCGCCGGGCTGATCGAACGCCGCGGTGGGCGCTCGATTGCCTCGGAGGTCGCGCGGCGCCTCGACGAACTCTCGATCTGACGCGGGTCGGCCATGCGCGTCAACGAACTGGCCTTGAGCCGGGCTGTCCTCCCCAGCCTGGCCAAGGTCGGCATCCACGAGGTCGAGCAGCTCGCCGAGCACCGCACCGGCGAGCTGCTCCGCCACCCCGAGCTCAGCACCGGAGTGGAGCTGTACGAGCTGATCTGCGAGCTTCACCGCCACGGCCTGACGCCGTTCTCCGGCCACGGCGGGCACATCCAGACCGCCCGCGAGCGCGAGATCTTCCGTCTGCGCGTCGTCGAGGGACTGACCCTGGACGAAATCGGCGAACGGTTCGCCGTCAAGCGCGAGCGAGTGCGCCAGCTTCTCAAGCTGCACTTCCGTCTCAATGGAGTGCCGCCTGCCGCGAACGTGCGCCGGGCGCGGACGAGGCTGGCGAGCGACCCATCACTAGAAGGTATGCGTCCCCATACCTTCCGCGAGCGGCGTCGGCTCTACGTGCTCGCGCGCGTGGTCGTCATGCGCCACTACCGCACGTCCCTGACGATCGAGTCAGTCGCCAAGTTGCTTGCGAGCTCCCCTCGCCAGCTACAGCGCGCTTTCGCTCAGTTCGGCGAAGGCACCTTCCGTCAGGATCTCCGGGCGCGACGGATGGCCGCCGCCGCCGAGCTGCTGTCCCAACCCTCGATCCTGGTGTGCGAGGTGGCGCGACAGGTGGGCTACCGCCAGCCATCGCACTTCGCCCGTGCATTCCGGTGCCTCTACGGCGTGCCACCGACAGCCTTCCGCTCCGAACTGCACCAGGCAAGGCACAGCCGGACACCGGGAGCGATCACGGTATGAGTGCTCAAAGCATCACCGTCAGCCAGCCCGCGACGAGCGCCGGCCGCGAGCCGATCCTCATCGTCGAGACCGATGCAGACTTCGGACGAGCGCTCGTTGAACAGCTCGCCGCCGATGGCCATCCGGCCGAGCTTGCTCGCACCGCCCATCACGCCGAGACACTCGCAGACGCCCACCCGCCGCGATTGGTCGTGCTCGGAGAACTCGACTCGCCGAGGGGCACCCTCGACCTGTTGGAAACCATCCGCGGGCACCACGCAGAAGCGTGGCCACAGAACCTCCCGGTGATCGTCCTCAGCTCCCGCACAACCGAGCCCGACATGCTGCGAGCCTTCGAGGCAGGAGCAGACGACTTCATAACCCGCCCCGCCCGCTACCTGGAGCTACGAGCGCGCCTGCGGGCGCTACTACGCCGAACGGCCAACAGCACCCAGCAATCGAAGCCGCTGCAGATCGGCCCGTTGACGATCGACACCGCCGCCCACGCGGTCAGCCTCGCAGGCAAACACCTCGAGCTGCGCCGCCAGGAGTACGAGCTGCTGCTGTTCCTGGCAAGTGACCCGCGACGGGTGTTCCACAAACAAGAGCTACTAAAAGGCGTGTGGGGATACCGCTCGACCGGCACCACAAGGACACTCGACAGTCACGCCAGTCGCCTACGCCGCAAGCTCGACGCCGCCGGCGGACGCTGGGTCATCAACGAGTGGGGAGTCGGCTACCGGCTGATCTGAGCTACGCCCGAGTGGACTCTCATAGTGGCTCACACTGGCTGGCTGATCGAGCCATCGGCGCTCGGTTGCCTTTCGTGATGCGGCATGACCGCCTCGGCGGCCTCGTCCGGCGTCAGGTCCGGGTAGAAGACCCTCACGACAAGGATCGCGCAAACGCAGCCGACGAGCTGCCACGATGTAGCCCGGTACGGACGCAGACGCGATACCGGCGAACGTGTTGGCGAACATGCGCCCGACGCTGATCGCGGGGTTGGCGAAGCTGGCCGAGCTGGTGAAGAAGTACGCGGCGCCGATGTAGGCCCCGACGGCCGCCGGAGCGATATGCGCGCGTTTAGTGCGTGCGAGGGAGAAGATCACGATCAACAGGCCGGCGGTGGCGATCACCTCAGAGAACAGGTGTGCGGGCGAGGCGCGGCGATGGGTGGAGATACTGGCCTCGCGCGTAAGGATCAAACGTTGCTCGTGCTATCCCTTACCGTGTGTCGTCTGAGGTCTTGTCGAAACTCCAAGCGGACGAGTCTGAGCTTCTTGACTTGGCAGCCGCGCTCGATGACCCGGTAGACAGGGAGGAGTTCAAGCTCGCTGTCGTTGTTCTCGGCCAACGTGGACGAACACTGTTCCACGGGTTCATCGAGCTTCAGGGGAGTGCCGTGCCGTCAGCCGCTCGTGCCCTGCTTCGGCCGATGGTAGAGATTAACATTCTCATTCGTTTTCTGGCAACGAACCCGAAGCTCCATACTGAGCTGTGGCAGGCGGAGGGTGAACGGAACGCTCTGGCGATGATCGAGGAGCACAACCGACTTCATTCAGGGCGATGGGGCGGCGTTCCAATCAATGACGATGAGCTAGAGGAGCGGCGCGCGACTGTCAGGGAAACGCGCAAGCAGGCGCTAGATGCTGGCCTTCCTTGGGCAAAGGGCAGCTCCCTGATGCCGACGACGGTCCAGCAGCTTGAGACAATCAATGAACCCGCTGCGCGCGAGGCATACACGCTCGCTTACCGTCCTATGAGCTGGCAGGTTCACGCCGGGGCGCCCTCTTTTCTCGCCGGCTTGTTCGAGCAGCGTAACGACGGCAGCGTTTCGTATTCCGAGGCCGCCTCGGCGACGGACCTCATCGGAGCACGCGCGTTGTCCCTCACAACGTTCGCATCCACACTCGAACTTGTTGCGATGAATCTCGGGCTTCCCATTGAAACACGAGCCCGCGAGATTCGACGCTCATATGTGCCCGACACTCTCGCCCCTTCCGAGCGACTTGACGGCGCCTCGGCGTAGTAGCGGCACATCACCGTTCTTCGGCGGCTTGCTTGGCCGCTTCGGATTCTTCCTTGGCTTCTTCGCTCTTTTTGGCGGCTTCTTCTGAGGCTTCCTTGCTTGCTTCCGATGCTTCTTCGCTCTTTATTGCCTGTTGGCGTCGTAGCGCTCGACGTGCGCTGTATCCAAATTCTCCCTGCCAGCGCAGTTCGACTCGTCAAGGAGAACCAGCCCGGTGCGCCTCACGAACACGCTGCGACCGATGGTCGCGCCATGATGGTGGGCGTGCCCGCAAGTGACGACGACGCCGAGCGGTTCTTCGACCCCAGGACGGAGCTGGACCCGTGGGGGCAGCAGCTGCGTGCGGGCCAGCTGCTGCTTGAGGCGCTGTCCGGATACGACTCGCACATCGCAGCGGCCAAAGCCATCGACCACATGACGGCGAAGGACCTCAAGTGCGTCGCGTTCACCGCCGTGATAAACCAGAAGCGGGCGCTCGGGATGGCTGACGAGCAGTTCGCGGAGTGGGCCAGCGACACGACCGATAGTGCCTAGCGATGGATGAGTGGGACGAGGAGACGCCACGTTCTAAGCGCGGGAAGGCCGCGTGGCTCCTGTGCTGGCTCGGCAACGCGATCACGGGCGTGCTGGCGGTCCTTAGCGGGCTCGGCCTGACGGTCGTGATCATCGTGGGCGCCATCAAAGGCACGATCAGTGTCGTCGCAGCGATCGGGCTCTCCATCGTCGGGGTGCCGATCGTGGGGACGGTGGCGTACTGGCTGGCGCTCCTGATCGGGATGCCGCTGCTCGGCATCGCGAAACTGCTGGATCGCGACGCCGTGTCGGAATGGGTCGACAGCCGGCCCATCGACGACTACTGAGGCCACCGCGCTCGATCACGAGAGGCATGCCAGGCGTCGGTGGTCGTGCCCGCGTGTGAGTTAGGGTCAGCTCGTGAGCGCCGCCACCATCGTTAGCTTGGTCATCGGCGCGTCGGCGCTGGCGCTCTCCGTTGTCAACTTATTGCGCTCGATAGGTCACGATCGCCGGTCCGTCGTGGTGGGATGCGAAGCGAAATGGGGCCGGAACCGGGAATGGCGGCCGTGGCCGCACAGTAACGACCGATTGGAGTGCAGATGGCCAAGCTGATCTATGCGGCGATCGCCTCGTTTGACGGGTACGTCGAGGACGAGGAGGGAAAGTTCGGCTGGGCGGCGCCGGATGACGAGGTGCATGCGTTCGTCAACGATCTCGAGCGGCCGATCGGGACCTACCTATACGTTCGCATCGGCCACTACCGGGTGCCGTGCATAGAACGGCAACAGCCGCACCAGTTCGACTGGTGACCGGACGGGATCAACCTGACCATGCTGCATCGAATCGGTCGCACGCGTACTCTCGGCATCTCCCGACCCGGCGCCCAACCTCGCCGGTCGGGAGATGATGAGGGTTCGCGCTCCTATCTACACTTCGTGGGCTTGCAGTTGGTGCGACTGCACTTCGCGGCGTCCGCCGAGACCCAGGTCCCCTCCGGCGGCGTCCCGAAGTCCCGCTCGTACATTTCGAGCGTGTCGCCATAGGCGTCAGCCAGAGCCTGAGCGTCGTCCTCGCCCCTCATCCCGAAGTAGGGGAAGTGGTCGAGGAAGCCGCCGAAGATCGTCTCGCAGTCCTCGCGGTAGGCGATCGTGTCGAGGATGTGCTGATGCCACATCTCATCGACGATCTTGCACGGGACGACTTCGGACTCTGGATGCGCGAGGTGCATCGCCAGGAACTTGCGGTACTCGGCCTCCATGAGGTCGAGTCGCGGCTGTCCATAGCCCTTGCCCTCCTCCGGATCGGAGAGCTTGGAACGGATACCGCTGAGGTCGAGGACCTCATCGAGGCGGGCCAGCGCGTCACTGGCGGTCATGGGGCACATCAAGGCGGTAGACATAGTGAGCACCTCCTGGTGCTGTAGCTGCTTGATTTGCGTTCGCGTTGACGGGCATCGCACTGCGGGGTCAACCGCTGACCGTCTTGGCATAGACAATCAGAGAGCCCGGACGTCAAAACTGGCCCCGCCGGGCGAGGGTGACGAAGCCCCGCCCGGCGGGAAAGCTGCGAACGCATGGCAGCCCCATATTCGTATGTCCTGGGGCAGACGGAACCGATCAGCGCCTCAGCTCGCTCCCAACGCGCCGACCCTGGTTCCTCGGTACTCCTAAACCTGGATCACCTCGCCGGCAGCCGGCGGCCAGCGACCCTCAGTAGCCCGACAGCCTTGAGCCTACGGCCGTCGCACAGCTTGGTCCCACAAGCCGCGGACGCCTTACGACCGAGTCGCCCGCAAAGATGGTGGCTCATGCGCGTCCAGCCCCCCAGCTATCACCCGGCGACCCCTGACAAGGCCGCCTCGTGACCGTGCGCCTTGAATGGGACGGGAAGCCCGAACGCGTCGAGCGCGTCCATCTCCCGTTCCAGACCGTCGAGACGATCAACGAGTCCCGAGCCACTCGTGAGCGAGATACGGGAGCACTGTTCGGCGGCGACGACCCACAGACTGCCGAGCGGAACCAGCTCATCTGGGGAGACAACAAGCTGGTGATGAGCAGCCTGCTCGCAGACTATGCCGGCAAGGTCAAGCTCATCTACATCGACCCGCCCTTCGACACGGGCACAGATTTCTCGCATCGAATTGCTGTTGGCGATGCGTCCGTCATGAAGCAACCGTCGATCCTCGAGGAGCACGCCTATCGTGATACTTGGGGACGTGGGCGCTCATCGTACCTCGCAATGATGTACGAGCGCCTGACTCTGATACACGAACTCCTGAGTGAGGATGGCTCGCTTTACCTGCACTGCGCGCCCAACGTTAGTCACTATCTCAAGGTCCTGTCCGATGAAGTGTTCGGTCCCGACCGCTTTCGCGCCGAGATCGCATGGAAGCGGGTTTCCGGACACGGCGACGCGAAGAAGTGGTCGCCGGTTCATGAGGTGATACTGCACTACTCGAAGGGCCCAACATACATCTGGAACCCCCCGCGCGAGCCTCTCGATGAGGCATATGCGAGTACGAAGTACACGCATGATGACAGCGACGGCAGAGGTCTATATCGGCTTGACAACCTCACGAGCCCGAACCCGCGTCCGAATATGACCTATGAGTGGCAAGGCTTCCCCCCGCCACCCAAGGGATGGCGGTACAGCGTGGCCACGATGAATGAACTTGACGCTGACGGTCGCATATACAAGCCGGCTGATAAGACAATGCGGCCTCAGCTAAAGCGATACCTGGCCGAGAATGAGGGCCATCTTGTTGATGATGTTTGGGATGATATTCCTCCTGTTAACTCGCAAGCGATCGAACGTACCGGCTACGACACGCAGAAGCCTCCTGTGTTGCTGGAGCGCATCGTCGAAGCATCGAGCGATCCCGATGATCTCGTAGCGGACTTCTTTGTAGGCTCGGGCACTACGGCCGTCGCAGCGGAGAGACTCGGGCGACGCTGGATAGCGTGCGATCTTGGCCGGTTCGCAATTCACACCACACGAAAGCGACTCCTGAATATTCCAGACTGCCGCCCGTTCGAGATCAAGAACCTCGGCGCTTACGAGCGCCAGCGATGGCAGATCGAGTCGGGAAATGGCGCGTTGAGGGCGTATCTCGACACCATCCTCGCTTTCTACAACGCTGAGCCCATCGAAGGCTTCGAGCACCTCCACGGCCGCAAGGCCAATCGGATGGTCCATGTCGGGGCAACCGATGCTCCGGTCACGATCGATGAGACCGAGGAAGTCATTGATGAGATGGCCGACAACGGGATCGAGGCGTGCGACCTGCTCGGCTGGGAGTGGGAGATGGGACTCCACGACACGATCTCCGAGCGCGCCCGCCGCCGCGGGCTGGATCTCCGGCCTCGTCAGATTCCGCGGGAGGTCATGGAGCGTCAGGTCTCTGAGGCTGACGCTGTGCGCTTCTTCGAGCTTGCGTTTGTCGACCTCGACGTTCGTCGCAAAGGCCACGAGGCGTGCGTGGTGCTCAAGGACTTCGCGATCCCTAGCGAGGATCTCATCCCACAGAAGGTCCGCGAGAGCATCGCGTCGTGGTCTGATCTCATCGACTATTGGTCGGTGGACTTCGACTTCAGCGACGAGGTCTTCCACAACCAGTGGCAGGCATATCGGACGCGTGAGAACCCTGCCCTCGCAACCCAGAGCGACTGGCACGAGTATCCGAAGCCCGGCAGCTACGCGATCGTCGTGAAGATCATCGACATCTTCGGCAACGACACGACTAAGCTGGCCGAGGTTCGCATCAAATGAGCCCGGAGGAGCCCCCGGCTCCGGCGAGTGATCCGTACGCCCTTCCCGAGCGGCGCAAGCCCAGCGAAGGCACCTACGCAGTGAACGGAGTGCGAGCGCATGTCGACGCATGGCGCGCACAAGGGTATCCGAGAGCCTCAGCCACCTCTCGGAGACTGCTGAGCTTCTGGTTCGCTGATGAGCATCGCTCCGACGACGGCCAGCCATTTCGCTTCTATTTCTGCCAGCGCGAGGCTGTTGAGACGTTCATCTACTTGACCGAGATCGAGCCGGTTCGTGCGTTGGCGGACCTCCTTGAGTACGCCGAGCACGGGATGACGCTCCAGCCAGGTGAAACCAAGCGCCAGCGATTGGCGATGAAGATGGCGACGGGCTCGGGCAAGACGATGGCGATGAGCCTCTGCATCGTCTGGTCGTACTTCCACGCGCTCTATGAGTCCGACTCGTCGATGACGACCTCGTTCCTCGTGATCGCACCGAACCTGATTGTGTTCGAGCGCTTGAAGTCCGACTTCGGTGACGGAGCGACCTTCCTGCGCGATCCATTGGTGCCGCCTGAGTGGTCGCATGACTTTGACCTTGCTGTGTTCTTGCAGGACGATCCGTCCCCGGTGACGGCACGCGGCGTGCTGTACCTCACGAATATCCAGCGGTTGTACGAGCCGTCCACGGCACGCGGCAAGAACAAAACGGCTCCCAATCCGGTGGAGGCGATGGTCGGGCCGCGTGTCAACCGCGATGTCGACGCATCCTCCGCCGAGCGCCTCTTCGATGCCATCTCAGAGCGCCAGCGAGTGATGGTCGTCAATGACGAGGCCCATCACGTCCACGACGAGAAACTCACCTGGAATCAGACGATCGAGCGGCTGCACGCCGAGTTGAGAAAACGAGCACCGGACGATCCCGGTGCAGGCATCGTCTCGCAACTCGACTTCTCAGCCACCCCGAAGTACGAGAAGGGTGGCGTCTTCCGCCATGTGGTGGTCGACTATCCGCTGGCGCAGGCCGTCGCCGACGGGATCGTCAAGACACCGATTATCGGAGAGGTCAAGGGCGCAGAGGTCGAGCTGGGGGATACTTCCTTCCAGCGCAACCGCCAGTGGCTCGATGTCGCTGTAGGCCGATGGAGGGCGTTCCAGGAGACGCTCTCACCGTCGGGTAAGCGGCCGGTCCTCTTTGTGATGTGCGAGAACACGCTTGCTGCCGATGAGGCAGGCGACTATCTGCGCCAGCTTCCAGACTTCGCCGGCGACCGGCTGCTTGTCATCCATACCACCCGCTCGGGTGAGATCACCAAGGACGACCTCGATCTGGCTCGCCGTGCTGCACGGGATGTGGACGGACCGGATAGCCCCATCCGTTGCATTGTCAGCGTTCTCATGCTTCGTGAGGGCTGGGACGTCCGAAACGTGTGCGTGATTGTCACGCTGAGGGCTCTTACCGCCGCGAACAAGATCCTCCCCGAGCAGGCCCTCGGGCGTGGCTTGCGTCGGATGACCCCGCCCGGCTCAGGATTCGACGAGCGTGTGGTCGTGATCGAGCACGAAGCCTTCCGCCACCTCTGGAGCACAGAGCTCGACGGGGGCCTCGTCATCGAGCGCGAGGACGCCGACAAGATCCAGCCCGGAGCAGTGACGATTTTTGCCGACGAGGCCAAGCGCCGCTTTGACATCGTCATCCCGCAGCTCACGCGTGCTCTGGCTCGCTCAGACAGTGCCCTGAGCCAGCTAAATCCAAGCGACGTGCCTGATCCAGGGCATCGACTCGCGGTACCCGACGTGCAGCCAGACGAGTACGTGCAATACCGCGGCATGCACCTGATCGACAAGGGCGTCATCGAGGAGTACGAGTTCCTCGTTCCCTACGCAGAGGACCCTTCCGGTGTGATCACTTACTACACGCGCAGCGTCGCCAAGGCCGCCGGAGTCGACCGGCTCTCTGGTGCCTTCGCCACGCTCGCGCCGATGGTCCGCGACTACCTCAAGACCCGCGTCTTCGAGCAGTCCGTCGAGCTGGACGACAAGGTTGTCCTGCGCCGGCTGGCAGAGAACGATGCCCAAAAGCTCGTTGAGAACGCATTTGGCGAGGCGATCCGTGCCCTCGCGATCGTCGAGCGCGAACCAACGATCACCGAGAACGCCTTCCGGCTCTCCCAAACCCCACCATTCCCCTGGTCTCGCCAGACAGTCGAGGGCAAGCACACGATCTTCAACCTCACACCCGTCGACAACGCCCTGGAGGGCCGCTTCGCACAGTTCCTCGACCGGGCGACCGACGTCACCGCATGGGCGAAGCTCACAATGAACAGCCGCTTCGCGCTGGAGTACATCTCCAAGGCAGGCGCCCTGCGCTACTACTACCCCGACTTCGTCGTGCGGCTGACCGACGATAGCTGCCTGATCATCGAGACCAAGGGCCAAGAAGATCTCGACGTCGCCCTCAAGGACCGCCGCGCCCGGCGCTGGTGCGAGGACGCAACACGCCTCGCGGGCCGCGAATGGGCCTACGAGAAGGTCGGCCAAGCGACCTTCGACGCCTACACCGGACAAGACTTCGATGGTCTACGACGCTTCATCGCCGCAGGCGACAAGGACAAGTCATAGCGTGAGCGCGAATACCGTCCCAAGCCGGTGGGAAGATAGCTCCTAAGCTCTAAATGGAGGGGCCCTGATCCATGCCACCACCTACCGACACCCAGATCGATCTCTTTGCATGGGCTCGCGAGCTCGAGCAGGAGAACGAGCGGATCGCCAAGGTCAACGATGAGCGCGCACAACGCCGCGGATACCTGGTGTTTGCGACCGACCCCGCAGTCTCTCCGGAAGACCCAAACTACTGCGAGATCTACGCCACCGAGGCAAGGACACCCAACCAGGCGGCAGGCAAGATCCGGCCCCTCGCTGCGGGGCGACGCCTGCACGCGTATCTAGCCACCGGCAAGTACAAGCACGAGCTCGCAGACGCCCGCTGGGTCGCGTAGCCACGACCAATGGTCCTCCGGGCTCCTCGCTGACGCCGCAAGCCAGCTGCAATAGACGAAGGCAGCGCATCCAGGAAGCTCGCCGCGTAGGTCCGGCAAGGGGAGCGCGCGGGCCACCGCCTGCGCGGCGGCCGGGTGGGCTACAGTGGCGCCCGGCGATATGACAGATGACGAACTTGACGAGCTGATCCTCAGCCGCCTGAGAAACCGATGGGAGCAGGCCGCTCGCCTTGAGGTCAGCGCCGCGACTCAGAGCCCGGCCGACCTGGCGGCCTCGTTCAACGAGTCCGAGAGCCGCGTAGTGCCGCGCCTTGTGGCGCTGGCGAACGAAGGTAGGATCAAGGAGTCTACGGCGGCGCCGGAGCGCTGGATGATCGCCTGACGCCCCGCCGCGCCTACGCCTCCGACTCGCGGCCCTGGCCGTGGGCGTGAGACGTTCAAGACCAACCGCCCGCTCGTCCTCACCTACTTCCAGGCGCTCCTACGCGCCCAGCACGCCCCCGACCTGCGCAGCGCGATGGCCGCGGACTTCGACGCGCTCCGGGCGGCCATCACAACCGGGGTCGAGCAGCTTCAAGCAACACAGCCAAAGTCGCGGCGCCTTGACCCCGAGGTCTCCGCAACCCTCGTCATGGCCGTCTTTGACGGCTTGATAATGCAAGGGCTGCTCGACCCCAGCCGCCTCCCAACCGGCGAGGAAATCGCCGACACACTACGGCGCGCTGCCCTCCAGCACGCAGCACCCGCCAGCCGACGCCTCAAGAAGTCGGCAAGCGCCGTCGGTGACTGAGCTTCACGGGCGCCGGGCTATACCGAGAATGTGTGGGTCCGGCGGGAGAAACGGCGCGGGGCTGAATGGGAAGCGGTCGCACGTCTCAATCACAAACCCGGCCTGCTCGATCCCCGTCTTCGTGTCGCGCGCCAGGTGACAGCCGCCAGCGACGTGAGGCCAAAAAGTAGCGTCGGCGAAGCGCTGATAGCGCGCCTCCCACTTGGAGTGTCCGACTACGTGCTCGTAGAAGCGCAGCTCGCCGCCTGGACGGATGACACGGAACAGCTCCGCGAGCGCTCGCTGCTGGTCAGGCACGGTGCAGAGAACGAGCGCGGCGATACCGGCGTCGTAGGACCCAGGCTCGCCGGGGAGCCGATCGGCTCCCCCGTCCGCGACCGAGACGGAGACCGGCGCCTGCACCGCCGCGCGCTTGGCGCGCTCGCGCAGATAGGGCTCGGGCTCGACAGCAATGACTTCGCTGACGGTCGTTGGGTAGTGCGCGAAGTTCGCGCCGCTACCGGCACCGACCTCGATCGCTCGGCCGCTCAAGCCAGCGAGCAGCCTTTTGCGGTGCTCGGCGCCGCCGCGACGCTCACCCATCTCCGCGACCTTCTCGTAGATACGAGCAAAGACCGGATGGCTGTGGGCTTTCTCGACCGGCTGGGCCGTCTGTGAGGTGAGCTCAGACACGCTCTACGACCCGGTGCTCGGCGTTTGTATCCGGTGTGCTCTGCTCGGCCTCGGCGGGCTGCTTGGTGCCCACCGGCAGGCGGGTCGAGTGGCGGGCCATCCGGCCGATTGCTCGGTGCGCTTCCCTGGCAGCCTAGTCAGCACCCAGGAGACGCCTTCCATAGCCGCCATCCCCGACGGGCACAGCAACATCAGAAGCGACATCAACTTTCCCGCTTTGTGGCCAGCGATCGGCTCGCGCGTCGGGCGAGGAGCCAGTAAGCCACCAGCCCTGCGGCTGCAAATGGAGCCGCACAGATCAACCCGCTCAGCAGATCGACGGTGCTAAGGCCGGTGCCGGTTGCCCGGTACACCGCCGCGGGGCCGCCGAAGCTGAACACCGATGCGAGGAACATGGCAGCGAACGACGCCGCGCCGACGAGCGAGACCGTGGCACGAGTGATGCTGAGCGTGGCGAGCTTTGGCTGAATGCCGGTCTCCAGTTGCGCGACACGAACGTCCAGCAGCTCGGAGCCTCCGATCGCAGCAACGCCCTCCATCTCGCTCCAGTCCGGGCCACGGACGACCTTCAGTAGTGCGCTTACGAGAGGCCGACGCCCACACGCTCTGACCGCTCGTCGGTCGGCGGCCAGCTCTCGACCCGCGAGATAGCGGGCGCGTAGAGAATCCAGCGCGGGCAAGAAGAAGAACGCGGCCGAGAGTGCCTGCACCAACACAACCTTCAACGGGTCGAGGTTGCATACGTGGTAGCGCTCGTGCTCAAGCACCGCCCGCAGCTCATCATCTGAGACGCCCTCAAGGAGCCCACCGCTGACCGCGACGCGGGGAGTCAGGACCCCGTAGGCGAAGGAGAACCGCTCAGGCGCATCGAGGAGAACCACGCGCCCACCCAACCCGACCTCTGATGCCGTCAGTGCCAGCTCGTCGGGCAGCTCAAGCGTCAGGCCACGCACACGGCGCGCAAGTCTGGAGGAGGCGACTATCTGTCGAACAATCGACCGGACTCCGAACCCCAGGCCAACCGCTACAAGGATGATGAAAAGGAGAACGGGCAACATCGCGCCGCCGCTGTCCAAGAGCCCAGCAATCCCGTCGTGAGAAATCCGCGCCAGAATGAGCGGCACGAGCACGCTCCCCACGGCGCCACAGAGCACATACATCCCCAGCAGCAGCGCGAGGACCATCAGGGCAAGGAAACTGCGGTTGGCGCTGTCGAGCCTCATGCGTCCTCCGCGAGTAGACCACGCAGACGCCGCAGCACACCGGGATCGGTGCGCGCCTCATCCACGAAATGCGCGACTGCCGCATCGCCGTAGGTGCGGATCACATCGCGTACCGCGATCCCGGCGGCGTCCGGGGCCGTCGCCTCATACACATAGCTGCGACGCTCACCCTGGCGCGTCAGGACGTTCTTCGCCCCGAGCCGATTCATCACAGTCATCACGGTCGTGTACGCCAAAGGCTCGGGCCGCCGCTCGTTGAGCGTGTCCACGATTTCGCGAACTGACACCGGCCTGCTCGCGTCCCAGATGGCGTCCATGACCTCGGACTCAAGTGGAGCAAACCCACGGCTCGCGTTTCTTGGCCTTCCTGCCATGAGCGGGACTCTACTACATTCCCGTCGTGTATGCTCGGGCAATGAGCCGTCGCGCCTACGGGCCGCTGCCGCCGGGTCCTAGCGCCCCAGCATTCGTCAACACCGCCCGTCTTGTCCAACGACCGTTCCAGTCTTTGCTCGGTTGGCGTGAGCGCTACGGAGATGTTTTCACCGTGCCGCTCCTCGTCTTTGGCGTAGGCGTCTACGTCTCAGATCCGAGCGCGATCCGCGAGATGCTGACTGGCGGGCAATCCGATCTTCATGCTGGCGAGGCCAACGCGCCCCTGTCGGCGGTGCTCGGCGAACGCTCGGTCCTGACCCTCGATGGACGCGAGCACTTGCGCCAGCGAAAGCTGTTGCTGCCGCCGTTTGGAGGATCGGCCATCCAGAACTTCCGCACGATCATCCGCGATGTCGCCGCAGCCGACATCGGAAGCTGGAGGGAGGGCGAGCGTTTTGTCATGCGCGAGCGGATGCGGGCGCTCACCTTCGAGGTGATCGTCCGTGCCGTCTTTGGAGTAACTGACACAGACCGCATCAAGCGGCTGCGTAGCACTCTCGTGTCCGTGCTCGATATGCAGGCTGTTCTCTTCCTGCCGGACATGCTGCGCCGCGATCTCGGTTCCTGGAGTCCGTGGGGCCAGTTTCAACGCCGCTTGCAGGCGGCGGACGCGCTGATCTACGAGGAGATCGCCCTTCGTCGCTCCGAGCCGGACCTTGAGGACCGCACCGATGTTCTCTCGTTGCTGCTGCGCGCGCGCGACGAGGACGATGAGCCGATGACCGACGTCGAGCTTCGTGACGAGCTGATGACGCTGCTGCTCGCCGGTCACGAGACGACCGCTACCGGCCTCGCTTTCGCCTTCGACCTGTTGCTGCGCAATCCCCGCGTGCTAAACCGCTTGCGAGAAGAACTGACCGCCGGGAATGACACCTACCTCGACGCCGTTGTGACAGAGACGCTGCGGCTGCGGCCGGTGATAGACGCCAACGCTCGCACACTCACCGAGCCCCGCACGATCGGCGGATGGGACCTCCCAGCCGGTATCCGTGTCTACCCGGCGATCGCCATCGTTCATCTGCGCGAGGATCTCTACCCGCAGCCCCACGAGTTCCGTCCAGAGCGGTTCATCGACGGCGAGGCGGAGTCCTACGCTTGGCTGCCGTTTGGTGGCGGCATCCGTCGCTGCATCGGTGCGTCGCTCGCCCAGGCCGAGATGGCTGAGGTAATCCGCACCGTCGTCTCAAGCGTCGATCTCCAACCGACACGGCCCGATCGCGAACCCGTGGTCATGCGCGGTATCACGCTTGTCCCACAGCACGGTACGCCGGTCATCGTGGGACGCATCGACGGAAAGCGGCCACGGACTGTCGTTGGGGACTACCCCAACCGCAGGCCGCTGGGAGAGATCGTCAAGGGCTACGACCGAGTTGCCCGGCTCTACAGCACCTTGGAGCCGCTTTACCTGATCTTCCCGCCCGCCCGACGCAAGGCGGTCGCAGCACTCAACCTGAAAGCCGGCGACGTTGTTCTTGAGATCGGAGCCGGCACCGGGCGCAACCTGCCCTACCTGGTCGACGCGGTTGGCCCGAACGGCACCGTCATCGCCGTCGATGCCTCAGAGGGGATGCTGGCCGAGGCGCGCAAGCTCGTGGAGCGCCACGGCTGGTCAAAGGTTCAGCTCCTCCGCCAGGACGCCTCTCAACTACAACTCGATCGCCTCGACGTTGACGCCGTGCTTTTCAGCCTCAGCTACTCGGTCATACCCGAACCCGGACCCGCGCTGGCACGAGCCTGGAAGCTGCTGCGTCCCTCCGCTCGGCTCGTCGTGATGGACATGGGACTAACCGACCCCAGGCACCGCCGCGCGCTCGGTTTGATCGCCCGCCTTCTGGCCAAGCTCGCGCCAGGCGATCCCTACTCGCGCCCGTGGGACGATCTCGCTACCTATGGGCCAGTAACAACTGAGCGCTTCCTGCTGGGTCTCTACTACGTCTGCACAGTCCTGAAGACGGCGGAGCGATAAACAAGGGGACCGCCCGGAGCCCTGCTGCCGAGGCTGCTCAGCGAGCCAGTCATCGAGCATGGGGCGCGTCTAGTCGCGTCGCGCTGACGAGAGCGCCGCGATGAACGGCGCGCGGATCTCCGGGTCGCAATGCCGCTCCTCAAGCGCCCGCTTCTCGTCCATCCCCGCGCCACACGCGAGCGGCAGCGACGAGAGACCATCCCATGCTGGGCCAGGGAACGTCGCGTCGATCTCTACCCGCTGCCCTCCAAGAGTGACCGTCAGGTATCTGTGAACGTCTACGAGCCCGTCGTCGGGAACGGCCGCCGCGACGGAGGCGCCGAACAGTTCGCGCGCGTGACCCCGATCCAAGGTGTAGACGCGGTGGACGATCACGGGCTCGGTATCGGGGAAACGCTCGGTGAGGACGCTGGCGAGGAACAGGTGCTTGGTGGAGCAGGTACCGCGCTGCTCGCGGAGCATCCCGTCAACCGTGCGGTCGCTCGGGCGCCCGTAGGGAATCGCGCGGACTGCCTCTACCAAGTCGACCAGCGTGGCGTCAGGAGTGCCCACCGCATCGCCGATGACGGCGCTTGTCGAGCCACGGTCAGCGAGTGACATGGTGTCGTAGTCTCCCAGCATTGTGGACTGGAGGGCCTGGCACGAAGACTACGGCGACCCGGATTCGGTTCCCGGAGGACGGCTGACGATCGTGCAAACACCGCTGCGGAGCAAGAGATGCCCTCGACGTTGAGGTCTTCTGCTGTGGTGAGTGTCCTCGAGCGGCTGCATACCCGCGCAGATGATGAGGACGAGCTGGTCGCGCAGCGCGTCCGCGCACGCGAGGCTGAAACTGGCGAGCGCTTGCCGCAAGCGCAGAGGTACGAGCTGTATGGCCAGGCGCCGCTGGCGATCACCCGCGAGGTCGGACAACTGCTCTATCTCCTCGCGCTGAGCGGGCGAGCACAGCGGATTGTAGAGTTCGGCTGCTCGCTGGGCGTGTCGAGCATCTATCTCGCATCGGCGCTCTGCGACCGCGGCGGTGGAACGCTCGTCACGAGCGAGTGCGATGAGCACAAGGTCGGACTGGCAAGGCAGAATCTGGCCGATGCCGGCCTTGCTGATCTCGTCGACCTGCGCGCAGGCGACGCGCTGCATACCCTCGCGGACATCGCATGGCCGATCGACCTTGTGTTCCTCGATGGTCGCAACGATCTCTACCTGCCGGTCCTTAACCTGCTCGAACCGCATCTACCGCCACCTGCGATGGTCGTCGCCGACCTCAGCGCCGAGGACCCTGACCTGATCGCGTACCTGGAGCATGTCCGTGATCGGACTGGCTACTTCTCGATGACTGTCCCGCTCGATGATGGCGTTGAGCTTTCGACGCGCGAAAGGACAGACGGCGGTGAGTGATCGGCGACTGCTGTTCTTCGGTGACTCCCTCGTCGCCGGCGTGGGTGATCCGACCGGCCGAGGCTGGGTCGGTCGCGTGGTCGCCGCGTCATTCGAGAACGGGTTGCCGTTGACTGGATACAACCTCGGCGTCAGAGGGGAGACCTCAGAGCAGGTCGCGGGACGCTGGCGCGACGAGGCGCTGCCACGATTGTTGCCAGAAGCCGATGCGAGGATCGTTGTGTCGTTCGGTGCCAACGACACCACCGTCGAGCATGGTCGGATGCGGGTAGCGCCCGAGCGCTCTTGCGCGGCGCTGGCAGGCATCCTCGACGGTGCTGCGGCACTCGGCCTGGTCCCTCAAGTGATCGGGCCGGCGCCGGTTGACGATCCTCAGCAGAACGAGCGCATCCAGGCGCTGTCCGCTTCGTTCTCGGACGTTTGCTCCAACGCCGGTGTTCGCTTCATCGGCGTCGTCGACCAACTGCTCGCTGCTCCCATCTGGATGACGCAGGTGATGGCAGACGATGGCGCTCACCCAGCCGCCGAGGGGTATGAGGCACTCGCCGACCTCATCCTGGCCGCGGGCTGGACGGACTGGCTACGCGCCGAGCGCTCGAAGCTGCTCGGCGTACCCGCGCGCGATGAGCCGTTCGTCGGTGATCCCGAGGCGCTCGCGCAGCGTCTGGACTAGCGCGTACTCCTCGGCCAGGTCGGAGCCAGTTGGGGCTACCGCCTCGATCTCGATGAAGCTCCCTAGCCGCTCAACGGTGTCAAGGTGGATGCGGACCTGGCGCCAGAGGAACAGCCGCCGGGTCTTACAGACCGCTACGGTTGTGCCAATCGCGGCCGTCAGCGCCGCGCGGAGCGCTTCGGCGTCGTCGATCTCGGCGATGCGATACCGACTCTCGCGCTGCTGCGGCTCACTGGCGCGCTCGAACTGGATCAGATGCGGTCGGCCGGGTTGCTCCTCGCGCAGCTTAAGCCCGCCACGCGGCACCGCGAAATAGGTGTCGCGCTGTCGAATCTCTCCGTGGTCCTGCGCGCCAAGCGTGCGGCAGACCGCCAACGAGCCGGAGGGGTCCGGGTCGCTTGCCTTGCACTCGATATTTCGCCGCGGCGCGCTCGCTTCTCGAATTGTGCCGCCCGTCATGTACGAGCTTCAATCGCCTTGAGTTGGGCGCGCACCTTGCCCGCGTAGGGGACCAGTGTGGGGTCGTGAACTTCGTTTCGGTCGTGGTAGGCGAAGTAGCGCGGCGCGAGACGCGAGCTGCCGTGCCGAGCTGTCTTCTGCTCGAACTCCTGCCGCGAGCGGACGGCGTAGTGGTTGAGCCGCAGGCGTCCCACCGAAACCTGCTTGAACGAGGACTGGCGGATCGCATAGGGGTCCGTCTGGATCAGTGGCAGCCGTGAGAGGCCGTGCCGCATCCGTCGCGCCCACGGGTCGACGCTTATCACTCGCACCGGCTCATGGGCCTCTGTAACGGCGAGATGTTCGGTCTGCGCGCCGTCGAGGGACTGACCCTGGACGAAATCGGCGAACGGTTCTCCGTCAAGCGCGAGCGGGTGCGCCAGCTTCTCAAGCTGCACTTCCGTCTCGATGGAGTGCCGCCTGCCGCGAACGTGCGCCGAGCGCGAGCGAGGCTGGCGAATGACCGCTCGCTGGAAGGTATGCGTCCCCATGCCTTCCGCGAACGGCGTCGGCTGTACGTGCTCGCGCGGGTGGTCATCATGCGCCACTACCGCACCTCCCTGACGATCGGGGTAGGCAGAACCCCTCTCTAGAGCCAAACCAAGGGGTGGGACTGGGACTCCAACCCGACGCAAAACCTGACGCCCGCTACGACAGCTTCCGCGACAGCAAGACGGCGCTCACGGGGCTGCGCGTTTGACCAGGATCACGCTCAACGCAAGGATCCACAACACCCCCGGTGCTCCGCCGATCACGTCCAGGCCACCGCCGAACTGGGTGAAGGAGCCGTGGGCGAACAGCGGGATCGCGGTCACGAGGAGCACTAGCGCACAGGCCGCCCCGGCCCGGACGAACCAACGCGGCAGCACCCCGACGCGGGACGCGGCAAGCGACACGGCGACGATGAACGTGGCGAGCGGGAACTTCGTCAGCTCGATCGCCGCGTTGCCCCCGTCGGTCAGCGCCCGCACGGCCGCGAGGCCGGACAGGGCGCCCTCCCCGGCGACCTTGTACGTGGCGCCGTAGTAGAGCAGCATCCCGAGCACCCCGAGCGCGATCGCGAACAGACCCCCGGCGAACGCCGTGTCAGCGAGCGGCGTCTCGGCGCCTTTGCTCGCGCGGGTCAGCCAGGAGCGGACGGTCGCGAAGAACCAGATTCCGAGCATCACGGCGAGCCCGGCGAGATACATCCCGCCGAGGATCCTTCCGTGCGCGCGGACCAAGATCGAGGCGACCTGCGCGGAAGTGTCACTCGCCTTCGGCGGCGCACCGAGATCGAACAGCGCGAGGTTAAAGGCCACGACGAACAGCGCCCCGCTGGCGGCGCTCAACCGCGTGTACGGCGGACGGGTCATGCCACCCTCCGTCATGGCACCCTCCGCCATCTCCCCCTCCTGCGTATCCCACCCCTTCGCTCGATCACCGGTACTCATGTGGGTCATGTGAGCTCGCCGGCGACCAAGCGCCGCAGCGCCTCTTGCCAGATCGCGCCTGCTGAGAATCGCTCGGCATCCCAGCTGGCGGAGACGAGCTTTCCCGCGTTTCGGTACTTGCGCATGATCGCCACATGCACGGGCCAGCCCACGAAGCGACGAAGGTCCTCCTCCGAGCGCCAGACCGAAACAGCGCCTGAGCGCCTCGCCAGCGGCTGCGCCCACATCCACTGCCCAACGGCGCCCTCCAACCCAGGCCACGCGTGGCGCAGCCGCGCGCCGGCCATATACGCACCGGGGAGATCCCGCACGCGGGCCAAGCGAAAATCCGTGACGCTGACGAGCACCGGGCCATCCGTCTCGGCCGCCAGCCCAGAAATCCAGGGAAACCTCACCAAATTATCGCCCATACGAGTGTATTGAAGCAGATACGAGCGTATGGCATACTCTACCTGCCTAATGTCTGCCCCGACCTCGGACCTGACGACGTTCGCGCGCATCCGCAACGCAGCCCTCGAAGGCTTCGCACGCGACGGCGTCGCCGCCACATCGATCCGCGACGTCGCCAAGATGGCAGGCGTCTCCCCCGGCCTCGTCCAGCACCACTTCCCCAACAAGGCAGCCCTCGCAGAGACCGTCAACGACCACGTGATCTCGATGGCCGTCGCGGCCTTCGCGGACGTGCCCACAGCACGCTCGACGGTGGACGCCTCAGACGAGCTCGGCCGACGCGTCACCACACTAATCCACGAGCACCCCGACGCCCTGCGCTACGTCGCCCGCGCGTGCAGCGAAGCAGACCCCGGCGCGCTCAAGCTGTTCGACACCTTCGTGAGCATCGCCGAAAAACAATGGAAGCGACTGGCGAAAGACGATCTACTGCGAGCAGACACTGACCAACAATGGACCGCGTTGAACACAATCATCTTCAACCTCGCACCCTTGCTCTTCCAAACCGCGCTCGACCGCCACCTACCCGACCCCTTCCTCACCCCCCAGGGACTCGAACGCTGGCAGGCCGCCGGCACAAAGCTCTTCCGACACGGCATCTACCAACCCGAATAGAGCACAACACGCCCCAACCAGCGAGCGATGATCCAAGTCAGCACATAGGCTGAGATGCTATGTCTGTAGCTTCCACTGAGCTGGCGCGTCGCATCTACGAGCTGGGATGAGATCCGTGAGCGTACGAAGCAACACGATGAGCGTCGACGTCAGAGCTGTTTCCAGCCGCCGCGACCTGCGCACGTTCATCAAGCTGCCGCGGCGGCTCTATCGAGACGAGCCGAACTGGGTCCCTCCGCTGCTGATGGACGTAAAGAAACGATTGGACCGGAAGAAGAACCCGTTCTTCAAGCACGCCGAGGCGCAGTACTTCCTCGCTTGGCGCGAGGGCAGAGCGGTCGGGCGGATCAGCGCGCACATCGATCAGAACTTCAACGAGTTTCAGGGCAACGAGTGGGGTCTGTTCGGCTGGTTTGAGTGCAAGGACGATCCCGAGACGGCGCGCGCGCTGCTGGATGCCGCTGGGGGCTGGCTGCGCGAGCGCGGCCGGGACAGGATGGTGGGACCAATGGACTTCACGACCAACGACGAGATCGGCGTGCTGATCGCCGGCCACGAGTACCGGCCGATCATCCTCTGTCCCTGGCACCACCCCTACTACCAGCACCTATTGGAGCAGGACGCCGGCATGGCGAAGGCGATGGACCTCTACATGTGGAGCCTGGACGTCACCGGACGCGAGCACGTCCATCCGGCGATCTGGCAGGCCGCCGACCGCCTTGAGTCCGAGCACGGGATCGTCTGTCGCAACTTCCGTAAGCGGGACCTGCAACAGGAGGTCACGCGCTTTCTTGAGGTCTACAACGCTTCGTGGGATCGCAACTGGGGCTTCGTGCCACTCACTGAAGAGGAGGTCCGCCACTACGCCAAAGACCTCAAGCCCGTGCTGGATGAGAACTGGGCGATGGTCGCGGAACACAAGGACACCGGCGAGGTCGTCGGCGCTGCGCTGACGCTCCCGGACTTCAATCAGGTCTTGGGGAAGCTCAACGGACGGCTACTGCCCTTCGGCTGGCTCACAGCTCTGCGCGAGAAAAAGAGGATCGACGCGGTGCGCGTCTTCGCGCTCGGCGTCAAGCCCGCCTACCAGCACACCGGCGTCGCCGCTCGCTTCTACCAAATGCACTTCGACGCCGCCGAGCGCACGCCGCAGAAGGGCGGCGAGATGGGCTGGATACTGGAGACCAACACGCCGATGAATCGCGCGATGGAAGGCATGGGCGGCGAGATCAAGCGCCGCTACAGGGTTTACGAGCGCGTGCTCTAGCGACGACCCGCTCCACGCGCGCATCTACTCGCCTCGTCGTCCACGAGCAATGCCAAGGGTTCGGGTGGGCCGCTACAAGAGCAGATGATTAACGGTTTACACCAGCTCGGGGGGAGGGTCCTGCTCGACGCCGAACGCGCGCTGCATCCACGCGACGTCGTGCCACGCATCGAACTTCCAGCCGATCCGCCGGTAGACGCCGACCGGCTCGAAGCCCATCGCTCGGTGCAGGCCCGCGCTCGCCTCGTTCGGCAGCGTCATGCCCGCGACCGCCATCAGGTAGCCGCGCGCCGCGAGCTGCTTGAACAGCGTCTCGTACAGCGCGCGACCCGAGCCGGCGCGTCGCCGCCCCTGCTCGACATAGACGCTGACCTCGCACGAGAAGCGATAGGCCGCTCGCGCCTGGTGCTGCCCGCCGTATGCGTAGCCAACGACGCGATCCTCAGCTTCGAGTACGACCCACGCGTGCTTGCTCATCGCCACCGCGATGCGCTCGGCCATCTGCGCGGGCGTCGGCGGCTCGCCCTCGAAGCTGACGGCCGTCTCGCGCACGTACGGCGCGTAGATCGCCGCGCACGCTGGCGCGTCGTCCTCGCTCGCATCTCTTACCGTCGCACCGGACACGTTCGGCCGTAGCATACGCGGGCGCGTGCGAGGCGTTCGTCTCTGAGTAGCCGCACGCCCCAGCGCGTCTGGACCTGTGTTCGGTGCCGGGATAGACAAATGCAATCTACTCGGCGTTTCCGGTGGCACGATCAAGCTCGCGCCACTTGCCCAGGTCACAATCGGACGCGGTTCGAGGGGCAGCCAGGGCAGGCTGTAGAGTGCCCGGCCGCCCATGCACGAGCTCGTGATCTTCGACTGCGACGGCGTACTCGTTGACTCCGAGGTAATTTCCAACGAAGTGCTCGCCCGGATGCTTACGCGCGAGGGCTTGCCGACGACGCTCAGCGAGGCCCGCGGGGCCTGCCAGGGGCTCCTGCTCACCGACATCCGCGACCAAGCTGAGGCGAAGCTCGGCCGACCGCTGCCGCCTGGATGGCTCGCCGAATATGAGCGTGAGCGCGCCGAGGAGTTCCGCCGCTCGCTCAAAGCAGTGCCAGGCGCTGCTGAGGCAGTCACAGCGGGTCAAGGCCGCCGGATTGAAGGTTTGCGTCGCTTCGCAAGGCGCATTGGCAAAGACACGACTGACGCTCGGGCTGACCGGCCTTCGAGAACTATTCCCCGCTGGCGCGCTGTTCTCGGCTTATGACGTTCCTCGCCCCAAGCCCGACCCCGCACTCTTCCGGCACGCTGCCGCGACGATGGGCGTTCAGCCGTCGGCTTGCACGGTCATTGAGGACACCCCGTCAGGAGTTACGGCTGCCGTTGCCGCCGGGATGCGAGCGATCGGTTACGCGGCGGACAGCGACGAGCACGCGCTTCGCAACGCCGGCGCCGAGATCATCCGATCGCTGGACAGGCTCCCAGAGTTCTTGGGCTTGCCCTGAACGTGAGAGCCGCCACGCCGCTCCGACTACCCAACGCAGCCTGCATTCAGCGCGTCGTCAGTCGCGTGTGTTGACTTCGGTCGCGTAGATTCCAGCTCATGCCGTCCGATTCAGCGACTGTCCCGCTCCATCGCAAGCGCGCCCTAATCCTGCTCGGGATCGCCACCGTCGCGTTCACGGTGATCCTCGAACTGATCGACCCCTCGCACGTCTCGCACGGGCCGACGATCCTCAACTTCGAGTTCGCCGGCAGCCAATCGCACGCGGCGCAGATCATGGCCGAATGGGGAGCGAAAGGCCGCAGCGCCGCGCATCTCTCGCTTCTGTTCGACTACGGCTACATGCTCTCCTACGGCCTGTTTTTCGCGCTCGCCGGCTTCGCCGTCCGCGACACAGCGCGAGCACGCGGCTGGACGCGCCTCGCGGCCATCGGAGTCGTCGTCCCCTTCTTTGCCCCCGCCGCCGCGACGTTCGACGCGACCGAAAACGTCGCTCTGCTGCTCGCACTCGCCGGCAATGGCGGGAGCTTCGCTCCACCGTTCGCGGCCGTCTGCTCGGCCATCAAGTTCACGCTCATCAGCATCGCCATCATTTACTCGCTCTGTGGTCTCACGCTTCGCCTCAGAGTCCGCCTCCTGCAGCCGAGCTGATCCATGAAGCGGGCGCTGCTGTTCGATCTCGACGACACGCTCGTGGTCGAGGAGCCAAAGGAGTTGCGCCGAGCCCAACGCGCCGAGGATTAGCTCGTCGACCGTTCCCCTTCCCCGAAGGAGCACCGCGCAGCTCGGACTCGGTCATCTAGCTCGACCTGCTCGGCCGCGTCCAGGGCACGACTGTGACCGTCCTGGCTGACGTACACCTCCAAGTCAGGCTCAGACCTCGCGGCGAGCGCGTCAGCGATCCCCTTCAGCGTTGCGGCGGTGCCGACGGCAACATGCGGTTGCGCTGGGGTGGAGATCACGTACATACGAACACACGTTCTCATAAGCTGCGAGCGGGCGCAAGTGTCGAAGGAGGCAGACATCCACCCGTCGGCTGGCCCTCTGCCGGCGGACCGCACGGAATACTTGGCGCACACCTGGCGCACATCTCGACGGGAAAGCGGGGGAATGGCGGGGTAGGGTCGGAACCCTGATAGGGCCTGTTTTGCCCGTGTTTACTGCCTTTTTGTACCCGTCGCTGCCGGGCCGTGCCCACCCCTTACCGTCTCGACAAGGCGGAGGTCACTGGTTCGAGCCCAGTATCGCCCATCGGTGGAAACCCGCATTCTTGTGCGGGTTTTCGTCTTCTACGGCGTCGCCAAGGTTCCAATGAGGTTCCGTTTCAGGCAACGGTCCTGGGGATCATCAACGCGGCCGGTGACCGCTGCTTCTAGATCGCCTTGAGTGCTCACAAGCAGACCGTGACCCACGCCGGGCTTCGACTGCCGGAACTCGATCCGGGCGATAGCGCCTGTCAAGACGCTGGAGCGGAACGCGAGTGCTCCCGCGCCACGCGGACCCGCTGGACGGCATGCCAGCGGCTGGGAGGCAGGTGTCCTTAGTCCCGCTCCGCTTCCACGGCCGCCACCAGCTCGGCGAGCGAGATGCCCAGCGCGTCTGCGATCTTGCGTACAGTCCACCATGCTGGCGCGCTCTGGCCGAGTTCGATCTTCGACAGGGAGCCGGTCGTGATCCCCGTGCTATGCGCGAGAGATTCGATCGTCAAGCCGCGCTCCTGCCGCAGGCGCCTGATCGCCGCTGAGAGATAGGGATCGGGAAGGGGGGCGCGGGGCATCCCTGGAAACATCGCACGGCACCTGCGGCCCGGTCCATGCGTTCCGAGATTGCTTATTGACCAGCAATGGCCGAGCGCGCTACGCTCACCGCCAGCGAAAGGTGCCCACCGTGGAAAGATCCCGATGACCAGCAAGCTAGCATCAGCCGCCGCAGTGGCAGTCCGGCGTATGCTTGCGGCCATGAGGAGGCTCAGGGGGCTCATGTGTGCGGGGATCATCGGGACCGTCCTTGCGTTCTCCGCGACTGCGACTGCTAGTGGCACGGCTGTGCTGCGGGCAGCAAGCTCCGCAACAAAGCTTCCCGGACTGCTCACCGTGCTACGTAACACGGATGGGTTCGTCGTACGACCTGCTGTGATCGGCTACACGGGGGATGGGACCGGCTATGTCGGTGGTTTCGACGGGCGAGGTAGAAACAACTTCGGCCATATCACATGGCTGACGTGGACCACGCAGGTTGCGACCGGAACCGGGGCGCTGTGGGGCGACAATGGCATACCCAACGATGCAGAAGGGACATTCTCACCCGTCCCGGTCAAAGTACGCGGGTTTGCCCCCCGTGATGGACACTTCACACGCCTAACGTTGCGCTACGAGCGCAACGGGGAAAACTTTATCGATGAGCGTGGTGTCCGTTTTTACCCATCTTCGGAGATCCCCGGTCAAAAGGGCTTCTACGAATACTTCATCGTCCGCGAGGCTCAGGACTATGTAGCGACCCCGCAAGAACACTGAACGCATGCCAGAGCCACCACGACCTCCGAGCCCACCGGCACCCGAGACTGACGAGATGCACTCTGCTGCTGTCCGTGTGAGGCAGATGGTTGGCGCGGGCGGGTTGGAGATGACAGTGGGACAGCTTCTAGCGATGTTCGACCGCGAGGACGATCAAGAGGCACGAGAGCAAATCGCTGACGAGCTATTCACGGTCGGCCTGATCACGCGCCCTTCGATTGTGCATTCATTGGCCAATGAAAAGGTCAAGATCATCACCCCCGACGAGGCGCAGGATCACCTAGTCCGCAACGGAATCATCTGGTCGATCCTGATTCCGATCATAGGGGTGATCTGGGCGATTCGCTTGTTCGCTCGTGAGCGGGTAGGCGGGGGTTTCGCCGTGCTCGCGACGGCGATTCTCGTCGTGCTCCTCTACTTCTATGGCTTCGGAGTCTTCGATAAGCCTCTATCGAGCATTGGGCTGAATGTCCATGAATGTGCGCGCAACGGACTCGGCCAAACCTTCTGTGGGCACGAACTTACCGAATACCGGGCGAGAGTCGAACGGATCAAACAGGAAGGCGAAGCGGCGGCGACCAAAGTGAAGGAAGAAGGGGTCGAACGAGAACAGCACCAGAAGGACGAAGAAGCGCAGAAAGCGGTGAAGGAACGCGGTGAACTCGAATCGAAGATGGCCGCAGAGAAGGCCATCTATCAACGAGAACCGGAAGGCTCGCTCGCCTCAGACGAGGCAAAGGACGAATACGAAAGCGATAGGGCACAGCTACAGCAGCTCGGCATACGCTGAACGCCTACAAGTTCGATCACTTAGGATCAGATCATGAAATCGCAAACTAAAGATGACGTTGTCGTACCGGATCGGCTGGCGGCCCCCGGAGTGTCTGCGATCGGGGCGCAGCAGGATTCCCAAGATGAGGGCCAAAGCATCCCGCTGTTCCGCGCGCGATCGAAGGCCAAGGAGTTCCGCGCGCAGTTCGAGGACCTTCGGGATCGTGTCGATCATCTCGGCTTGCTTTCGGCGGTTGAACTCGAACAGCGCAAGGCGACACTCGAGGCAGAGACGAACGAGCTGGCGGCAAGCCTGGCTCATGAACGGGCCGAGGCAGTCGAGACCGTGGAAAAGGAAACAACGAAGGCCCGCGAGGCTGCCGAGAAGCGCATCGAGGATCTCGTTGGACGTCAACAAGTCCTAGAGCAGCGGACGGCTGAGCTCAATGAGCAGGTCGTGGTCACCGAGGAGACCGCGATCCTTCAGGAGATCGGGATCTATGAATACCGCCACCCGTTGACCGACGCGGTGGCTTACCAGGCCGAGCTCAAGCGTTTGAAGGATCTGATCAAAGTGATGGCGCTCAAAGATGGTGGGGCGGTTCTCGCGGATAAAGGCTGGACCGTCAATGGATCGGCTCCCAAAGGTCGCGCGATGGTCCGCGACTACTCAAAGCTCGTTCTCCGTGCCTACAACGCGGAAGCCGACAATCTCGTTCGTGCCTTGAAGCCCTACAAGCTCGACTCGGCCACGGAGCGTCTCAACAAGATCGCCGGCGTCATCTCGAAACTCGGCAAAACGATGGACATCCGGATCTCCGACAGCTACCACCAGATCCGAATCAAGGAGCTGGAGTTGACCGCCGACTTCTTGGAGAAGCGCGCCGAAGAAAAAGAGCGTGAACGAGCCGAGCGAGAGCGGCTGCACGAGGAGCGCAAAGTGCAGGAAGAACTCGCTCGCGAGCGAGTCCGCCTGGAGAAGGAGCACCAGCACTACCTCAACGTGCTTGCTCGCCACGAAGCCAAGGCCGAACACGAAGCGATTGCGCACACTCGGGAAGCGCTCGCAAAGATCGTCAAGGCGATCGAAGACGTGGACTATCGAGTGGCGAACGTCCGCGCTGGCTACGTCTACGTGATCTCCAATGTTGGAGCCTTCGGTGAGGGGATGATCAAGATTGGGCTAACTCGTCGCCTCGACCCGACCGAACGCGTTCGCGAGCTCGGTGATGCTTCTGTCCCGTTTCGATACGACACTCACGCGCTGGTCTTCTCGGCCGATGCAGTCGGATTGGAGCGGGAGATGCATGTTCGGCTTGCTGACCGTCGGGTCAACCGTGTCAATAAACGCCGCGAGTTCTTCTATGCCACGCCGGGCGAGGCCAAGGCCCATCTGGTTTCACTCTCGGCGGATCTTCTTGAATACACTGAGGTCCCGGAGGCGGTCGAGTACCGACAGAGCGTGAACGAAGCAGTAGCGGCCGGCGAGCAAGCATCTGCGGTAGTGCAGATTCCCGCGTCTGAGGCGGCTGCCCCCTTGGGGCAGGTTCTTGATGACGATGTCCAATCGCGATGAGGATGCTCTCGACCCTCGCGGGCTTGTTATGTCTACTTGCCGCCGGGTGCGGTGTGACGAAGACAAAGACAGTGACGGTGGGGTCTACCGCCGGGGCGGCGGGCTCAACGCTGAATCTAGCTCTCGAACGCGAGTACCGCGTCCCGAGCGGCTCGATGGAACCGACCTTGACGATTGGTACGCACGTCCTCGTTCGGCCGATCACGTCCACGCCACAGGTCGGCGAGATCGTCGTCTTCCACCCGCCGAAGGAAGCCACGACTGAGGTGTGCGGTCCAAAACCCCACGTCGTGAAGCTCGGCGGAGCAGCATGCTCGGAACCGGTCTCTGAACAGGGAAGCCTGAAGTTCATCAAGCGCATCGTCGCCGGTCCGGGCGATGTGATCTCGATCGTCGAAGGGCACGTGATCCGCAATGGTGTCCGCGAGCAGGACCCCTACATCAAACCCTGTGGCTCCAGTCCGGAGTGCAACTTCCCCACGCCGATCAAGATCCCACCCGGCCACTGGTTCATGCTCGGGGACAATCGCGGTGAATCGGACGACAGCAGGTTCTGGGGGCCCGTTCCCGCGGGATGGATTATCGGGGTTGCCCGCCCGTGCTCGAGTGTCGGCCTCACATGCGTCGCGACGAGATAGTCGAATGCTGGCCTAGCGATGGACCCGCGCGGATGCACCTCCGTAGCTTGAGTGCCGCTGCCGGATTTGCGACCGGGCTGTTGGCGATCTACTTCGTGCCCACCGGGGGATGGCCGCTCGACATCGTGCTCGTTCTCGCGGTTTCGCTACTGGGCGGCTACATGATTGGCCAATGGTGGGCAGTCGGAGTCGCCGTGGGGAGCAATATTGTTTTCTCTACGCTCTATCTGTTCGCCTACGACGATCTCTTCCGCATCACACCAAATCACGATTCATCTCGTGTGGCCGTAATCCTTGCGGGCCAGTTGCTCGTCAGCGCCATCGCCACTGCGGTGGCGGTTTGGCAACGGCGGCGGATCAGGCCGGGCCTCGGTAGTCAGGGTGTTCGCCAGCGGTGATCTGCCGGTTGAGCTCGTAGAGCCAGCGAGCGGCGTGCGCCTTTCAACCGCACGCGGTGATCACCATGAAATCTAACTGCCTAGGAAAGGTGGAGACCTTGATCGATCCGAGGCATCCCGATCAAAGGGTGTCGCTCTTTTGGCGGTTGCAGTCGGCGCAGAGTAGTTGGAGGTTCTCGACGGTTGTGGCGCCGCCGAGCGCGACTGGCAGTACGTGGTCGTATTGCAGGTCGAAGGTAGAGTCGCACTCGACGCATCGCCCGCCGTCGCGCTCATACACCATCCGGCGGATGTCGGAAGTAGCCGATGTACGGGTGGGACGCCCAGTTGCCTCGGCGCGCATCAAGCTGTGCGCTGTGTTGAGCTTCTGCTGCAGTCGGCGCTCGCGCTGAAGGACGAGTGCCTTGACGTCATCTGCGGTGAGCCCGTCATCGTCCCAGTAGAACTTGTCATGCACGTACCAAAGTGTTCGTCGGCGATCGCTGAGCATTGACACGGGGTCGTCCTTCTGGACTGCGATGACGTTCTCGATCTGAGCCTTCTTCCAACGGGCCGCGGAGATCCGTTTTCCGGATTGGATCGCGTACCGACCCGAAAACATGCCGGTAATCGTCCAAGGCGGACGTACGATCTGGGCGTTGTTGTCCACGCGCAGCACTGGTTCCTCCTAGTTGGTCACGATCCACCAATCGGCATCTACGGCAATCGTCTTTATAGTCGCTGCACTACGCGCTACTCTTCTGACAAATGACGGACATACCTACAGAAGACCTCGATCCCGAGCAGCGCTTCGCGGAAAAGGAGCAGGCTCGCCGTGCCGATGTGGAGGCGTTGCGGTCTGGGCGCATGACTGAAGCGCAGCTTCAGCGTCAAAACAGCTTCTTTCCGTTTCCTCCCGACCGTATGCGGATCAATCTTGACTCCGCTCGCTCGCTTTCCTGACGACAGTCGATTCAGAGTCCGCAGGCGTGGAGGGAGATGCTGAGGAGGTCGAGTCGTCTCAGCTGAGCCTCGCTGAGGCCGAACGGATCATCGCGCGCCTGGAGGAGGTCGTCCGCGAGCAACACGTCGTTCTCGTCGGAGGACAGGCTGTCTCGATCTGGGCTGGCCAGCTCCAACATCTGCTGGATGGTCGTCTCACGCCTGCGCAGGTCATCAGCGGTGACATCGACTTCCTGGGCAACGCGGCGGACGTCCAGCTGGCCGCCGACCTACTCGGCGGACGAGCCCGCCTAGCCAAATGGGAGGACCGCACCACCCTCGCCGGCGTCGCGATCTTCCTCGACAGCGATGGCCATGAGCGCCGGCTCGACTTCCTCAAAAGCCCGTATGGGATGGACTCCGACGACGTCAGGAACACGGCGATCGAGATCGAACTGGATCTCCCCGCAGGCCAACACGTCCCCATATGGGTGATGCACCCCGAGCGTTGCATGGAGAGCCGCGTCCACAACAGCGCGCTGCCCAACAAGCAGACAGACCTCGCCTGGCGGCAACTGCGCGCGTCGATCCTCTGCGCCCGCGCCTTCAGCCAGCTGCTGCTCGACGAGCGCGGCGACGCAGCCGTCCGGGATGTGCTGAATCTCAACGAGCGCGTCTTTCGCTTCGCGCAAGAACGCCCCTCTGCTCGTATAGCGCTCGACAGGGACATCGAGGTCTTCGACGCGATCCTCGACGACGAGCGGCTGCCCGAGAAGTTCCGGACCATTCGCCTGCCGCAGATGCGCGAGCGCATCGAGGCGCTGCGCCAGCGAGAACGCGAACGTCTATCGCCCTGAGAGCAAGGCGGAGCCGGCGCCGATGGTCTCAGCGTCCGCGACCGACGCTGTGGCCAGGCGTATCGCGGCTGGGTATGCGGGTGAGCCAGCGTGTTGGCGAGAGGGCGGAGCGGAGCCGTAGGGGGTCGCGGGTCGGCTCCCAGCCGGAGTCGGGGCGCTCCGGATGCGCAAGGGATGGGGTCTGCGCGCGGCTGTTGGTCATCTTCTGGGCGAGGCGCGTGATGCGCGCGGGGTCTTGTCCTTCGGTGCCGAGGTCGTCGCGGGCGATGAACCAGTCGGTGCCGTGGCGTGCGCGTGTGGCCTCGACATAGGCGGTCTCCTTGCTGGTTTGCCAGCCGCCGGTGAGTACGATGGAGCGCTCGACGGTCGCGCCCTGCTGGCGGTAGACATGCTGCGCGTACGCGAGCCTCAGCGAGTCCAGGTCCTCGTCGGCGAGCTGGACCTTGCGCTTTGACCCGTCGAGCATGATGGTCACGCCTCGCTCGTGGATCGTGCTCACCTGGCCGCGGGTGCCGTTCTCGACACGCGGCTGCCCCGGCGGGCGGTGCTGAGCGGTGAACGCGATGAGGTCGCCTTCGCGCAAGCCGTAGTGGACGCCGGGTAGCGCGATGTCGTGGTGGCCGAGTTCGCCGCGCTCGGCGCGTAGGTGTTGTGCGCGGGCGTTGAGCCGGTCGATCTCCTGATTGGAGGCGTCGGCGATCAAAGCGACCTCGCGGATATCGCGTCCCTGCGTGAGCGCAGCCCATGTTTGGACGGCTTGCTCTGCGGCCTGGTCGCGGGTGTCGGAGAGGTGGAGCTGGCCGCGTGAGGCGTAGTGCGCCATCGCGCGCTCGGGTTCCCCTGCGCGTAGCGCTTGCCACGCGCGCTGGTCGGCGGGGTCCTTGGTGCGATGTATATCTGCAAGCTCAGCGGTGGGCGCATGGCCGGAAAGCCGGTCGAACATGCCGCCGGGCCCGATCGAGGGGAGCTGCTTGCCGTCACCGACCGCGATCAGCTTCGCTTCGGAGCGCTCCACCAGCTCGGTCAGAGCGTCCAGACGCTCATGGTCGACCATCCCGCCCTCGTCCAGGATGATCGTCGTGTTCCTGCCCACGTGGATCGTCCCCGTGTTTGCCCGAGCGACCAGGGCGTCCAGGGTGAGCGTGCGTCCGGCAAGCGCAGAGCTGTCCGTTCCGAGGCGCTCGGCTGTAGAGCCGGATAGGGCGATCCCGATTGTCTCGCGTCCGGCGTGCTGCTCCGCGCGTGCGGCGGCATCGATCACTACACCCTTGCCGGTCCCGGCGGGGCCGACGAGCACCGCGGCGCGCTCGGGGCCGGTGAGGACTTCGAGGGCGTGGTGCTGCTCGGGGCTGAGCGGTCCGCCGATACGCTCGGCAGCCTCACGAGCGGCGTTACTGCGCGCGGCCTCACCGACGTCTCGGCCTGCGGGCTGCGCGAGTTGGGTGGTGCGGCGTTCGATTGCCTGCTCCTGGGCACGCACCGCAAGGGTGGTCATCCGTCCGCCCTCCAAGGTCAGCACGCGCCGGTCGCGGACCATCTCCCGGGCGATCCCGAGTGCCTGATCCGGTGCCATCTCCCCGGCGGCCTGCTCTAGCACGACCGCACGGAGGTCACGTTCCTCGAAGACGGCGTGCTGCTCGGTCAGCTTCGCCTCGACGCGATCCTCGATCGCGCGCTCGGCCGTTGGCCGCTCGGATGCACCGATCAGTCGCACAGCCTCATCCGGGCCGAATCCGTGATCGCGAGCGGTCTGTGTCCACACTCGTTGTAGGTCAGAGCGTGTGGTCAGCTCCTTGGACCGGCGGTTCTCGAGCGCGAGGTTACGAAGCTCGCCGCGTTCGGGTGCCCGGCCGTAGCGGGCACGAAAGCGCTCCGCGGCGCGTGCGACCTCACGGGAGCGACCGGAGAACGCCTGGCAAAGCTCGTGGGGGACACCGGCGATCTCGAAGTACCGGCCATCCTTGCCGGTGCCCTGCTCGATCGTGTATCCCTCCCGCACGAGCTCGTCGGCGAGCGCGGTGCGGTAGAACGCGCCCATCTCCCGTGCTGAGCGGAAGATCGGCCGCGACGCGACCGCCACAATCCGGTCGTCCTCGCGGACAGCGCCGGTGATCACGACATGACTGTGCAGCTGCGGGTCTGGGGCCTGGGCGCCCTGGACTCCGCGGGCGGTGGTGTGTCGGTACTCGGTGGCGATCACGTCCTTGGCGTGCTCTTCCACGACCTGGCCGCTGTAGCGACGCCGCACGACGGGCACCTGCTCTCGCAGGTGGTGGATGGTCTGCTCGACCGCCCTGGCGTGGGCCTGCTCGATCTGCTCGCGCTGCCACGGGTCGCCGAGCGCCCATACGGTCGAGACGGACTTCGGTGCGCTGAACGTCACGTCGATCCCGCCGCCCCGGCCGCCGCCGGCGCCCTCCGGACGAAGCCACCGGCCGGTGCCTGGGTGATGGCCCTCCATCAGCGCGATGAAGTCCGCGCCATCCACCGGCCCGCCGGCCTGAACCCCGAGCCTCTCCAGGGTCTCGGCATCGGCCAGCCAGCGGCCGGGGGCCTGCGCCATCTCCCCATCAGGTGTCAGGTAGTAGTCCCCGCGCTCGGGCTCCACCGTCTTGCTCTCCAGGTAGCGCGCGTACCCACCGCCCCGAGACGCACCTATGCTCGCCGCAGTCATCACACGGTTAATGACCGCCAGCACCTCAAACCGGCCATGTAATTTCTTCAGTGCCTGTTGGGGCCCTGTGGAAAGCGGGCTCGCCACCGCGGAGCGAAGCCCGTAAGGCGTAGCGGAGCGGTGGCGATGCAGTGGCGTCCGGTGCCCCGTCGAGG
>Ga0302326_10000656_pt1 | contig 92505 bp, 89 predicted proteins | sample Palsa_T0_3_FD_202264 | JGI IMG/M metagenome (GOLD analysis project Ga0302326, IMG submission 202264) | Peat permafrost microbial communities from Stordalen Mire near Abisko, Sweden - Palsa_T0_3 | ecosystem: Environmental > Terrestrial > Soil > Palsa > Peat permafrost | place: Sweden: Abisko... | reverse complement strand
CCGCTGGCGGCCAAGCTGCAATTCGGTGCGGGCTGGTGGACGTCACCGTGGTTCGTCCTCGCCTGGGTGGTGATCTGCTCAGTGCTTGCGGTCAGCCGGATTCCAATGCGCAAGATGCATGCGCTCTCGGTGCCGCCCAATCTGGCTGCGCTGCTGCTCGCCTCGTTGGCCATCGTCGCCGCCGCCGCGTTCCTGTTCCCCTACATCCTGGTCATGGTGGTCATCGCGGCCTACCTCTGCTACATCCCGTTCTCGGTCCGCAGTCACCACTGGCTGACGAACCATCCCGAGGCGTGGGGCGAGAAACCCAAGCAGCGACGCGCCACCCGGCGCGCGATCCGGCGGGCACAGCCCAACCGCCGCTCGATGGCGCGGCTGGGATTGCGTAGGCCGGCCGGCAGGCCATGACAGCTCCCGAGCGGCTCACGCTGACCGCCCGGCTGAACACGTCGGCCGTCGATTCTCGTCGCGGCGTCATCCGATTGCATCCCAGTGCGATTGCCGCTCTTGGCATTCGGGAGTGGGACGCGGTGTCGCTCACCGGCTCGCGGACCACGACGGCGGTCGCCGGCATAGCGGGCCCGAACATCCCTGTCGGCACCGTGCTGCTGGACGACGTGACACTGTCCAATGCCGGTCTGAGTGAGGACGCCGCCGTCATCGTCGTCGCCGCCACCGTCTACGGCGCACGGTCGGTGACCTTGAGCGGCTCGACGATCACCACTCAGTCACTGCCGCCGACCAGGTTGCGACAAGCTCTGCTGGGCAAGGTGTTGACTGTCGGCGACGCGGTGTCACTGTTGCCGCGCGACCTGGGGCCGGGCACGTCGACGTCGGACGCCACCCGCGCGTTGGCGTCGGCGGTAGGCATCAGCTGGACGTCCGAACTCTTGACCGTCACCGGCGTCGATCCCGCCGGACCGGTGAGCGTGCAACCTAACTCGTCGGTGACCTGGGGAGTCGGCGTTCCGGCCGCCTCGCACCCGCCGGAGCCCGAGCGGCCCGACGTCAAAGCGTCGGCGCTGACCGTCAGCGATCTCAAGGGCGTCAGCGCGCAGGCGGCCAAGCTGACCGAGTGGCTCAAGCTCGCGCTCGACGAGCCGCACCTCCTGCAAAGCCTGGGCGCGACAACGAATTTGGGCGTGCTAGTGTCGGGTCCGGCCGGCGTCGGCAAGACCACGCTGGTGCGCGCCGTCTGTGCGGCCCGACGACTGGTCGAGCTGGACAGTCCAGAGGTCGGCGCGCTCGCGCCAGAAGATCGCTTGAAGCGGGTGGCTGCGGCGGTGACTGCGGTCCGCGACGGCGGCGGGGTGCTGCTCGTCGCCGACATCGACGCGCTGCTACCTGCCGTAGCCGAACCGGTGGCGACGCTGATCCTCGCCGAGTTACGTACGGCGGTCGAAGCGGCGCGGGTCGCGGTGATCGTCACGTCGGCGGTCCCGGACAATCTCGACCCGCGGCTTCGCGCGCCCGATCTGTGCGACCGCGAGCTGGTGCTCGGCCTGCCCGATGCACTGACCCGCACAGCGCTATTGCAGGGCTTGCTGAAACGGGTACCCACCGAGGATCTCCAGCTCAGTGAGATCGCGGATCGGACACCGGGTTTCGTGGTTGCCGATCTGGCCGCGCTGGTGCGTGAGGCCGCGTTGCGCGCGGCGGCCCGGGCCAGCTCCGACGGGAACCCGCCGAAGCTCACCCAAGGCGACTTGCTCGGGGCGCTGACCGTGATCAGGCCGCTGTCCCGCTCAGCCGGCACCGAGGTGTCGGTCGGCTCGATCACCCTCGACGACGTCGGCGATATGGTCGAGACCAAGCAGGCGCTGACCGAAGCCGTGCTGTGGCCGCTGCAACACCCCGACACCTTTGCCCGGCTCGGTGTCCAGCCACCGCGCGGGGTGCTGCTGTACGGCCCGCCGGGCTGCGGCAAGACGTTCGTGGTGCGCGCGCTGGCCAGTACCGGGAGGCTGTCCGTGCACGCCGTCAAAGGGTCTGAGCTGATGGACAAGTGGGTCGGCTCTTCGGAGAAGGCGGTGCGCGAATTATTCAGTCGGGCTCGCGATTCCGCACCGTCGCTGGTTTTCCTCGACGAGATCGACGCGCTGACGCCGCGGCGCGGGCAGAGCCTCGATTCCGGTGTCACCGACCGGGTGGTGGCGGCGCTGCTCACCGAACTGGACGGCATCGAACCGCTGAACGATGTCGTGGTCGTCGGCGCCACCAACCGACCGGATCTCATCGATCCGGCACTGCTGCGCCCAGGCCGATTGGAGAAGCTGGTATACGTGGAACCGCCGGATGCGCAAGGCCGTCTGGAGATCTTGCGCACTGCGGGCAAGTCGATTCCGCTACGCGATGTCGACCTGGAAGCCTTGGCGGCCGATCTCGACGGCTATAGCGCCGCCGATTGTGTGGCGCTGTTGCGCGAGGCTGCGCTGACCGCGATGCGGCGCTCGGTCGACGCTGCGGAGATCACCGCCGCCGACGTCGCTGCCGCACGCGAAAATGTCCGTCCTTCACTGGATCCCGCACAGCTTGCGTCGTTGCGCGCCTTTGCCGCCGAGCGCTGATGAAACGCACCGCCCGGGTTGGGATTTAAAGCGGAGGAGCGTCTCCGTCGAATCGGATGCGCAGCAACGACTCGGCGTGCGCGGCGGTGACGTACAACTCGTCGTAGCGATAGCCGCCGATGCATACGTTGGTGGGCAGCGACCCACCCGGTAGCGGGATTTCGGCGACAAGCCTGCCCCAGGTGTCGACGACGTCGATCCGGTCGGCGGCGGTCAGCGCGACCCAATAGTCGCCCTGTGAGCTGACTGCCATCCCGTCGGGCCAGCCGTCGTCGAAGGTGTGCACGACCTCGGGCCCATCGGAGAGTCGATTGCCAGATTGAAAAATGTTGTACGACAACAACTGTGACGAGAGTGTGGCCGTCACCAGCAATCTGGAACCGTCCCGGTTGAAGCCCAGCCCGTTGATGAACACCGGTCCGTCGTCGATGATTTGCTGAGTTTCGCCAGAACTGACATCGGTGGCGTACACGTGGCCGGGTACGCCCGCACCGGGAGTGCTGACGGCCATTTCCGAGCGGGTGTCCGTGATCCACAGCCGACCGTCCGGCCCGAACGTCAAATCGTTGGGGGCACCCAGCCCTTCGACCAGATACTCCACCTGGGTGCCGGTGATCACCTGCACCCCTGGCTCGGCGGGGCCGCTCGCGCCCCAGACTCCCCCGTTCTGTGCCACGTACAGCGTCCCGTCGGTGCTACACGCCAGGCCGTTGGGCCCGCCGCCGGTGTCGATGCGTTCCAGAGAACCCTCGTCCGGTTCGACGATGTAGACGCAGCCGTGGCTGATCGACGTCAGCGCCACCCTGTTGTCGGGCAGCCACACCGGGCCTTCGGTGAACCCGAGGCCGTCCGCGATGACGTCGATCAGCATGCTCACACCTCCGGTTCCGGCAGAGCCGTCCACTCTGCTGAGATCCTTGCAGTGAATCGCGGGGGCCGCCGGTCGAGGAAGGCGACGACGCCTTCGCGGGCGTCGTCAGTTCCCATCACCCGCCGATGTAGCTGGGTTTCCAGGGCCGCGACCTGACGGGGGGTGTAACCGTGGACCGCGCTGTCCCAGAGCAGTCGTTTGGACAACGCCGCCGACATGGGCGCGACGTTGGTGGCGATGTCTCGGGCGATCTCCAGCGCTCGCCCGAGGACCTGCGCGGCGGGTAGCGCGTGATTCGCGATGCCCCAGGCGACGGCCTCCCCGCCGGTGAACGTGCGTCCGGTCAGCAGGACCTCGGCAGCCACGCCCAGATTGGTGAGCTGCGCCAGCGTCCAGTGCGACATGCAGTCCGGGATCACACCCCGACGAACTTGCGCGACAGCGTATTTGGCATCGTCGGCGACGATTCGCATATCGGCCTGCAGCGCGATGGTCAAGCCGATCCCGATCGCGTGGCCGTTGAGTGCGGCGATCACCGGTTTGCGTAGTTCGAAGGCCGCCGGGTCGATCGGCGATGCGGTGAAACCGCTGTCGTCGGCGGGGGCATCGAATGGCGATGCGCTGCCCGAGAAATCCGCTCCGGCGCAGAACGCCCGCCCCGCGCCGGTGACCACGATGGCGCGCACATCGTCGTCGTCGTCGCAGTCCCGATAGGCCCGGCTCAGCAGCGTGCCCATCTCGGCGGTGTAGGCATTGAGTTGCTCGGGCCGGTTGAGCGTGACCACGGCCACGCCCGCGTCGACCTCGACTGCCACGTCACTGCCCATCGCGTCGAAGTACACCACGCGACCTGCTGATCAGCGGGCGGTTTCGAATTTCATTAGCCTGGTCTGGTCGGACAGCGTGGTCGTCGACTCAGCACTGCACTGCGGAAGCGAGACGAGCGATGGTCATGGCACGGACTGGCGACGACACCTGGGGCATCACCGAGAGCGTCGGCGCCACCGCCCTCGGTGTGGCCATGGCACGAGCCGCCGAATCCACGTGCGACTGCCCACTGTTCACCGACCGTTACGCGCAGATCTTCATCGACGCCGCGATCAAGCTCGGCTGGGATTCCTCGAGGATCGCCTCGCGACTGCCGATCATCAAGGACTACGCCGCGGTGCGCACCAAATGGTTCGACGAGTACTTCATCGCCGCCGGCGCCAATGGCATCGATCAGGCGGTGATCCTGGCCGCCGGGCTGGACGCCCGCGCCTGGCGGCTGCCCTGGGTGAGCCGCAGCGCCGTGTACGAGATCGACCAGCCGCAGGTGCTGGCGTTCAAGGCCGACACTCTGTCCGCGCGCGGCGCCCGACCCAATGTCGGATACCAGGCGGTGGCCGTTGATCTGCGATCCGATTGGCCGAAAGCGTTGCTCGAGGCCGGTTTTGACCCGTCAACGCCGACTGCGTGGTCGGCCGAGGGACTGCTGCCCTACCTGCCGGCGGCTGGTCAAGATCTGTTGTTCGAGCGGATCGTGAAGCTCAGCGCAACGGGCAGCCGGATCGCCGTCGAGGCCCTGAGCCCGAACTTCTTCGAGCCGGAGTATCTCGAGCGTCGTCGTCAATACCTGCGCGGCGTGCAGGAGGACACCGCACCGGATGTTCCCGATCTGTGGTTCATGGAGGAGCGCACCGACCTTCGGCAGTGGCTGACCGAGCGAGGCTGGGCCGTCACCGCGATCGAGGCGTTGAATTTGATGCAACGCTATGACCGGCCACCGGATTACGCGGTCAAGGACCTCGCACCGCGCAGCGTCTTCATCGAAGGCCGGCTGCACACCGCCCGCCGCTGCTATTCGGAGAGCTGAAACTCTATTACTTCGGCAACGGCATCGACTGCCTCATCCAGCGCCCCAAACCGTTCGGCGGCCGTCGGCGCCGCCAGCACGGTGTAGCGATCGGCCGGGCCGATCGGGATGCGAGATGCCAACGCGTACAGCCGTTCTCCAGGATCGAAGATGCGGTCGACGTCGGCGCCGAACACTTCTTCCCGGCTCGGCAATTGAAGATCGCGGGCGCGTGCGATGCGCTCAAACAGTCCCATGATCCGGTCTTCGAGCCCTTCTATGCGGGCCGAACTCACTGCATCCCCTGCCTCGTCGAGCCAGACTTGCACGACCGCCCGCGGATACGGGTCGTCCGGCAGCCACTCGCACACCTTGATCCGGTCGGCTCCCCGGCAGCTCAATATGAAGCGGCCCGAGCCCGAGATCTCGACGCATTCGGCGATCTCGGCGACCGTACCGACATCGCAGCGAACGTCACCGCCACCAACCTCGCGGCCCTGGGAAATGAGCACAACACCGAAGCGAGGTTCTTTGTCGCGGAGGCAGTCTCGCACCAGCTGGGTGTAGCGGGGTTCGAAGATCTGCAATGGCAGATCCTCGCCGGGCAGCAACGCGGACTGCAGCGGGAACATCGGCATCGTGCCGAAATCGGCTGCGCTCGCCATCAGACGTCCAGTTCGGCGACGAGCGCATCGACGACGGCACGCAGATCGCCGTCGTGCTCCTCGGCGACTCGCCGCTGACGCTGATATGAGGCTCCCAGTCGTGGGATGTCGGCCACCGCGGCCAGTTCGTCGGCGCAATCCAGCGACTTGGCAACGGGTTCCAGCCGGGTCAGCAGATCGTCGAGATCTTCGGTGACCAGACGCTCGTTGCTGTCCGCGTCGAGAATGATGATCGCGTCCAGCCCGTAACGACCGGCACGCCACTTGTTTTCCTGGTTGTGCCACGGCGGCATGGTTGGCAGCGTCTCGCCCGCATCCAGTCGACGCTCGAGATCCACCACCAGGCAATGCGTCAACGCAACCAGCGCGCCGAGCTCGCGCATATTGGACACTCCGTCGCAGATGCGCACCTCCAGAGTGCCGTTGTGCGGCGAAGGCCGGACATCCCAACGCACCTCGTTGACGTCCTCGATGATCCCGGTCTTCTTCTGGTCGTGGACGAAACCCTCGAACTGGTCCCATCTTTCGAACTGGAACGGCAGGCCGGCGGTGGGTAGCTGCTGGAACATCATCGCCCGGTTGCTGGCGTAGCCAGTGTCGTCGCCCACCCACCACGGCGACGAACACGACAGTGCCAGCAGGTGCGGATACCAATTGAGCAATGACGACATGATCGGCATGACCTTGTCCGGCGAGGAGACGCCGACGTGCACGTGCACGCCCCAGATCAGCATCTGCCGACCCCACCACTGGGTGCGCTTGATCAGTTCGGCGTACCGAGGCCCATCGGTCAGCTTCTGCGCCGACCAACTCGCGAACGGGTGAGTCCCCGCACCGAACAGGTCCATACCGCGCTGCCGGATGATCGGTAGTACGGAACGCAGAGTGGAACGCAGATCTTCCATGGCCTGCGGCGTGGAGTCGCAGATGCCGGTGACGACCTCGACGGTGTTGCGCAACAGTTCCTTGTGCACCCGGGGATTCTCACCGATCTCGGCGAAGACCGCGGTGGCCTCGTTGCTGAGGTCGCGAGTCTCGGAGTCGACGAGAGCGAACTCCCACTCGACGCCCAGAGTCGGGTTGGGTGATGAGGCGAAGTCCACCCTTCTAGTGATACCCCTGTCCGACGCTGGACTAACCGGCGCCGATCACGCCGCATGCGACGCGCTTACCGGCGTCACCGGTTGACTTCGTCGTGTCGTCAGGACCCGGAGCGCCGTTGACCTGGTTGTAACGGTCGGACGGGATGTTGGCGAAGTTGTCCGAGCCGGCATGGATCATGATCGACGTTCCGCTGCCGCCCAGCAGGTCGGCTTTGGTGAATCCGTCAGTCGTGGTCACCAGCAGCGCCGAGCCATCGTGGCGGACCTGCAGCGAGGTCAGGTCGCCGCTCGCGGGACCACCGTCGTGGCCCTGCGTGTGGAAATGGCCGCCTGCCGACAGGAAGTCGCCGGGTGCGCCGCCGTTCGGAGCAGCCGAGTTGGCCTCGCATTTGCCCACCGAGTGGATGTGCACGCCGTGGAAGCCGGGGGCCAGGTGGCCTTCGCCCGTCGTCTCCACGGTGACGGTCACGTAACCCTGGTCGAACTCGAACTTGGCTGACGCAACCTTGGTGCCGTCGGGTGCGCTTAAGTAAGTAGTGATGCTGTCGGGTGCCGCCTCGCCGGTTCTGGGCGCGGCAGCCGACGGCGACGGCGATCCGGTCCAGATCGCCGGCGTGGTTCCGGGCGAGGTGGCCGGCGGCTGATTCGGCTTGCACGCGCTGGAAAGCGCGACGGCAGCGGCGAGTGGAATCAGCGTGGCGGCGGCGGCGTATTTGCGGCGGCTGGCGGGCTTAACCATGGGGTAGAGCCTATCCCGGCGACGATGCAGGCCGGAACGGCCCGCTGAGGAGTGGGATCGAAGCTCAGCCCGGCGACGATGCTGTGTGGGCGGTATTAGCTTGCGGTCGACCTTGTCGTACCCCTCTTGCATAATCGAATGTATGTTCGATACGGAGTCGCGGCGCACGCCATCGCCGGAGGTGATCGCCCGGTTTGACGAGATGTTCGAGCGCCGTTATCCCAGCCGCACGCCAGAATCGTCGGCGATGCTGGATCGAATCGTTGCGTCGTGGCGTGCGCAGAATTGTGCTGCTGCCGCGGCATTGACGGCAATCGGTGAGCTCTTCGCGTACCGCCTGACGCGCTGCTCCGACACCGAGGACTGGGCCGTCGACACCGAGGCGGCAGTCTGCGCCGAGGTGGCCGCGGCCCTGCGCATGAGTCTGGGGCTGGCGGCGAGCCGATTGCGCTATGCCCGCGCGATGCGCGAGCGGCTGCCGAAGCTCGCCGAGGTCTTCCGGGCCGGCGACATCGACGAGCGGACATTCGACACGATCGTGTATCGCACCGATCTGATCACCGACCTCGATGTCCTTTCCTCCGTCGATGCGCAGCTCGCTCTCGCCGCTGCCCGGTGGCCATCGATGACCCGAGGCCGGCTGGCCGGACACATCGACAAGATCGTCGCCAAGGCCGACGCCGACGCGGTGCGCCGTCGCACGGAGCGACGCACCGAACGGGAGATCTGGTTCGCAGATCTCGAGGGCGGTCTGTCGGAAATTCACGGCAGCATGCTGAGGCCCGACGCGCATGCCCTCGACAAGCGACTCAATGCGTTGGCCGACACGGTGTGCGAGCACGACCCGCGCACTCGTGAGCAGCGCCGCGCCGATGCCCTGGGCTCGCTGGCGTCAGGAGCTGATCGGATGGGCTGTCGCTGCGGGCGCGTCGACTGTGCCGCTGGAAAGCGTCCCGCCGCAACGTCTGTGGTGATCCACGTGATCGCCGATCAGGCCTCGATCGACGGCCGCAGCGCGACACCGGCATCGGAGGTCTGCGTCGACGGGCTCGTCGCACCGGAGCTCATCGCCGAGTTGGCCGCGGGGGCCAAGCTGGTGCCGCTGATCCATCCGACCGATGCCGAGCCAGAGCTGGGATACGTGCCGTCGAAGAAGCTGGCCGACTTCGTGAGGTGCCGGGATCTGACGTGCCGCTGGCCGGGCTGCGATCGGCCGGCGACGGACTGCGACATCGACCACACCATCCCCTTCGCCGAAGGCGGGCCCACACACGCCTCGAACCTGAAGTGTTACTGCCGCACCCATCACCTTATAAAAACCTTCTGGGGCTGGCGTGATCAGCAGTTGCCCGATGGCACAGTGATTCTCACTTCGCCTGCGGGAAAGACCTCACGTCACGACACCGGGCAGTGCGCTGCTCTTTCCGAGCCTCTGCGTACCGACGGGTGATCTGCGGGCAGCGCAACCCCACTCACCGATCGACTACTGCGGTGAGCGCACCGCGATGATGCCCACCCGACGCCGCACCCGCGTCCAAGACCGGGCCAATCGCGTCGCCACCGAACGCCGACAAAATCACCAGGCCCGCACGATCTGCCGGGCCCACCGGCTCAGTGACCTCGATCCGGGTCCGCCGGGACCAGGCGACGATCCGCCGCCGTTCTGACGCCGCATCGACCTGACTGACCAGGTCCGGCGCGTAAGCTCCCTGTATGAGAAGGACTTTCGTCGTCACATTCGCGCTCGGGGTGATCCTCGCGGTGTTCGGTCTGATCTGGGCGCTCCAGGGATTCGGCGTGCTTGGTGGTAGCCCGATGAGCAACACCACGACCTGGTCCATCAACGGCCCGATCGCGGTGCTGATCGGCGTTGTGGTTGCGGCAATCAGTTGGCGGAAGCTCTCGTCGAAATAGCGCCGCCGCTTCAGTCGGTGGCGCGCTAGCCCGCGACGACCACGATCACACCGGGCGGCTGGCCGGCGACCGCAGGGGTCCGGGGCACGACGGGCGCTTTGAGTAGCTTGCCCACGGCATCGGCGGTCTCGTGCTCGCCGTCGGCGCTGCCGAAATACACGGTCGTTTTCGAGACATCAGGCAATGTCAGATTGCTGATGTCAGTGACGTTGTAGCCGCCCTGCTTGATCTGATCGGCGGCTTTCCCGGCAATACCGGCTTGACTGGAAATGTTGTAGACCCGCACGTCAGATTTTGCAACGACCTTCACAGAGGTTGTCGTGGGCGCTGAACTTGTCGTCGCGCTCGATACCGCCGAGTCGTCATCGGTGTTCACGCTCGACCCCATGGCCTGAAACCCGACCAGCAAAAAGATGACGCCGAGAAACAGCAACACCATCACCATGGCCCGCAGAGGAAGCCCGGTCGAGTCGGGAACACGCTCATTCATTGACGTCACTGTATCCAGGAGTGCGCGAAAACCCACACCGACGCTCGGTTAGCTGGCAAAAAACTCAGGTGAGCTCGAACCCCAGCCGTCGCGCGGCCCGAGCTTTCTGGCGACTGGCCCGGAGTCGTCGGAGCCGCTTCACGAGCATCGGGTCGGCGGCTAAAGCTTCAGGTCGATCGACTAACGCATTCAGAACTTGGTAATAACGCGTAGCCGACATTGCGAACAACTCTTTGATGGCTTCTTCTTTTGCGCCGGCGTATTTCCACCATTGGCGTTCGAACGCCAGTATGTCGTGTTCTCGGCGGGTCAGCCCATCGGCGAGTCCAGAGTCGTCCCCCGATCGATTAGCCTGCGCCATAGCGCTGTCCATATCGCTTACTCGACCCTTTCGGCAAATGCTCGAATTCTCGCTGCTCCGGCGATATTCAACCACGTCGACAACTGTTGACCCGGAACCCAAGCCCGCGAGTCGGCTGACGAGGTGAGATTGCCTGCCCCAGGCCGACTCCGCAACCGGAGCAGGTAGACACGGGCTCAAGTCTGATTGCCCGCCTCCTCCTCACTCCGCTTTGCGGAGTGCATCGTCGGCGGGCTTAAGCTTTCCGGTCATGGCAGTCGTACCCATTCGTATCGTGGGCGATCCGGTGTTGCACACACCCACCGAGCCGGTACCGGTCGGAGCGGACGGTTCGCTGCCGGCCGACCTGGCCGATCTGATCACCAACCTCTACGACACCATGGACGCCGCGTTCGGGGTTGGCTTGGCCGCCAACCAAATCGGCGTGGCCTTGCGGGTGTTCGTCTACGACTGCGCCGATGAACGCGGGCAGTCGGCTCGGCGTCGCGGAGCGGTTGTCAACCCGGTCCTGGAAACGTCTGAAGTCCCCGAAACCATGCCCGACCCCGATGACGACGACGAGGGTTGTCTCTCCGTGCCGGGCGAATCGTTTCCGACCGGCCGGGCCGAATGGGCCCGGGTCACGGGACTCGACGCCGACGGCGCACCGGTCACCCTCGAAGGCACCGGACTGTTCGCCCGGATGCTGCAACACGAAACCGGGCACCTGGACGGCTTCCTCTATGTCGACCGGCTGATCGGCCGGCACGCCCGCGCCGCCAAGCGCGCGGTGAAATCGCACAATTGGGGCGTGCCCGGATTGTCTTGGACACCCGGTGAGGTGCCGGACCCGTTCGGCCACTGATGATTTCGTGGCCCGAGCTCGGGACCAGGGTGGCGGTTCGGTTCCGTCTTCCCGCCGGCTCGGTTCCACCGCTGACTGACGCGGTCGGTCATCTTCTCGATGTCACACCGCTGGTCCGCGTGCAGACAAAGTCCGGCGGCGTAGTGCAATTCGCGCCTCAGGCTGTGGTCGCGCTTCGAATGCTCAGCGATACACCGGTGCGTGCCTTTGAGATCCGCGCCCTCGAGCACGCCGCCGCTCTGGCCTGGCCGGGTGTCGAACACGACTGGCTCGACGGCTGGTTGGCGCGCGCCGGACGCGGCGTCACGCGCTCTGCGAATTCCGCGGTGCCACTTGATTTTTCTGCCAACCAATCCGCCATACCGTCGATCGCCGACTGGTACCGGCGGCGCGGCCTGACTCCGCGGCTCGCGGTTCCCGATCGCCTGCTGCGACTTTCGGATACCGGTGAGCACGCCAACTGGATGCTGGTCCGCGATGTGCACACCGCCGAGCAAGACCCGTCGGTCCAGCTATCAAGCCACCCCGACGACGAGTGGCTGGAGCACTACGAAGTCCCTGTCGATGTAATGACCGCGGTGATCGACGGCGAACTGGCCTTCGGCCGACTCGCGGATACGACGACGGCCCGGGCGTCGGTGACTGACGCCCCGGACGGCACGCGCTGGGTGGGCGTCTCGGGGGTCCGGACGGTCGGCCCCGATGCCGGTCGCGAACTGTGCGAGGCGTTACTGGCCTGGGGCGCGGCACGTGGCGCAACCCGCGGCTACATCCGGATCGCCGACAGCGATCGCGATGCTGCAGCCCTGGCCCGGTCGCTGGGCTTCGTGCTGCACCATGAGGCGCGCTACGTCACCGTCACCGCCGACTCCGTCACGTAGGGTCGACGCCATGCCCGACGGCATTGTTGATGGCGGCGACCCGCCGCGCCCGGCTTCGCCGGACTTGCGATCGCCGCTGGTTCGAATAGCCACGTGGAACGTGAACTCGATTCGCTCCCGATTGCCCCGCGTGTTGGATTGGCTGGAGCGCGCCGAGGTCGACGTGCTCGCGATGCAGGAAACCAAGTGTTCCGACGAACAGTTTCCGACGATGCCGTTTCTCGAACTCGGCTACGAGGTGGCCCATTGCGGCTTCAACCAGTGGAACGGCGTGGCGATCGCGTCCCGGGTCGGCCTGGACAACGTCGAAGTCGGCTTCGACGGCCAGCCCACCTGGAGCAGCAAGCCGGAGGTCGCCGCTGCGGCCGAGGCCCGCGCGCTGGGCGCCACCTGTGCAGGAGTGCGGGTGTGGAGTCTGTACGTACCCAACGGCCGCGCCCTGGACGATCCGCACTACACCTACAAATTGAATTGGCTTGCCGCACTGCGTGATACCGCAGAAGGCTGGCTACGCGACGACCCGTCGGCGCAGATCGCGCTCGTCGGCGACTGGAACATCGCACCGACCGATGACGACGTCTGGAGCGTCGACTTCTTCCAAGGCGCCACGCATGTCTCGGAACCGGAGCGAAAAGCGTTCGACGCCATCGTCGACGCTCAATTCACCGACGTAGTAAAGCCTTTCACACCCGGACCCGGCGTCTACACCTATTGGGATTACACCCAGCTGCGGTTTCCGAAAAAACAAGGGATGCGCATCGACTTCATCCTCTCCTCCCCCGCGCTGGCCGGCCGGGTCGCCGACGCGCACATCGTGCGGGAAGAACGTAAAGGCAAGGCACCCAGCGATCACGCACCGGTTTTGGCGGATTTTCACAGGGTGTGACGTATAGAAATGGCGCGGTGGGGTATTCACCCGCTGTTCATTTGCCAGGCAAGGTCTTAGGATTGCGGGCAACACTTCACGGCCAGATACCGAGTACCAGGGAGAAATCATGGGTGTCGTTGACGGCGCCGTACGAAACGTAAGTCGAACGGTCAGCCGTGCCGCCTCAGCAACCACCTCAGCCGCGGGCGCCGTAGGGGGCGCCGCGGTCAACGGCGCCGTCGGCGCCGTGACCGGGGCGGCCGCGGGCGTGCAGAAGGGCATCGATAGCGGCAGCCACTCGACACCGGCGGCTGCCCTGACGCTGGGCGCTCTCGGTGTCGCCGGCATCGTCGAGTGGCCGCTGCTGCTGGCGGTCGGCGGAGGCGCACTGCTGTTGCGCCGGCTGAGCAACTCGCGCAGCGACAGCGCGCCGGCTCGACCGGCGGCGAAGATCGCTCCCGTCAAGTCGACGAATGCTCCCGCCAAGTCGACAAATTCGGCGCGGCCGCGCAAGACGCCTGCCAAGAAGACACCCGCGCGGCAGCCGCGCGCGGCACAGTCGCGCACCCGTCGTTGATTCTGTCGAGTAGGTAGCGTCGCCTTGGTGCGAGCATCCTTACCGTTGCGTGCGGTGACGCTGGGTCTCCAGGTGACATCTGCAGTAGTCGGTGCCAGCGTGCAGACTGCGGCGAACGCCGCAGGATCACTGGGCACGGTCGCCTCGACAAGCCTGGCGATGGCCGCGATCCCGGTTCGCGAAGGCGTCAAGGCGCTCTCCGATGGACTGCCCGCGCGGCCCACCCTGACCAGGCACAGTTGGCTCGGCAGAGGGCGTGCGTGGATCGAGGTCCGCGGACTTGACGGCCCGGACGGCGCCGAACTCGGACGCTTCGTCATCGACGCCCTGAGCGGCCGGCCGGGCGTCAAGTCGGTCAGCCTCAACCGGCCGCTGTCGCGCGCGGTCATCGGACTCAACGGCGTGCAGGTCTCGCTGCGGGAGCTGTGCCGAGAAGTCGATGAGGCCGAAAAACGCTGGCGTGCAAGCGAACATGTCCACGAGAGCCGCAGCGACGCGCGCCCGAAACCGTTACCGGGCGACGGCCTGCTGCTGGCCACCAACGCACTGGGGGTCGGCGCCACTGCTATCGGCGTCGGCGCCGCGTTCGCGGGCCGGATTTTGGTGTGGCCGCGGCTCTTCGACGGTGTCGAGGCGGTCGTGGTGGCCGTCGATTACCAGCCGCGGCTCCGTCGGCTGATCGAAGACCGCATCGGCCACTCCGCGACAGACGCCGTGCTCTCGGTGGCGATGACGGTCGCGCATGTCCTCGAACTCTCCCCAACGTCGCTGGTCGTCGACCTCACCATGGAGATCCTGAAAGCCGCCGAGTATCAGGCCGAAGCGCAGGCCTGGCGCCGTCTTGAGCCGACATTGGCCCGCCATGCCGAAAACCCGGACGTGCATCCGTCGTCGCGTCCGGTGCCGGCACCGGACGGACCTATCGAGCGGCACGCCCGCCGCGCAGCCCTCTTGCAGGCGGCTGGCACCGCAGCGGTCGGGGCCGCGACCCGCAACCTCGCCCTGGCGTCGACAGCGGCGTTGGTCACCACACCGAAAGCCACCCGCACCACCCGCGAGTCGTTCGCCGCAGCGCTGGGCCAAGGACTGGCCGAGCAGCACGCGGTGTTGCCGCTCAGCCCGGAAAAGCTGCGCTGGCTGGACCGCATCGACGCACTACTGGTCGATCCTCGGGTGTTGTGCACCAACACATTGCGGGTGGTACGAGTCCGCGGAGCCGACGACGACGAGATCTCCCCGGCATGGAACCGCGCTCAGCTGCTGCTGGAGAAACGAGGCTTGCGCGCAGGCTGGCACCCGGTTCCCGGCGTGACTGCCCGCGACTCCGATATCCGAGTCGAAGCGCTGATCGGTCCCACCCACGACCCGTTGGCCGCAGCGGTGCTCGCCGAAGCGCGACGGGCGGGCCTGGAGCTGGTCTCGGTCGACGTCGAGGATCTCGGTGAACTGCGGACGGCTTTCGACGACCTGCGCACGTTGCAACGGACACGCATCGACAACGCACTCGCGGCGGCGCTGACCGATCTCCAGCAGTCGGGTCGCACCGTCGCGGTGATCTCGTCGGCCGCCGCCCAGGCTCTGTCGTCGGCGGACATCGGGCTCGGCGTGATGCCCAACTCCGACGCGGAGCCCCCGCCGTGGACAGCGGACGTGATCCTGACCGACCTCGCTGGCGCGTGGCGGCTGCTGCACGCCATCCCGGTGGCCAAATCGGCCAGTCATCGCGGTATCGAGATTGCCACCGGTGCAACGGCTTTGGGTGCACTGCTGATGGTTCCCGGCGTTCGCGGACGAGGCCCGGGTCCGGTAACGACGGGCGCGGCCGCCGGACTGGTGTCCGGATATCTGATGGCCCGTCGGGTATTGCGCGCCCCGGGCCCGCTGCCCGCCCAGATGCACGAGTGGCACGCCATGTCGATCGAGCAGGTCCGCAAGATGTTGCCGCCGCCGGACGACGAGGCGAATGCTGAGCCGAGACATGGCGCGCTGGCCACCAGGGCGATGGAGACAGCGCACTGGAGCGCCGAACTGACCGGACGCCCGAGCCGGGCGGTGTGGCAGTTCCTCAAGGCGGTGCGCGCCGAGTTGTCCGACCCGCTGACCCCGGTGCTGGCTCTCGGCTCGGCGGCCAGCGCGGTGCTGGGTTCGCCGGTCGATGCGATTCTGGTCGGTTCGGTGCTGACCGGAAACTCGATGCTGGCCGCCAGTCAGCGGCTGCGGGCTGAAAGTCGGCTGAACGAGCTGCTGGCTCAACAGATTCCACCGGCCCGCAAGGTCACTGCCGGTCCGGACGGGTCGCCGGTCTACACGGACATCAAGGCGGTACAGCTGCGGCCCGGTGATGTGATCGAGGTGCGGACCAACGAGGTGATCCCCGCCGACGCCCGGCTGATCGAAGAAGACGACCTCGAAGTCGACGAGTCGACGCTCACCGGCGAATCGCTGCCGGTGGAGAAGCACGCCGATCCCACACCCGGCGCCGAGTTGGCCGAACGCCGCTGCATGCTCTACGGCGGGACCACCATCGTGGCGGGCACCGCGGTCGCTGTGGTGACCGCGGTCGGTGCCGACACACAGGCACGCCGCGCCGCAGAGCTGGTGTCCACCGAGCTCCCGGCGATCGGGCTGGAACATCAGCTCAGCCGACTCACCAACCGGGCTTTCCCGGTCAGCGTGACCGGGGGTCTGCTGGTCAGCGGGCTTGGCCTGTTGCGCCGCAAGGGTTTACGCGAGGCTGTCGCCAGTGGCATCGCCATCACCGTGGCCGCGGTGCCGGAAGGCATGCCGCTGGTGGCGACGCTGGCGCAGGCGGCATCGGCCCGACGGCTGGCCAACTACGGCGCGCTGGTTCGGGTGCCGCGCTCGGTGGAGGCGCTGGGCCGCATCGACGTGGTGTGCTTCGACAAGACCGGAACGCTGTCCGAGAACCGGTTGCGGGTCTCGCAGGTGCATCCCGCCAAGGGTTTCGCTCGCGAGGACGTTCTGCGCTGCGCGGTGCACGCCGCTCCCGACACCAACGGCGGCCCGCAGGTGCATGCCACCGACCGCGCCATCATCGAGGCGGCCCAGTCCGTCGACGACTCGAGCCCCACCGAGGAGGCTGACGCCCATCTGCCGTTCCGGTCCGGCAGGTCATTCTCGGCGTCGGTGCTCGGCGACGAGCTGAGCGTCAAGGGCGCACCCGAAGTGGTCCTGGCCGCATGCGCAGGCATCGGGTCCGGCATCGACCAGACGGTGCGGCAACTGGCGGCCGAAGGACTGCGGGTGATCACCGTCGCGCGGCGCCAACTCAGCCCCGAACAGGTCGCGCTGATCTCCGAGGACGAGGACGCGATCGAAGGACTGGCTTCCAGCGACCTGACGCTGGCGGGTTTCCTCGGGATTTCGGACACCCCGCGAGCCGAGGCGCCCGCCTTGCTCGCTGCGCTGGTCGAGCGCGACATCGGCGTCCGGCTGATCACCGGAGACCATCCGATCACCGCTACGGCGATCGCGCGGGAGATGGGACTGCCGGTGACGGCGGATGAGGTCATCAGCGGCGGCGACTGGGACGCGCTGTCACGCAAGGACCAGGAACGGGTGGTCGCCGAGCGGGTGATCTTCGCCCGGATGTCGCCGGAGAACAAGGTCCAGGTCGTGCAGACGCTGGAGCGCATCGGCAAGGTCTGCGCGATGGTCGGCGACGGCTCCAACGACGCCGCCGCGATCCGGGCGGCCACCGTCGGTATCGGTGTTGTCGCCCGCGGCAGCGACTCGTCGAGCGTCGCGGCCGACGTGGTGCTGATCGACGCGCGCATCGAGGCGTTGCTGAACGCGATCGAGGAAGGCCGCGAGCTGTGGCGTCGGGTGCAGGCCGCGGTGTCGGTACTGCTCGGCGGCAATGCCGGCGAGGTGGCTTTCGCGGTCATCGGCAGTGCGATCACCGGCAGTTCGCCGCTGAACACCCGACAGCTGCTGCTGGTCAATATCTTCACCGACGCGCTGCCCGCGGCGGCGCTGGCGGTCAGCAAGCCCAGCGGTCCATTGCAGCCCAACGGGCGCGGACCCGACGAGCAGGCGTTGTGGCGGGCCGTCGCCATCCGTGGCACCACCACCGCGGCGGCCGCGACGGCGGCGTGGACGATGGCCGGGTTCACCGGGCGCCCGCAGCGGGCGTCGACGGTGGCGCTGGTGGCTCTGGTGTCAGCGCAGCTCGCTCAGACCCTGCTCGACTCGCGGACGCCACTGGTCTTGTTGACCGCAGGCGGGTCGCTGGCTGTGATGGGGACGCTGATCAGCATCCCCGGCGTCAGCCAGCTGCTTGGCTGCACGCCGCTCGGCCCGCTGGGCTGGGCGCAGGCGCTGGGCTCAGCCGGGGCTGCGACGGCTGCGGTCGCCGTTGCGACCCGCGCATTCGCAGATACGCCGCTACTGGAGCTGAATGCCGTTGATCCTTCGCCGGACGAGTCCCCACGACCTCCACGGCGCCCACGCGCCACAGCAGGGCGTACAACTCGATCAGCGGAACGGTCAGCAGACCAGCCACAGCTTCGCCTAGTGGGTCGGCGAGAGCTTCCTTCGTCGTCGACATAAACACGACGGTCCACGCATCACCAGTCACAACGGCAACGCTTAAGTTACTGAAAGGCAAATGATGGCCGAAAAGGTAAAGTCGCGCAGCGGCACCTCCCAGTCCGATGCCGTCGCTCATATCCGGGAAGGTGAGACTTTCACGGTCAATCTGCCCGTAGTCGGGCGGGTGGAGATCCCGCGACCCGAACAACTTGCCTACTACGGCGGTCTGGCGGCGCTGGCCGCGCTGGAGCTCATCGATTGGCCGGTCGCCGTGGTCATCGCCACAGGTCACCTGTTGGCCAGCAACCACCGCAACAAGCTCCTCGAAGAACTCGGCGAGGCCATCGAGGACGCGGAGTAGCGGTCTAGCTTTCGCCGCAGAGCGCCGCGTACACATCACCGTCGCCGCCCGGTATATGAAGCTGTCCGGCGACGGACTCTACGACGGACCCGGCACCCGCCGTTAGCCGTGTGGTCTCGGAGTGACGCCCCCATTGCCGTGTGTGGAGAATCGCGCGGCAGGGGTCCTCGCTCATGCTCCGCATCGTCAGCACGACGGCGTCTGGGCTTGCCGTATAGGCGTCGTTTGGGAGTTCAGAATCTCCTTCGGTCAGAGCGATGCGGCCGGCCGGCGTTGACCCAGGCATCCACAACGAGACGATAATGTAAGTCTCTCAGCGCACACTCAGAAATTGTTCGGGCTCCGATCTGACGGTGCGGCCCCCTCGGGATGCTAGAAAAATCCGCCGTCGCTACTACGAAAAACGGCGATTGAGCAGTGCGCAAATCGCACCACAAGCACGCTCCAGAAAAATTGTCGAAATTTTTTTGAAACTTTTAAAATTTTCTTAACATTTACCGTTCCCCGAACTCAACTTAAGGGCTACCTTAACGAGACCTGAGATTTTATAGCGTCTACGAAGGGCACGACGATGGCCGGTCGGCACAACAGCAAGCGGGCTCGGCAATCGCGCAACGCCAAGGCTCGTCGTCGTCGGGTGCTCGGCGCGGGCACGACCGCTGGCGCGTTCTTGGCGTTCGGGATGACCCCGCTGGCCACCTCGCCGGCTGCCCACGCCGACGAGTTCGACGTGATCATTGATCCCATCATCAACTCGATCCTGGGTTCCTTCACGAGTCTGGATGCGCTCGTCGGCATCGATCCGTCCTCGGCTTTGGATCTAGGCAGCCTGGCCTTGCCTGCCACTGATGCGGCGTTGGCGTCTGAGCCCTTGGCTGCTCTCGCGTCGTCCACCGATGCGGCGACCGCTGCTGCTGCGCCAGCAGCCGATCCAACTCTTGCTGATCTGTTTCAAACGGAAATCTATGACCCGATTCACGCGGCTGGTGAAGCCTTCATGGTTAGCCCAATGGGTGAACAGTTCGACACCTCGATCAACCAGCTGCTCGTGGAGTTGCACCTGAACACGTTCTTAGGCGAGACCTATTGTGGCCTGATTTGCAACGGTGCTGACGGGACGGCGGCAGACCCTACTGGCGGTAATGGCGGCCTCCTATTTGGTGACGGCGGGAACGGCTTCGACGAGGCCAATGATCCCGGCATAGTCGGTGGTGCCGGCGGGAATGCCGGGGCGATCGGCAACGGCGGTGACGGCGGAGACGGCGGGCTCAGCGCCGACGGCGGGGCCGGCGGTAACGGCGGCGAGAGTATGGGCAACGGCGGCCTCGGTGGTAACGGTGGTGACGGTGTGACGGACGTCAACGCCGGCGCCGCCGGCGACGGCGGAGCGGGCGGCAGCACCGGTCAAGTCCAAGACATCTTCGGTGCCGGTGCGCTCGGCAACGGCGGTGACGGCGGCAACGGCGGTAACGGCGCTGCCGGGGCCGACGGCACCGGCATGCCGCCGCCCGTCACGGTGCTGCAGGACGATGCTGCGGTCACCCCGGGCGATTCGGCCAACGGCGAGGCCGGCGGGGCCGGCGGTGATGGCGGCATCGGGGGTACCGGCTCGCATTTGATCGGCGATGGCGGGAACGGCGGGAACGGTGGGACCGGTGGTAACGGCGGCAACGGCGGGGTCGGCCTCACCGGCGCCACCGGCGTGTCGGGCGTCAACGAGGGCGCCGGTGGGGCAGGCGATAGCGCCAACGGCGGGGCCGGCGGTAATGGCGGTAACGGCGCGGTCGGCGGGGCCGGCGCCGACGGCGCGGGCACCACTGGCAATGGCGGCAACGCCGGTGACGGCGGCAACGGCGGTACCCCCGGCAACGGTGGCGACGGTGCGCTCGGTGTGATCACTGTGGCCGGTTCCGGCGGCAACCTCGGCGGCGGCGGCGACGGCGGCGTCGGCGGCACCGCCAACGGCGGCAACGGCGGGGTCGGCGGCAACGGCGGCGCGATCGCAGGTAACGGCGGCAACGGCGGCAACGGCGGCGAGGGCGCCGACGGCGGGCTCGCCGGCAACGGCGCAACCGGCAGCTTCGACAACGGCGGCAGCGGTGAGGGCGGCAACGGCGGTACCGGTGGAGCCGGTAGCGCCGGGGGTGCCGCTGGTCTCGGCGGAGACGGCGGCACGGCTACCACCGCCGCCGGGGACGGTACCCACGGCAACGACGGCATGGCTGGAACCATGGCCGGCAACGGCGGGGCCGGAGGCCTAGGAGGTAACGGCGCTGCCACCGTCGGCGGCGGTGCCACCGGAACGGTGACCGCTGGCACCGGCGACACCGGCGGCGCCGGCGGTCTAGCCACCGGCGATGCGCCCGGCCAAGGCGGCGGCGGTGGCGGCGGTGGCGGCGGCGCCGAGGTCATCGGCCCCGCGGGCACCACAGGCACTGCGACCGGCGGCGCGGGCGGGGCCGGCGGCGCAGGCACCGGCACCGCCGACGGCGGCGTCGGCGGCAGCGGCGGCAACGCCGTCGTCAGCTCCGACGACACCAGCACCGTCACGGGCACCACCACCGGCGGCGCAGGCGGAGCCGGCAGCATCAACGGCGGCATCGGCGGCACCGGCGGCGACGCCGACGTCACCGGCACCGGCGCCAGCACCGTCACGGGTGTTGACACCGGCGGCGCAGGCGGTAACGCCGGCACAGACGGCACAGCCGGCGGCACCGGCGGGAACGGCACCGTTACCGGTGCCCTCGGCAGCACCATCACCACTGGCACCGCCACCGGCGGCGCGGGCGGTAACGCCGGCGCGGGCGTTGACGGCGGCGCGGGCGGCACCGGCGCCAACGCCGGCGTTACCGCCACCGGCGGCACCATCACCACTGGCACTACCACCGGCGGCGCAGGCGGCAACGGCGGCGTCAGCGGCACTGCCGGCGGCGCAGGCGGCACCGGCGGGAACGGCGCCGCGGGCCAGGTGACCGCGACGACCGGCGGCACCATCACCACCGGCACCGCCACCGGCGGCGCAGGCGGCAACGGCGGCGGCGGCGGCACCGGCGCCAACGGCGGGAACGGCGCCAACGGAGGCATCGGCACCAGCACCGGCACCGGTGCCGCCACCGGCGGCGTCGGTGGTAACGGCGGTAACGGAGGCGCACCCGGCGTCGACGGCAACGGTGTAGGCGGCGCCGGTGGCATGGGCGGTAGCGGCACCGACGCCACCGGCGGCGCCGGTGGCAACGGCGGTAACGCCGGCGCCGACGGCACACCCGGCACGCCCGGTACGCCCGGCGTGAACGTCCCGTAACAGTTCGCGCCGATGGACACGGCAACCGCGGCCCGGAGAAATCCGGGCCGCGGTTGCGGTTCGCGGCGCTGCGACAGCCCAGCGCGAGGCATCGGGCTGCGGGCGCCGCCGTCGGCCACCTCGGCGCCGACGGCGTGCCGACTTGATCGAAGGAGGCACCGCTTGTGACCGATCCGCGCGCGGACGTGGTAACCCGCCAGTACGAGCGGTACCGATACCCGCAACCCATCCAGGATCTCGAGCCGTGGCTGCGTAACAACTGGGAATGGTTCGACCCCAGCCACGCGCACCGAATTCTATGGCCCGACCGGGGATACCGACCCGATCTGGATATTCTGATCGCAGGATCCTGCACCAACCAGGCAGCGGTTTTCGCCTCCACAAACCCTGCTGCGAGAGTGGTGGCGGTCGACGTCAGCCAGCCGTCACTGGACCATCAGCAATATCTCAAAGACAAACACGGGCTGTGGAACCTGGAGTTGCGTCTGCTGTCCATTGAAGAGCTGCCCGCACTGGGACTCGATTTCGATCTCGTGATTTCGATCGGCGTGCTCCATCACCTCGCAGATCCACTGACTGGCATGAAAGCACTCGCCAATTGCCTACGGCCCGACGGCGCGATCGGGGTCATGCTGTATGCCAAGTACGGCCGCATCGGGGTCGAACTGCTGGAAACGGTCTTTCGTGACTTGGGGCTGCGTCAAGACGAGGCATCGGTGCGAGTGGTCAAAGATGAGATCTCGCTGCTATCAGCCGATCACCCGGCCCGAAGCTATTTGAAGTTGGCCGGGAATTCGCAGTTTGACGCCGTCCTGGTGGATACATTTTTGCACGGCCGCGCACGCAATTACACCGTCGAAGACTGTATCGATGTTGTCACGTCGGCCGGCCTCATATTTCAGGGATGGCTCAACAGCGCCGTACTACGCGCACGACTCGTTGACCCAGTCGAGTGAATTTTACCCAGCCGTCGACACGTTGCCTGAGACTAAGCTCTGGTCGGTGATGGAACGTATTCAAACCATGAACGCGCGAGCCGGCGCGGTTGACCTGGAGAAGTTCGGCCGCAAGCTCTTTCAGGCGCTGTGGCGCCTCGACTTTCTTGCGATGGCCCTAAACGCGCAACACCCACATACAGTTCACCACAACAATTAGAGGCAGGGCCGGACTGCCCGAATTCCGCCTATAACCACCGGGCGGCTGTTCGTGCGCTGCGCCGACAGGCCCGGGCTGGCGGCAGCGGTGACCACGTTCGGGCAAACTGGCGGAACATTCATGCAGCGCACCGTCTTTCACTTGTCGGGTTTGACAGCCGCGCGTGACGCTTCAGCCGGTAAATTTGCCGAGCAGGTGGCCGAGATGTTCGATATGGACTTCCGGCTCACTGAGGCAGCCAGGCCGAAGCGGTTCGCCATCATGGCCTGGAAGGAGGACCATGCCTGCTGGATCTGTTGTGGCGCAACCGCCCTGGTCACCGCACCATGTCGGTGGCGATGGTGCTGCCAACCATCCCGACCTGGCCGACAAGGTCCGCCCATCCGGCACGCCGTTCATCCACGTCCCGGCCCATGCGCAGATCCGCGCCGAGGCCGAACGACGCCAGCTCGACCCGTTGAGCAGCAATGTCGACTTGGTTGTCCCGAGCCGTGCGGTGGCACCGCGAGGACCGCATCATCCGGACGGCAACCAGACGGTCGTCTTGTGAGGTGTTAGCGCTGATAGCCAATCGATCGCACCAACACTTCAGCCGTCTCGGACCAATAGGCGTGGCTGAGGGCTTGATAAATAATTAATCGTGGCCCCATGTAATTGGGCTCGGGCTTTAACCAACCACGCCCGTCCTGCCCGAGGCCGCGCCGGTGACTTCTAAATTCGGCCGGAAACTTTTCAAGTCGCTGTAGCGGCTTGATTTCTTAAAATGGCGCTAAACCCCGCCCGGATCTCGGTAAACCGACCGTAGAAGGTGCACGTCGGCCTCGCCCGAAGGAAGAGCTACTCAAGAAATTTCGGCATTAATCAATTAAATTTCATTGACGAGCGATATCCTTAGTGAATGTCTAATACGCATTTAACTAAGTCTGAGGTCGAGGCCGGCCCTGAGAAACCCCTCCCCTCCCCGCCCAGGCGGAGGTCGTCGCGCTGGGCCATATTCGCGGCGCTGGCGATTGCAGTGATCGCCGCAGCCGTCGCCATCGCGGCATGGTTTCGACCCGCATCCGAAAGCGCTTCACCCACCTTCACTGACCAGCAAACCTCCCAAGCGAAAACAAACGTTTGCTCGGCCTACACCGCCGTACACCAAGGGGTGGTGCGGAATACCCACTTGGCATATCCGAACCCCAACGACCCAGCTGGCCAACTCGCGATCGCAGCCAACGCTCGCTTGGCGCTTCTGGGGGGCGGCGCATACCTGCGTGACCGCGTCGCGGCCCAACCCGCGACCCCCGCCGATCTAGCGCAAGCCGTCAACTCGATGGGGACGACGATCGAACAGCTGGGCGTCGGCTATCTGGAGGCTGCAACCAATATCGTGCTGGATCCGCTGCGACACGATCTCGATTCGCAGGTTGCGCAAATCAACAAGCTGTGCTGATAAGCGTTACGGCGGCTCGAATGCCCGAATTTCTGTTACTCGTCATTTAATCGTCCGAATATCGCCGCGTCGACGCGAACAGAGAAGTAGCGGCCTAGAGGGAGGCAGATTGTATGGCAGGGCAGCGCTTTATCGAGCTGAATCGCGGGTCGGGATACGGCAAAGCGCGCCGGCGTCGTCAATTGGTCGGTCTCGGTGCGGCTGCCGTTACGTTTCTGGCTGCGGCGCTGACCCCGCTGGCCACCGCGCCCACCGCGGATACCATTCTCAATATGGTCAGCGGCCTCGTCCACTTGGGTCCCAGTGTCGATCCCACGCCCGGCGGCGACGGCGGATCCGGCACCGACGGCGCGGGCGGGCACGGCGGGGCGGGCGGCAAGGGCGGCTCGGGCGGGCACGGCGGGGCGGGCGGCAAGGGTGGTGAGGGCGGCGCTGGCGGCGCCCCCGGAAGCGGCGGAGCCCCCGGCCTGCCCGGGAAGCACGGCGATTCCGGCTGAGGTCGGCTGCGTCAGACCGGAGCGCCGCATCCATCACGTAGCGCTACGGCACGGGCGGCGAGAGGTGGGCTAGGACGCGGCGGCCGATCCTCCAGCGCTTACAACCTAAAAACGCTTCCGCCTCAATTCGCCTGGCGCATCTGCACTTTGTTGTTGCGCTTACGTCGACATTCAGCTGAACAGGTGAGCGGAGGCCTGCCCTTCCGCTCGTAGGTGAAGGTACGGCCGCAGGCATCACACTGGGTCTCAGTGATCCGTTCGCTCAGCTCCTGCCACCCGCCGTACAAGACCTGGTGGTCCTGAAGCTTGCGCAACGCCTCGCAGAACTGCATGTACCGCTCGGGCGCTGACGCCGTAAAGTCCTCGCGGTTGGCACCCCCGGAGACCAAGGTGTCGATCATGGCAAGCTGGTCGCTCGACCATTCGGACGAACCCGACGATCGTTCCGCCGCTGATTCCGTGGCCCGGAGGACTGCACGCTCGTCATCGCTGCGCCCCGTCGAGTGCTTCCCGTGCCCGTCCCGGGTCGAATCAGTCTCAAGTGCCGCAGCCAGAGCGACCAGCACCTTCCCCAGCTTCCCGGCGTTCTCCACATCCAGGCGTAGGTGGTTCGTGGTCTGGTCGGTCAAGTCGCCGTCGGAGATGGTGATCGTGCGGTGGCTAAGCGAGACCGATATCACACAGCCGCTATCTGAGCGACCGTCCACTGTCCGGATCGGGCCCTCAGTCATTCTTCTCCTTTGGGTCGATGCGACCCGCTGCGTCGTTGAGCATCTCAGACAGGAAAGTGCGCGCCTGTGGCTCGGCCGGTAAATATCGGTTAGAAATTAATATTCGTTAAATACGAATCATTAAGTACATCTGTATACCACCGTTGAGCAGCGCCGCAACCTGCCGTCGGCGTGTCCCTCCGGCCGGAGCCGCGCGTCCTTGCATAAGCCGCAAGGGCATTCGTTTGCAGCGAGACGAACGAAGATGTTTCGAACAAGTTCAGCTCTCGCCATCCTGCAGCACGCGGCGGGCGGCCCCGACGTCGTCGTGGATAGGCATACACATCAGCGTCGCTACCCGGTACATGAAGCTGTCCGGCGACAGCACGATGAGGATCGCATTCGCGGCGAGTAGTCGATCCAGAGCCGCGAAGCCGGCGCTGTCCAGGTATTTGACACTGCTCAACTGAAGGATGAGCGGCCGCTCGCCGGGCAGTTCCGAGACCGACCGGGTGAATTCGCGGACGTTCGACGCGTCGACCTCGCCGGTCACCGTCACCTCGACAGGCACCGGCACGTCGTCGCCCTCCGGCACGTGCAGCTCAAAGACCGCGCGGCTCAAGTCTTCACGCCCTCGACAAGACCGGACTCCGGAAGAATCGCGTCCTCGAAATTCAAGGCGACCTGGGTGCCGCCCGCAGAGCGGGTGGTCTTCACGCCGTCGGCGAGGCCGTTGATCATGGTGAGCCCCCGCCCGCGCTGCAGGCTGCGCAGGCTGGCCGACGAATCGCCCGACCATTGACCGGCGTCGACGATCGTCGCGGTGATCGTCCGCCCGCGCACGAAGGCTTCGATGGAGACCGTCTTGCGCGGATCGACGCCGCTGCCGTGCTCGATCGCATTGGTCAACGCTTCTCCGGTCGCCAGCAGAATGTCGGATTCGCGCCGCGGATCGACGCCGACGCCGGAAAGCCAGTCGCGCAACCGATGTCGCACCTCAGCGATGTGGTCCAGTGTGGCGGGCACCACGGTGGCGAGACTGCGCGCCGAGCTGTGGCACGGGCGTAGCGCCAACAGGACGACGTCGTCGGTATAGCCGCCTGGCGGCGCCATCCGCTCGAGCAACTCCGTGCACAGATCCCCCACCGGGAGATCGGCGCGATAGCCGGCCGCACCCTGCAGTCGCAGAAACCCTTGGTCGAGCGTCTCCCCCGGCCGCTCGATCAATCCGTCGCTGTAGAGCAAAATGACGCTGCCCGCCGGCATCTCTGCTACGGCGGTGTTCTGCTTGAGCGGGCTTTCCCACGCGGCCACCGGAGGACGCCGTCCGTCGGACAGGAACGCCGCGGGTTGATCCGGCGACACCAGCAGCGGATAGGGATGGCCCGCACAGGAATAGCTGACCCGGGCGGAATCGTCATCGGGCTCGGTGTCGATCACCGCGTAGCTGACGGTCGCGCACCGCGCGCCGGGCACCGTCGCGGCATAGCGGTCCAACGTCGCGAGCAGCCTGCCGGGATCGGCATCGGTCAGCGCGGTGGCGGCCACCGCCGCCCGAAGCCTGCTCATCGCGATCGCGGCAGGCAGGCCGTGCCCGACCACGTCGCCCACCGATATCGCGACCTGGCCCGCTTCGTCGAGCGGCACAACGAGATACCAGTCGCCACCGACCCGCATCGCCTCGCCGCCGGGCTGGTAGACCGCCGCAACCACGGCTGCGGTCGATCCGCGGTCGAGATCGAGCAGGTGGTCCTGGAAGTCGACGGCGATCTGATGTTCGCGCTGCACACTGCGGATGCCGTCGAGCGCCGATTGCGTCATCTTGGCGATCCGTGCCGCCCAGTCGATTTCGGCGGGGTCGAATTCCCGCGGTATCGGCCACAGCATTCCGAGTGAGCCGATGACCCGGCCGTCCATCCCCCGCAACGGCTGGCTGATGCACGACCGGACCACCTCAACAGTCTCGTTTACCACGTGCACATAGCGCGGGCTCAGACTCAGCGTGTCGGTGATGATCATCGGCTGACCGGTCCTGATCACATCGACGGGCACGATCGGGGTGTCCATCGACGCAACGTGATAGCGGTCGCGGATCTCCGGAGGCACCGGATGGCCGTACTCGAATCGAATGTTCTTGCCGTCGGAGTCGAGCACACCCAGACAGATGACCGGGGCATCGGCGGAACCGAATGAACAGTCCTGCAGCGCGTCCGCGATCGCCGCGCCTGAGTCCGCGGACTGCAGGGCGGCCTCCAGCTGTGCGAAGTCCAGGGCCACCCGCGCCTGAGCATCGCTGAATCGCCGATTGGCGCGCTCGCGTGCGACGGCCGACAGCCGGGCGGCGACGCGGTCGATCAAGTCCTTGGAGGTGAACGGTTTCGGCAGGTAGTCGTCAGCACCACCGGAGTAGCCCTCGCTGATCGCCTCCGCGCCCGCCCGCGCCGACAGCATCAGCACCGGCGTCGCCGACAGTCTCGGGTCGGCGCGGATGGCCGCGACGAATTCGAAGCCGTCCAGCCGCGGCATCATCACATCGGTCACGACCGCATCCGGGCGAAGCTTGCGGGCGGTCTCGATGCCCTCTTGGCCGTCGGCAACCAAGACCGTCCGCCAGCGCGGCGACAGCACCCGCTCCAAATGCGCTCGCATATCGGCGTTGTCGTCGGCGACCAGCACCAACGGACGGTCATCGGCCACCGGTGCCGTGTCCTCCGCCGGCGTCGGGCGTGACGTCACCCACTGGTCGGCCTCGACGACGTACGAGTTGTCCAGCCGCCCGGCGGGTAAATGGTCGACGGGCGTGCCGCGCACCGATCGCGGCAGCCGAATGGCCACGGCCGTGCCGCGTCCGAGTGCGCTGGTGAAATCGACGGTGCCGTGCTGCAATTCGACGAGACCCTGCACCAGGGAGAGTCCGATTCCGGTGCCTTCGACGCTGCGGCCGTGCGCGCTGTCGGCCCGGAAGAACCGTTCGCCCAACCGTTGCAGGTCGGCCTCAGAGATGCCGACACCGGTATCGCGAATCATGATGTGGCAGAACGCCGTATCGCTGTGCGTTGTGACGGTGATCGAGCCCGTCAGGGTGTATTTCACCGCGTTGGACAACACGTTGAGCATGACGGTTTCCCACATGCCCGGGTCGACGTCGGCCACCGCCGGGTGGCAGTCCACGACCAATTCCAGCCCGGCCCGCTCGCAGAGTTCAGCGAACGACGCCGCGATATCCGTTGTGAGCGCCCCGACGTCGACGCATATCGGGCTGGCGGTGGCGCGGCCGGCTTCGATACGGGAGAAGTCCAGCAACGAATCCACCAGCCGCTGCAGGCGTCCCGCGTTTCGGCGGGCCGTCTTCAGCTGATTCGACAACACACTGCCCGGCGCGCTATCGGACAGCGCATCGTCGAGCGGCCCCAGCAACAGCGTGAGCGGAGTGCGGAATTCGTGGCTCACATTGGTCAGGAATGCCGTCTTGGCGTGGTCCAGTTCGGCGAGCGCGTCCGCCCGCTGCCGTTGCTGCTCATAGGAGACCGCCGATGCCATCGCCGACGACAACTGGTCCGCCAGCAGCTGACAGAAGCCGATGTACTGGTCATCGAGCGCACAGAGCGGACTGGTCCCGACCAGCAGAGCCCCGGCCGCGGCGCCCTCACCCAGCGGCAGCAGCAGCGCCTGATCCGGACAGGCGTCCGCCAGCGCAGCGTGAACACCTTCGATCATCGCGGCGACGTCGTCGATGACGGCCATCTCCGAACGCATCCGGGGCACCGCCGCCGACTTGGTCAACTTCGCCAGTGTCTTGGGCAGCAACGGCCGCACCGCGGGCGTCGCTGCGCGCAGCGTGCAGTCGCCTGTTGCGGGATCACCGATATAGGCGGCGACGAATGGCACGTCGGCGGGCTGCTCGGCGCACGTCGCGACGGTCGCTTTCGCCGCGGCATCGATGGCGTTGGTGTCCATCACCGCTGACGCGACCGCGTTGAGCAAGTGCAGCCGCCGCTCGCTCAGCACGCGCTCGGTGGTCTCGAAGGACGGACAAAATATCCCGTAGGTCTTGCCGTCGTCGCCTATCAGCGGACTGTAGGTAAAGGTGAAGTACCGTTCCCGGCGCCGGCCCGCGGTCATCATCGGCAGCATCAAGTCGTAGGACCAGGTCGCTTCGCCCGTGGCGATGACGCTGGCGATCATCGGCTTGACCGCTTGCCACACGTCCCACCAGGCGTACTGGCCACGCTGGCCCAGCGCCTCGGGATGGCGATCGTCCAGGATCTGAATATAGGCGTCGTTGTAAATCAGGAACAGCTCCTCGGTGTCCAGCCACAACACGATCGGAAACCGGGACGTCAGTACCAGTGCGACCGCTGATCGCACTTGCTTCGGCCAGGACTGCGGTGGCCCCAACGGATGCGCCGTCCAGTCGAACTCGGCGAAACGGCGGCCCATTTCGCCGCCGAGCGCGACAGCGGCGGCGAGGTCCGGCGGCAGATCCTTGGATTCAGCCGGCCAGCCGCGGCGCCCCTGGTCGCTCACGACTCCTGCCCGGGTTCGCGGCCTTCCAGTGCGTCCGGCAACGTGGGATATAGCTCGAGCAGAGCGTCCAGGTTCGTCACCTCGATCGGACGAACCACCAGATCGTTATCGGCAACCAGCCGGACCGATGTTCCGGCTCGCAAACCCTGCTTGTAGCTATCGAGCACGGCGTTCAATCCCGCGCTCCCGAAGTACGTCACGCCCTGCAGGTCGACGATGAGCAATCGGGACTCGTGGGTGTCGGCCTGCTCCAGCGAGGCCTCCAGGTGCGACCTGAGTTCTCCTGCGGTGCTGGAATCGATCTCGCCCGTGACACGCACCAGCACAGCGTCGGGTCGAACCTCGGTATCGACCGCCAACAGTTTCATCGCGTTCACCCGCTTCGATGCACTCGAATCTGTCGGTCTGGAACCACGGGTCGAGGGCCAAACCGCTGGACCGCCATGCCTTACCGACATCGCCCGTCCATGTGTGGTGTCGAGCCTAACCGGCAGCGCGCCTACGCGGTGGATTCACCCTCGATGCGCTGGTGCACCGTCAGCAGCAGGTGGTCGAACGCGCTCTGCACATCCGCCGATGGTGCTGGAAGATTGGACACTTCGGCGATGAGCTGCTGCGCCAGCGAACGCAGCTTGGTGTTGGTGTCCTGCGACCGCCACCGCAGCACGCCGAAGGCCTGCTCGGGGCTGACCCGGTAGACGGCCATCAGGATGCCTTTGGCCTGCTCGATCACGGCCCGCGCCTCGAACAGGTCGGGCAGCGCTTCGTCGAGGGCCACCTGGCGGGTTTCGACGAACGTGTCGGTCAGGTCGACGTAGTAACCGGCGGTGCCCACCACCGCGCCGGTGTCGTCGTAGATCCGATCGGCCAACACCATCGCGTCATGCACCTTGCCCGCGGTGTCGATGAAGCGGTGACGGCCGGAAAACGGGCTGTTCGACATCAACGCCCGGTCAAGCAGATCCTGAACATTGCGACGGTCCGCCGGATGCTTGTGCGACAGCAGAAGCTCCGTCGTCGGCTCGACGGTGCCGGGCTCGTAACCGTGCATCCGGGCAACCTCGTCGGACCATTCCCAGCGTTCGCCGACGAACCAGAAGCGGAAGGTACCCACGCCCTCGCCGTCACCAACGACCGCCGGCCATCGGGCAGGCCAGGCCTCGGTGCCAATCCGGGTATCGGCGGCCTCGCGCACGTTGATCATCTTTCCACCGATGGCACAGCTTGCCCACTAATTCCGTCAGGACCTGATTGGGTGGGAGTGCAGGGACGGAGCCGCGTATTTCTCCGCTCCTGCGCGCGGTGCTCAGGCTGCGCTAGCGTGGGACTGCACGGCGAACAAGCGCCGCACCGCACAACAACACGGGAGCGCACGCCCGGTGCGCTGAGAGGACGGCTCGGGGCCGTCGACCGTACGAACCTGATCGGGTAATGCCGACGTAGGGAGAGAACGCAAATGACCGATTTAGCAGTCGAACCGACCGTGACCACCGGTGCTATCGCCGGCAGCAGCAAGGTCTACCGCACCATAGAAGGCCCCGGCGGCGACAACCTGCAGGTGCCGTTCCGGCGGGTCAACCTGTCAAACGGCGAACACCTCGACCTCTACGACACCTCCGGCCCCTACACCGACTCCGACGCGGTGATCGATCTGGCGGCCGGCCTGCCGGCGCGCCCGGGCGTGGTTCGCGACCGCGGCACCCAACTGCAGCGGGCCCGCGCCGGTGAGATCACCGCCGAGATGGCCTACATCGCAGCGCGCGAGCAGATGGCGGCCGAGTTGGTGCGCGACGAGGTCGCCCTTGGGCGTGCGGTGATCCCCGCCAACCACAACCACCCCGAGAGCGAGCCGATGATCATCGGCAAGGCTTTCGCGGTCAAGGTGAACGCCAACATCGGCAACTCGGCGGTGACCTCGTCGATCGCCGAAGAGGTCGACAAGCTGGTGTGGGCCACCCGCTGGGGTGCGGACACCATCATGGACCTGTCCACCGGCAAGGACATCCACGCCACCCGCGAGTGGATTCTGCGCAACTCCCCTGTGCCGGTCGGCACGGTGCCGATCTATCAGGCGCTGGAAAAGGTCGATGGCGACCCGACCGAGCTGAACTGGGAGATGTACCGCGACACGGTGATCGAGCAGTGCGAGCAGGGTGTCGACTACATGACTGTGCACGCCGGTGTGCTGCTGCGGTACGTGCCGCTGACCGCCAAGCGGGTGACCGGCATCGTGTCCCGAGGCGGGTCGATCATGGCCGCCTGGTGTCTGGCACATCATCAGGAGTCGTTCCTGTACACCAACTTCCACGAGTTGTGCGAGATCTTCGCCCACTACGACGTGACGTTCTCGCTCGGCGACGGGCTGCGGCCCGGCTCGATCGCGGACGCCAACGACGCCGCGCAGTTCGCCGAGTTGCGAACGCTGGGCGAGCTCACCAAGATCTCGAAATCCTATGGCGTGCAGGTGATGATCGAAGGCCCGGGACATGTCCCGATGCACAAGATCGTCGAGAACGTGCGGTTGGAAGAAGAATTGTGCGAGGAGGCCCCGTTCTACACGCTGGGACCGCTGACCACCGACATCGCGCCGGCCTACGACCACATAACCTCGGCGATCGGTGCGGCGATCATTGCCCAGGCCGGCACGGCGATGCTCTGCTACGTGACCCCCAAAGAGCATCTCGGCCTGCCCGACCGCAAGGACGTCAAGGACGGGGTGATCGCCTACAAGATCGCTGCACACGCAGGCGATCTGGCCAAGGGTCATCCGCACGCCCAGGAACGCGACAACGCACTGTCGACGGCGCGCTTCGAGTTCCGGTGGAACGACCAGTTCGCACTGTCGCTGGATCCGGACACCGCGCGGGAGTACCACGACGAAACGTTGCCGGCGGCACCGGCCAAGGCCGCGCACTTCTGCTCGATGTGCGGGCCGAAGTTCTGCTCGATGCGTATCACGCAGGACGTCCGGGACTACGCCGCCAAGCACGGGCTCGACAGCGAGGAAGCCATCGAGGCGGCCATGGCCGAGAAGTCGGCCGAGTTCGCCGAGCACGGCAACCGGGTGTATCTGCCTCTCGCCCAGCAGTGAGGTGAGTTACCTGCCGCTGGCGCCGCCTGGAGCGACGCCACTGCGGGTGCTGACGATCGCCGGATCCGACTCCGGCGGCGGCGCCGGGATGCAAGCCGATATCCGAACCTGCACCCTGCTCGGAGTGCACGCGCTGTGTGCGGTGACGGCGGTCACCGTGCAGAACTCGTTGGGCGTCAAGGATTTTCACAAGGTGCCCGGTGATGTCATCGCCGCCCAGATCGAGGTGGTACGCGAGGACATCGGGCTGCAGGCCGCCAAGACCGGCATGCTCGCGTCGAGTGACATCATCGCGGCCGTCGCGCGGAGTTGGCGCGAGCACGGAGCGCATATCCCACTCGTGGTCGATCCGGTATGTGCATCCATGCACGGTGATCCGCTGCTCGACCACCCAGCACTGGAATCCCTTCGGGCCGAGCTGTTTCCGCTAGCGACCTTGGTAACGCCCAACTTGCACGAGGTGCGCTTGTTGGTCGACATCGACGTCGTCGACGCGGCGACCCAGGCTGACGCCGCCCGGGCCCTGCACGCGCTCGGGCCGCAATGGGCGTTGGTCAAGGGCGGGCATCTGCACGGTTCAGCCGGCAGCACCGATCTGTTGTTCGACGGCAACGACTTTCACGAGTTCGAGGCGCCGAGGGTGGATACCGGCAACGACCACGGCGCCGGTGACACGCTGGCCGCCGCGACGGCGTGCGCACTGGCCCACGGTTACACCGTGCCCGACGCCGTCGCATTCGGCAAAGCCTGGGTGACCGAATGTCTGCGTGCCGCTTACCCACTCGGTCACGGCCACGGCCCGGTGTCAGCGATGTTCAGGTTGTCATGATTGATCTCGACGACATCGCGGGCGTCGCTCATGAGCCCGACGGCACGCCATCGGGTGTAGTCGTGCTGACGCACGGCGCCGGCGGCGACCGGGAATCGGCGTTGCTGCAGCGACTCTGCGACGAGTGGGCCCGGCGTGGCTGGCTCGCCGTCCGCTATAACCTCCCGTATCGCCGGCGACGACCCAAGGGTCCGCCGTCCGGATCGGCCGCCTCCGACCGCGCCGGCATCGTCGAGGCGATCACCGTGTGCCGTGGGCTTGCCGACGGCCCGTTGATTGCCGGCGGCCATTCCTACGGCGGCAGGCAGACCTCTATGGTGGTCGCCGCGAAGGAGGCCCAGGTGGACGTGCTGACGCTGTTCTCCTACCCGGTTCATCCGCCGGGCAAGCCGGAACGCGCCCGCACCGAGCACCTGCCCGACATCGCGGTGCCGACGGTGTTCACCCACGGCTCGTCGGACCCGTTCGGCACTCTCGACGAGTTGCGCGATGCGGCGGCGTTGACTTCGGCGCCGACCCAGATCGTCGAGATCGCTGGCGCACGGCACGATCTCGGCTCCACAACGCTCGACGTGCCCGGGTTGGCCGTGGCCGCGGCGCTGCGATTGCTCGGCCGCGACTGATTCAGGCCCCGTTTCTGACCGCGGGGAGACCGCGCCGTCGCACGATGTCGGCCGCGACGTCAGCAAGCTTGACGTTGGTCTCCTGCGATGTCCGGCGCAGCATGCCGAAGGCGTCGTCCTCCGAGACGTCGTTGAGCACCATCAGCATGCCGATGGCTTTGCCGATCGCGCGACTGCTGGCCAGTCCGCGCCGCAGCGAGGCGGCGTCTTCGCCTTGCTCCGCGGCATTGGTGGCAACCGTGGCGAACGCACCCAACACGAGCGCACACTCGACCGATTGCTCGTCGAACACATTGGGTTTGTCGGAGAACAGGTTGAGCGCGCCTTCCCGGGAATGGTCCACCGGCAATCGAACACTCAACGCGCCTCGCACCGGTGTCTCAGCGAGAACACGGCTCACCAGAGACGGCCACCGACTGCTGGTGGTCAGGTCGGTCTGAATTTGTGCGGTGCACTCTTCGATGGCATCTAGGCACGGACCACTGCTCAGCGCCAATTCGAGCTTGTCGACCTGGCGCGCGGTGGCGTCGCTGACTGCGCCTGTGCCGTACACGCCGCCTCGGCGGATCATCAGACTGGCATGGTCGCACCCGGGAACCGTCAATGTTGCTGCCACACAGACCGCGGCGTACAACTCTCTCGGCGTTGAGGCATCTCGGGCGATCTCAGCTAACGACGTGAACACGCTTGGTGGATCGACGCGCAAGCGGGACGACACGGCAACCTCCTGACTGTCGGTTCCTCTACGTCGAGTCATGCGTAACCTATGCCTATAAGCACAGATTTTATATATCACCCGTGACGATAAGTCGCAAGTGTGTTACAAAGGTTTCCTGTAGTCGTAGCCAAGGATGATTTTGACGAACAATCGACCTGACACTCAGGACCAGCCTGCCGCCAGCCACGGTGTCTACGGCATTTCGGTGGCCGCCGAACTTTCCGGTATTCCGGTGCAGTCGTTGCGGCTCTATGAAAGCCACGGCCTGCTTACCCCGGATCGCAGTGACGGCGGCACCCGCCGCTACAGCTCCGACGACCTGGCTCGCCTCCGTCGGATCAGCCAACTGGTCGCCGCCGGAGTGAATCTCGCCGGCATCGGCCGCATCTTGGACCTCGAAGACGACAACGCGGCGTTACTCGCCGACAACCGCGCATCCGGCGAGAAGCGGACGAGCGAGACCAAGCCCAGCTAGGGCCCCGAGGATTACTAGTACCAGGGGTACCGGGTATATTGTCTTGCCATGAGTTCGGAGCACTTGGAGGTCCTCATCGTCGGGGCCGGCTTCGGCGGTATCGGCGCGGCAATCCAGCTCAAGCGCATGGGTATCGACGACTTCGTCATCCTCGACCGGGAGGACGACCTCGGCGGAACCTGGCACGTGAACCACTACCCGGGCCTGGCCGTCGACGTCCCCACCACGACGTATTCGTATTTCTTCGAACCGAATCCGAACTGGTCGCGGCTGTTCACCCCAGGTCCGGAGATCAAGCAGTACGCGGCGGGGGTGGCCGACAAGTACGACGTGCGCAAGCACATGCGGTTCGGCACCGTTGTGGAAAGCGCGCGCTGGGACGACGAGACCCGCCGCTGGGAGGTGGCGCTGGCCGGTGGCGACGTGTTGTCGGTGCGCTACCTGATCACCGCGACCGGGTTCCTGTCCCAACCGAAGACACCCGACATCCCCGGCATTTCCACGTTCGAGGGCAAGGTCATCCACACCACCGAGTGGGAAGACGACTTCGACCCGAGCGGCCGCCGGATCGGGATCATCGGGACCGGCGCCACCGCGGTGCAGCTCATCCCGAAACTCGCCGACAAGGCCGCCGATCTCACGGTCTATCAACGAACCCCGATCTGGGTCGCGCCGAAGATCGACCTGCGCTTCTCGGATCGCGCGAAACGACTCTTCGCCCGCTTCCCGTGGACGCAGCGAGCGATCCGGACCATCACCGACACCATCTACGAGTTGATGATCACCGTCGGTCTGGTGCGGTACCGGGTCCCACTGTTCCGGCGGCTCAACATCTCTGCGGCGGATCTGTGCAAGATCAACCAGTTCATCGCGATTCGCGACAAGGAACTGCGCCGCAAGCTCACCCCCGACTACGACCTCGGATGTAAGCGGCCGACGTTCTCCAACACCTACTTCCGCAGCTTCGCCAAGCCGCACGTACACCTGCAGGCCGACGGAATCGAGCGCGTCGAGGCCGACGGCGTCGTCAACGCCGACGGGTCGAAGACCCACATCGACACGCTGGTGCTGGCCACCGGATTCGACTTGTGGGAGGCCAACTTCCCAGCCATCGAGGTGATCGGCCGCGACGGGCGCAACCTCGGAAAGTGGTGGCGCGACACGCGTTTTCAGGCGTATCAGGGCGTATCGATGCCCTACTTCCCGAACTACCTCAGCCTGGCCAGCCCGTTCGCCTTCTTGGGATTGAACTTCTTCAACACCATGGAGTACCAGATGCGCTTGATGGAAAGGCTTTTCGCCGAGTTGAAAAGCCGCGGCGCGGATACCTTCGAAGTCACCGAGGAAGCCAATGCGCGCTACCTCGACCGGATGACCGAATTGCTGGGCGATTCGCTGTGGATACTCGGCAACTGCGCCACGTCACGTTCCTACTATTTCAATCCCAGCGGCGAGCCCTCACTCTTGCGCCCGATGGCTACCTCGACGGCAATCGAAGAAGCGTCGAATTTCCCGCTGAGCGACTACGCAATCAGTTGAGGAGGAGTGGGAAACGATGTCTCGCAAAAGCAATCGGGTAGCTCAGTACTCCGGGCTGGCATTGGCCGGCGCCGGACTGGCCCACTTCACCAGCCCGCGACTGTTCGAGCCGATCACGAGATCGGCTTTCCCGCGCAACACTCGTCAGCACCTCTACACCAACGGCAGCATCGAGACCGTGCTCGGACTTGGCTTCAGCAGCAAGCAGACTCGCAGCCTGGCGACAGTCGGGTTGATCGGATACCTCGCCTATCTGGGCGGGAATGCCATCCGCCACTCCTAAGCACGCTGACCGAATTCACCCTCGGCAGGGTTCTTCGCCGCCCTCACTTTAGACAGCTTTACCTGCACAGTCTTAGCTGTCGAGTGTAGGGTTGGCGACGTGGACGGAATCAGCGAGTCGGCAGCAGCGGCGGCCCGGGATCTGCGGGTGATGTTCAGCCGGTTGCGTCGCCAACTCAAGGACGTCGCGACCGGCGGCGGGCTGACACCGTCGCAGACGGCGGTGCTCACCCGGTTATGGAAAGACGGTGCGTCGTCGGCCAGCGCGCTGGCCGCGGCGGAGCGGGTGCGGCCGCAGTCGATGGCCGCCATAGTGGCCGCCCTCGACGAGCACGGCCTTATTCACCGCGCCCCCGACCCCGACGACGGTCGTCGGCAAGTGATTTCGCTGACCGCCGCCGGGCGCCGGCGTGCAGAAAGCGACCGCCAGGTCCGCGAGGAATGGCTGGCCCGTGCCATCCAGGAGCGCTATTCGCAGCGGGAACGCCGCGTCATCAACGACGCGTTGGCCCTGCTCCAGCGCTTAAACGATTAGCGAAGGAGTTCACCAATGGACGTGGGTATCCACTACATCGACTTTTTACCGGGCGACCCGGCGAAGCTGGCCCCGACGTTGCTCGCGACCGCCACGGCCGCCGAGGACATCGGCGCGTCGGTGTTCACACTGGCGGATCACTTCTTTCAGATGGAAAATGTTGGGCGAGCTGAGGATCCGTTCCTCGAGGGCTACACGTCGCTGGGTTACCTCGCCGCGCGGACCACCAGCATCACTCTGACGTTGCTGGTCACCGGAGTCACCTATCGCCATCCGGGAGTGCTGGCCAAGACGGTGACGACGCTGGATGTGCTCTCACAGGGCCGGTCGATGTTCGGAATCGGAGCCGCCTGGTACGAGCGTGAGCACCTCGCGCTGGGCATCCCGTACCCGCCGGTGCGCGAACGATTCGAGATGCTCGAAGAGACGCTGCAGATCTGTCTGCAGATGTGGAGCGACAATGACGGCCCGTACGACGGGAAGCATTACCAGTTGGCCGAAACCATCTGCCGGCCTCAGCCGGTTCGGCGTCCGCCGGTCCTGATCGGTGGCGGGGGCGAGAAGAAGACGCTGCGGATGGTCGCGCAGTACGCCGATGTCTGGAATTCGACTGACTTCGAGTTGGATGTGGTCGCGCACAAGCTCGATGTGCTGCAACGCCATTGCGACACCGCCGGCCGCGATTTCGCTGAGATTCAGAAGACGGTAGGCCTGTTCATCAATCCGTTCGCTGACGTCGATGGATACCTGACGTCGGTCGAGGGCCTAGCCGGGCTCGGAGTCCAGTTGATCAACACCGGACCGTTCCCGGGTAACCCCGACCCCGCCGGCTTCGTGAAGCGCTTCGGGGACGAGGTTATGCCCAGGATCAGTCAGATTGGTTGACCGCAAGCGGTTAGCTTCCGGAGATGATCCGGGCTCGCTCGTTCGCGTACTCGGTGTCGGAGACCGTGCCGTTGGCGCGCAGCGTCTCCAGTTCGTGCAGACGCTGAGATGTCGAATCGGCCGACTTCCACTGTCGGACAGGCGCGATCGTGTGTCCGCCGATATTGATCAGCCCGAGCCGCACCAATAACAGGATGAGAGTGCCGATGCCTCCGATCGGTAGTGCGAGGTAGAAGAGCCATCCGCCGGGCAGGCCGAACTGGCTCAGGAAGGCGAATCGTACGACGAGTGAGAACGCGAAAAGAGCGGCGATCGCCCCGAGTACCAAGACCATGGGCTTGTTGTTGGTGTTCATGAATCAGGTTCTTTCTGGTGAGATGGATGGCGTAACGGTCCGCCCGGCACCGGATGTCGCCGCAGCGACACCCGGCGGCCGGGACAGGGCGTCAACTAGGGGCAGGTGACGTCGAGTTCGAAGGACTTGTTCACCGGCCCGCCCATCGGGTTGGACATGTCCACGCCGCTGGCGGTGCCGCTGATCTTGTAGGTGCTGCCGTCTTTGGTGGCTTGGGCCTTGCCGGTGGTTCCGCCCATGCCCAACGACACACCGTTGACGTTGCCGAGCGCAACGGATTTGACGACAAGTGGATTGGCATCCGTCAACACGGCGCCGATCCCGGTCGGAACGCCGCCCGAACCGGATCCACCACCAATGGCGATGTTGACGGAGCCGGCGGCGGTGGTGCAGGCAACCTGGCCCTTGACGTTCTGGTCCTTGCCGTCGACGAGCACCTTCGTGTTCGACGAGCCGGCCGGGGCGACCGCGGCGTTGCCGACGCTGACGGCCCCGTCGTGATGTGAACAACCGGCCAACACGACGGCAAGTGTTGCTGCCGCACCGGCGGTGATCATGAGTTCGCGTTTCATTTCTGCTCCTATGTCTAGTTCTGACGCGATGCCTGATCACTGTGCGGGACGGCGCTTTATGGATTCTTAATGCTCAGCGGTCGGAGTCGGTCGACATGTCCAGGTACATCGACTGGATGCCTACGCGACCCGGGCCGGTGAAGCGGTTGAAGATGAGATTTCCTGTCCCACCGAACATTCCGGTGCGCAGGCCGTAGATCTTGGCTTCCATCCGGACGCTCTCGTCGCGGTAGATCCAGCTTCCCGGCTCCACGTCGATCTGCTCGCCGGGAGCCAGCACCTTCTCAAAGACATTGCCGTAGCCATGCAGCCACACCACGCCCTCGGTCTGGGTGGCGGCGAACCGGTCCACGAAGAACCCGGTCGATCCGAACAGCATGTTTCGGATGCCCTTCTGACGCACGAAGCCGTACTCCACATTGCCTGTTGCCGCGAGGTATTGGTGTTCGCGGACCTCGATCGCCGAACCGGGGCGCAGATGCAGCGGAAACACGTGCCCGGCACCGTCGCGGGAAAATGCGATCTGCCCCGGCCCACGTGCCTCGGTCAACAGCAGCTGCATGCCGGCGATCACCCGCTTGAGTGCACCTTTTCCCCTGGCCCCGATATCGAGCGCCGGGTCCTTCCACAACACGATGTGATGCTCGAAAAACACGGGCACGCTGCCGTCGAGCCAGATGTGCAGCACCGGCACGAGTTCTCCGTCGATGCGGTAGTACACGCCTGGGGCGCGCCCGTCGGACACAGTGGTCGGCATCAGCTGCGGTGGTTCGGGCTGGTGGGTCATCGGAACTCCTCATGGATTGTCGATCCGGTTTTGCAACAGAATCCAATGAGGGCCTGAACGAATCCTTAAGTGGCTTCCGGAGAAGTGTTGATTTCGAGGGTGAATTCCTGGTCGCCGATGCGAACGCGTTCACCCTCGCCTAGCTCGGCGCTGGGATCGATGCGTCGGCCACGTACCCGGACCCCATTGGCCGATCCCAAGTCGGTGACGAGAAATGTCTTGCCGTCGTCGGTGATGACAGCGTGGTGACGACTGACCTTTGCGTCGGCTAAGACGATGTCGTTGTCGGGGCTGCGACCAATCCGGGTGGCCGTGCCGGCCAGGGCGTAGCTTCGGCCGTCCGCACCGCGCAATGCTGCCGCCGCCGGACGGCGGATCCGAATTGCGTTGTCAGACTGAGCGACAATGGTGTCTTCGGCGTGTGACTGCGCGGTCTTGCGCACATCGAGCGCTTCCTGGCGCAGGATCCGCTCGTACAGCTCTCGTATCGTCCAGCCCGGGTCGATACCCAGGTCTTCAGCCAGCAATGTCTTCAGCCGCATATAGGTGTCGAGAGCATCCGATTGGCGATCGGCCAGATAGTAAGCGGTCATCAGCTGGGCCCACAGCGGCTCCCGGTAGCCGTGAGTAGCGGTCAACGCCTCCAGATCCGTGATCACGGCATGCGCTCGGCCGCAAGCGATCTCGGCCTCGGCGCGGGCGATGTGCACGACGACCTTCTCCTCGTCGAGCGCTACCGCGAGGGTTTCGACGAACTGGAAGTCCCGCAGATCTTCCAGGACCGGGCCGCGCCACTGAGCCAGCGCGGCCGACAGGTGCCGGCCGGCCTGGTCGAATTGCTCGGCGGCTGCGGCCTGTAGCCCGGCATTCTTCTCGGCGACGAATCGTCCGAAATCGTATTGATCCTCGGCAATGACCAGTTGGTATCCCGGCGGAGTGCTGGCCAGTGCGGCGCGGTCGACACCCGCACCACTCAACAGCCGGCGCAGATTCGAGATGTAGGCGTGCAGTGTCGCTCGCGCTCCCTGTGGCGGTCGTTGATCCCAGGCTGCGCCGATCAGGGTGTCGATGCCCACCGGCCGGTTCGCGTTGACGATCAACACCGCCAGCACCGCTCGCTGTTTGGGGGTGCCCAACGGAATTGACGCACCACCGATGCGCAACTGCAAGGGACCCAACACCCCGAATTGGGCCGCGTTGTCGTCAGGTCCGGCCATCGGCGGTGCCGCAAAGGCCGGCCCCGTGCCTACCCCGTCGCTCATCATGACGTTTCCGCGCCCACCAGGTTCGCCAGTAAACAACAGCAGCATAGCTTTCAGCGGACCGAATTGATCATGTTGGGCAAACCGGCCGCATAGGATTTTGCCCATGCCGGTGTCGGTGGGCGAACTGTTTGCGGGATTCACGATCCTGCGTGTGCTCGGTGCCGGTGGAATGGGCACCGTCTACCTGGCGGCGCACCCTCGCCTGCCGCGCCAGGATGCGCTGAAGGTATTGCCCGGGGAATGGACTGCCGATCCGCAGTACCGCGCCCGATTTCTGCGTGAGGCCGAACTCACCGCCAGCTTGTCGCATCCCAATATCTTGGGCGTCCACGACCGTGGCGAATACGACGGGCAGCTGTGGATCTCGATGGACTTCGTGGGCGGCACCGACGCCTCCCGGCTGGTGCGCGAGCAGCACCCTGAGGGACTACCCGCCGACCAGGCGCTGGAGATCATCACCGCGGTGGCCGCGGCGTTGGATTACGCACATCAACGGGGACTGCTGCACCGCGACGTCAAACCGGCCAACATTCTGCTGGATCCCGATGCACAACGGATTTTCCTGGCCGACTTCGGTATTGCTCGGCTGATCGACGATCCGTCGGGACTGACCGCGACGAACATGGCAGTCGGCACAATGGCTTATGCCGCACCCGAGCAGTTGCGCGGTGAGCCGCTCGACGGCCGTACCGACCAATACGCCCTGGCGTGCACCGCCTTTGACCTGCTGACCGGCGCCCCGCCCTATGTCGACTCCAATCCGGCGGTGGTGATCACCAAACATGTTGCGGCGCCGGTGCCGTCGTTGGGAGAACGCCGACCGGAGCTGGCGGCACTGGACCCGGTGCTGGCCAAGGCGATGGCCAAAAGTCCCGCTGATCGGTTTGCGAGCTGCCGAGATTTCGCCCGAGAGCTGAGCAACCAACTCAGCCCGTCACCCGTCCAGATCCACGACCGTCCTGCACCGCTACCGGGCCCGCCGCCTCCGGCCGCCACGCTGATCACCGTCACCCGGCGAATCACACTCCCGCGCTTGATGATTACGGCAGCCGTTGCCTTGCTCGTCGTCGCCGCGGCGGTATTCGCGGGCATCACCTTCGTGCAGAACCGTCACCGAGGCGGCGCCGCGCCGTCGGTCGCGGCCGCCACTCCGCACCCCTTCGACGGCACTTACCGGGCGAACTACGGGCCGGGCACCGATCTGGACGGTAAGCCGATCGCCGGTGCTCCACCGATGGCCGCGGCGTGGGGCGTGCGCTCGGTGTGTAGGGCGGGCGGGTGCGTCGCCGCGGCGTCATACCTGGGCGGCGGCGGCATCGTGCTGGTCTCGGATCTGGTGTTCGATCAGGTGGGCGGAAGCTGGATTGCGGTGGGCCTCGGATCAACTCAGTGCAACGACGCCCCTATCGAAGTCTGGGCGGTGTTCACCCTGCAACCGCAAGCCGACGGAACTCTGACGGGCGAAACGACCCGGGGCACCACCAACAGCTGCAACGCCAGCAAGCGAACCGTGACATTCACCCGCACTGGCGACGCTGACACCGCCAAGGTTCCCGATCCGACCGGCCTGCCGCCACGGGCGGTGTCCCCGGCATCGGCTCTGCATGGCCGCTACCACGAGGCGATCACCTACGCGAACGGCAGTTCCGCACCCGGACAAGACGATCTCACCGTGCACACCGAATGTCTTCGCACCGGGGATCGGTGCATGAGCATGTTCCATGCTCCCGACGGGGTCGTGCCACTGGTTTTCGCTGCCGGGAAGTGGACGCGCGACGACGTCGGCACCGTGCCGTGCAATCTCGGCGGTATGACACAGGTCAAGATCACCGCGGAGTATCCGCTACCCGCCGACCTGCAAGATCCGATTCCGGTGCTGACCGGGCACGGCTCGAATGTCTCGACCGGAAGTGCTTGCAGTGGTGGCGATTTCGAAGATAAATTTGTGCGCACCGGCGACTAGCGCAGCGCGTTAAGAATCCATTCAGCGCTGATCCGTAGTTTGACGAACATGAACATCAACCACTACTCGAAGCAGATCGTCGCCGCGGTGCTGCTGTCCGGCGGCGTGGCCGTCGCTGGTGTGGGCCTGGCCTCGGCTACCGCTCAGGCCGCGCCCGTCGTCGCGCCCCAGGTCCATAACCCGTTGCCCACCGACAACTTTTCGGTACCCCATCAGTGGTGTCCGGGACAGCCCCTGCCGATGGACGACGTCCACTGGGACACCAATGTCTGCCACACCTGGTTCTGGGTCCCCGTCGGCGGGATGGGTAATGCCGGCGAGTTCGTGTGGGATGGCGCTACTCCGCCGCCGCACGGGCCGCCCCCGTGTTACGGCGCCCCGATCTGCTTGCCGGGTCTGTGATCAGCGGCTCGATTATTTCGAGAGCGTGTGGCGGGTCCGGTCTTCGCGGATCGGAATTCCGTTGCGGCCGCTCAGATCTTGGGCATACAAACCGATCGCATAGGCCACACCGCCGCCGTTGATGCCCAGCGCGGTCTTGTCGATGTGATCCAGGGTGTCAGTGTCTTTGTGGTAGTTCGGGTCGAACGGCTGATCGGCGGCACCGCCCCACAGCTTCGCCTCGTCCTCTGTCATCTTGACTTCGGCGCCGGAGAACAACCCGCCGGATGCAATCCCGGCCGCGGTGAACCCGTCATAGTCGGATCGGCCATCGAACGACGTGTCCTGCGGGGTCTTGCCGGCGGAGTTGAGATAGGCGGCCAGCGTGCGCTCGATGCCGGCCGAGCCTTCGGGCACCACTGGACTGCCCCGCTGGTCGGACGGCAACGACTGATCACCGTCGTAAGTGAAGTAGCCCGGGTTCGGCGACGCGAGCATGTCGTAATTCATATACAGCGCAATGTCTTTCAGCGCATTGAGATCCAGCGACTCGACATATTTGCGCGATCCGATCAGACCGAGCTCCTCAGCGCCCCAGAAGCCGAACCGCACCGCGTTGTGTATCCCCGGTGACGTGCCCAGTTGCAGAGCGGTCTCCAGCACCGCGGCCACACCGGAACCGTTGTCGTTGATGCCCGGTCCTTCGGGGACGCTGTCCAGATGCGCCCCGGCCATGACCACATCGCTGGTCGATCCGGTCTTCGTTTGAGCGACGATGTTGCGGGCCGAAATGTTCTTGGTCTCCGCGGAAAGTTGCACGGTCGCGGGCCCCATAATGGTGCGCAGCAGTGCGCCATCGGATTTGGTGACGCTGACCACCGGAATCTTGACATCCGTGGTCTCGCCCAGCGTGCCGCCCATTTTCTCCTCGACGGCGTTGTCCGCCACGACCATCGCCACAGCGCCGTGTTCCGCGGCGGCCTTCTCCTTTTGGGAGAACGGGCAGGTGCCGCGATCCACCAGCACCACCGCGCCGTTGACCGGCAGGTTGTCGTAGTCCGCGGGGGCGCAGCCGGGACTGGCGTCGACGGGCACGGCAACCAGCGGACCGGTCACCCCGACCGGCGGAGTGGCCAGGCTGAACTCCAGGGCCCGCGCCTCGAACTTCTTGTCGGCGACGGTCACCGATCCCGGGTCGGCGTGGAAGATCCGCGCGTCGAACTGCGGGGTTTGCACGTCAAAACCCTTGTCCCGCAGCTTGCCGACGACGTAGTCGACGCTGGCGTCGTAGCCGGGGGTGCCGACCGCGCGGGTGTTGTTGTTGGCCTTGGCGATGTCCTGCAGCTTCGTCAGGTGCGCCATCATCGCGTCGGTGGTGACCCGTCCGCGAAGCGACGCCGCGAAGTCTGGAGCCGATACCGGTTTCAGCGTGTTGGCGGTGCCGGACGACCCGCACCCGCCGGTGGCCAGCATGAGCGCGACGGCGATAGCCATGGGCGTTGTTTTCTTAAGCATCGCGCCCCACGTTAGACGTCTGCACCGAGAAGAGCCGTCAACTGGCGGCTTCGGATGGATCGTCGAGCCGGAGGTACGCCTGGACGGTGGTGCCTGCCGATGTCGTGTGGGTCCGAAGTAAATCGGCGATCGCATTGACCACGTAGAGCCCGTATGCGCCCGAGCTGCCCACCACGGGTGGTCGACGTCCCGCGAGCGGATCTGCCCAGTGGCCCATGTCGCGTGCCTCGCAGACCACGTGACCGTCCTCGTACCAGAACGCCATCCGGCACGCACCCCCGGCGTGGGCGAGGCTGTTGGTCGCCAACTCGGTGGCGATCAGCAAGAGGTCGGCCATCCGGCCGGCTGACAACCCCAGCAGCCGTCCGTAGCGTTCGCCACACCGGCGCGCGCCAGCCAGGCCGGAGGGGTGCTCGACGGTGTTGGTGACCGCAGCCGGGTGGGTCTCCAACGGCTGGTTGCAGTGGTTGAGCGCGGCGTCGACTGCGTAGTCGGGGCACTGCGTCAGCGATCCGCCCATCCAGATCTGCGAGTGCGTGAGGCGCACCTTGGTCAACACGCTTTCGTCCAGCCGGGATGCGTCATAGGGGCACAGACCGGTCATCTCGGTGTCCACGAACGCGAGACTGACCAGCGCTTCGTGCTGCATGCACGCGAGGTATTCCGAATCGGTTCGGCCCACCCAGGCCGGTTCGGCGACGATGCGGACGTGCTGGCCCGGATGCCGGTCGACGAAGGCCAGTTCCTCGGCAAGGAGCCGCCCGGGATTACGGCCCAACTCGGTGATGTCCGCCGTCGTCACGCTGGCGGCGGCGTCCCCCAACGCGTCGCGAAGCGACTCCAACTTGTCCTTGGGGACCGCAAGCAGCACCGGTTGCAGGCGTTCGAACCCCTCGCGGATGAACTGCACGAGCGAGTCCACGTACTCGGTCTCCGAGTAATAGAAGAACGCCGCGTGGTCGCAGTCTTGATTTTGCACGTGTTTTCTCAGTGTCATGTCGACGGATGAAATCCCTCGGCGGTGCGTCCCTGCATGATCGCCTCGTTAGATTTACCCGGGCGTCGAGAAACTAATCAGTTCTCGGCGGCCTGCTTCAGAATCAGGTCGGCCACCGCCCGCATACCTGCGGCGTTCGGATGAAATGGCGCCGGTCGCCATGGCCGTGGCAGGCCCGCAGCCACCGCCCACGGGTCGGCCGACCAGCCATGGTGGGCACGGCTGGCCTGCCCCGCGCGAACGAGCTCGCAGCCGCTGGCCTGCACGGCCGCCGCCGTGACGTCTTCCAGGCGCGCGGCGACGAAACGCCCCAGATCGGCATGCTCGGTCGACAGCGGGGCGGCGGGCACGTCGTCGGCCGGCAACAGCGTCAGGTAGTCAACGAAGACCACCCGGGCCCGTGGGGCACGACGGCGGACCGCGGTGCCGACCGCATGCAATGACCCGGTCACGTCGTCGAGCGCACGCTCGCGTGCGTCGCGGTCGAACAGTTCGCGCAGCCGCCCGGCGATCGGAGGTAAGCGACGGACAACCGCAGGCAGCGACGCGGCCATCAGCAGCGGCACGTATCCGACGTCGTTGCCGCCGATCGTGATGGTGACCAGCTCTTCGGAGCCGTCCAGCGCCTCGACCTGGGGCTGGGCGCTACGTTGCTGCTCATCCAGCACATGCGCGGTGGTGGCACCGGAGAAGGTGACATCGACCAGGTCGAGGTTCAGTTGCTCCGCGACCAGATGGGCGTAGTTGCGCGCCGATCGGCCGGACCCGAACGGTGCCCCCGGCGCGGACGGCCGGATGCCGGGCCCGGCCGCCATCGAGCTGCCTAGCGCCACGTACCGCCCGGTCATGCGTCGGCTCAATTACCCAGGCTCATTTGCCCAACTCCTCAGCGGGCCGTTCGCCGGCCCGCATCGTCGTCGGGCGTGGACTGGACGCCTGAGCCCAGAACCGCTTCGGGATCCGTCCGGCCCGGCGGGCCAGATAGCCCGCGGTGACGGCGGCGGCCATCGCCGCGGCCATCGCGGGCGGGTCGGCGGCGCGGGTCACCGCCGTGGCCAGCAGCACGGCGTCACAGCCCAACTCCATCGCTAGCGCGGCGTCGCTGGCGGTGCCGATGCCCGCGTCGAGCACGACGGGGACACCGGCCTGGGCGACGATCATCTCGATGTTGTGCGGGTTGGCGATTCCCAGACCGGTGCCGATCGGCGAACCGAGCGGCATCACCGCGACGCAGCCGGTGTCCTCAAGTCGCCGGGCCAACACCGGGTCGTCGTTGGTGTAGGGCAGCACCACGAAGCCGTCGTCAACCAATTGCTCTGCCGCGCGGACCAATTCGATGGCGTCCGGCAATAGTGTGCGTTCGTCGGCGATCACTTCCAGCTTGACCCATTCGGTCCCCAGCGCTTCACGGGCCAGTTGCGCGGTCAGCACCGCCTCGACGGCGCTGCGACAGCCCGCGGTGTTGGGCAGCGGCGTGATGCCGAGCCGGCTCAGCAGCTCGAGCATGCCGGTGCCGCCCGCGGCGTCGACCCGGCGCATCGCGACCGTGGTCAACTCGGTGCCCGACGCGACCAGCGCCTCCTCGAGCACGGCCAGATTCGCCGCGCCGCCGGTCCCCATGATCAACCGCGAGGTGAAGCTGCGGCCTGCGATCGTCAGTTTCGAGTCAACCACCCTGCACCGCCGTCACTACTTCGATGTGAGCCCCATCGGAAAGCGTTGTGGTCCAACTGGACCGCGGGACCACAGCGTGGTCGACCGCCACCGCGATACCGCGGTCAGGGTAGCCGAGTGACTGCAGCAGCGTCGCGACCGTCATCTGGTTGTCGACCTCGAGGTCATCGGCATTGACGCGGATTATCATGCGCCGCTCCTCCTCACTGCATTCGCACTGCATCGTCGCCGGCGGAAAATCAAATTCTCGCTCCAACCACATTGAGTTCGGACACAATCTGTTCGGCGGTCCACGGCGCCAGCAGGAAACCGGATCGGCCGTGGCCGGCGGCGATCAGCGTCCGCGCGTCCAGGCGGCCCACCAACGGCAGATTGTCGGGCGTCATCGGGCGTAGTCCGGCGATGCACTCAGCCAACTCGTACTCGCCGAGCGCGGGCATCACCGCGCACGCGTCGTCGAGCAGATCCCGCACACCGGACACCGTCGGCGCGAGGTCGCGGCCATGCTCGTACTGGGTGGCGCCCACGACAACGCCATCGGCGCGCGGCACCACGTACACCTGACGCCCGTGCACCCGGGCTCGAATGACACGCCGCGGCAACGGCATACATCCGTGGCGCCAGCGCAGCCTGAGCACTTCGCCTTTCACCGGCCGAATCGGCAGGCCGGGCCACAGCGACGGTGCGTCGATTCCATTGGCGATCACGACGACGTCGGCCGCTACCGAATCCAGGTCGCTGACCGGACCGTCCCAGTCGACACCGAGTCGCTCGCAGGCCGTCGCCAACCCGTCGAGCAGGGCGCGGTTGTCCACCGCCAATTCGTTGGGCGCCCGGAAACCGTGCCGAATGCCTTGCGCCAGCATTGGTTCCACGTCACGGACCGCCGACTCCCAGACCACGGGGTGGCCCTGCGCGGACAGCCAGTCCGCGACGGTACGCAAGTCGGCCACGTCCGCGCGATCTACGGCGACCGCCAGCGACTCCCGCGCGGTGATCACCTCAGCAGGCAGACCCTCGGTGAATTCGCCCTGCTGCCAGAGCCGCAGCGACTCCAGGCCGAGCTGCAGCAGTCGCTCCTCGCCGGGCCAGCCTTCGCTGTGCGGCGCCAGCATTCCCGCGGCCACCCAGGACGCGCCGGGTTGTGCGGAACGATGCACCCGCACCGACCAGCCGGCCTGCGCCGCGCGACGGGCCACCGACAGCCCAATGACGCCGCCGCCGATGACGGCCAGCCTTCCCGCGTCCGATGGCACCTTTCGCTCCCTTCGCCGGCATGATCCGGATCAGGTGTGACGGTAAGGGCCGCGTGCCCACTCTCAGCCCCCGGCTTGCGCGTTTCGCCCGGCTCCTCCGCAGGCCTTTGGCCTGCATCGGCACCGAGCCGTGGGACTCCCGTGTCGGCTCCCCACGGTAGTCGCTAGCGTCGCGGTGTGCACCAAAGGCTTGACCGGCTCGCCGACGCCCGACTCTATCTGTGCACCGATGCCCGCCGTGAGCGCGGCGACCTGGCCGAGTTCGCCGACGCCGCCCTGGCCGGCGGGGTGGACATCATTCAGCTGCGCGACAAGGGCTCGACGGGAGAGCGGCAATTCGGCCCCCTGGAGGCGGCCAACGAACTCGCTGCCCTGGAGGTTCTTGCCGACGCCGCGCGACGCCACGGCGCGCTGCTGGCCGTCAACGACCGCGCCGACATCGCCCGCGCCGCCGGAGCCGACGTGCTGCACCTCGGCCAAGACGACCTGCCGTTGCCGGTGGCCCGCGACATCGTCGGCCCGGACCCGCTGATCGGCCGGTCCGCGCACGACCATCGGCAGGTCGTCGCGGCCATCGCCGAGGACGTCGACTACTTCTGCGTCGGGCCGTGCTGGCCGACTCCCACCAAACCGGGACGCCCGGCACCCGGTCTGCCGCTGGTGCGCTCCACCGCCGACTCGGGCACCGACAAGCCGTGGTTCGCGATCGGCGGAATCGACACGGCCCGGCTACACGACGTGCTGGAGGCCGGCGCGCAGCGCATCGTGGTGGTGCGCGCGATCACCGGCGCCGAGGATCCGCGGGCGGCGGCCGAGCAGCTCCGTTCGGCACTCGTCTAGTCGGGCAGGCCCACGATGCGCAACACCAGCCCGCCGTCTTCGATCTCGACCGTGCGTGCCAGATTTCCCCGCGGCTGATCGCCGGGGCTCCACGGCACGATCTCCAGAGCAGCGCGCAGCCGTTGCCAGCTGTCCGCGAACCCGGGGTGCAGCGGCAGCCGGGCTACCTCGTCCTCGACGACCCAACGCAGTTCGGCGCTCTCCATGTTCGGCACGGTCTGCAGCAGCTCATCTGCGTCGGCGACGACGGTGGTGTAGGTCCAGCGTTTGCCGTAGTCCCCGTTCACGTCGGCGGTGACGACGGTCGCCCGCACCGACACCAGATCCCCGGGCAGGCCGGCCTCCTCGTGGGCCTCGCGCTTGGCGGCCTCTTCGGGGGTCTCATGGCTGTCGCGGGCACCGCCCGGCAGACCCCACGTTCCGCCCTGATGACTCCACGGCGCCCGGTGTTGCAGCAGCACCGCGTGCCTGCCGTCGGGCCGCGGAGCTCGCAGCAACAGGCCCGCCGCGCCGTGCACACCCCAGTAGTGCTTACCGGTGTCGGAGGACACCACCCATCCGTCACCGTCACCGCGCACGCGTTCAGAATAAGCAGCCCGACGCCACATCTCGGGTCCACGGGTTCAGAGGGTATTGGCATTCAAGCCCGACATCCCCGCGATCTTGTTGGCTAGCTCTTAGAATTCGCTTATACCGTTCGAGTCACGCACGCCGGAAAGATGAGGTTCGAACAGACGTGACCGTTGAATTGGCGCACCCGTCGACCGAACCGCTTGGTTCACGGTCGCCAATCGAACCGGCCCACCCCCGCTGGTGGTTCGTCGCGACGACGCCTGGCCGCATCCTGTCGATCGGTTTGGTCTTGGCAATTCTCGGCGGCCTCAGCGCGTTCGCCACGTCGACCACGATCAACCAGCGGCAGCATGCGCTGACCACGGTGCTCAGCCACACCGAGCCGCTGGCGTTCGCCGCCGGACGGCTTTACACCACGCTGTCGGTGGCCGACGCTGCCGCCGCAACCGCCTTCATCGCGGAGGCCGAGCCGCAGCCCGTCCGGCAGCGCTACGAGCAGGCGATCACCGACGCAGCGGTGGCGGTGACCAGGGCGTCCAGCGGTTTGACCGACGAGCCGCTCGTGCAATTGCTGGGACGGGTCAACGCCGAGTTGGCGGTGTACACCGGGCTGATCGAGATCGCCCGCACCAACAACCGGGCCGGCGACCCGGTCGGGTCGTCCTATCTGTCTGAGGCCTCGACGCTCATGCAGTCGAAGATCCTGCCGGATGCGCAGCGGCTCTACGGCGAGACATCGGAACGGGTGGACCTCGAAACCACGGCGTCGACCCAGATTCCCGCACCGGTGATTCTCGTCGTCTTCGCGACGGCGGTCTTCGGCGCGTTCTCCCACCGGTGGCTGGCCCGTCGGACCAAACGGCGGATCAACCCTGGTCTTGTCGCCGGTGCGCTGGGAATTCTCGTTATGGTGGTGTGGGTGGGTACCGCGCTCGCGATTTCCACCAGCGGAAGCCGCAGCGCCAAAAACACTGCGGCAGAGTCACTGAAGACCGTCACAAACATGTCCATCGGTGCGCAGCAGGCACGAGCCGACGAGACATTGTCATTGATTCGGCGCGGGGACGAAGAGGTCCGCAAGCAATCCTTCTACGAACGCATCGACGCCATGCACAAGCAGCTCGACGAATACCTCGCCCGACGCGACGCCGTCGACAAGGGCGACTTGCAGGATGCCGGTGCAGTCATGAACCAATGGCGTCGAGCCGACGACCGGATCAACTCCTACATCGCAGTCGGTAATTACCGGGCCGCCACGCAGGTGGCCTTGGGCAGCGGCGCAGACGACTCCACCCCCGCGTTCGACAAACTCGATCGCGCGCTGGGTAAGGCCATGGAGCAGAGTCGCCACGAACTGCGCGACGACGTTCTCAACGCACGCGCGGGGCTTGCCGGCGCCACCGTCGGCGCCATCGTGTTGAGCTTGGGCGCTGCGGTTGCGGTCGCTCTCGGTTTGTGGCCCAGGCTGAGCGAGTACCGATGACCCCGATGATCAAGCGCCCGGCGAGGCTCCTGTGCGCCGCGCTGGCGATCGCCACGGCCCTGGCCGGGTGCGGCCAGTCCGGTGCCATGGTCGTGTCGCCCGCGCCGACGCTGCCGCCGCCCACCCCGGCCGGCATGCAGGAGATGGCGCCGCAGCCACCACTGCCGCCGGACAAGACCGCCGACGAATGCGACCCCACCGCCAGCCTGCGCCCGTTCAGCGATCAGGCCGAGGCCGACGCCGCGGTGGCCAACATCCGCGCCCGTGGCCGGCTGATCGTCGGCTTGGACATCGGCAGCAACCTGTTCAGCTTCCGCGATCCGATCAGCGGTGAAATCGTCGGCTTCGACGTCGACATCGCCGGCGAGATCGCGCGCGACATCTTCGGCAACCCGGCACAAGTCGAGTACCGGATCCTGTCGTCGGCTGAGCGGGTCACCGCGCTGGAGAAGGCCGAGGTCGACGTCGTCGTCAAGACGATGACGATCACCTGCGATCGGCGCAAGCAAGTCAACTTCTCCACCGTCTACCTCGATGCCGCCCAGCGCATCCTGGCGCCGCGAGACTCCTCGATCACCAAGCCGGCCGACCTGTCCGGCAAGCGGGTGTGCGTGGCGAAGGGCACCACGTCGCTGCATCGGATCCGCGAGATCTCGCCGCCGGCGACCGTGGTCGAAGTGGTCAACTGGGCCGACTGTCTGGTGACGCTGCAGCAACGGCAAGTCGACGCGGTCAGCACCGACGACTCGATTCTGGCCGGGCTGGTCTCCCAGGATCCGTATCTACACATCGTCGGACCTAATTTGGGCACTCAGCCCTACGGCGTCGGGGTCAAGCTGGACAACGACGGACTGGTTCGGTTCGTCAACGGCACCCTGGAACGCATCCGCCGCGACGGAACCTGGAATGCGTTGTACCGCAAATGGTTGACGGTGCTCGGGCTTGCGCCCGCGCCACCCATCCCGAAGTACGTGGATTGATGGCCGAGCAACCGGCGGAACCGGAATACCAGGACAGCGACGACGTCGGTCCTGGCACCCAGCCTTTCGACTCGATGGTCGATTCGTCCGCTCAGAGTCGCCCGATCGCCACCCAGGCGATCTTCCGGCCCGATTTCGACGATGAAGACGACGACGATCTGCCAATGCACATGGGCGACATCAAGCCGCCGGATCGGGTGAAGTCGGCGACCCGCGCACCGGTGCGGCGCCTGGGCGGTGGGCTGGTCGAGATTCCGCGGATTCCGGACATCGACCCGCTCGAAGCTTTGATGCCCAATCCCGTTGTGCCGGAATCCAAGCGGTTCTGCTGGAACTGCGGGCGGCCGGTGGGCCGATCCACCAACGAGGGCAAGGCGCTCTCGGAGGGCTGGTGCCCGCACTGCGGAAGTCCGTATTCCTTCCTGCCGCAGCTGAATCCAGGGGACATCGTCGCCGGCCAGTACGTGATCCAGGGCTGCATCGCCCACGGCGGGCTGGGCTGGGTGTACTTGGCGCTCGACCGCAATGTCAACGATCGCCCGGTGGTACTCAAAGGCCTGGTGCACTCCGGCGACGCCGAGGCCCAGGCGATCGCGATGGCAGAGCGGCGATTCCTCGCCGAAGTCGTGCACCCGTCTATCGTGCAGATCTTCAACTTCGTCGAGCACCTCGACAGCCACGGCGAACCCGTCGGATACATCGTCATGGAATACGTCGGTGGGCAATCGCTCAAACGCCGCAAACGCGACCAACTGACCGTCGCCGAAGCGATCGCCTACGTCCTGGAAATCCTTCCGGCAATGAGCTATCTACACTCGCTCGGCCTGGTCTACAACGACCTCAAGCCGGAAAACATCATGCTCACCGAAGAGCAGCTCAAGTTGATCGACCTGGGGGCCGTGTCGCGGATCAACTCGTTCGGCTACCTCTACGGCACACCGGGTTATCAGGCGCCCGAGATCGTGCGTACCGGCCCGACGGTGGCCACCGACATCTACACGGTCGGACGCACCCTGGCGGCGCTGACGTTGAAGTTGCGTGCCCGCGGCGGCCGCTACGTCGACGGGCTTCCCGAGGACGATCCGGTGCTGACGGAGTACGACTCGTTCGGCCGATTGCTGCGCCGCGCAATCGATCCGGATCCGCGACGGCGATTCGCCACCGCCGAAGAGATGTCCGGGCAGCTGTCGGGTGTGCTCCGCGAAGTCGTCGCCCAGGACACCGGCGTGCGGCGGCCGGGACTGTCGACGATATTCTCCCGCACGCGTTCGACATTCGGTGAAGACCTGCTGGTCGCCCACACCGACGTGTACCTGGACGGTCACGTGCATGCGGAGAAGCTGACCGCCAAGGAGATCGTCACCGCGCTGCAGGTGCCACTGGTCGATCCTGCCGATGTCGCGGCACCGCTGCTGCAGGCGACGGTGTTGTCTCAGCCGGTGCAGACGCTGGATTCGCTACGTGCATTCCGGCACGGCGCAATGGATTCCGACGACATCGACTTGTCAGAATCCATCGAGCTGCCGTTGATGGAGGTCCGGGCATTGCTCGACCTCGGCGACGTCGCCAAGGCCACCCGCAAACTCGACGACCTGGCCGACCGGGTCGGCTGGCTCTGGCGGCTGGTGTGGTACCGCGGGGTAGCCGAATTACTCACCGGCGACTACGCGCTGGCGATCAAGCATTTCAGCGAGGTCTTGGATACCTTCCCCGGGGAGTTGGCGCCCAAGATGGCTCTGGCCGCTACAGCCGAATTGGCCGGTAGCTCAGACGAACACATGTATTACGAAGAGGTGTGGAAGACCGACGACGGGGTGGTCTCGGCGGCCTTCGGGCTGGCCAGAGCGCAGTCCGTCGAAGGCGACCGTGCCGGCGCAGTGAGCACCCTTGACGAAGTGCCCGCCACGTCAAGGCATTTCACCACGGCGCGGCTGACCAGTGCAGTGACACTGTTGTCAGGCCGGTCGGCAAGCGAAATCACCGAAGAGCAGATCCGCGATGCCGCTCGACGGGTGGAGGCGCTTCCGCCGACTGAGCCTCGCGTGCTGCAAATCCGCGCGCTGGTGTTGGGCAGCGCGTTGGACTGGCTGGGCGAGCACGACGCCAGCACCAACCACATCCTCGGCTTTCCGTTCACCGAGCACGGGTTGCGGCTCGGTGTCGAGGCATCGCTGCGCGGTTTGGCCCGCGTTGCGCCCACTCAGGCGCATCGCTACAACCTGATCGACATGGCGAATCGCGTGCGCCCGACCAGCACGTTCTAGCCGATGGCCTGCGGTCCGAGCAGGTCCGCAAGAAGATCGCAAGCGAACCCCGGCAAGATATGGCCGTGGCAGGTCAGTCAGATCGGTGGGTCACCACCGCTCGAATGCTGCGCCGTGCAGGCTTCGGGGCGACCGGTGCGCAAGTCGACGCGGTCGCCGCCAAGGATTGGCCGGCCTATGTCGACGCCGCCCTGGCCGCAGATCCCGATGCGGACCCTGGTGCGGTCGCGACGCCGATGCCGACGCTCGGCAACCTGCGCCACCTCGACAAGCACGCGTCGGCGCAGATGCGCAAAGAGTTCAACCACGAAATGTTCGGGTTGATGACAGGGCTCTCGCAATGGTGGCTGCGACGCATGACGGCCGTACACCAGCCCATTCACGAGAAGTTGACACTGTTGTGGCACAACCACTTTGCCACGTCTGCCAAGAAAGTGTTGTTCCCGTGGGAGATGGCCGAGCAGAACCAGAAGCTGCGCAGTCTGTCGCTGGGCGATTTCCGCGGACTTGCGTATGCCATGCTGACCGACGCCGCGATGCTGCGTTGGCTGGATGGACACAAGAACACCGCCCACGCCATCAACGAAAACCTCGCCCGCGAATTCATGGAGCTGTTCGCGCTCGGCCACGGCGATGGCTACACCGAAGACGACGTGCGGGCCGGCGCCCGCGCGCTGACCGGATGGGAGATTCGGCTCGCCGGGAACAGCGCCTTTGCGCCCGCGCGTCACGACCGCACGCCCAAGACCCTGTTCGGGGTCACCCAGAATTTCGATGCCGCGGGCTTCTGCGACATCGTGCTGGCCCAACCAAAGTCGTCGGAGTTCGTCGCCGGACGGCTGTGGCGTCAGTTGGCCTCCGACAGCCCGCCGTCGCCGGAGGTGCTCGGCCGCTTGGTCGCGGCGTACGGCCCGGGTCGCGATCTGCGGTCGTTGACTCGGGCGGTCCTCATTGATGAGGAGTTCATCAGCAGTCGTGCCGCGATCGTCAACACCCCGATCGAGTGGCTCGTCGGCGTGATGCGGACCTTGAATGTCCCGGTCGACCGTCCGGCCCGAATAAAGATGGCAGACGACACACTCAAGGCGCTGGGCCAGCGTCCGTTTTATCCGCCGGATGTCGGTGGGTGGCCGCACGGACGGGCGTGGATGTCCACCGCGAGCGCCGACGTCCGGATGCGGGCCGCGCTCCAGCTGGCGCGTGTCGGCGATACATCCACTGTCCACGATGCGGCCGACGCTGACCGAATCGATGCCGTCGGCTATCTGATCGGGATCGGATCGTGGTCCGATCGAACGGTCACGGCATTGAAGCCGTTCGTGCGCAAGCCCGTTCAGCTCGTCGCCACCGCCGTCAACACGCCCGAATACCTGACCTCGTAGCGAGTGCCGATGCCCAGTTTGAGTCGCCGCAAATTTCTAGTCAGCAGCGCCGGAGTCGGCGCCGCCGGTCTGCTCTCGGGCGCGGTGAGCTGCAGTTGGCCCGACCTCATGCACGCGGCTCAGGATCGGCCGCTCGCCGAGGGCAGCGGCGTGTTGGTAATCGTCACGCTCTACGGTGGTAACGACGGCATCAATACGGTAATCCCGTACGCCGACAACGCTTACCACGATCTGCGACCGCAACTCGCCTACGCCCCAGGCGAGGTCCTGCATCTGGATGACCAACTGGGCCTCAATCCGGCGCTGAAGGGACTCGAGCAGGTGTGGAAGGACCGAAAGCTCGCGATCGTCCGCGGTGTCAGCTATCCGCAGCCCGACCACAGCCACTTCCGGTCGATGGACATCTGGCAGACGGCTTCTCCTGCCGAACCTGTGTCCACCGGCTGGATCGGCCGCTGGCTCGACGCCACCGGCACCGACCCACTGCGCGCCGTCAACGTCGGCTCTACGCTCCCGCCACTGGCGGTTGGCGAAAAGTCCACAGCTGCGGCATTATCCACGTCAAAGGAGATGGCGGCGGCGGAGAGATTCGCCGACGCGATGGACGCGCTCGGGGTCGACGATCCGGGTGACACACCCGCGATGGCCGCGGTGTGTGAGGCCTACCGGGCCACCCGCACCACCGACTCGACGTTCCGGTCGATCAAGCCGTCGGGCGAGAAGCCCCGGTCGCTGGCGGGCCAACTGGACATGGTCGCGGCCGCGGTGAAGGCGGCGGTGCCCACTCGGGTGTACTCGGTGCAACTCGGCGGTTTCGACACCCACATCGTGGAGCGCGGCATTCAGCAACCACTCTTGCAGAAGCTCGACCAGGCCGTCACCCCGTTCCTCAAGCAGATGGCGGGCGACAAGTACGGCAAAAACGTTGTCCTGATGGCGTACTCGGAATTCGGACGGCGGGTGAAAGCCAATGGCGCCGGGGGCACCGACCACGGCACCGCCGGCCCGGTATTCGTCGCCGGAGGTCCGGTCAAGGGCGGCTTCTACGGCGAGGAACCCAGCCTCACCGACCTCGACAACGGCGATCTCAAGGGCACCACAGACTTTCGAGACGTCTACTACGAGTTGCTTGTGCAGACGCTGCAGACAGACCCGACGCCTTCGGTCGGGGCCGGGCGGAAGGGTCTGGGGTTTCTTGCGTAGGAGAACTGAGCCATTCCGGCCTAAATCACTGTCAGGCAATCCCGCGCGATCGCCAACTCCTCGTTGGTCGGGACCACGAGCACGGCAACTCGTGAATCGTCCGTCGAAATCCGCCGAGCACCCTTGGCGGAACCGTTGTTTCGCTCCTCATCGATCTCGATGCCCAACCCCGCCAGGCCGCTGATCGCGTCGAAGCGCACCGCGGCCGCGTTTTCTCCGACCCCGGCGGTGAAGGTCAACACATCCGTGCGTCCGAGAATCGCCAGATATCCACCGATGTACTTACGCAGCCGATGAGTGAAGACGTCGTAGGCCAATTTCGCTGAGCTATCGCCTGATTCGATCATCTGCTGCAGCCGCCGGAAGTCCCGCTCGCCAGCGAGCCCCAGCATTCCGGAGTGATGGTTAAGCATGGAATCGATGTCGTCGACACTCATCTCGGCCTCGCGATGCAGATAGCCAACGACGCTCGCGTCGATGTCGCCGCTGCGGGTGCCCATCACCAGGCCCTCCAACGGAGTCAGTCCCATCGAGGTGTCGACCGGGCGACCGCCGGCGATCGCAGACGCCGACGCGCCATTACCCAGATGCAGCACAATCTGATTCAGGCTGTCCCACGGCTTGCCCAGGAACTCGGCGGCCCGTTCGCTGACATACCGGTGCGAGGTCCCGTGAAATCCGTAACGGCGAATATGCCACTTCTCCGCCAGCTCGCGGTCGATCGCGTACGTCGCCGCAGCGGCGGGCAGGTGGTGGAAGAACGCGGTGTCGAACACCGCGACGTGGGGCACGTCGGGAAGCATCCTGCGGGCGACCTCGATGCCCTGGATCGCTGGTGGATTGTGCAGCGGCGCCAGTACCGACACCTGCTTAAGCTGGGTGACGACCCCGTCATCGATGACAGTAGGTCGGTAGAAGACGGCTCCACCGTGGACGACCCGATGTCCGACGGCGGAGAGACCGCAGACCTTCAGATCGATACCGTCTTCGGAAAGCTCCTCGAATGCCACCCGCAGCGCCGCACCATGGTCGGTGACAAGCGACGACGGCTCACCGATCTTTTCGATGACACCGCTCGCCAGTGAGTCACCCGAATCGGGTTCGATGAGTTGATATTTCAGCGACGACGAGCCGGAGTTCAACACCAAAACCAATGGGCTAGTCATCAGCGCCCTGAGCCTGGATCGCGGTGATCGCCACGGTGTTGACGATGTCTTCGACCAGCGCGCCGCGGGACAAGTCGTTCACCGGCTTGTTCAAGCCCTGCAGCACCGGACCGATCGCGATCGCTCCCGCACTGCGCTGCACAGCTTTGTACGCGTTGTTGCCGGCGTTCAGGTCGGGGAAGATCAGCACGGTGGCCTGGCCGGCGACCGGGGAGTCGCGCATCTTCGTGGCCGCGACCGACGGCTCGACGGCGGCGTCGTACTGGATCGGGCCTTCGACCAGCACCTGTGGCGCCCGGCTACGCACCAATGCGGTTGCCTCCCTTACCTTGTCGACGTCAACGCCGGTACCGGACTCCCCGGTCGAATACGACAGCATGGCTACTCGCGGCTCGATGCCGAACTGGGCGGCGGTCTGTGCGGCGCTGATCGCGATGTCGGCGAGTTGTTCAACGGTCGGGTCCGGAACGATCGCGCAATCCCCGAAAGCGAGGACCTGGTCCGGCAGGCACATCAAGAAGACGCTGGACACTGTCGATATGCCGGGGGCGGTCCGGATGATCTCGAAGGCGGGTCGAACGGTGTGCGCGGTGGTATGCGCCGCACCGGACACCATGCCGTCCACCATGCCGTTGTGCACCAGCATGGTGCCGAAATAGGACACGTCGTGGATCGTCTCGCGGGCCTGCTCGACGCTGATGCCCTTCTTGGCGCGAAGCTGCGCGTACTGCTCGGCGAACTGATCACACAGGTCGCTGGTGCGCGGGTCGAACACCGTGGCGCCGTCCAGGTTCACACCGAGTTCGGCCGCACGGGAGCGGATCTGGTTCTCCTCGCCGAGAATGCTCAGGTCGGCGATGCCGCGCTGCAGCACTCGGCCGGCAGACTTGAGGATCCGATCGTCATCGCCCTCCGGCAGCACGATGCGCTTGCGATTCGAGCGGGCCCGCTCACGCAGTTGATAGGTGAACATCTGCGGCGTGGTCACCTTGGGAATCGGGATCGCCAACTGCGCCAACAAGTCCGCGAGATCGACGTGATTCTCGATCAACTCGAGTGCGGTGTCGACTTTGCGCTGCGACGTCGCCGTAACCCGACCTCGGGCCGAACCGACCGCGCTGGCCGTTTCGAAGGTGCCCAGTGTGGTGGCGATGATCGGCAACCGCAGCCGCAGGCCGGCCACTAGCGCGGCGATCGACCGGTGCAACTCGAATCCGCCGTTGAGGACGATGCACGACAACGACGGAAAACCCTCGGCGGCATGGGCACTCGCAACGGCCAACACGACATCCGAGCGATCGCCGGGCGTCACTACCGCCACGCCTTCACCGAGCCGCTCCAGCACATGATCGGCCGTCATACCGGCGACCACCACGCCCATAGCCTCGCGGCTCAGCAAGGCGGTGTCACCGCTGAGCAGCGTCCCGTTGACCGCGGTCTCCAGGTCGGCGACCGTCGGCGCCACCAGCAGAGGTTCGTCGGGCACCGCGTACGCCTTCGGTGCGAATCTCCGCAGAGCATCGATGATCGCGGTCAATTGCGTTGGCTCGCAACGGTTGGCAATGACAGCCGCGGTATGCGCGTGCTGAGCGTTCAGTTCGGCGAGGCACACTTCGACGGCGTGGGCGACTTGCTCGGCGCTGCGGTCCTTGGCCCGTACTGCCAGCACGACGGGCGCGCCGAGATTGACTGCGATGCGCGCGTTCACTCCCAGCTCGGCAGGGCTGGCCACGTCCGAGTAGTCGCTGCCGACGATGACGACGGCATCGCACTCCGCCGCCACCGCGTGATAGCGCTCGACGATGTCGTCGATCGCGGCATCGCGATCTGCGTGCAACTGCTGGTAGGTGACGCCGATGCAGCGCTCGTAGGGCAGGCCCGCGGTGGCATGGGCCAGCAGCAGATCGAGGATGTAGTCGCGCTCCTCGCCAGGAATCTGCGGCGACCCGCCGCACCCGGCTTCGCCGCGCTTGCGATCGCCGCGGGCCCGCGTGATCGGCCGGAATACGCCGACTTTGGCCACCGTCGACGCCAGCCGATGCACGATTCCCAGCGCGATCGTCGACTTGCCGGTGTCGCCTTCCGGCGCCGCGATGTAGAGCCCAGTTGCCTCAGCGACGCCTGGCATATCGGGTCAGCCCAGCCGTCGCAACCGGGGCTCGAGATCCTTCTGGAACAGCTCCAGGAACCGGCGCTGGTCGTGACCCGGCGCGTGGAACACCAGGTGGTTGAGGCCCCAGCCGACGTAGTCCTTGACCTTCGCGACCGCCTCATCGGGATCCGAAGCCACGATCCAGCGCTTGGCGACCTGTTCGATCGGCAGCTCGTTGGCGGCCTTCTCCATCTCGAGCGGGTCGTGAATGCTGGTCTTCTGCTCGGCGGTCAGCGACAGCGGGGCCCAGAACCGCGTGTTCTCCAGCGCCAGTTCGGGATCGGTGTCATAAGAGATCTTGATCTCGATCATCCGGTCGATGTCGTCAGGATTCTTACCCGCGGCCTCCGCGCCCTCTTTCATGGCGGGGATGAGCTTGTCCTTGTACAGCTCCTCGCCCTTACCGGAGGTGCAGATGAAGCCGTCGCCTGCGCGGCCCGCGTACTTGGCCACCTGCGGGCCGCCCGCGGCGATGTAGATCGGGATGCCGCCCTCCGGCACGTCGTAAATCGAGGCGCCCTTGGTGTGGTAGTACTCGCCCTCGAAATCGACCCGGTCACCCAGCCACAGCTCGCGCATCAACCGCACCGCTTCACGCAGTCGGGCGTAGCGCTCCTTGAACTCCGGCCACTCACCCTCGTAACCGGTGGCGATCTCGTTGAGCGACTCCCCGGTGCCCACGCCGAGGAAGATGCGATCCGGGTACAGACACCCCATCGTCGCGAACGCCTGCGCGATCACGGCGGGGTTGTAACGGAAGGTCGGGGTAAGTACCGAGGTCCCCAACTGGAGCCGCTTGGTGCGCTCACCCACGGCGGTCATCCAGGCCAGCGAGAACGGCGCGTGCCCGCCCTCGTGTCGCCACGGCTGGAAGTGGTCGCTGACCGTAGCGCTGTCCATGCCGTGCGCCTCGGCCTCCACAGCCAGCTCGACGAGTTCGCGCGGCGCGAATTGTTCCGCCGACGCCTTGTATCCAAGTTTGAGTTCAGCCACGCTGTCGTTTCTACTCCACCGTGCGAACGCAAGTGCGACGGAGCCGGACGCAGCGGGTCGACGCGCATTCGACCGACTTAGACTCTGGGGCATGGCACCGGTGTTGAAGGCCGTCACCGAGACCGTGCACCTCGTCCAGGGTGGGGCAGTGAACTGGCTGCTGGTCACCGGCGACTCCGGCGTGATGCTGATCGACGCCGGATATCCGGGTGATCGCGACGACGTGCTGGCCTCGTTGCAGCAGCTCGGATATAAAGCAGAGGACGTGCGGGCGATTCTGCTCACCCACGCCCACATCGATCACCTCGGCTCGGCGATCTGGTTCGCCAAAACCCATGGCACTCCAGTCTATTGCCACGCCGACGAGGTCGGCCACGCCAAGCGCGAATATCTGGAGCAGGCCTCGCCGCTCGACGTCGCGAAGCACATCTGGCGTCCGCGGTGGGCATCGTGGACAGCGCACCTGGTGCGCGACGGCGGCCTTAGCCGTGAGGGCATCCCGACGGCGCGACCGCTGACCGCGGAGGTGGCCGCGCAGTTGCCGGGCCACCCGATGGCGATCCCAACCCCCGGCCACACCGGCGGTCACTGCTCGTATTTGGTCGACGGGATCCTGGCCAGCGGCGACGCGCTGGTGACGGGTCATCCGCTACTGGCCCGCAGCGGACCGCAGCTGCTGCCCGCCATGTTCAGTCACGATCAGGACGGCTGCATCCGCAGCCTGGCGGCGCTGGCGCTGCTGGACACCGAGGTTCTGGTGCCCGGCCATGGCGACCTGTGGCGGGGCCCGATCCGCGACGCCGCCAATCGGGCGAGCGCATTAGCCCGCTAGCGCCCTGCGCTGAGCCCGAGGTGGTCGCGCAGCGTGTGACCGCTGTATTCGGTGCGGAAATCCGCACGCTCCTGCAATAGCGGCACCACCTGGTCGACGAAGTCGTCCAGACCGTGCGGCGTCAGGTGGGGCACCAAGATGAACCCGTCGCACGCGTCGGCCTGGATGTACTGGTCGATCTCGGCGGCGATCTGTTCGGCGGTGCCGACGAACTGTTGTCTGCTGGTGACGGCGATGATCAGTTCGCGGATCGACAGGTTTTCCGCCTGCGCCCGTTCGCGGTAGCCGCGGGCCACCTCAACAGGATCGCCGTGCCGAACCCGGCCCTGGGTGATGCTGATATCGCCGGTCGGATCCTGTTCGGGCAGTGGGCCGTCGGGGTCGTACTCGGACAGGTCACGGCCCCAAATCCGTTCGAGCATCGCGATCGCCGTCGGGCCGCTGACCTGTTGATGCTGGATGAACCGGGCTTTGTCCGCGGCCTCCTCGGCGCTGTCGCCGAGCACGAACGTGGCCGCCGGAAAGACCTTGAGCTGATCGGCATTTCGACCATAGGACGCCGCCCGTCCTTTCACGTCGGCGTAGTAACGCTGACCGTCTTCCAGCGAGCCGTGCAGGGTGAACAGGGCGTCGGCATAGCGCGCACCGAAGTTGCGGCCTTCGTCGGAGTCGCCGGCCTGCAGCAGAATCGGATGTCCTTGCGGCCCGGCCGGCAGCGTCGCGACGCCACGGACGTCGAACTGCGCGCCGTGATGATCGACCGTACCGATTCGGCTGGGATCGACATACGTTCCGGCCTCGATATCTGCGACCACCGCGTCGGCCGCCCAGCTGTCCCAGAATTCGCGCGTCACGCTGAGGAACTCCTCGGCGCGCTGGTAGCGGTCGGCGTGGCCGAGGAAGCCGCCGCGCCGAAAGTTCTCGCCGGTGAAGGCATCCGACGAGGTGACGATGTTCCAGCCCGCGCGGCCCTCGGACAGATGGTCGAGGGTGGCGAATTGCCGCGCCACCTCAAAGGGCTCGTTGAAGGTGGTGTTGATGGTTCCGGTCAAACCGAGCCGGTCGGTGACAGCGGCCAGCGCAGCCAGCACGGTGAAAGTGTCGGGCCGGCCCACCACGTCGAGGTCGTGAATCCGGCCGCGATGCTCACGCAGCCGCAGCCCCTCGGCCAGAAAGAAGAAGTCGAACAGGCCGCGTTCGGCCGTGCGAGCCATGTGCACGAACGAGTCGAAATCGATCTGACTGCCAGACGACGGATCGGTCCACACCGTGGTGTTGTTGACGCCGGGAAAATGAGCGGCCAGATGAACAGGCTTGCGGTGCTTGCCTTCTCGTACGTTCATCCGCCGATTCCCCAGCGCCGGGCCAGTAGCTCGTGGGAGCGCAGCCGGTCGCGGTGGTCATGGGTCACCGATGTGACGACGAGCTCGTCGGCATCAGTCAGCCGTTGCAGCGCGGACAACCGCTCCGCGACCTCGTCCGGGTCGCCGACGAATTGCGTCTCCAACCGGTCCTTGACCACCGGCAGCGCTTCGTCGGGAAGTGGACCGCAATCGCCCGGACGCGGATAGGGCACCGCGCCCACGCCGGTCCGGATGGAATACACCCAATGTCCATAACCGGCCGCCAGATCCCGTGCGGTGGCGCTGTCTTCGGCGACGACGACGTCAGCGGACACCACGACGTAGGGCTGCGGCAGCGTCGCCGACGGGACGAACGTATCGCGATATGCCTCAATGGCTTCCAGCGCGGTCGCCGGAGTGATGTGATAGCTGGCCACGAACGGCAACCCGTGGGCACCGGCCAGTCGCGCACTCTGACCGCGGGTGCTGCCAAAGATCCACGGCGTCAAGCCGGATCGATCCCCCGGCACCGCATGAACGTCGAAACCGCCAACCTCGTAGGTGCCGGCGAGCATCGCGATGATGTCGTCGAGTTGGTCGGCGAAATCGGGTGCCACCGCCTCGGGCTGCTGCAGGACGCCCATCGTCGCCAGCACCCGCTCCGTGTCGAGCAGCCCGCGCAGGTCGAACGGCAGCGGAATCACGACGCCGTCGACTTCGCGCCACTGCCGCGGCAGGCGGTCCTTCTTTGCCGACGGCGGCTTGGGCTTGAACCCGGTGTCGCGCCGCTGCCCGCGCCCGACGCCGAGGTCGATCCGACCCGGATAGAACGCGTCGAGCATGCCGAAACTCTCGACCACCGCCGCGGGCGTGGTATTGCCGAGCTGGACCGCGGCCGCGCCGATGTGAATGTTGTTGGTGGCGGCCGCGATCTGCCCGATCAATACCGCCGGCGCGGAGCTCGCGACGCCGACGAAGTGGTGCTCGGCGATCCAGAACCGGCGATATCCCCACTGCTCTGCACGTTGGGCGAGATCGATCGTGTTGCGCAACGCGGTCGTAGCGTCACTACCTGCGCTGATCGGTGACAGATCCAGAATCGACAGTGGGACGGTAGTCAAGTGGGCATCCTCTCCGCGTATCGATTGGGCGCGATCGGCAGATCGAGCCGTCGACGCAAAGTCTCACCATCGGTATACCCGGTGCGAAACACCCCGGCCCGCTGCAGCAGTGGCACCACCTCATCGACGATCACCGGCAGGTCGGTGGCGTTGACGGCGGGACGCAGCCGCGCACCGTCGATGCCGCGCCGTTGCCACTCCAGCAGCAGGTCGACCACGTCGCCCGCGCTGCCGTCGAAAATGAGAGCGTCAGAACCGAATTCGGTGTCACCGCCGAAGGTCACCACCACATCGGCGTAGACCTTCAGATGTTGTCCGCCGGCTGCCTTGACCTCGTCGAGGATGGTGTCGAGCGTCGCGTTGTCGGTCGGCGTGATGAAGACGAGATCGGCGCTGGCGGCGGCGAATTCGTAGATGCGCGGCGCGTGCGCCAGCGCGGCCACCACCGGCTGGCCCTGCGGCGGTCGAGGGGTGATCGAGGGGCCTTTGACCGAGAAATACTTCCCGTGGAAGTCGACGTAGTGCAGTTTGTCCCGGTCGATGTAGCGCCCGGTGGCCGCGTCGCGGATGATCGCGTCGTCTTCCCAGCTGTCCCACAGCCGGCGCACCACCTCGACAGCGTCGGCGGCCTCGTCAAACAGGTCGTCGCCGTCATGGGCGGGTTGGCGGCGGCCGAACAGCGCCACCTCGTGCGCACTCGAGCTCACCCGAGGCTGCCAGCCCGCCCGGCCGTGCGACACGTAGTCCAGGCTGGCGATGGCCTTGGAGACGTGAAACGGCTCGGTATGGGTGACGGTGGCCACCGGTATCAGCCCGATGCGCCGGGTGACCGGCGCGATTCGCGCGGCAATCAGGACGGCGTCACCGCGGCCGGCCAGTCGTCGCGGGCTGATGGCTTCGCTGCGGCCGGGCTGGGGTGTCAGCGCGTCGTCGATGGTGAGGAAGTCCAACAGGCCGCGCTCGGCGGTGGCCGCCAGGCCGGCCCAGTACCGGCCGCTGAGGACCGACTCCGCCGCGGGATCGGCGTCCAGCGTGCTTCGCCACGCCTGCCGATGCCAGCCGTAGCCGTCGAGCGCAACGCCCAAGTGCATTACGGGTTTCATGGCGCCACTCTCCCCCGCAAGCGGGAGGTGCCCCCACCTCATCGCTGCGCTCTGCATCGCCATCGGCGCGAGTTCACCGCAGGTCCTTTGTGAAGGCGATCGGAAAGACCGGCCCACGAGAGGGCAGCGGCTCGGAAAGTCTTGTGTAACCGGCTGATTCATAGAGAGCTTCGGCCTCGGGCTGCCGGTTACCGGTCGTCAGATAGATCCGCCGGTAGCCCCGGTCGGCGATGATCCTCTCGAGTTCGACCAGTAACGCCGTTGCCAAGCCGCGGCGCCGATGCGCGCTGTCGGTCCAGATTCGCTTGAGCTCGGCGGTGTGTGCATCGAACCGCTGGAATGCGCCGCCGGTGACCGCAACCTCGTCGACCTCGCCGATGATGAAGCCGCCGTCCGGCGGCGCGAACTCCGCGACCGGGACCGCTGTCAACCACGCCATGATCGCGGGCGGCGTGCTTTCGTAGCGCTGTGCGTACTCGACAGCCAACTCGTCGAGCAACGGCCGAGCCCTCGGGTCGTCTCGGCTCACCGTCACAAAACGAAGCTCTTGTGGCGGCAGCGGTTGGCTGGCTCGGCTCATCACTTACATGTCTAACGTTTCGTCAATGGCCGCATTCCGGCCGGTTACGTCAGAACCGCGCGGACGTAGCGGCCGGCGACGGGGGCGCCGTTGAGATCTTCACGACGCAGACCCGGGAGCCCCGTGGCGGTGAACAACTCCCCTAGGCTGGTCACCACGGTTCTCCAGCCGAGGGCAGCCAGTGACTCGGCCGGATCGTGGATCTCGTCGGGGTAGGTGAGCTCGGCCAGACCGTCCTCGTAACCGAACCGCCGCCAGCGATCGGCCAACGCGTGTTCCAGGCTCGGCAACGGACGTTGCTGCTCGGGCAGATAATCGGCCGCGGCTCGGCTGCCGGGAGCGCTCAGCGCGGTGAGATTGTCGAGCAATCGGTCCTGGGTGGCCGGTGCCAGGAACCCGATGAACAACCCTTCAGCGATCCACACGGTTGGCTTGGCCGCATCGAAGCCGAGGCGGCGCAGCGCCTCCGGCCAGTCTCGCCGAAGGTCGATGCCCACCGCGCGCCGGTTGGTGCTCGGTGTGGCGTTCAAGCTTCGCAACGTCCGGGTTTTGAAATCGATCACCTGGGGTTGGTCGATCTCGAACACGGTGGTCCCGGCCGGCCACCACAGCCGGTACGGCCGGGCGTCCAACCCGGATGCCAAGATCACCGCCTGCCGGATGCCTGCCCGGCAGGCGTCGGTGAGAAAGTCGTCGAAGAACCGGGTGCGGACTGCGAAAAGGTCTGTAAGCAAAGCCAATCCGTTGTTGTCGCCGAGATCGCTCAGCGCCAGTTCGCCACTGGCCACCTTGGTGAAGAACTCCATCCCCACGGCGCTCACCAATGGCTCGGCGAACGGGTCGTTGATCAACCCCGCGCGGGTAGCCAACGCCCGCGCGGTTGCCACCAGAGTGGCTGTGGTGCCGACGCCGGTCGCCGGATCCCAGGTGTCGCTGTCTGTGCGGACCACGGTCACGCCCGCCGTGTGGAGCGCTCTGCGCGCCGCGTGAGCCGAGCGACCGCTCGCCAGCCGAGCAACAGCAGCGCGGTGACCGATGTCGCCACCACCACGAAACTCGCGGCGACGCCGGCCGAGGTGGCCTTACGCAGCAGCATGCCGACGACGACCGTGCACAGCCACACTACGACTCCGGTCGGATACACCGCGGTGGGTCGGCGCCAAGCCTGCGACGTCAGCCACCCCAGGGCGGTCCCGCTCAGGAATGGCCACGCCGTCGTGGCGATACCCGCGACGTTGAGCCCCTCGTCGTGACTGCGCCGCCCGATGGAGCAGAACAACAGAACGCAGGCCACGTCGATGCCTAACCACGCCAGACCGCGTCGCGGACGTTCCATGCCGTGAGGCTACCGGGAGAGTTTCCGCCGAGAACTCGGCTCGGATTGACGATCACGCCGCCTGGGTACAGGCGTAGCAGGCCAAAACTCCCCCGCGACCAGCAGGTGAGTGCATCTTGTGGTCGACGATGGATGGAAGTTTATGTCTAGGTTCACAGTTCCCGGTCTCACCGATGCGCAAGGCGCCGACGTCGCCGCGCTGCTGCAAAAGCAGCTCAGTGCTTACAACGACTTGCACCTCACCCTCAAGCACGTGCACTGGAATGTTGTGGGGCCGAGCTTCATCGGCGTCCACGAGATGATCGACCCCCAGGTCGTGCTGGTGCGTGGCTACGCCGACGAGGTGGCCGAGCGGATCGCGACGCTGGGTGCGTCACCGAAGGGCACCCCCGGGGCGATCATCGCGGATCGGACCTGGAACGACTATTCGTTGGGCCGCGACCTCACGGGGGCACACATGGCAGCCCTTGACCTGGTGTACGCGGGCATCATCGAAGACACCCGAAAGAACGTTGCGCGTCTCGAAGATCTGGACCTGGTCACGCAGGACTTGCTGATCGCGCACGCCACCGAACTCGAAAAGTTCCAGTGGTTCATTCGCGCGCACCTCGAGAACGCCGGCGGTACCCTCGTCAACGCGGGGGCCACGACCGAGAAGGCTGCGGCTCGAAACGCAGTGGACGCCGCGTAAGCCACGCCAGCCGATCCGAGCGACCGCTCCGGCGGCCGCCCTGGTCGGTTGGTGAACATATGTTCATAATTTACTGATATGTAAATTGCACTAAATGTGCTGCTCTGACAGTTTATCTAGCCGTTTTAGTTTAGTTCGGTGCACAAATGTGTACTGTAATCACCATGGCAGAGCGCGGTGCACTTCCCCCGGTTCCACGCGGTCGCAAACTATTCCTGCGTGCCGTGCGGCAGCTGTTCAGCCCGTTGCGTCCCGACGACTACCTCGAGATGATCAACCCGCTCTGGACGACCAAGGAATTGCGGGGAAAGGTCGAGCGGGTAGAGCCGCAAGGCTCGGAAGCGGTCAGCGTGCTGATCAGACCCGGCTACGAATGGACGGGTCACAAGCCGGGCCAGTACGTGCGGCTGGGTTTGGTCATCGACGGTCGCTACCACTGGCGAGCGTATTCACTCACCTCCGATCCGGCGCCCGACGATGGCCTGATCAGCGTCACACCCAAGAAGGTGGACAGTGGCGTCGTCTCGCCCTACTTGGTGGAGAAAATTCAGGCCGGCGAAGTGGTGCGGCTCGGCGAAGTGGAGGGGGTGTTCACCCTTCCCGAGGAGCTGCCGCCCAAGATGCTGTTCATCAGCGCCGGTAGCGGCATCACGCCGATCATGAGCATGCTGCGCAGCCTGGACCGTCGCAAAGAACTCGGCGACGTCGTGGTCATTCACTCCGTGAGCAAGCGCGACCAGGTCATGTTTCTGTCCGTCCTGGAAGACCTCGACCAACGCCACGAGCACATGCGGCTTGATCTACGACTCACCTCGGAGCGCGGGCGAATGTCGCCGAGCGACTTGGACGAGTTGTGCCCGGACTGGCGCGAACGCGAGGCGTTCTGCTCCGGCCCCGGCGAACTGCTCGATGCGCTCATCGAGCACTGGGATGACAACGGCGATCCCGATCGCCTGCACTTCGAGCGATTCCAGCCGAAGATCAGCGGCGATGCGGGTGCCGGTGAGGGAGGCGAAGTGTCCTTCCTTGAAAGTGAGACAACAACTGAATGCGACGGCGGCACACCAATATTGGAAGCCGGCGAGAAAGCTGGTCTCAAGCTGGCGTACGGCTGCCGTATCGGGATCTGCCATACCTGCACTGGGACGTTGAAATCAGGCAAGCTACGCGATCTGCGCTCCGGCGAGGTCACAGAGCCCACCGGCCAAGACGTCCGTATTTGCATCAACACCGCCGAAGGCGATGTTGAACTCGAACTTTGACCGAAAGGAATCACCGTGTCCACTCATATGGAAAGCCCGCTCGCTCGACTGAGCGAACAAGAACTCGAGAAGCTCGCGAAGGAACTCGACGCGATTCACGACGAGGTGTACGCCGACCTCGGCGACCGCGACCGGCACTACATCAAAGCGGTGATCAAAGCGGAGCGCCAGATCTTGGTGGTCGGGCGGGTGTTGTTGCTGGCGTCGCGGTCCAAAACCGCGTGGGTCGCAGGCACCGCGTGTCTGGGGGTGGCCAAGATCTTGGAAAACATGGAGATCGGCCACAATGTGATGCACGGTCAGTGGGATTGGATGAACGATCCCGATATCCACTCTTCGGTGTGGGATTGGGATACCGCCTCGACCGCGGAGGCTTGGCGGCACTCGCACAACTACATCCATCACACCTACACCAATATTTTGGGCAAGGACAAGGATCTCGGATACGAGATCATGCGCATCGACCCCGCGCAGAAATGGCGCCCGGCCAATCTGGGGCAATTCTTCTACAACATCCTGCTCACCGCGCTGTTCGAGTGGGGTGTAGCGGTGCACGATCTCAACATTCAGGCCATTCTTGCCGGGGAGAAGCCCAAGTCGGAAGTGCTGAAGGACTTGAAGGGCATCGGCGGTAAGGCACGCGCGCAGATTCAGAAGGACTACGTGGGCTGGCCGGCGATCAGTGCGGGCGCCTTCGGGCTTGCGCAGCTGGCCCTGCGCGGCCGCATCGATCAGCCCGCAGTATCCCGCACCGGCAGGCTGCTTCGGAGGATGTCGAGCAAGGGCCGACTGGGGGACACGGCGAATCTTGCAGACCGTTTCCTGCCCGGGGTGGAAAGCACATTCTTACGCACCATGGCTGCCGATGCGCTGGCCAACTTCATCCGCAACGTGTGGTCCCATGCAATCATCTTTTGCGGCCATTTCCCGGATCAGACCTACACCTTCACCGAAGAAGAGGTCGAGGATGAGACGCGCGGCGGCTGGTACGTGCGCCAGTTGGTCGGCGCCGCCAACATCGACGGCAGCCCACTGTTTCACCTCATGAGCGGCAATCTGAGTTTTCAAGTCGAGCATCACCTCTATCCCGACATGCCCAGCAGCCGGTACTCAGAGATCGCACCGAAGGTCAAGGACATCTGCGAGCGCTACGAGTTGCCATACAACACCGGACCATTTTCTAAGCAGTGGTACTCGGTGCACCGCACCATCTTCCGGTTGGCGTTCCCCGGCGGAAAGCCGCGGCCGAAGCCCGGCCCCTACCACGGCGACGAACGGCGCATCGGCAATCACACTTCAGGTGAGGCGACCCGGTTCCGCGACCGACTGCCGGCCGAACACCCGGACGCCGGCCCAGAGCACCCGTCGAGCGGCGTCGAGGTTCAGCCGCCGCCACGTGGAAAAGACTGACACGACGCGCGATCCAATCGCAGGCCGGATCGGCTGATCGGAATCGCTTATTTTCCAAGCAATTTGGCGCGGATGACATTTGTCACATCGCCCATTGCTCGATTACCTCGGGCCTCCGTGGGTAGCCAAAGTCAAGGTGTCTGTCGCACCGATTGACCTCCATCCTTCAGGAGAAGTTAGTAAGTGACTACACCCGATAACGCTTCGTTGCTTGCGTTGTTGCGCACAGTGCTGGACCTGACGGACACCGAACTTCAGGTGCCGAAACACGTGTGGCGCAGGCCCGCACCGACGCAGTACGTGGGGAATTAACTCAGAATGCGGCAAACGGACGCATTCGGGCTGTGGCGATTGCATCCGCGATCCGCGACCTGGGTGGTTTTCCTGACGTGATCGGTCCGTTGCTGGGCCGCGCCGGGGCTGCGGTGAAGGCTCTCACAGAGCAGGCGCAGCCGTTCAGCGAGGCGCTTCTGGGCGACCTCGCCCTCGAGGGTCAACTGCTCGGCTCGCGTTACATCAAAGCCCTTGCGGTCGCCGCGAAGGATTCAGACATCGAAGAACTGGCCACGCGCCTGGTCACCGCGCACTCCGCGACGGTCGAGTGGATCACCACCGTTCTCGCCGAAGACTCGCTCGACCGGCCGCACTACGCCGCACACCATTGCAGGCGGGCGGCGGCGGGGTCAGTGGTGAAACTGGTTAATCTGCCGGTTAATTGGTCTACCCGCGGCGTCGACCGTGCCGTCGAAGCAGTGCGTTCCACCGCGCCGGCGCTCAACGATCTGTTCAGTCGAAGCGCGCACGCCGGCGAAGTGGCGGCGAAGGCTGCAATGACCGCGCGAGACGCAGCGCTTCAGTCCGCGGAAAAGGTCATTCGCGACGAGGGTAGCGCTCACGTCGCCGACGTCGTCCACTCGGCCCGCAGCGTTACCGGTGTTCTCAGCCCCGATGAGTTGCCCATCGACAACTACGAAGAGCTGAATCAGAATGACGCAGTAGCCGCAATCAAGGAACTCGAAGCCCCGCAAGATATTCGCGCGATGGTCGCCTACGAAGAGGCCAACAAGGGGCGCCCGCGTGTGGTGTCCGCCGCTCAGACCCGCGTGGCCGCCATTGCCCAAGAGGTTGTCGGTATCAGCTGAGATTCTCTACGCCCGTGAAGATTGGGCCCCCCGCAGCCCAGCCGGCTGTGGGGGCTCTTTCTTGTGCTCCTAAGGTCTTTCGTGATCTTCGTGCCGGTCTCGCCGGGCTAGCGGCACCATCATCGCCGGAGGCCGACGTGGGGCGATCGGGGTCGAGGGCCAGCGCCGCGTTCCTGTCCACAGTGCCGGAGGCGCATCGAGTTGTCGGGCGAGCAGCAGCGCCGTGGCGTCGTAATTGGCCCGCCAGCCCCGAAAGTCCGGCCATGCTTCCTCATCGGAGCGTTCGATCGGGTAATCGACCTCGCGCAGCATCGCGGTTGCCTGTTGGAAGTCGGTGAATGTCAACGATATTGGCGCATCGGGGTCCGGCTCGTCGGGCACCTCCTGGCGCATTGTCCGGGCAATCTGCTCCATGGCCACAAAGCCCATCCGAAGGGCTAGTCGCGGCGCGAGTTTGGGTTCCCGCGACGGCGCCACCGCAAGGTGCAGAGCGGCCGCGTCCATCACAGCGATCAGCGAGGTCAGCCAGTGCGACAGCGGCCGCGGCGAGCGAAACCGGGTCAGCGTGAAATAGGTGGTGTGCGACTCGGCGACCTCGGCAGCCCACCGCTCCCAGGAGAAGAACAACGTCTCGAGCACCGCCGCGGTGTTGCCGTCCTGGATGCCCCACCGGCTGCGGGCCAGTAGCTCCGGGCCCCATGACGGCACGCCTACGCGCGAGCCCAGCAGGGTGACCTCGGTTTCGCGCTTGTTGAAGGCGGAGTACAGCGTGGGTAGATAGCCGACCTGCAATCCGATCACGACCAGTCCGGTGAAGGCGGCCAGGTACTCCAGGGTCGTGCTGTCACCGCTGGCCGGTACCGCATACCCGAGCGTGAACACCGACGATCCCGCTTCGGAGAATGACTGTCCGAGATGGCCTTTCAGGCTCGGCAGTAGCAGCAGCGCAAAACCGACGATCAGCAGCCCGAGCCAGACTGCAAGTCGGACAAGTAAAGACATGGGGGCCTGCCACGCGAGAATCCGGTCCCGGCGCTCAAAGGTGCGGACCGGCCTCGTGATGACCAAGAACAGGACGTCGAGGAACCACTCAACCGACAGTGACACCGGGGAGTTGACCGCCCGCGGGACAACGAGAGTGCCCGCCACGCTCAACAACGTACCCAGCACTAAAAGCAAACCAGCCCCAAAGCCAAACCATGTACCGACCATAGGAGCATTCAATCCAATCGGAGCGGTGCTCCGCTGCGTTTCGCAGTCGGCTCAGCGCTTCTGTTTGGGACGGATGCGTGCCTCGGACTGGGTGTGTTGCACGGTGTGGCCTTCGGTGCACTGCACGTAGGTGACCAGCGGTGCCCCGCAGCCGTCGCCGTGCACCAGGTCGAGTCGCCTCGCGTCGCCCTGCAGCAGCATCCCGAACTCGACCAGGCTGACCAACACGGGAAAGAGCTGGCGACCACGCCCGGTGAGGACGTATTCGTAGCGAGTCCGCTGTCCCGGTGACTTATACGGCTGCTTGGCGAGAACTCCGGCGTCCACCAATTGCTTGAGGCGCGTGGCAGCGATCTGCTCGGTGAATCCGGCGCGTTGCGCGAAATCCTCGAAACGCTTCGTACCCCAGAACGCTTCACGAAGCAGCACGAGGGCTGACCGTGTTCCGATGGTGTCCAGCGCGCGTTCGATAGGACAGACTTCCCGGTAGCCGGTCCTGTCGCCGTCGGCCAGACGACCCGTCAGAGTCATCGCGTCAGTCGTTGCGTTCATGGCACCACCCTACTCGCTGACCACACCTTTACAGAGTCAGATCGTTGATTCGGTCGACTCGGCGATCGTCGATTCAGCGCCGGCGACCACGGCCCGACCGACGGCCACGCCGGAACTCCGTCGTCCGTGAAATAACCAGCCAGTACTGCCTTTTCGGCGATCCTGTTCCTAATGCCCGTTCAGGATCAGGCAGTTGCTCGTCGCCGTGGCCAGTAGCTTGCCGCCTGTCGTTTCCAGGGTGGCTTCGGCTAAAGCGGTACGCCGGCCCAAGTGGCGGACCGTGCCCATGCATCGAACCGGTCCGGTGTCCACCCGTATCGCGCGGAGGAAGCGAACCGACAGATCCTGACTCGTGTAGCCCGTGCCGGCAGGTAGCAGCGAATGGACCGCGCAGCCCGCGGCGGAGTCGAGCAGCGTGCTGTACACCCCACCGTGTACCGAACCGATTGGGTTGTAATGGAATTCCGCCGGCGTCATGCCGAAGACCACGACGCCGGACTCCACCGACTCCAACCAGATGTTCAAGGTGTGCAGTAGCGGTGGCGCCGGCAGAGTGCCGGCCTGCATGGCGCGAAGGTAATCCAGCCCAGCCAACTCGGTGGCCGCCTGCGCCCCGGTCAGCCGATCCTGCCAGCTGAAGGTTCGCGTGCGCAGGGCGTCATTGTGGACGCTATCGGACTGAACCACAGCGGTGTCTGTCATCGTGTTACCTCCAGTTCGGCACGGTTGGCGCGGACGAAATCTCGCAGCGACACCGGCGTTCGGTCGATCAACCGCGTCAAGTCGGTGAATTCGACCGATGGCGCACCGCGAGCTGCGACCGCGGCGCCCACGTTGGCGATATGTCCGGCCATCGCGTAGTTGACGACTCCGCCGGGATGATTCTCCGAAACGCCGATGAGTTCCTCACGCCACCGGTCGGGCGAGATCGGTTCGAAGCTGATCGCACGATCCAGTTCCTGACTCAGGATCTCGGCGACCTCGTGGTGATTGAGCAGCTCTGATCCCGACGGGTAGCAGACCGGCCCCTTAAAGAGATCGGGACTCAGCAAGCCGGAAACAGCGAGCTCTCCGGCGTCGCTGCCATTGATCCAACCGACTGGCTTATCGCTGAAACTGTTGCGCAACCGATTGTCTCGTCTGATCGAGTCACCATGCAGCGCGACGATGTTCTCGTGGAAGGTCGCGGCAACTCGCAGAATCAGCACGTCGAGCCCGCCCCACGTCATCACCTCTTCGGCCAGCCACTGGGCGCGGCCGAGTTCGCTGGGATGTTGCGGATGTGCCGGCGCCATCGACATCACGACGGTGCGCACTGTCCGCCCCGTCTCACGGACCGCGGCGGTGTAATTGGCGGCGGCGGGGACGATGCCGGTGTCGACCGGGTAGGTGAAGTAGGCCAAGTCGACGTCGGCGAGTGCAGCGACCAGGCTGCGGCGATCGTGGAGGTCGCCGATGATGACTTCCGCGCCCAGATCGGCCAGCGCGTCGGTGCGCTCGCTGAGTGCACGGGCCAGAATTCGCACCGGCCGGCCTTCTTCGCGAAGCCTGCGCGCGACGTGCGCACCAGTGGACCCATGGCGTCCGGTTGCACCGGCCACCAGGATCGGTGCGGCTGATCCGCTCATCGAGACCTTCCCTCTGTTCATGGCATCGCCAACCGACGACACCGACGACACCGACGACACCGACGACACCGACGACACCGACGACACCGACGACGATTGCTGCTGGCTTGAGTCTTGTCAAGCCATGTACTCGGTTCGCCGGTTGCGATTAAGCCCGCGGTAACGGGCTTTCAGGCGCTCAAGCTGATCTCACATCTTCTAGCCTGGGCGGACGGCGCGAACAGAACGCCTGATCGTCGATGCTGGCAACGACAATGTTGCGAGCTGACAGGGCATTTATTCCCGGCAAGAATGTGATTCGGAATGTCGTAGGGGACCCGTCGATATGGCTTGACTCAAGTAGAGCTAGCTGTTTCAGTGAACTTCATGACCATGGACGTCACATCGACGAAGACCACCGACGAGTCCGCGTTGCTCGTCACCGGAGCAAGCGGACGGACTGGTGGCTACAGATGACAATCGTCGAACAGGGATCCTGCGCGAGTGCTTCTGATGTGCCACAGCCAATTACGGCCGGTTTCGGGCTCGTCAAGCAGATCCTCGAGCCTGCATCCGCGCCGGTAGATGCGCCGACCCGACCATCACCGCGGTCGCGCCGCTGGACGGCGCTCGCACGACGCCGGCAGTACAACCATCCACGGCGGGAGCGCTTCGTCGAAGAAGCGGCGATGTCCCGAGAGATGTTCCGGCTGTAAGGAATGCGTCGGCTGCGGCAGTGTGCCCGTGAGCCAACGTCAGTCTGGCCGCGCTTTCCTACAGCGATCGTGGCTGACCTTGGTGACCGTTGTCGCGCTCGGACTGGGTGCGGTGTGCACGTGAAAGGTGCACCAGCAATACGCCATGTCGGACCTGCTCATCGCGGCGATTGCCGCGTTCGTGCTGATCTTCCTCATCATGATGTGCCTCACCCGTAGCTTGATCGCCGCCTTCGTCATCCCGAGCACGGTGGCGTTCTCCTACGCGGGCGCCTTCGGTCTGTCAGTTCTGCTCTGGCAGCGCCTGATTGGACTACCGCTGCACTGGCTGATGCTGCCGCTGTCGTTCATCATCCTGGTGGCGGTGGGCTCGGACTATAACCTGCTATTGATCGCCCGGGTCAAAGAAGAACTGCACGCCGGATTGCACACCGGACTGATCCGCGCACTGGGAAGCACCGGTGGCGTGGTCACATCCGCGGGTCTGGTATTCGCGTTCACCATGCTGGCCATGCTCATCAGCGATCTGAGAACCATCGGGCAACTCGGCTCCACCGTGTGCATCGGACTGCTGCTCGACACGCTCACCGTTCGGTCTTTCGTCGTGCCGTCCATCGTCAGCATCCTCGGAAAGTGGTTCTGGTGGCCGACACCGGTGCGCTCCCGCCCGTTGGCACCGCAGTACCGGTCGACGGGAGTACACCCATGAACTGGGGCCTGTGGAGCTATCTGACGGCAGTGACTTTCGTGCTCGAATTCGTCTTCGCCGCCTGCGCCTCCGTATATCTCACCCGGGTACTCAACAGAAGGACGGTGGCCCTGACCAATGAAGTCAACAGCGTGCCGACCGTGCTGGGGAAACTACGCAAGCGTGAGTCGCTGTCCGACGAAGAGAAGCCGCTGGCCTATCAGGTGGTCGACGCACGCAGACCGCTGATGGCGTTCTCCATCCCTGCTGCCTTCTTCACGATGGGATGCTTCTACATCTTCGGCAGCCTCGAGCACCTTCACGGCGCCCAGCCCTCCGAGCGAACGTTCCTCGGGCTGATCCCCATCGTCACATCCACGAACCTGACCATGCGGATGTTTCTCAGCGGGCGGTTGAAAAAGTGAATCGAGCAATGACTTTCACAGCGGTGTGGCGAGCGCCACTCGGTACCGGCGATGCCAGGGCCCGCGCGTCGTCCCACTCCTCTCACCGGCATCTTGCTGGCTTTATCGTGTTATAGTTAGGCGATTCAGACATGAGGTGTTCACGTTCTTAATTACTGCCAGCCAGCCGACTACAGGCTGCTTAATAGTCGCTTTACGGCGGTCCGCAGACGCGACGTCACCGACCAGTCCGTTTATCGTTGATTAACGTGACCACAGCAGAGCACCCGCCGGAGTCGCTGCTCGCGGCGATGGCGAGGGCACGCATCCCGGTCGAAGACCACCAATTCATCCGCCGAGTCACCGCCGCGATCGGTATCGCCGAATACAAAGCGGTCATCAGTCCCGACAAGCCGTACATCGTGGCCAAGAGGCGCGACGGCCTTCCCGACCTGCATATTTACGATGGTTACACGACGGGGTTCAGCACCGAACAAGAAATCGCCGGCGTCGCGGACAGCGGCACCGGGCGCGGGCCCGGTGAGCGGAAGGGAACGTGGTACGTCGAGCACCCGAAAAGTCGGGTGCGCATAAGTACCAAGCGATCCGCCGACGTCCGGCGTGAGGGAAACTTCTGCCACTGCGGCATGCAGTTGTCCTTGACCGGGATATGCGTCAACTGCGACTAGTGATTGCTCGCGGCAGCTTCCCGAGCCAGTTCTGCTGTTACCGAACGTAATTGGCCGGGAGCATCCAGCCGCTCCCGGAAACCGACTCGCGTATAGGCGATTCCACGCGGGGTAGCCACCCGAATGTCCATGCCGTAGCGGTCGATTGCGGTGCATACGGCCGTGTCAGTGTCGGGGTAGCCGCCGAATGCCCGGGCCATCGCCGCCAGAGCATCGGCATGGTCGGCATTGAGATGGGCGATCGCGCCGGCGGCACCCGGGGTGACCGGATCCGGTGCCGCAGAATCGTATTCCTCGCCGGCCGCCGAATCCATTCGGCCATAGCCACCCACCCAGCGCGCCCGCTGGACCTTCAGCACCCAAAAAGTGAAGTCGCTGAAGTCGGCGAAGAACCGCCCAGCCGGAACCGCGCTCAGGTAGGCGGCACGGACCGCGTCCCGTTCGATCGCTGAAGGCTGAGAAGCGATGCCGGCCAGGGTGATTCGGCTGCTGGACAGCGGATCGGTGTCGTCACTGGAAGCCACGATCGACAGGCTGGCCCGCGGGTCGCCGGCAAGGTTGCGGCCATGTTCGGCCAGGTTCGACACACACAGGACTGGTCGCCCATCCAGCAATCCGTAAGCCACGAACGACGCCCACGGGTCACCGTCCGCAGTCAAGGTCGCCAGCGTGGCGGCATTCGTCGACGCTGCGATCGTGCGGGCCTGCTCGGCCGGGGACGGACGGACTGACTGCGCCGGCGGCCGCAGCGGCGGGGGCGTCGAGGGCGCATCGCCTGGGTCACCATGATCGCGGGGCGTCACAACCAGCGACGCTACCGCGTCGAGGCGCTCACACCGCCGCCACTACGGCGAACCGCACGCCCAGCGCGTGCCCGACGGCGTCGAGGTCCGACGGATAAGCGTGCAGATGCTCGAGCTGCGCCGACACATCGTCGGCATCGATGTCGACGAGCACCGACCTGGACGTTCAGCGGGAACGTTCGGCCACCACGGCGACGCGCCAGCCCGCGGGTCCGGCGTGATAGGCCCGCGCCGGGTAGGCAGGACACCGCGTGGGCCCAGGGTGGGGCGCACCTCGGCTGGGGTTCAGCGACGGGAAGAACACGCTGCCGGCACCGCCGGTGTTCTCTGTGGGGCTCGACGATCGCCGCGAAACGACGCGATCCGTCACGCAGGTAGGTGGCCAGGTCCACCACGACCTGATTCCCGTCGAGGACGGCGGTGAGCTCGTCGGCCATGAGATCCGGGTGGACCGCGCGACCGGAATGCGCTGCGCATCGAGGACCAGCGAGAACGCGACGGCACCGCTGTCGGGTGCGACATCCACACTCAGCGAGGTGGCTTGCGACCCGTGCGCGGCGGCGGTTGCGGCGTCGACATCGATCAGCCAGGTGTGCGACGGCGCGAGCGCCCCGGTCATCGTCGTGGTACAGCGCGGCGAATCGACGTGTCGACTCGGGGCCACGCCGATAGCTGACCAGCCGCCGCAGCCGCATCCCGGGCATATTCAGGTCCGCGACCTGATCTGTCTGCTAAGGCCCGCGATGTCACTTCCGCGCGGTGGCAGGATGAGGCTATGAGTACTGGCAAACTTCCCGACTTCGACCCGCAGGATCCGTTGAGCCTGGACGCCTCGCTGTCCGACGACGAGATCGCGGTGCGTGACACCGTCCGCCAATTCTGCGGCGAGCATGTCCTCCCGCACGTCGCGGAGTGGTTCGAGATCGGTGATCTTCCGGTTCGCGACCTGGCCAAGCATTTCGGACAGCTCGGACTGCTCGGCATGCACCTGGAGGGTTACGGCTGTGGTGGGGCGTCGGCCGTGCACTACGGGCTGGCGTGTACCGAGTTGGAGGCCGCCGACTCCGGGATCCGGTCCATGGTGTCCGTCCAGGGCTCGCTGGCGATGTTCGCGATCTGGCGCTTCGGCTCCGAAGAGCAGAAGCAGCACTGGTTGCCCGGCATGGCCGCGGGCGAGCTACTCGGCTGCTTCGGGCTGACCGAACCGGACGCCGGGTCCGATCCCGCGGCGATGACGACCAGGGCGCGCCGCGACGGGTCGGACTGGATCCTCAACGGTCGCAAGATGTGGATCACCAACGGATCGGTCGCCGACGTCGCCGTCGTCTGGGCCGTGACCGATGAAGGCGTGCGCGGCTTCGTCGTCCCCACCGACACACCGGGCTTTACCGCCAACACCATTCACCACAAGCTCTCGCTGCGCGCATCGATCACCAGCGAGCTGGTACTGGATGACGTGCGATTGCCCGATGACGCTGTGCTGCCTGAGGTCAAAGGGCTTAAAGGGCCGCTGTCGTGCCTCTCGGAAGCGCGCTACGGGATCATCTGGGGTTCGATGGGCGCCGCGCGTTCCGCATGGCAGGCAGCGCTGGATTACGCCAGCCAGCGCACCCAGTTCGGTAAGCCGATCGCCGGATTCCAGTTGACCCAAGCGAAACTCGTCGACATGGCCGTCGAGTTGCACAAGGGCCTGCTGCTCGCCCTGCAGCTGGGGCGGCTCAAAGACGGCGACGGCCTACGGCCCGAGCAGGTCAGCTTCGGCAAGCTCAACAACACCCGTGAAGCGATCGAAATCTGCCGCACCGCGCGAACCATTTTGGGCGGCAACGGGATATCGCTGGAATACCCGGTGATCCGGCACATGGTCAACCTGGAATCGGTGCTCACGTACGAGGGCACTCCGGAGATGCATCAGCTGATCCTCGGTCAGGCATTCACCGGCATCGACGCCTTCCGCTGACAGGAGCATCGCAGTGAACGCACGTCTGGAGTACACCTCCGAGCATCGTCAGTTCCGGGAGATGGTCCGCGACTTCGTACAGCAGAACGTTGTCCCGGCCCACGAGCAGTGGGAGCAAGCCGGCTGCCTGGATCGCTCACTGTTCATCGAAGCGGGAAAGCTTGGCTTGCTAGCCTTTTCGGTTCCGGAAGAGTTCGGCGGCGCGGGTGTCGACGACTTTCGCTACAACGCGATCGTGGTGGAGGAACTCCAGCGGGCAGGCGCGGCGGCCGAGGCGATCGCGTTGTCGCTGCAGAACGACATCGTGCTGCCCTATCTGACCGAACTGACGAATGCCGAACAGAGACAGCGCTGGTTGCCGGGAGTCGTCACCGGGGAAACGGTGATCGGCATCGCGATGACCGAACCCGGCGCCGGCAGTGACCTGGCGGGGATTCGCACCACCGCGGTGCGCGATGGCGACCACTACGTCGTCAACGGGGCGAAGACATTCATCTCCAACGGCCAGACCGGGGACCTGTTCGTCATCGCCGTGCGCACCGCCCCCGACCGCCATAAGGGCTTGTCGCTGTTGGTCGTCGAGCCCGATACGCAGGGCTTCAGCCGCGGCCGAAATCTGGAGAAAATCGGCTTGCACGCTCAGGACACCAGTGAACTCAGCTTCACCGACATGCGCGTACCCGTCGAGAACCTGCTCGGCGAGGAAAACAGGGGTTTCTATCAGCTGATGAACAACCTGCCGCAGGAACGTCTTTCGCTGGCAGTCGGCGCGGTGGCCGCGGCCGAGGGCGTCCTGGCTGAGACTCTCGATTACGTCAAGCAGCGAAACGCGTTCGGATCGCCTATTTCCGGCTTACAGAACACTCAGTTCGTGCTCGCCGAGTTGGCAACCGAAATCGACGTCGCGCGAACCTATCTCGACGACTGCCTCGCCGAACACCTCGACGCCTGCCTGACCCCGGCCCGTGCCGCCCGGCTGAAATGGTGGACCACCGAACTTCAGGTGCGCACCGCCGACCGCTGCCTGCAGTTGCATGGTGGCTACGGGTACATGCGGGAGTATCCGGTATCGCGCGCGTTCGTCGACGCGCGCATCCAGACGATCTACGGTGGGACGACCGAGATCATGAAGACCATCGTGGCAAAGGATCTCGGGATCTAGCATGTGGGCGGGTCAGGCGCTCTCAGCCCGACGAGTCGACATTCCGCCGATGCCGGACACAGCCTGACCTTCCAGCGCGGACGGCATCTTCACGGCCGCGCCCACCAGGATCATCGCCGCGGCGGTCAGGGGGTCGACTTCCCACTGCGACCCGCTACCGAATTTGAGCATCTTGTCGCGGGTTTCGGTGTCGGCGATGAACATGATCCACACCGGTTCGTCGTTGTCGGCCATTGCTTAACCTCTTTTTCGAAGTTTGGATTGAGATGTCGTTGATGTCGTTGGGATACGAGGACAGGCCGTCAGGCCACATCGAAGTTGTTGTTCCGGAAGCCTTTTGCCTGTGTGATGGGAATCAGGCTGGCGAGGCCGGTGTCGATCTGGCCTCGCCGGAATTGCTCGTGCAGCAATTCCTTTGTCTCGCGGACGATCTTGGCAAGCTGCTTGGGCTGCGCGTGGTTGAAGAAGTCCCGCCGGTTCCACCACAGCATCTTGGTTCGATAGCGTTCGTCGGGGTATGGCGTCGCCGGGATGGAAGCAACCACCGGACCGGAGGAACGCCAGGTGTTCAGGATCGCCGTCGCGGCCGTGCACATGCCGAACTGAAAATCGAGCATGACCATCATGTAGAAGCAGCTACGCGCCAAAGCACTGGTGAGAAACGGATTTCGATCCGGCGCGTCGGTGACCCAGCCCGCTTTCATCTCCAGAACTCCGTAGGGCACCCGCTCGGTGAGCATCTGCCGGACAGCCTGCTGGCCGGGTTGCCCGGCCCACTCGTCGACCGCGTGTGAATCCTCGGCTGATCGAAGCGCCTTGGCCCGCAGACCGGCCACCACGTGTCCGGCATCGTCGACGACGGAGCAGAACATGACGGTGTCCGCACCGTCGCGCAGCGCCTCGATGTCAAGGGCAGCCGCCACGCCACGCTTGCGGTAGCTGCGAACGGCGCCGGCCGCGTACTCGGCCCACAAGTCCGGGTCAGCCGATGGCTGCGAAACAATGAGCGTGCCCTCGATATCGGGGTCGTGCCAGCTGAAGCCTTGCCGAAGGGAGAACCCGCCGACCGCAGTGCCCAGAGCCGGGGCTTCCATCGATCTCCTCTCCGATACGTCAAACTGATGTTGTGTCAATCTGGCACATTTCATTCGTTTAGTATCATTTTCTCATCTAGAGATACCAGATGAAGACTTCCTGGCGCAATAGGGAAGCTCTCTGAATCTTCGCAATCGCTCAGGTCGGCGTCACGGTATGTGCGAACTAATCGTCTTGCAGCACCAGGAGCGCGTCAAAGGCAGTTGAGCAGCGAGGACCGAGCCTCGGAGAGACCGCAACGGGCTTCTCGCACGCCCGTCCGAAGGCGGTTCCGCACCGCACTTGACACCTGTAAAGTCCGTCGGCATGGACAAGATAAGGGGCAAAACCATCGTGATCACCGGGGCTGCCCGCGGCATCGGGTACGCCACGGCGCAGGCGCTGCTGGCGAGAGGGGCACGCGTGGTCATCGGTGATCGCGACATCGACGTGTTGGAGAGCGCGGTCGCCGGCATCAGCAGCCTCGGCCACGTGACCGGCCATCCCTTGGACGTGACCGACCGAGAGTCCTTCGCGGCCTTCCTCGACAAAGCCCGAGCCGATGGTGGCGGCCATATCGACGTACTGATAAACAACGCCGGCGTCATGCCGGTGGGCCCGTTTCTCGAGCAGTCGGCGCAGGCGATCCGCTCGTCGATCGAGGTGAACTTCTACGGCGTGCTGACCGGCTGCCAGCTGGTGCTACCGGAGATGGTCGCACGCGGCACCGGGCACATCGTCAACATCGCGTCGTTGGCCGGGATGGTCGCGATTCCGGGCCAAGTCGTCTACGCCGGAACAAAATTCGCGGTAGTCGGGGTGTCCACCGCGCTGGCTGACGAGTTCGCCCCACACGGCGTCAAGGTCACCGCGGTGCTGCCGACGTTCACCAACACCGAACTGATCTCAGGTACGACGCCGTCCAGCGCGCAGAAGCCGGTGGAGCCCTCGGACATCGCTGCAGCGATCGTCAAGGTGCTCGACAAGCCGAAGTCTCGAGTGTCGGTCCCCGGATGGGGCAAATCGTTCGCCGTTCTGGCGACACTGCTGTCCGATCGCGGCCGTCGTTGGCTGAACAAGAGGATGGGCAACGACACCGTGTTTCTCAATCTCGACACCACTGCCCGCCGGGGTTACGAAGACCGCGCGCAGCACGCCACCGGCGTCGTCGAACACAAGGACTGATCAGCGCCCGCGTGGCGCGTACATGATCACGCTGACGCCGGCCAGGCAGACCGCCGCGCCCATGATGTCCCACCGGTCGGGCCGAAATCCGTCCAGCGCCATGCCCCACGCCAACGACCCGGCTACGAACACGCCACCATAGGCAGCCAGCACGCGGCCGAACTGTGAGTCGGGCTGAAATGTGGCGACGAAACCGTAGGAGCCCAGGGCGATCACGCCGAAGCCGGCCCACATCCAACCCCGGTGCTCGCGGACGCTCTGCCAGACCAGCCAGGCGCCGCCGATCTCCAACAGCGCGGCCAGCACGAACAGCAGGATCGACTTCGCGACGGTCACGGCTCAGCCGGCCGTTGACGCGCTCAGGGATCTGATCGTCTGGGATTCGATGTTCTCGAACGCGTTTCCATCCGGCCGCAGCAAATCGTGGAACCACACTTTCGGGACCGCTGAATACGGGTGCTTCCACGAATCCCACGGAAAATAGGTCTGCGTTCTGCCTGCCACCAAACCCCAGTTGATCGCGCCAACGTTGTGCCGCTTGGCGATTGGCAGGATCGACTCGACGGTACTGCCTTGCGGGCGGGCCATGTATTCGGTGCACAAGATGGGTCGCCCGTGCGGGGTGAGCTCGCCGATGCGGGACTCGAACGTCGACGGGCCGGCATAGGAATGGAAGCTGATCACGTCGGAGTTGGCCAGCTGAATGTTCTGGATCGTGGTGCGACTCGACGCATCCGCCCACTCGCCGTCCCACACGCCGCTGGTCAACGGCTGCCGAGCGTCGACGGCGCGCGCCCAGTTGAAGGCTTGCGGGAGCAGTTCTGCGACCCGGTCCAGCTTGTCGCTGCGCTCGACACTGGCGTACTGCGGCGCGGGATTGTCGGGTTCATTCCACACATCCCAACCCAAAACCCGGTCGTCGCTGCGGAATTGGGTCATGACGCCGGTGACGTACTGCTGCAGGGTGCGGGTGTAGCTCTTGTCGTCGATGCGGTCAGCGCCGGGACTCTGCACCCAGCCGGAGTTGTGCACCCCGGGAGTCGGGGCGTGTTGGCGGCCCACCTGGGGATGCGGGTCCCAGCACGAGTCGAACAAGACGAACAGCGGCTTGATGCGATGACGCGACGCGATGTTGACGAACTGAGCCAGCCGCGTCTGGAAGCCGCGGGAGTCCTGGGCCCACAGCTGGTCGTGCAGGAAGACCCGGACCGTGTTCAGTCCGTGTAGCCGGGCCCAGCCCAATTCGGTGTCGATGCGCCGCGGGTCGTAGGTGCCCGGCTGGAACATCTCGAGTTGGTTGATCGCGGTGGAGGTGATGAAGTTCGCGCCGACCGGCCAGCCCTGCGCTTGGTACCAGTTGTTGGCACGATCGGGTGACCAGCGATTGGCATCGGCCGAGGCGCGACGCGGATCCGCCGACGCGCGCGGCGCCTGCGCCAGAGCCGCCCCTGCCGCCAGCAGCAAGGGCAGTTTCAGCGCAGTACGGCGATACACGAAAATGACGATAAGTTCCCGAGGACGTCGTCCCCGGGATCTGCACAGCGCGTCGCGCGACTTTGTTTTTCTTGTGTGAATCGTTATCTCGGCGTCATCAACGCCTCGCCGCCGGCATCCGTCTCCGGTCGGGCGCGACGGCGCAGGCGCCGGGCGCGGAAGGCGGTTAGCCCAGCGCGCGATCGAGGTCGGCGATCAGATCGTCGGTACTCTCCAACCCGACCGAGATGCGAACTACCCCGTCGCGCAGGCCAATTGCGGCGCGCCCTTCCGCTCCCATCGCGCGGTGCGTGGTGGTCGCGGGATGGGTGACGAGGGATTTCGAGTCGCCCAGGTTGTTGGAGATGTTGATCAGTTGTAGCGTGTCCAGCACGTCGAACGCCCGTTGCTTGGCCGCGCTGTCGTCGACGTCGAGCTCGAAGGTGACGACGGTGCCGCCGCCGGACATCTGCCGCTTCGCCAGGTCGTACTGCGGGTGCGAGGACAGGTACGGGTAACGCACCCACCGCACGGTCGAGTGTTCCTCCAGGTATTCGGCGATCCGCTGCGCTGAGGCACTCTGGTAGTCAACCCGAATTGCCAGTGTTTCAAGGCCTTTGAGCATCACCCAGGCGTTGAAGGCGCTCATCGCGGGCCCGGTGTGCCGCATGAGCTTCTGCACCGGACCGTCGATGTATTCCTTGTCGCCGAGGATCGCCCCGCCGAGTACCCGGCCCTGCCCGTCGATGTGTTTGGTGCCCGAGTACACCACCACGTCGACGCCGAGCGGAAAGCCCTGTTGCAGCAACGGCGTGGCAAAGACATTGTCCAGCACCACTTTCGCGCCGGCGGCATGAGCCAGCTCGGTCACCGCGACGATGTCGACCAGCGACTGCATCGGGTTCGACGGCGTCTCGAAGAACACCGCCTGGGTCGGGACGGACAGCGCCTCCTCCCACTGCGAGAGGTCGTCACCGTCGACGAAGACGGTCTCGATCCCCCACCGCGGCAGGATCTCGCCGCAGACCACGAAACACGAGCCGAACAGGCTGCGGGACGCGACCAGTCGATCGCCGGCCGATAGCAGTGCACCCAGCGAGGTGAACACCGCGGCCATCCCGCTCGCGGTGGCGAACGCCGCAGGCGCGCCCTCGATCAGGCGCAGCCGTTCCTCGAACATGGTGATCGTGGGATTGCCGTAGCGGGAGTAGACGTAGCGGTCGACCTCTCCGGTGAACGCCTTCTCCGCCTCGGCCGCGGAACCGTAGACGTAGCCGGACGCCAGAAACAGCGCCTCGGAAGTCTCTTCGAACTGCGACCGCAGGATACCGCCGCGCACCCCGATGGTGGCCTGGCTGACGCCGTCGGGCAGTGGATCTGGGATGCGGATCGAGGGCTTGTCGGTCATGTCTGCTTCCAGGGCAAACCGATTGCCCGCCAGCCACTTCCGCCGCGATGACTCAATGAGTCGAGTTGGCCTTCGAAACCGTCGAGCACGTTGTAGGACGGCGCGATGCCGGCTTCGGTGGCAGCTTCGGCCGCCCCGATCGAGCGGTTACCCGAGCGACACAGGAACACCACGGGCCGATCGTCGCGGGCCGGAACGTGCTCCAGCAGGTTGGCGACGAAGTTCTCGTTGCGCGTGCCGTCGGCACCGTTCCATTCGATGTACACCACATCGCGACCCAAGCTGGCCAGATCCGGCACGCCCACGAAGCGCCATTCGGCATCGGTGCGCACGTCGACCAGGACTGCGTCGGTGTTCTCGCTGAGCAGCTTCCACGCCTGCTCGGGGGTGATATCTCCTGCGTAGCTCACCCGCGAAAGTGTTCCATATCGAGCTGAAAGGAGCCTTGGCGGGCAAGCACCTGCAGCGAACTACCAGAGCCTGCGCAGTGCGGCCGACACCTCGCGAGCACGGCTGCGGGCGGCGTTCACGTCGGACGCGGTGACGACGGCGGCTCCGAGCGGATGCCGGGCTTCAGGATTGGCGGAAAACACCCGCACGTCACTCTCGGGCACCCGAAGCGCATCGGCCAGTACGCCACCGAGCTCCGCGCCGCCGGCCCCGTCGTTGCCGGCGTAGATCACTTCTGCGGCGCCCGGCGAAATCATGATGGTGTCGACCGGGAGTCCCAGGATGGCCCGGGCCTGCAGCTCGAACTCCGACAGCCGTTGGGTGCGCAACGTGACCAGCCCGCTTTCGAACGGCCGTGCCGTGACATCGCTGAAGTAGACCTCGTCGCCGCGGATCATCAGCTCCACCCCGAACACGCCCCGGCCGCCCAGCGACTTGACCATGCGGGCCGCGATCGACTTGGCGGCGTCCAGTGCGAACGGGCTGAGGTCTTGCGGTTGCCAGGACTCCTGCACGTCGCCGATGGCTTCGCCGTGACCGATCGGCGCACAGAAGTCGACGGTCGGACCGTTTGGACCGGTGCTGCGCACGGTGAGCAGGGTGACGTGGAAGTCGACTTCGACCAGAGTTTCGGCCAGCACCCGGTTGTGGGCCAGCCGGCCGCCGGCCGCGACAGCCCGCTGCCAGGCCGACTCGATGTCGGCCGGCATCAGGATGACCGACTGCCCCTCGCCGCCGATGGCCGCGACGGGCTGCGACCGCAGCGGATAGCCGGCGTGGTCGGCGATGGCACGGAGCTCGTCGAGTGATCCCGCGAACCAGAACGGCGCGGTGGGCAGGCCGAGCTGGTCGGCGGCCAGCCTCCGTAGGCCCTCCCGGTCGGCGGTGAGCCGGGCGCAGCGCGGAGTGGGAAAGACTTCGGCGGAACCCCTGTCGGCGACGGCCGTCAGTGCGTCGGCGGCGACCGCCTCGGACGCGGTCACGACGACGTTCGGCTGCACACGCGTGATCGCGGCGGTCAGCTCGTCGGCGTCGGTCATGTCGATCACGAGCGCCTCGTCGGCCACACCATGCGCGGGTGCGTCCGCATACCGCTCCGTGGCGATGACGTGCGCGCCGAGCCGCTGCAAAGCGATCGCCAGTTCCCGGCTGAATTCTCCGGACCCCAGCAACATGACCTTGGTCCGGTGGCCGGCACCGTCGACCGACTCATTGTGAGGCTTGCCGTCAGCCACCGATTCCACCCACTCCCCTAGTAACGCTGACCCAGGATAGGTGGGCTGACTGAGCGGCTCCTATGGCTGGCCGGGCAGCAGCCGGATCATCAGGCCGTTGGCCTCGGCCAACAGCGTCTCGCCCTCGAGCAGCTCGCCGCGGACGAACGCCTTGCGACCCTCGGTCGCCGACACATGGCCCCGGACCACCAATGGCGTATCGATCAGGGTGATCTTGCGGTAGTCGACGTGCAGGAACGCAGTGCGGCTGATCGGCCGGTTCGCGGCGTGCACCACCATCCCGAAGACGTGATCGAACAGCAGCGGCAGCACGCCGCCGTGCACCGCGCCGTTGCCGCCGACGTGGAACCGGGAGAAATGGCCGCGCATCTCCACGCCGTCGGGATCGAATTTGCTCATCGTCCACGGCGGCAGCAGCAGGCTGCCCATCCCGGGCAATTGCGGTGATCGGCCCGCCGGAGCCTGGCCTTCGGCCGCCTGAAACGGAGCGAGTTGCGCCGCGAGGGCCTCAGCGTGCCCCGCGGCGTCGTCCCAGAGGTCGTCGCTGGGGTCGGCGGACACCGCCAGATCCTGCAACCGCCGCATCGCCGTCACGAACCGGCCGAAGCCCGGGCCGGGGCTGGCGGCGCCGTATTCGGGGAAGCCGCCGTGGCGCTCGTAATCGGGATCGAGTTGTTCAGGGTCCTGCGGGGAATCCGTCACGGACGGGCCGCCAGGACGTCGCGACGCACGATGGTCTGGTCGCGGCCCGGTCCGACGCCGATGCACGAAATATGCGCTCCACCAAGCTCTTCCAACCGCAGCACGTAGTCGCGCGCCTTGGCGGGCAAATCGTCGAATTCCCGCGCCTCCGAGATGTCCTCCCACCAGCCGGGCAATTCCTCGTAGACGGGTGTGGCGCGGTGCAGCTCGCTTTGGGTCATCGGCATCTCGTGGGTGCGTTTGCCGTCGACCTCGTAACCGACGCACACCGGCACGGTTTCCAGGCTGGACAACACATCCAGCTTGGTCAGGAAGTAGTCGGTGATCCCGTTGACCCGGGTCGCGTAGCGGGCGATGACGGCGTCGAACCAGCCGCAGCGGCGGCGCCGGCCCGTGGTCACGCCGAACTCGCCACCGATCTTGGAGAGGTATTCACCGCTCTCGTCGAACAACTCGGTCGGGAACGGGCCGGACCCGACGCGGGTGGTGTAGGCCTTCAGGATTCCCAGCACCGTGGTGATCTTGGTCGGACCGATGCCGGAACCGACGGCCGCGCCGCCGGCGGTCGGATTCGATGACGTCACATAGGGATAAGTGCCGTGGTCGACGTCGAGCAACGTGCCCTGCGAGCCCTCCAGCAAGACGATCTCGCCGGCCTCCAGCGCGTTATTGAGCAGCAGCCGGGCATCGGTGATGCGGTGCTTGAAACTCTCGGCCTGCTCGAGCAGCGCATCGACGACGTGCGCCGCGTCCAGCGCTTTGCGGTTGTAGATCTTGACCAGCACCTGGTTTTTGAACTCCAGTGCGGCTTCGATCTTGTGCGCCAGCACCTCCGGGTCGAGCACGTCGGCGACCCGGATGCCGATGCGGGCGATCTTGTCCTGGTAGCACGGGCCGATGCCGCGGCCGGTGGTGCCGATCTTCTTGCTGCCCATGTAGCGCTCGGTCACCTTGTCGATGGCCACGTGATACGGCATCAGCAGATGCGCGTCCGCGGAGATCAGCAGCCGCGAGGTGTCGACGCCGCGGTCCTCGAGGCCCTTGAGCTCCTCGAGCAGTACGCCGGGGTCGACCACGACGCCGTTGCCGATCACATTGGTGACGCCGGGCGTCAGCACGCCGGACGGGATGAGGTGCAGGGCGAAGTTCTCGCCGTTGGGTAACACCACGGTGTGCCCGGCGTTGTTGCCGCCCTGATAACGCACCACCCACTGGGCGCGACCGCCGAGAAGGTCGGTGGCTTTGCCCTTGCCCTCGTCGCCCCACTGGGCGCCGATCAGGACGATTGCCGGCATGGCGTTTCTCCCACTTGTATCTGCCGCTTATGGTG
>Ga0302326_10000655_pt1 | contig 92639 bp, 98 predicted proteins | sample Palsa_T0_3_FD_202264 | JGI IMG/M metagenome (GOLD analysis project Ga0302326, IMG submission 202264) | Peat permafrost microbial communities from Stordalen Mire near Abisko, Sweden - Palsa_T0_3 | ecosystem: Environmental > Terrestrial > Soil > Palsa > Peat permafrost | place: Sweden: Abisko... | reverse complement strand
CCCGGCGGCGGGGGGATGCTCCTCGGGCAGAAGGTGAATCCGCGCGTCGCGCGCATGCGCACGCTCCCCGAGGGGGTCGATCAGCGCTCCGCCTCGCGCCACCCGGACTGGACCGGTCCGGACGATCTCGTGATCAAGATCGCCGAGCTACGCGAGATCACCGATTGGGAGAAGCCGATCTACGTCAAGGTCGGCGCTACACGCGTGTTCAACGACGTCAAGCTCGCCGTGCACGCCGGCGCCGACGTGATCGTGGTCGACGGCATGCAAGGCGGCACGGCAGCGACGCAGACCGTGTTCATCGAGCACGTGGGCATCCCCACGCTGGCGGCGTTGCGCCAAGCGGTCGACGCGCTCGACGCCCTCAACATGCGGGGCACGGTGCAGCTCGTGATTTCGGGCGGCATCCGCAGCGGCGCGGATGTCGCCAAGGCGCTCGCGATGGGGGCGGACGCCGTGGCGATCGGGCAGGGCGTCTTGTTCGCGCTCGGCTGCAACAGTGGAACCTACGTGGTCGGCGGCGAGCACGTCGCGGCGCTCGATGACTACGCACGCCTGGGTACCGCGCCGGGATTCTGCCATCATTGCCACACGGGCAAGTGCCCGGTCGGCATCACCACGCAGGACGCCGAACTGGAGAGGCGGCTCGAGCCGGCGGTGGGCGCGAAACGGCTGAAGAATTACCTGAAGACATTGACCATGGAGCTCACCACCATCGCCCGTGCCTGCGGCAAGCAGGACGTGCATCATCTGGAAAAAGAGGATCTGGTGGCGCTCACCGTGGAGGCCGCCGCGATGGCCGGCGTGCCGCTGGCGGGCACCTCCTGGATCCCGGGCGCGCCGCCGCCGTAGACGTGCCGTTGCCCGACCATCGGTGAGATTCGACACCTAGCTTGCAATAGCAGAGCGGCCGCGCCTCGGCTTTTTCCGCCGCTGCAAGTACTCGTCTATCGCCTGCCTGATGTGGTGCTGCACGGGCGTTTCCGTGTCGTCCGAGAGCCTCTTGAGCGCGGCGATCTGCCGCGCAAGCAAATAGGGCGGGTATCGCTTGGCGATCTGCTGGCCCGCGCCTTTTTTGACAGCCATGACTAGCTCCTTCTATCGCCGGGAATTGTAGAGCATGCAGCCAGTTGTGGATTGCTTTTCGCCTCGCGGGTGATGAAGATCATCGCGGATCGGTTGCGCAGAGCGGGTAGGCTCAATGATCGCAACCGGGCAGTGTCGGAGTCAAAGGGGACACAGATGAAGATCGTCGCGGTCACCAACATCAAGGGCGGAGTCGGCAAGACAACGACTGCCGTGAACCTGGCTTTCTTGTGCGCGGCGAGCGGGCGGCGGTCTTTGCTGTGGGACTTGGACCCGCAAGGCGCCGCCACTTACGTGCTGCGCTGTGAGCCACAGGAAAACGCATCGGCCAAGAAATTGATCTCCGGCAAACGCGAGCTCAACGAGCTCGTCGTCGCCAGCGGGCACGACAGGCTGGACGTTTTGCCGGCGGATTTTTCCTACCGCCGCTTCGACGTGCATCTCAGCTCTCGCAAGAATCCAACCGAACGGCTGCTGCGCATGAGCCGCAATCTGCGTGAACTCTACGACCTGCTATTCCTCGATTGCCCGCCCGGCATCTCGCTGCTGTCGGAGAACGTGCTGCGCGCCGCCGACGCCGTCATCGTCCCGCTGATTCCGAGCCCCCTGTCGGTCCGCATGCTGGTGCAGCTGCGGGATTTCCTGGTCGCCAACGCCTGGGTCGACATGACCCTGCTGCCGTTCTTCTCGATGGTCGATCGGCGCAAGGCGCTGCACCATGAGGTCATTGCCAGCACGCGCCTGCAGTTCCCGGGCATGCTGAAAACGGAGGTTCCCTACTGGAGCGAGATCGAGCGAATGTCCTTGCGACGCGCTCCACTCCCGGCGTATGCGCCGCGTAGCGACGCGGCAAACGTGTACACGGCGCTGTGGTCCGAAGTCGAGGTCAAGCTGAAACAGGCCGCTTTCACGCGCGCGGTACCAATATCGTTCACGCCACCCGCACCCGAGGCCGCCACCGTTCTCGCGAGCACCCGCTGACCAACAGGTGTTGCCAAACAAATGAGTCTCACTGCTGCCGCTGATCAAGTGCCGGGTTCTGGTGCGCCAGCGTGCTTGACATAATCATGTTCGGCATCCGGCAGCCACCATGATTGTCACGCTCTCCCTACATCATCGTGGCTTCAGTCTCGCTAATCTCAATCTGAGGCACGCGTTACCGCCTATCGATAATGCCGACAGTTACAGGGAGTACCACATGCAAGACCGATTCTCGCCTTGGTCGACTATCGCCAACAGCGCCAGCTGAGCCAGCCATGGGCATGGATCATCGCTGGGGCCGAAGGCAAGCGACGGACGTCGCGGTGCAAGTGATCGCCAAATGGGGTGCACGCGGAGCAGGTCGCCTGGCTAACGTCAGCCTGACGGGGGCTTACTTGGAGACTAAAATGACGCTACGTCCTTTCTCTTTCGTCTACTTGGAGTCTGCACACAGGAACGGAGCAGATGGAATCGGCAAGTTCATCGCGGCGACTGTGACACGTCACGATGCACGGGGTGTGGGGCTCGAATGGTGCGAGCCGCAGACCAAGGCCGCGGGTGTCAATGCGCTATTGGCAACGCTTGGCGGTGCCGCCGTGGACGAAATGGTCGGTGTCTATGACAGACACTATCAGTCTGCCGAGAGCGGAAAGGAAAGAGCAGCGCAATCCGCTTGGACGAGGAATTCGTGAGGTTGCCGCCCGGGTCTTAGTCCTGTGAATCTGCCCATCACGCTGGACCCTCGGCCGGCGTGATGCTGGCGGGCGAATCGATCGTCCATGTTACCGTTCGTGAGCGAACGATGCCCGCGCGCGCGCTGCCTCGAAGATGCGGTACGCGCCACGATACCTGGCTGCCTCGCCGCACCAGATGCCCGCGAACATGATGCAGGCGCGGCGCGCGTCGGCCTGCGCCCGACCCCGCGTTGGCGCAGGGCAGGTAATCCGGTGACAGCGGCGAGAATACCTCGACATGCGGCAAGAGCGGCCGCTTCCCAGCCTTGCTGCGTGCGCGATTGAGCCGCTCCAGCATCAGTGGCCGCCGTGGTATGCCCGGACGGGTCATCAGCAGCACCAAGAAGGTCAGCAATACCGGAATATCGATGGCGATGGTGCCGAGCGCGTGGCGCGCGATGGCGTCCGTCTGCATGGGCGAGAGCGGCGCCTGCGCGTAATAATTCGCCCAGGTGCGCTCGAATCGAAAACGAAAGCAACGACGCAAGATGTCGGCTCGACGAAGCGCGGCGTCGAAGACGGTGATCACCGGTGTTGCTTCATCGTCCGGCGGATCGGGTGCTTCGCCCTCCGGCGTGTCGAAATCAAAATAGGTCTCCATGCTGCTCGCGACCACATCGAGCCCGCTGGACCAAAAGGTCTTGATCTGTCCGCTACGCCCCTTCACCGACGAGCGAATCAAGGCCCCCCGCCGACCGGATACGGGAGCGGAACTGTCGACCGGGCGAAACCCATAGCGCTTTAGTTCGGCGCGCCAGGGAGCCTCGCACCATTCCACCAACACGCACTCGGCGGGCACATGTAGCAGGTCCGCGCAGGCCAGGCTGCGGGCGCCCCTGGAATAAGCCAGCGCCGTGCAGAGGCGTGTCAGATCGTCGCTCAACACATACCGTGTTGGGCAGCGCAGAACTTGATCGGCGTAATCCGCGACGCCATTCAATTTCACCACGTGATGGGATTGCGCGCTCCGCACGTAGAAGGGGAGGCGACTCTGCGCAATATGATCGGCCAACCTCATGCATCGAGAAGCTAGCAGCGGCGCGGACCGCTGAAGGAAATTTGTTACGAAGTTGGTCTAAGCGGGTAGATCTCCCGGCATTCTCGGGATCAGTCTGCGTCTCGCCCCGCGCCATCAACCTGCTCGATGGCCGCCTCGCTGCGAAAGCGGCAACACGCGCAAAATGCCATCGCGATATGTGACGCCCGAGTACAGGCATGCGCCACAGGCCAAGGTGAACGCATACGAGGCGTGTCCCGCGAGTTCGACGTATGATACCGCCCCGATATTGACGAGGAGGGAGCGCTCGATGCGGACAAATCCGTGATCCGACAACGCGACTGATAGACGCTTGATGGAATCGCGGCTGAGGTATTCGGCACCGCCGCTTCGGATGGTTACATAGTTACCGTCCGATTCGATGTAGTCGATCTTCGACAGCTCGAGCGGATACAAGCGGTGCCGGCGCTCTCCGACCAGGAATTTTGGCGGAGTAAAGCGGGAAGCGTCGAACGCCCCGATGGACGGCAACGGCCCTCGACGCGGCTGCGCGGACGCGCTGCCGCCGACCGGATCGAGGCGTTGACGGGCCCGTTCCATCGCCTGGTCGAAGCGGTGGCTGCTCACCGGGTCGAGTAGATAATCGAATGCGCCCTCTGCGAAGGCCGTCACCGCATGGTCGGCGCGCGGTGTGACGATGATACCGAGCGGGCCGGGCTCGCCGCGCACGGCGCGCAACACGTCGAAGCCGCTCATGTCCGGCAATTCGGAGTTGAGCAGCAGCACGTCGGGCCGCAGTGCCCGAGTCGCCTGGATGGCGGCGGCTCCGAATTCGGCTTCGCCAATTACCTTAAGGTCGGCTGCGCGCTCGCAGTGGCGAATCAATGCCGATCGCCCTGGCTCGTCTTGACCTATGACCAGGAACCGCATTGATCCCATCCCAAGCGCGCACCGAAAAATTCTCTGGTTTCGGTCATCGCATGGATATGTCACCGCAACGCCGGGACGGAATCCAGGGGCATGCATTGAGTTCGTCCCTTCTATCGACTCACTCGTCCCAAGACTGAGCTCGGATCGCCGGCGTTACGTAATAATGCCTCGGTCGATGCGTGCCATGGCGTTATGCTTGTCGGGTATGAATACCGAGATCCTGCCTCCCGCGCCCAAACCGATCGCGCTACGCACACTACTGATGATTTCGGGTCTCTTCTGGGTGTACGTGACTCTCTCCAACGTCTTGTACGCCAACAACATGCAATTCAACGCTGCCCTGTACCATGCCGATTTGTTCGCCCCCTGGGAAGTACGGGTTGTGCAGCACGTGCTGCTGCTGCCGCTGCTGCTGGTTTGCTACTGGGCGTCGAGCCGTGCGGGCTGGGGGATGCTGCGCGGTCTGCCGCTCCAGCTGTTGCTGGCGGTGATTTTTGCCGTACTGTGTTACCCGGCAATGAATCTCGCCGTCCATCTATGTACTTGGGCCTTCAAGGGGCATTGGCAGGACCCTGCCATGACCCCAGAGCCAAGCGGCGCCGAGCAGGCTTATTGGACTGCGAGTTCTGTCAGCTTTTTTCTCACGTACGGATTCGGTGTGGCCCTCGTGTCCGGATTCAACTGGTATCAGCTGCACCGCGATTCCGAGCTCCGCGGCGCAGCACTCGAGCGAGTATGGACCACGGCTCGGCTGAGCGCGCTGCGCATGCAACTCTCGCCTCACACGCTGTTCAACCTTCTGCACACGATCCGTGGCCAGATCAATCCGGAGCCCGAGATCGCGCGCTCGATGGTGGTGCAGCTTGCCGATCTTCTCCGGCGTCTGTTGAGCGCCGGTCAACGCGACTTTTCGCTTCTATCCGAGGAGCTCAGCTTCGCACGCATGTACCTCGAGCTGCAGCAGCAGCGGTTCGGCGACCGCTTGACCGTGAGCCTGCCCGATGCCGGCGCGCAACCCGCACTCTGGGTGCCGAGTCTGATACTCCAGCCCTTGGTGGAGAACGCCGTACTGCACGGACTCGACGGCCACGATGGCCCCGTCGAGATTCGGCTGGAAGTGAGCACCTCCCCCGACAGACTCACCATGCGAATCGTCAATACCACCGCGAGTCTCGCGGTCGCCGCCGGCGAAGGCATCGGACTCAGTAATGTCCGTGAACGGCTCGCAGTACAGTTTGGAGCGCGGGCGAGTCTTAGTGCATATCGCGCGGAGCCCACTTTTTGGCTGGCGCAAATCACCATGCCGGCGCTCCTCGAGCGCGCTCCGGCAACGCCCGGAGGAGGCGCATCGTGAAGGCGTTCATCGTGGACGATGAGCGCATCGCCCGCAGGGCACTGCGCGAATGTTGTGAGGCAGAACCCGACCTCGAGGTCATCGGTGAGTTCGCGAGGGTCGCGGACGCGCTCGCGGCGATCCGCTGCGATCCGCCACATCTGATTTTTCTGGACATCGAGATGGCCACGATGTCGGGCATGCAACTCGCGCACGCGCTCGACCCCGCTGCCGCACCGCTGATCGTGTTCGTGACCGCCCACGACCACTATGCCCGGGAGGCTTTCGAGGTCAGCGCGGTGGACTACCTGCTGAAGCCGTTCGACGAGACGCGCTTTCGTACGATGCTCTCCCGCGTCCGACAACGCCACGGCGCCAATACTGCTGCAGAGCAACGGGCCGCCGTCGAGACGCTGCTCGAGCAGCTGCAGCGGGCGACTCGCAAGGTGGCGGAGACGCGTCCGAGGATCCTCGCCGACGCCGGCGGTCGAATGCAGATGATCGACGTCGCCCAGGTCGAGTTGCTGGAGGCCGACCGGAACTACGTGCGACTGCGGGTGGGCAAGGAGAGTTTCCATGCGCGCACCACGTTGCGACACGCCGAAGAAGCGATGAGCTCACAGCCGATGCTGCGCATCAGTCGATCTTGCGTCGTCAACACGAATCACGTGCGCGAGGTCAACCGCACGCTGCGCGGCGATTTCGTCTTGGTGTTGAGCGGCGGTACCACGGTGTCGAGCAGCCAGGGATATCGCGACAAGGTACGAACGCATTTTGAGCAGCTGATGATCTGACGACTCTTGCGAGGCGTGCGTATGCACTCCGCCTGCCGACGCGGGCAGCAGCGGCCGCCTGTTGGCTCGCCCATTAAAGTACGGCGCAGACCGTACAGCTGACTTTCGTCATGTGCCAGCGGCCTTCATCACGCCCCCAGCGGCATTCATACCATTTCCATTCTCAACGAGTTGGCGCGCGGCTATCGTCCATCAAATCAGAGGGCGGCCGTCTGGATTTTATGTCGCCACAACACAACGGGAGTTTGGGCACTCGAAATCACGCTGCCATACATAACTCACTTCTAGGGAGACTAAGAATGACAATGCCGAACCTAATTAGCTTTAGATCGCTTGCTGCTCATTGGAATGGACGCCATCGGCCTCCTGGACGTGTTCATCATTGATTATCGCCGCCATGAACTGCAGCTGCGCACGCGCGCAAATGGACAATGAGTGCCTCGATGAGTGATGCGAGCACGTCCGTACTTCGAATCTCGGTTGGCGCGCTCGCCCTTTCGCTCACATCCGCTTGCGCCAGCTCGCCGCCACGCGCGTCTCCGACTTCGGCGCCCACCCAGCAGTCCGCTGTAGATCCGCCCAAGAGTGACATCGCCATGCGTAAGCGGGGATATCAGCCCGCCGCGTTTCGCGGCGAGCGTGTCTATTGCCGAAACGAGGCTGTGACCGGCTCTAACTTGCAAAGCAGAGTCAGCCGAACCGCGAAGGAAATCGAAGATCAAGATCGAGTAGGGAGGGACCTCCTCGATGGGAACCGCCCGGCCGCGTGCGTACCAAAGAGCGGTTGCAACTGATATCGCCGACGTGCGAAAACTGCTCGCGATACGAGTGGTTTCGGCCCCTACTGCTCGATCGGCCAGATGCCTGTTCGGAGCGTGACGGGGGAGTACTCCCTGAATGACCACCGCAGCTGCAAAGATGCGCGGCGATGCCAGCCCTGCGCAACATGGAACCGCCACAGCCGCTCGGCGCCGGTGAACTCCTCTGTGGAGCCACTCCAATCCACTTGCGCTACGCCCTGAAGTTGAAGCAAGTCTCCCGTCTCGAATTCCACGAACAACAGGGAAGCTCGCGGTTCGGCAATCAGATTCCCAAACGTGTTGAAATACCGGTTGCCGCAAAAATCGGGGATTGTTAATACGTCGCCGTCGACGCGGACGAAACCGGGGCGCCCGCCGCGATGTGAGATGTCCGCACCGAAAGCTGCGCCCTCACCAGTCCGAGAACGGCTCGCTACAAAGAAAGTGTCGGCGCCGGCGATGGCGTCCTGGGCTGCCTCATCCAAGTGCGCGAAGGGCTCGACGGCAGCGGATGCGGCCGCCGCCGCTGCCGTTTCAGGTCGAGGATCACTTGCAAGGGTCCGCAGCTGGATGTATTGGGGACAGTTACCGAAGCTCTGGTCGACGGCAACGCTGATGGCGCGCCCATTGCGGCTCAAGATGCGACCATTCACGCGATTGCGCCGGCGCGTCGAGAAATCGATGCCGAGGATCCCGACGCTGCGGTCGGGGACGAGCGCCTCCGCTGCGGGATCGCCGACCTGCGGAAGGGCTGAGATGTACAAGGTTGAAGGATCCGCGGACTGCACGAAGCCGGGCTTGCCAGTTAATAGAGTCGCAAGTGGCCATCCGGCAGTATCGATTGCAGCAACAAAAATATAGGGCAGCTGTGCGAAGAAGAGTCGAAGCTGCTCCGGCATAAAATGACGAATGCCGCCCGCGCCGCGTGGTCCGCCGCCAGCCAGCGCCTGTGCGGCCAACTCATCTGGATTGAAAGGCGATTCTTCCATACGCTCCTCAGGTTCCCGGCGGTAGTTTGAGCGCGACTTGGTCCAGATATACTCGAGCGCAAGCACCGCCGCCGAGAGCGGCTATTCAACCCTGACCCAGATGAACACGGTCGAGCTCTGTCTTCCGGTCATTGGACTTTTGGTGGGTCCCGTCCTTATATACAAGGACTTTCCATCCACGTTGAATTGACTGACCTGGGTAGTGCCTGTCCACGCTTGGTTCCACGAGGCTTGAATGTGGTGGGTGATCTTGTACCCGTCGATCGCGTAGCTACCTGCGTAAGCAATCAATCCACGATAAAGTTCCATGCTCTCTGGGTCGGTTGCCACCAAGGCGGCCGGCCCCTCACGGCTCTCCTTAACCAGGATGGCGGACATCCGGCAGTCGGGACCGTAGGAAAGATAGCCGCTGGGATGTACACCGAGCAGATTGTGCTTTTGACCGGTCTCTAGATCTTCGGTTTCCATGGACAGGAGCGTCCAAGCGCCGAGTTGGGGACCGGCGCACGTCGGATGCTGTTGAGCGACCGAACTCACACTCCAGAAAAGAAGGGCGCAACATCGCATGGTACATGCAGACTTCATTACCGCTCCCTGATGAGGTGGAATCTGAGCGCTCGATCGTCGGATCGTGCGCGTTTCGTGACGCAATTGGTAGTTCGCATAGAAGTCACAGTTTCCCGACATCCCTGCGAGTCTCGATTTCTTAGGGCCGCGATGCCACGGGTTTTGGACTCGAGTGGTGCGAATTCGACGCGAAGACAATGAAGTACGATTTGCCCTTGGCCACGCAGCTACAACACCTCGCGAATGACCATCTCTTGCGGATTCCAGCGATACCTGGCGGGTTGCCCGCTCGACTCTAGGACGAAAAATGCCGCGCGCCAAGTTCCAGGAGTCGCGGTGACGGCAGGTCGGAACCCTGATACTGTGCGACAGCGCTCGAGATGTGTTCCGGCCATCTGAGGGTGCTGTGAATCGCGATCGGTTTGCCGATATGACGTGGAAGGTTCGCCATGAGATGCAAAGCCCTGGGTCTCCTGTCGCTCGTGCTGACTGTGTCGCCGAGTCTCGCCGCATTGAAGCAAGGCGACACCGCGCCGGACTTCAAAGCGCAGGCCTCTCTGGCCGGCAAGGATTTTACCTTCTCGCTGCGCGACGCTTTGAAGAAGGGTCCGGTGGTGGTGTATTTCTATCCTGCCGCCTTCACCGGCGGCTGCAATCTCCAGGCGCATACGTTTGCGGAGAATCACGACAACTTCGCCGCCGCGGGTGCCTCGGTCATCGGCGTTTCGCTCGATAGTATCTCGCGCTTGAACGACTTTTCGGCCGATCCTCGGTATTGCGCGGGCAAGCTGCCGGTGGCCTCGGATGAGAAGGGTGAGATCGCGAAATCCTACGATATTAAAATCACGGACACTTATAAGGGACAGGCCGTCGCCACGATGAAGGATTCTCGCGGCAACGAGATCGGCCATAGCACGGCTGAACGTACGACATTCGTCGTCGCGCCCGACGGGAAGATCGTTGCGACGATCGGTGGAGTTGCCGGCGATGCCAATGCCGAGCAAGCGCTCGCCGTTGTTCAGCAACTGGCGGCAAAGGCTGCCGCCGGGAATTGAAGGGTTAGAGTCGCGGTGAGCGCGCAACAATGGGGTCCTATCCGACCAGCAGCCACGGATTGGGAGCGTGGCGCGACCAACCCGCCTCGGCCACGAGGACCTCGAGCGCCAAACTGGCGAGGTCGTCCGCGAAGGCATCCACTTGTGTGTCCTTCGCCGCATAGAGAAGTTTTGCGTACGTATGGCAATCGCCGCATGTTTCGGCCTTGACCGCTCCGCCATCTCCCTCGATGGATTTCAGGGCTAGATGGCCGGATTTTCCGCAGGTGATGCACACGGCGCGCGCGTGATTCCACGCGGTGGAGCAAAGCGAGCAGTAAAGGTAGCGGCTCCCCGGCGCAGGCCCCGAGGCCGTGACAATCCCTGCGACGGGTGTCGAACCGCAGCAGGGGCAGAGGCCCCGTTCCGGTAGAAGTCGCAGGGCCTCGGCAGCTAGAGCGCCTGCCGTCGCAGTGAAATGGACCTGGAGGGCGGCTGCGATGTAGAGCGCATGGCCGATGCGGTCAGCTGCTAATTCGCCCTGAAGAAAGCCATCGGCCAATGCGTCGAGTGCCTCTGCGTCCCAGGTCTCGAGATCGGCGATGACGGCTTTGGCCGGGTCCGGCAGCAAAGAACCCACGAAATGCTGCGAGATTTGCGGGAGGCCGCGCTGCCAAAGGCGATCGAGCCGATGCCGATCCGGCGCGAGCGGCGCTGCGCGCGCCTCGACAGCCCGATCAATTTCGGCTGAGTCGAGCGGCGGCAAAGCGGGGAGGGTGGTGATGGTCTTGTGCTGAGCCCACGCGAGCTGGGCCATGAAGCGCAGCCACCCCTCCATCGGGTGTCCGGACGCGAGCCGCTCGAGCCGCGTTGCCGTAGCCGCAAAGCGCCTCATTGGATCGGGAGCAATGATCGGAACGGGGGCCGACACCCCGCCAGTGGCTCCCGTCCATTTACCTTGTGAGGTGACTTCGCCTTGCCTCATCGCTCGTTCCGCGGCGATGGGCCGTCCGAGCCGGTGGCTGCCAGCCGGCGCAGCCATTTGCGATGATGGCGCCAAGCCCAGCCCGGCGTCACATAGCCTTGCGTCATGCCTCGGACCGAGCCTCGAACCCAAATAGCGGCATAAACATGAGTGATCCACACGAGGATCGCGGCAATGGCGGCGAGACTATGGATCAACACGGCGGTCCGCTGTACCTCGATCGAGGTGTAGGATCCGAAATAGACCTCCCAAATCGTCAAACCGGTCAGCAGAAGCGCCGGCACCAGCAGGGCCATCGACCAGAAGACGAATTTCTGCCCGGCATTGAAACGCGCGACCTCGGGCACGCCGCGCTCTTCATTGGCGAGAACGCGGTCGATGACCCTCATCCACGCGATGTCATCGCGGTTCCACTGATTTTCGCGCCAAAACTGTACGATCAAGCCGAGGTAGCTTAGGGAGAGCACTATCCCGATCCATGGATGGACGGCGCGGGTCCATTGACCCCCACCGAACAGCTCCGACAGGAAGAAGAGCATCGGGTGGAACATGGACAAACCGGACAACATCAACAGGACGAAGCAGCCGGCCGTGATCCAATGGTTGATGCGCGCGGCCATTGTGTTGCGGATCAGTGTTCCCTGCGGGCGAGTCATGGCGATTTGCTCCCTCGCTTGAGAATGTTCGCCGCATCCGCCTCGTCTTGCGGCTCGACTTCGTTCGGACCTTCCACGATCCAGTGCAAGAAGCCGGCAATCGCGGCGAGCGCGATGCCGACCAGCGATAGGGGTTTGACAACGCCCTTCCAGAGGTCAACGAGGGGACTGATCCGCGGCTGGTCAGGAAGGTTTGCATAGATCGAGGGCTTGTCCGCATGATGTAGTACATACATCACGTGCGTGCCATTGACACCGGGCGGATCGTACAGCCCCGCATTGTCGAAGCCTCGCGATTTTAGATCGGCGATGCGCTCGCCGGCCCATTCCTGCATGTCGGTCTTCGCCCCGAACATGATGGCTCCGGTCGGGCAAGCTTTCACGCACGCGGGCTCGAGTCCGACACTCACTCGGTCCGAACACAGCGTGCATTTGTAGGATTTATGATCGACGGGGCTCACCCGGGGGATGTCAAATGGACATCCTTTCACGCAGTAGCCGCAACCGATGCAGTTCTCGCTGATGAAATCGACGATGCCATTCGCATACTGCACGATCGCACCAGGCGCGGGACACGCCTTGAGACACCCGGGATCCTCGCAATGCATGCAGCCATCCTTGCGGATCAGCCATTCGAGGTTGCCCTTGTCGTCCTCCCATTCCGTGAACCGCATGAGCGTCCACACGGAGGGACTCAAATCCATGGGATTGTCGTAGCTGCCCTCGAAGTGGCCCACCTCCTGCCGTAGATTGTTCCACTCCATGCAGGCTGATTGGCACGCCTTGCAGCCGATGCAGCGACTCGTATCGATGAGTTTTGCGACCTGATCCTCGTGACGCCGCGTCGATGGCGGAGTCAGGGTCGAGGCCGAGATCCGGATATAGTCCTGTGATTGAAGATCCGACATCGAAGCCTCCCTTAACCCACGGGGCCACTGGTTTTCTCGACGTTCACCAAGAAGGCCTTGAATTCCGGAGTCTGCGTGTTGGCATCGCCGACGGATGGCGTGAGTGTGTTGGCGCCATATCCCTTGCGGGCTTGCCCGGTGAAGCCCCAATGCAGCGGAACACCGACGACGTGCGTGGGCCGGCCTTCGACGATGAGTGGCTTGATCCGCTTGGTCACGTAGGCCTTGCAGACCACCGCGCCGCGTTTGGAGGAGACCCGCACCCATCCGCCTTGATCGATGCCTTTCTCTTTGGCGAGGGACTCACCGATCTCCACGAACTCCTCCGGCTGGAGAATCGAATTGATCAAGGCGTGCTTGGTCCAAAAATGGAAGTGCTCGGTGAGCCGATAGGTCGTCCCCACATAGGGAAAATCCTTGGGTGTCCCGAATGCTGCGCGATCGTCGGCGAATACGCGCGCAGCGGGATTGGATTTCACTTTCGGATGCAAAATATTTTCCGAAGGGGACTCTAAAGGCTCGTAGTGCTCGGGAAAAGGCCCTTCGGCCAGCTGGTTGCGCGCAAACAGCCGCCCGACGCCTTCGGCGTTCATGATGAAGGGTCCCACTGCGTCGGATGGCTTCGTCGTGGGCGTATAGTCGGGAGTGTCGATCCCGACCCACCGGCTACCATCCCATTCGATAACCGGCTTGACTGGATTCCACGGCTTTCCGGCAGGATCGGCGCTCGCGCGGTTGTAGAGGATGCGGCGGTTCGCGGGCCACGCCCACGCCCAGTTCGGCGCGATGCCCTGCTCCCGCGGGTCAGTCGCATCGCGGCGTGCCATCATGTTGCCTTTCTCGGTGAAGGATCCTGAGAAGATCCAGCAGCCCGATGCGGTGGTCCCGTCGTCCCGGAGCTGTGCGAAACCGTCAAGGAGTTGTCCCGCCCGCAATACCACCGCGCCGCTTGCATCCTTGATGTCGACCAAGGCACGGCCATTCATCGCCTTCGCGAGCTCCTCGGGGTCGGGGTCGATCGGATCGGTGTAATCCCAGGTGAGGTTCAGGATCGGGTCCGGAAAGGCGCCACCTTCCTTACGATACATCTCGCGCAGTCGATGAAAGATGCCCGACATGATCCAGATATCCGATTGCGCATCGCCCGGCGGATCGGCGGCCTTCCAATGCCATTGCAGCCAACGCGCAGAATTCACCAGGGAGCCGTTCTCTTCGGCGAAGCACGTTGTGGGAAGCTGAAAGACCTCGGTCTGAATCTTTGCGGGGTCGGAGGGATTCTGTGGGCCAAAGTTCTCCCAGAAGCGGGCGGTCTCGGTATCGAGCGGGTCCATCACCACGAGGTACTTGAGGCTGCCCAACCCTTTTCGGATCTTGGCCTTGTCCGGGAACGCCTGCAGAGGATTGAAACCCTGGCAAATGTAGCCAGTCATCTGGTTGTTCACCATCATCTCGAACGCGCGGATGATGTCGTACATCGGCACGTCGAGTTTTGGCAGCCAGTCATACGCCCAGTCGTTGCTCGCTTGCGCCGAATCGCCATAGTTCGCCTTTTGCAAGCTCACCACGAATTTGCGGTAGTTCTGCCAGTAACTTGTCTGGCCAGGCCGCAGCGGCTTAAATTGCCGCGTCTTCATGTAGTCCTCGAAAGTCGGTTCTGCCTCTTTTGGCAGCCCTAGATAGCCGGGCATCTGGTCCGACAGAAGGCCGATATCGGTGAGTCCCTGGATATTCGAGTGGCCGCGAAGCGCGTTCATGCCGCCCCCTGCCACGCCGATATTGCCGAGTAGAAGCTGGATCATCGCCATCGTACGGATGTTCTGCGCCCCCACTGAATGCTGCGTCCAGCCGAGCGCAAATAGAGAGGTCATCGCTTTGTCCGGGGCTGCCGTCGAGGCAATGAGTTCGCAGACCTTAAGGTACTTATCCTGCGGCGTGCCACAAATCCGCGACACTATCTCAGGGGTATAGCGAGCGACGTGCTCTCGCAAGAGATTGATGACGCAGCGCGGGTGCTGCCACGTGTCGTCGATCTTCGCGAAGCCCTTGTCATCGAGCTCGTAATCCCAGCTCGACTTATCGTAGGTGCGCGTCTGCTCGTCGTAGCCGGTGAAGAGTCCCTCGCTAAAGCCAAAGGCATCTTGCACGATGAGACTTGCATTCGTGTAGGCCCGGACGTATTCCTTCTGGATGGCATCTTTCTCGAGCAGGTATCGGATGACGCCGCTCAAGAAGGCGATGTCCGTACCGGGACGAATGGGTGCATAGAAGTCGGCGACCGAAGCGGTGCGGGTAAAGCGCGGATCGACGACCACGAGCTTGGCCTTGTTCTCGATCTTGGCCTCGATTACCCACTTAAAGCCGCAGGGATGCGCCTCCGCCGCGTTCCCACCCATGACGATGACGACGTTGGCGTTTTTGATGTCCTGCCATGTGTTGGTCATCGCACCGCGACCGAATGTTGGGGCCAAACTGGCCACCGTCGGTCCGTGTCAGACGCGTGCCTGATTGTCGAAGACCACCATGCCAAGCGACCGCACGACTTTCCAAGTCAAGTAGCCCGTTTCACTCGAGCCGGCGGAGGCGGCCAGCATGCCTGTACTGGTCCATCGATTCACCGTGACGCCGCGTTGATTCTTTGCGATGAAGTTCTTATCGCGGTCCTCCTTCATCAGGCGCGCGATTCGATCGAGTGCGAAGTCCCATGAGACCGGTTTGAACACCGCACTTCCCGGTGCGCGGTATCTGGGCGCGGTGAGCCGTGTTGGCGCGTGGACAATGTCGAGGAGGGCTGAGCCCTTTGGGCATAGCGTACCTCGATTGACAGGGTGATCCGGGTCCCCTTCGATATGAATAATGTCGGACCGCGCGTTCTTGGCGCGATCGCCCAAACTGTAGATGAGAATACCGCAAGCGACCGAGCAATAGGTGCAGGTGTTGCGGGTCTCGCTCGCGTGCTCGAGCTTGAATGGGCGCACGGCCGCGGCGAGTGCCACACCCGCGGCCGCAAAGCCCAACACTCCACACGTCGATGCGGCCAAGCCCGCTCCAGTGATTTTCAAGAAACGGCGACGGGTAAGCTGCATGGCAGAACTCCAGCGAAGATGAAGGAGGACTCTCGATTGCGATCCACGCAGGCATCGCATGCCGCCAACCCTAGCACGGCCCATCCTGCGTGTTTATCACCTTTCACGATTTTTAGGCTAAACGCATGATCCCTAGAAGTAGATTTTCCAAGGCCTATTAGCGCTGCATGCTGCGCTGCAGTCTCTCATATATTCCCACGGACGCCAATTCTCGCGGGCGGTCCGTACTGCGAAAAGTCACTGGCTACCCACGCGGCTGGGAGCATGTTAAGTTCCCGGGCTGCCGCTTGATTGGGAACGCAAATCGCGCAGGGAGCCGATATGGGGGGCGACGTCTATCGACGCTTTTGCGCCGCTGCGGTACAAGCGGCCCCCGTATTCCTCGACCGCGACGCTTCAATCTCGAAACTAGAACATTGGGCCGCCAAAGCCAAAGCGGCCGGCGCGGACCTGGTCGTTTTCGGGGAGTCCTATATCCCCGGCTTTCCGCTCTGGAACATGTTGTATGCACCGATCGATCAGCATGCGTTCTATCGTCGCCTGTATGACAACGCCATCGAGGTGCCAAGCCCGCAGGTTGAGCAGCTGGCGGACGTTGCCCGCCGGCACCGGGTCGTCCTTTCGGTTGGCGTCACCGAGAAGGGCTCCGAGAGCATGGGGACGATGTGGAACACGAACTTGCTGTTCGACGCGGACGGCACACTGCTCAATCGACATCGCAAACTGGTGCCGACGTGGGCAGAGAAGTTGACGTGGTCAAACGGGGACGCATCCAACTTGCGTGTGGAGCACACGGAACTCGCCAAGTTGGGCGTGTTGATCTGCGGCGAGAACACCAACACGCTCGCACGCTTCGCCCTGCTGGCTCAGGGCGAACAGGTGCACATCGCGTGCTATCCGCCGGCGTGGCCAGTTCGCCGTCCGGGAGCGAGCCGGAACTACAATCTTACCGACGCCATCCGCATTCGCTCGGCCGCGCATGCCTTCGAAGGCAAGGTGTTCAACGTGGTGGCCTCGTGCGCGCTCGACGAGCAGGCGATCAGCGAAGTCTCCCAGGGCGATGCTGAAGTCCGCAGGATTCTCGCATCGGCCCCTCCCGCGATATCGATGATCCTCGGTCCGCAAGGCGAGTTACTCGTCGAACCTCACGTGGGAGGCGAGGGCATGGTCGTCGCCGAAATCGACCTCTCGCTCTCGATCGAACAGAAGCAGATTCATGACATCGTCGGTTCCTACAACCGGTTCGATGTTTTTCGGTTAACCGTCGATCAACGGTCTAACCGGCCCATTACGGTGATTCGTGACGAAGATGGCTCGAGGGCTGGCACTGCGGCCGAAGGCGAGCCTCCCATTGGAGAGACGCCAGGCATCTAACAAGTCAGCACGTGGCAACACAAGAACAAGGGGTACCGCGATGACGACGCAATATCTGAGCCCAGATCTCGCAGAATTAACGACAACTCCCGACCTCATCGCCCGCAGAGCGGTGCGCGCAGCCTACTTCGGTTTCTTCGTGGACATGTTCGAAGTTTATTTGCCGATCGCCGTGCTGGCTCCGGCTCTCGTCTACTTCATCCCCGCCGGCCTGAGCGCGGCTGCCAAAGCGACGATTTTCTCCCTGGTGTTTGCGATTTCGCTGATGGGGCGACCGATTGGCTCGATGGTTTTTGGTCACTATGGGGATCGACTCGGCAGGCGTCGGGTAACACTGATCTCAGTCGCCGGCTTCGCCATTGCAACTCTTTTGGTCGCGGCGCTTCCCGGTTACCGGGCTTGGGGTGGCGCGTCCATTGCCGCGCTGCTCATCTTGCGCTTGGCAGATGGAGTTTTTATCGGCGGCGAATATACTGCGGCCAATCCTCTGGCCATGGAATATTCTCCCAAGGAACGGCGCGGACTCAATGCGGCGTTCATTCACGTGGGCTATCCAGCCGCACTGGTCTGTGTCTCGCTGCTCACAGCCTTTATGCTGAGATTGGCGCCGGCCGGTGATGCCGGCTCCGCTTATGCGGTCTGGGGCTGGCGCATTCCGTTCGTGGCCGGAGCACTGCTCGCCGGCGCTCTTTTCCTTTACTACTATTTCTCGGTCCCTGAATCCGAAGTCTGGCGCTCGTCGAAAAAAAGCGCTGCTCCGCTAAAGGAGATCTTTGCGGGTGCGGACTTGCGTCGTCTAGGACAGCTCGTCATCGTCATGAGCGGCGCGTGGCTCACGCTAGATGCGACCGTGGCGGCTCTTCCGGGCGTGATCAATACTGTTCTCGGGGTGAAGTCGCCTGACGTCAATACAGGCATCCTGATCGGCGCAGCCATTTCGGTGCCGATCCTTCCGGTGGTCGGTATCCTGAGTCAGAAGTTTGGGCGTCGACCTACACTCATCGTGCTTGGATTGTTGAATCTCGCACCGGCAAGTGCGCTTTATTACTTGTTGATGGCGGGCGCATATCAGGAGTCTGCCATGCTGGTTGGGTTGGTCGCGCTCATTCTGGTGCTCACAATCCCGGTATGGGCAGTCATCACGCCCTACCTGGCAGAGAGCTTTCGCACCGAAATTCGCTCGTGTGGATACGGCCTCAGCTACAGCTTGGCAACGATACTGCCCGGCTTTTACTCCTTTTACATGCTCGGCCTGGCCAAGCTCATGCCGTATGAGTTCAGTCCGATTGTTCTTCTCGCCGTAGGGGGACTCATGCTCACTCTCGGCGCCCTGGCGGGGCCGGAAACCAAGCACGTGGACTTCGATCGGTAGCCACAAATCGAGGCGATGCCGAGGCCTCGCGCGCCGGGTTCCGCGAGAAGCATCCTGCGCGTGCCGCTCAATGGCTCAACTGCCAAGTGTCCCGAATCTGCGCAAGAGACAAAGGAATGAATTTTGCTCCGAGAAGCCGTTAAAATGAGTAGTTTCTGATTATCCATAACTTCTCGGCTGCATCGCCTGCATGATAATCGTGCCGGGACATTGAATAGCTCACAAAATAGGAACCCATAGAATGAGACGAATCTGCGCGGGCCTCACGCTCGCAAGCTGCTTCGCCGTGTGGAGCGCTTCGGCCGCTACGCTCGCGATCAATCACGTCAACGTCGTCGACGCGACCGGCACGCCGCCGCAGGCCGACATGACCGTCGTCGTCAAGGACGGACGCATCGTCGCGCTCGACAAAAGCGATGCGGTTCAGGCGCCCGCCGGCGCGAAGGCCGTGAATGGGTCGGGGAAATACCTGATACCCGGGCTCTGGGACATGCACGTGCACGAGGTCTTCGGCGACTGGCTGCCGCGGAACGAGAAGGTGGTGCTCCCGCTATTCGTCGCGAACGGGGTCACCGGCGTACGCGACATGGGCGGGGATCTCGACGTGCTCAAGGTATGGCGCGCCGAGACCGCAACCGGGCAGCTTCTCGGTCCGCGGATGATCATCGCAGGTCCCATGCTGGATGGCCCAGTGCCCCGTTTCCCGAGCTCCGCGCCTGTGGCAAATGCGGCGGACGGACGCAAGGTGGTCGATGATCTCAAGGCGCAGGGCGTTGATTTCATCAAGATCCAGTCGCTCATTCCGCGCGACGGGTACTTCGCGGCGGCGGACGAGGCGAAGAAGCTTGGCATCGTGTTCGTGGGCCACGTGCCGGATGCGGTGCGCGCCTCGGAGGCGTCCAACGCCGGGCAGAAAAGCATCGAGCACTTCACCGGGATATTCGAGGGGAGCTCGACCATTGAGGATCAGTTGATCAAGGGTCCGAAGGGTCTTGGCCTCAACGTCAAGACCTATGACCCGGCGCGCGCCAAGGCGCTCATCGCGCTGATGGCGAAGAATCAGACCTGGCAGGTGCCTACACTGGTGTGGGAGCGCGGGCAGTGGCTGGTCGATGACATCGACCTGAGCCACGATCCGCTCACCAAATATGCGCCCCGCTCGTGGAAGGACCATACCTGGCCGATGTTCGTGAGCGACATCAAGAAGGACATGGACACGGACCCCCTGTCGGTGCGCAAGAAATTCGTGCAGATGGAGCTCGATATGACGCTCGCGATGTTTCGCGCAGGAGTGCCGTTCATGGCCGGCACCGACACGGCCGCGGGCGTGCACATCTTCCCGGGTTTCAGCCTTCACCAGGAGCTGGTGCTGTTCCAGCAAGCGGGACTCACCCCGATGCAGGCCCTGCAGACGGCAACACTCAATCCGGCCAAGTTCATGGGACGCACGGCGGATCTGGGTACGGTCGAGAAAGGCAAGCTTGCCGATCTCGTGCTGCTCGACGCGAATCCGCTCGATAACATTGCCAATACGCAAAAGATTCGCGGCGTAGTGCTCGCGGGGCGCTACTTCGACCGCGCAGCGCTCGATCGGATGCTGAGCGGGGTGGAGAAGGCTGCGGCGGCCGAGCCTGTGCCTGCAGCGAAGCGAGGGGGAGCGCCATGAGGGCAGCCCGCCCGCGGGCAGTGGCGGCCACGCTCGCAGCGGCGCTCGGCCTCGCGTCCGCGCCTGACCTCGACGCAAAGCCCGTCACCGTGGCGGACTTGCTCGCGGGCTCCCCGGCCGCCGACTGGCGCGTACCGAATCCCGACGACACCCTGTATCTCGAACTCGCGCACGGGCGTGTGGTGATCGAGCTCGCGACACGCGTCGTGCCCCAGCATGCCGCCAACATCAAGGCGCTGGTGCGCGCGCATTACTTTGACGGCCTCGCCGTCATCCGCGTGCAGGATAACTACGTCGTGCAGTGGGACGACGAGACACACCGTCGCCCCTTGCCGCCGGGCGTGCGGCCCTCGGTTGAGTTCACCGCCGACGCGCAAGCCGCGGCGCGCTTCGAGGCCTTGGCGGACCGCGATCTCTACGCAAAGGAAGTCGGGTTCCTGGACGGGTTTCCGGCAGGTCGCGACCCGGGCACGCACACGGTGTGGCTCGCGCACTGCTACGGCATGGTTGGCGCGGGGCGCGACGATTCCGCCGAGAGTACCGGAGCCGAGATGTATGCGGTGATCGGCAACGCGCCGCGGCAGCTCGACCTCAATGTCGCGCTGGTCGGACGGGTCCTCAAAGGTATGGAGTTCCTCTCCACCTTGCCGCGCGGGAGCGGCGAAATGGGCTTCTATGTCGCCGCGGAACCGCCGGCGCCGATCAGCTCGGTGCGGCTCGCCTCCGACGTGCCGCCGGCCGAGCGCACGCGGATCGAGGTGCTGCGCACCGAGAGCGCGACATTCCGCTCCGTACTCGAGCAACGGCGCGAGCGCCGCGAGCCGTGGTTCAAGCACAACCCGGGGGCGATCGATCTGTGCAACGTGCCGCTGCCGGTGCGCGTCGTCCCCACCGCGAGCCCATGAACTCGGCAGGCGCTCGGCGCATTTACCTGAACTTGTAGTTGAGGTCGATGCCCGCGGTGCGCGGCTGGCTCACCGCGACCCGGTTGAAGTCCGCCAGGTTCTCAGCATCCTGCGTGATGTTGTTGAGGAGCGCACGCTTGTCGGCAACGTTGTTCACGAAGAGGACCGCGGACCAGCGCTCGCCCTGCAACCCGCCCCGGATGTTAGTGAGATCGTATGAGGGCAACGTGTTCGTGAAGTAAGTCTCGTCGGTGCGGCTGCCGACGTAAGTCGACTCGGCGCGCGCGATGAGCGCAAGATTGTCCGTCAGATCGTGATGGTAGGCAGCCTGAGCCGACGCGCTCCATTTTGGGACCTGCTGGATCGGCGTGCCCGGATTGAAGCCGGAATCGATTAGCGTCGCGCTCGAGAGTGAAGCTTTCGAATAAGTGACGCTCCCCGAGAGCTCGAGATCGCGGACTGCGATCGCACGCGCCTCGATCTCGCCGCCCTTGACATGCGCATCGCCCACATTCGCGGTGTACACGTAGCCGCATGTGGAGAGCGCATTGACCTGCTGCACGCCCACCCACCCCTCGTAGTAAGCCGCGGCGTTGACGCTGAATCGACCGTCGGCTGAGCGCCATTTCTCACCAAGCTCGTAGCTCCAAACGCTGTCGGAGGTGAACGAGATCGGCCCGTTGATGAACCCCTTGGAGCCGTACTCGATCTGCAACTGAGGCTCGCAGTTCACTCCTTTCGGCCCCGTGGTCGGTACCGGGCCCGTTCCGCCGCCGGGGCGAAAGCCCTTCGCGGCCGTCGCATAGACGAGCAGGTCCTTGTCGAACTGGTAAGAGAGCGACACCTTGGGGGTGACGCCCTGGGCGTTCTCCGAGGTGCTGGTGAACGTCGGCGTGAGCGTGCCTAAGAGCGCGCCGTATTGGTCGAGACCGACGGGGGCGTCATAGTGATAACGGCGTGCGCCCACCGTGACGGCAAAGGGTTCGGTGATGTTGTAGGTCACTTCGCCGAATACCGACTGCTGCAAGATCTTGAAGGGGCTGTAGTAGTCGAAGAGACTGTTCGATGTGCCGAACACCTGCACCCCTGTCTGCGACGGGAAAATGATGTCCCAGCCGGACTCGAAATCCGAGTAGAAATAGCCGGCCAGCCACTTGAGGCGCGTGTCGCCCACCGATGAAATACGCAGCTCCTCGGTGGTCTGATGCGATTGGTTGTCTTCATCCGCGTAGGCCGCACCGATCCCGCCGTTGCCCGGGCCGTACGAGGGGAGCTGGATCGCGGTCGACCACGACTCCGAGGCGTCTTGAATGAGCGGCTCGTGCCTAGTCCAATAGGCGCTCGCCGAGCTGATCTCGAAGACATTCGTGCGGTACTTGATGCTCAATGCCGAGAGATGGAACTCGTCGCGATAATTCTCGGCAATGTCGAACGGCTGGTAATGCGCATCCGTACCCGGGACGCTGTCGATGTAGGGCAGGCCGCCGGCGCGCATCTTCTGATAGAAGTACGACGGGGTGATGGTGAGGCCGTCGATGGGCTTGAACACCGCGCTGATGCGCACCGTCGTCTTCTCGACGTCGTTGACGTCGTGATACTCGGTCGCGATGGGAGCCGCGAGCACATTGCCGCGGGTCGTGAAGCCGTTGGTCGCGAGCGGGAACTCGCCGGGGGCGATCACCACCCGGTCGATCCAGCCGGCGTCGAATGAATAAGAGCCGACGATGCGCAGTGCCGCGGTGCCGTTGAAGAAGGGCAGATTGATCATGGCGTTCTCGCCGTGATCGAAGCCGCCATGATCGGTGTCGGCGAATTTCGCCTCGCCCGAGGACTCGAACGCTTCGGGGTTAGGCGCGTTCGGTATGACCCGGATGGTGCCGCCCATGGAGCCCGAGCCGTAAAGTGTGCCCTGCGGGCCTCGCAGCACCTCGACGCGATTGAGGTCGTAGAGGTCGGGCGAAATGACGATCTTGCCCTCGTTGGTCGCGGCCGGCGCGGTCAGGGGTGTTTCGTCGAAATAGAAGCCGACCGTCGGGGAGTTGCCGCCATTGGAGGCGACGCCGCGCATCTCGAACTCCGTCATGCCAGGACCGCTGGTGCGGAGCGAGACTCCGGGGACCGTCTGCATGAGGGAGGCAAGGTCGGTAAACCCGCGGTTCACAATATCCGCCCCCGAGACCGCCGTCAGGCTGATGGCCGTCGTCTCGATGGTCGCCTCGCGCTTTTCGGCGGTGACCACGATCTCCTCGAGCTGTCCCGGATCTGAACGGGATTGCTGGGCAATCGCGGCGCCGGCGAACAGGCCACCGAGAGAGGATCCGCAGCAGAGTAAGGCAACGCAGTTGATTCTCGATTTTTCTCGAGCCATGTGCATCCCTATTTTTTATACATCAAAGGCAATTTCGGCGCTGAGCGCCACGTTCGGCTGCATGCACCGACCAATCTGCCGATACATGTCCGCCAAAAGCTTCATCTAATGTAATCAAATATATTTGATAACTCAACAATAGTTGATCAGGGGCGTCGAGCAAGGCATCATGCCGGAAGTTGGGCTGGCATCCAATTCGCATCTCATGGAAGACTCATTGATGCGCGAGCGCAATGGGTGCGATGGACCGAGCAGATTCCGCAAGATGATGGCCGCTACATCCAAAATTTCAAAGTCCCCCGTGAAATCCGGCGGCTTGCCCATTGCATCCGCGCTACGCGCTCGGCGTAAACGCATGGGATTGACCCTGCAAGAACTGGCGGATAAATCGGGCTTGTCCGCGCCGTTCCTGTCCCAAGTCGAGCGGGATCGCACGACGCCCTCGATTGCATCGCTGATCGCCATCGCAGAGGCGCTGGAAGTCGATATTCACTACTTCATCAGCCCACCACCTCCCGGCCAGGTGGTGCGACGCGCCTCCGACCCCGAGCTGCTGGATATGGGTAATGCGATTCGCTATGAGCGCCTGACGGGAAAACATGGCGAGCGGCAGATGGAGGCGCTTCTGATGACGATTCCTCCGAAGACGTCCACGCCCGCGACGACCCGCGCGGGAGAAGGTTTTTACTATGTCCTCGACGGGAAACTATCCGTAACTCTGGGCTCCGAGACATTCATTCTTGGCAATGGGGATAGCGCGCACTTCGATCAACGCCATCCCTACAAAATGGCCAATGTGAGCAAGAAAATGCTCCGCATATTATGGGTGGGTACACCGGCGATTTTCTAGGTAACGCTCAGGCGGTTATGTTGCACATCGAAACGCCCCTCCTCGAATCTCGTTCGTTGTCGAGGTTGTCCGGCAAAACGATCTGGCTGAAGATGGAGGCAGCGCAGCCTCCCGGCTCGTTCAAGATTCGCGGTATCGGGCTCGCTTGCGAGGAATACGCTCGCCGTGGCGCGACACGTTTCATCTCTTCCTCTGGAGGAAACGCAGGTATCGCCGTGGCTTACGCGGGCCGCCACTTGCGGATCCCGGTCACGGTAGTCGTGCCAGAGACCACTTCCGAGCACGCCAAGACACTGATACGCCTCGAAAACGGTGAGGTCATCGTACACGGGGCGTCGTGGCAGGAAGCCAATGCGCTCGCTCAATCAATGATCGGCGAACAGGCCGCCTTCATTCATCCATTCGACGATCCGCTGCTGTGGCGCGGGCACGCCAGCATGATCGACGAAGTCACATGTGCCGGGGTGAAACCCGATGCGGTCGTGTTATCGGTAGGAGGCGGGGGCTTGCTCTGCGGAGTCGTTGAAGGGTTACGTTGCAACGGCATGGAGAATGTGCCGGTGGTCGCCGTCGAGACTGCGGGGGCCGATTCTTTTGCCCAGTCGCTGGCAGCCGGCCACCGTATAACGCTCGCCGGCATCACAAGCATTGCCACGTCGCTTGGTGCGCGGCAGGTTTGCGAGCAAGCATTTCGATGGTCGACGGTACATCCGGTGAAAAGCGCTGTCGTCTCTGACGAGGCCTCCGTGTTCGCATGCAAACACTTTCTGGATGAACACCGTGTGCTGGTAGAGCCCGCCTGCGGCGCGTCGTTGGCATTACTCCACGAGCGCAGCGCCGTATTGGAATCCTTCGGCACGCTCTTGGTGATCGTTTGTGGGGGTGCTACCGCAACGATGGACCAATTGCAGGCGTGGTCGACACGATTCGTTCGAGACCGCCATTCCTAATCGGAATCGGCACCGGGAATGGCTGTTGTTTCGCACTCCCGTTCATTGGACGATGGTATCGACCAATAAATATCTGCGCCTCGACACCCACGACGCCCGCGAGTAGGCTGCGGACGTTGGGCAGCAGTGGAGCGGGAAGGCAAGCTCGTCCCGAAATTGAGATAAGATTGAGAAGAGCAAGGGATGAACAATAAACGCTACGGACGCACGCAGTGAACAAGGTGACTCGCCGCTCGTTCGTCGCAGGTATCGGGGCGGCATCGATAGTACCCGCGGCTTCGGCTCATTCCGAGGAGCCGACGCCTGCCGCGCCGCCCCGGTCTCATACGCCCCTCGGTACCCAAGCCGCAGCGCCTGGGGTGTACCTTTTCTTCAACGCTAGCGAGGCCGCCTTCATCGAAGCCGCCTGCGAGCGGCTCATTCCTGCCGATGAGCACGGCGCGGGTGCCCTTGCGGCGGGCGTTCCCGATTATCTGGACAAGCAATTGGGCGGCGCTTGGGGCGCCGGCGAGCGCCTGTACCGCAGCGGTCCCTGGACCGCCGGATCCGCATCGCAAGGCTACCAATTGCCATTCACGCCCGGGGAGCTATTTCACCAAGCGCTGCGCGCCATCAATCATGACCTGGATTCTCGGGGCACTCCTTTTTCCAAGATGACCGCGGAGGCTCAGGATGCGTACCTGAGGTCGCTCGAAGGCGGCGGGGCAGATCTCAACGGCGTCCCGTCCGGTGTGTTCTTCGGCATGTTGCTGCAAATGACAGTCGAGGGTTTCTTTAGCGATCCCGTCTATGGCGGCAATCGCGACATGGTGGCGTGGAGGATGATCGGTTTCCCGGGTGCCTATGCGGACTACTACGAATCGATTGATCGCCATGGCATCAAGTTCGAGCGGGAACCGATGAGTCTTGGGGAGGACGGCCAGCGCCATATCCACCCTGATCCCAACATTCCTGCGCACCTGTAATAGACCATCGCTTCGCCCCACCGGACTCAAGTCGAGGAAACACCGTGGTACAGCGTCTCAAGGAAGTCGATGTGGTGGTTATCGGGGTCGGCATGGTCGGCAGCATCGTCGCCAAAGAACTGGCGGCCGCCGGCTACAAAGTGGTCGGGCTTGAACGCGGCGAGGCACGCTTTACCGTGCCGCAGTTTCAAAGTCCTGCCATCCACGATGAGCTGCGTTTCGATATCCGCAAAGCCTTGATGCAGGACAACACCCGCGAAGCGGTGACGTTTCGCAATCAATCGGCAGAAACGGCCTTACCCATTCGGCGATGGGAGTCGTTCTTGCCCGGCACCGGCCTCGGTGGGTCCATGGTGCACTGGAATGGACAGACCTACCGTTTTCAAGCGAATGACTTCGAGCTTGCCACGCGCACGCGCGAGCGCTACGGCGGAAATTTCCTGGATCCCGATGTGACCATTCAGGATTGGGGGGTCTCGTACAATGATCTCGAGCCGCACTACGACCGTTTCGAGTATCTGTTGGGAACGAGCGGCAAAGCCGGGAACATCAAGGGCAAGATCGTGCCCGGCGGGGACCCGTTCGAGTCGCCGCGCTCGCGCGAATATCCCACGCCGCCGCAAAAAGAGCATTACTCGGGCGCCATGTTTCGCAAAGCCGCCTCGAGTTTAGGTTATCACCCGTTCCCCCAGCCTTCCTCGAATTTGAGCCAGCCGTACACGAATCCCGAGGGTATCAAGCTCAACGCCTGTGTCTTTTGCGGCTTTTGCGAGCGCTACGCATGCGAACACTTCGCCAAGTCGGTGCCGCAAACAATCATTTTGCCCGTGCTCCTGGCCAATCCCAACTTCGAGCTGCGCACCGGCTGTCAGGTTCAGCGCATCAATCTCGATTCCACTCGAAAAAAGGCCACGGGCGTCACGTATATAGATGCCGCGGGCAGGGAGTTTGAGCAGCCCGCCCCCTTGATCATTACATCTTCCTTCGCCCTCAATAATGTTCGCATGCTGCTGTTGTCGCGTATCGGCGCAGCGTACGATCCGGCGACGGCTAAAGGGGTAGTGGGGCGCAATTACGCCTATCAAACGATGAGCAGCGTGGCCTCGTTTTTCGACGAGGACGTGTTTATCAATCCCTTCATGGCATCCGGAGCTTCTGGCACGCTCATCAATGATTTTGCCGGTGATAACTTCGACCATTCGGGGTTGGGATTCATTGGGGGTTCGTTCATCGGTGCGGTCAATACCAATGGTCGGCCTATTCAATACCACCCGGTACCGCCCGGCACGCCCTCCTGGGGAAAGGGTTGGAAGGACGCGGTGGTCAAGCATTACAACCACACCGTCATGTTCAGCCTGCACGGGAGTTCTGTGTCGACCAGGCAAAACTACTTGGACCTCGATCCTACCTATAAGGACGCATGGGGCCAGCCTCTGCTTCGCATGACGTTCGATTTTCCGCGGAACGATCTGAAGATGGCCGCCTATGTGACCGCAAAAGCTGAGGAGATCGGCAAAGCCATGGGTGCGAAGCAGGTCGCCGGAAGCCCGCGCAAGGCCCCCTATACGACGACGCAATATCAGACGACCCACAATACCGGCGGTACGGTGATGGGCAGCGATCCGAGCACGAGCGTCGTCAATCGCTTTTTGCAGTCGTGGGACGTTCCCAATGTATTCGTCATCGGCGCCTCGGTTTACCCCCAAAACGCGTCGTGGAATCCAACCAATACGTTGGGTGCTCTCACGTACTGGGCCATCGACGCCATCAAGAACAAATACCTCAAAAATCCTGGTCGCCTGGTGTCCGCATGACAAGGCGACCTGTGAGCCTGGACTCCCGACGAATCGACAGGGGCCGCGCATTCGCCCTGGCGGGGCTGATCGCGATCGCGCCTCATGGGATCGCTCGAGCCGAGATGACTGCTCCCGCGTCGGCGACGGTGTGTCAGGGGTGTCACGGCGTGCATGGCGAAGGCAATGCGCCCGCGAGCATCCCGCGGCTAGCGGGACAGTCGGCCGAGTATCTGGGCAAGCAACTGGAGGACTACGCGAGCGGCGATCGAGCGAATCCGGTCATGCGAAACTTCGCAAAGCCTCTGACGCGTGCCGACATCGAGGCCGTGGCAACGTACTTCTCGACCGCCAGCGCGCCACGCACGGTGATTCCATCGACGGCGAGCGCGGCCCAGCTCAATTTCGGCCGTCGACTGGCTCGTCAGGGCTCGGAGGCCAAGCGAGTGCAAGCCTGTGACAGTTGCCACGGCCCCGATGGTATCGGCGTGCTGCACGCGGCCCCCTACCTCGCCGGCCAGTCGGCCCAGTATTTGACGAGCGCCCTCACGTCTTTTCAGCAGCGTACTCGGAAGAATGACCCGGGAAAGCTCATGACTTCCGTTGCCGGGCAACTCAATGCGTCCGACATTGCGGCGGCCGCCGCTTACTTTTCCAGTCTCCCGAGTAGCATTCCGTGATGCGGCGATTCCAGAGTCTTGACAAGCACATGAGGTTTCCCATGCCGACAGCATCTAGACTGGCGATTATTGCGATCCTGTGTATCTCGCTAAACGCATTCGCCGATGCACCCGGACCAGCGCCTGCGTCGGCACCGGTACGGACAATCCTCGAACGTCACGATCAAACGGCCGTGGCCGGCAAGGAAATCGTTCTCGGTACGGCGCTCCTGCCGGCCGGGAGCGCCATCGGCTTTCACACCCATCCGGGCGATGAAGTCGGTTACGTTCTGAAAGGACCCCTGGTGCTGAAGAAGAAGGGCCAGCCCGATCGAATACTGAAAACCGGAGACACTTTCTTCAATGCCCGTGGGGAGATTCATAGTCTAACTACTCAGCCCGGTAGCGAGGGCGGCACGGCCGTTTCCACGTGGATCGTCGACAAAGACCAGCCTCTCTCCACCCCGGCGCCGAACTAGCGAAGACTCCGCAAGTCGACATATCCTCGTTTGTGTCATTTATGCAGGTCGTCGATCCATCGGATCAGCTCAGGCGTTTGCACGCCCTCGATCTCGAGGTTGAATACCAGACCCTTTTGGCCGCTACGCGCCAACACGCACTGCAGCTGCAAATCGGGACTCGGATTGATCTCCTGATGCGGAACGTAGGGCGGCACGTAGACAAAATCCCCGGCAGCCGCCTCGGCTTCGAATTCCAGACGCTCACCCCAGCGCAGTCTTGCGACTCCGTTGAGGACGTAAATCACGGTCTCTAGATCGCCGTGGTGATGGGGGCCGGTCTTCGCCTTTGCGTCAACTGTGAAGGTGCCGGCCCAGAGCCTCGTCGCGCCCGTGTTCTGCGTCGTCACCGCCGCGAGGCGACGCAAACCAGGCGTCTGAGCGATATTGGAATCGAACTCCTTGGGATGGATGACCCGTACACCGTCCGAGCGCCACCGGGTTGACGTACTGTTCATGTGTCCTCGTCGGTCCCTCTCAGGCCGACCATTGCGTCCGGCGGAGATCCTTCCAGGGACCCCCATCGGCGTAGCGCTCGGGATATAGAGCTTTCGAACGCGGGTCTTCCGCGGTGTCGAGTTGCAGGACCATCCACTTCGGATACGGAATGCCGGGATCGGAAGCCGCATCCAGAAGTCGGATTTCTTCGTCCGAGAGCTGAAGGTCTACGGCGCCGATGTTATCTTCCAGTTGTTCAGTCCTCCGGGCAGCGACGATCACACTGCTGACTGCCGGCCGTGCTAGCACCCACGACAACGCCGTGCGGGCCGGGCTTGCGTCGTGCCGGCCGGCCACCTCCTTCAGCGCTTCCACGACACGGTAGCCCATCTCCCTGTCGAAGGGCACGAAGGAACCGGCCTCCGCGAACCGCGTGCCGGCAGGGGCGGGGTTGGTACGGCTGTACTTGCCCGAGAGGAAACCACCGGCAAGCGGGCTCCAAACCAGGATACCGATGTTGTGGTATTCGGCGAACGACTGAAACTCGTATTCGAGACCTCGGCCCACGAGGCTGTAATACATTTGCGCAGTCACGTATTTTTCCAACCCCAGGCGCTCTTGCAGCATGACCGCGGTGGCCGCCTGCCATGACATGAAGTTGGAGAGCCCGATATAGCGCACCTTCCCTTGGCGTACGACGTCGTCGAGCGTCCGCAACGTTTCTTCGAGCGGCGTGTTGCTGTCCCATCCATGTACCTGGTAAAGATCGATATAATCGGTCTGCAGCCGTCGTAGGCTGCCGTCCACTTCGCGAGTGATGTTCACGCGGGTCGCGCCGCTCCGATTGAGATTTTCGCTCATGGGGAGCCGGACTTTGGTGGCCAGCACGATTTCTTGCCGCACGCCCCTCAAGGCATTACCGACCAGAGTTTCGCTCTCTCCAAGGCTGTACACGTCTGCCGCATCGATGAAGTTGATACCCCTGTCCAAGGCAAACCTCACCATTTGTGTCGTGTCCTCCTGACCGAGGTTACCCATGTTCATCTTGCCGCCGAACTGCATCGTTCCAAGCCCCACCTCGCTCACGATGAGTCCTGTGTTCCCCAATTTCCGATACTTCGTCGCGCACACTCCTTCCGCTGCCAACGAAGACTGCGATACGTGAGAGTGGAATTCTTGCGTGAAATTGTCGCCAGTTGGGTGCGAGTGTCGTCGCCGTGCCCGTCGCTCCCGGCTCGCAGTCTACGCTATCCGGGAGGGGACCTCCGATCAGAGGAAGGAGGAGACTAGGATAGAATCGCCGCTCTATCGTGCGCTGGATACGGTGGCGATGACTCGGCTCTGGGGTGTGTTTTCGGGTCAGTAGAGAGTTGGCGGAGTGGTGACAGATGTTTGGGAGCCCATGGCGGCGCTTTGTGCGAATTGCTGCACGAGTGCTGATCACACTTATCGTCGGAGTCGCCGCGACCTGGGGGGTCCTTGCACTCTGGTACCAATTGCCAAGTGACCACGGGCTTAAGACGCTCGGAGTGACATTGTGGGTCGTTTTGGGCCTTACCGTGCTGGCCGCGCTGTGGAGTCGGCGTATCGCACAAGGTCTATGGGTATTTGCGGCGGCGTTTGCCATTTTACTCCTCTGGTGGCACCACCTCCCGCCCTCGAACGACCATATCTGGGCCGACGACGTCGCTCAAATGACGTCCGGCGTCGTCGACGGTCAGGACGTCACCCTGAACAATGTGCGCAACTTCGATTGGCGCAGCAACAGCGACTACACGCCGCGTTGGGAAACGCGTCACTACGACCTCGATAAACTCCGATCGGTCGACATGATCATGTCGTACTGGAGCGGTCCTGCGATCGCGCACATGTTGGTGTCATTCGGCTTCGAGAGCGCTGACTATGTCGTGTTCTCGGTGGAGATACGCCGCCGAAAGGGCGAGGATTTCTCGGAGATCGGCGGATTCTTTAAAGAGTTTGAGCTCAGTATTATCGCTGCAGACGAACGTGACGTGATTCGCGTTCGAACCAATGTGCGTGGAGAGGACGATTATCTATACCGGATCCAGATGCCAGTATCGGCGATGCGCTCACTGTTTCTCGCCTACATCGGCCAGGCGAACAGTCTCGTACACTCGCCTCGATTCTATAACACGGTGACCGCGAACTGCGCGACATTGGTGTACCACATGATGAAGCGTATCGTAAGCCCACTTCCATTGAACTACAGTCTGCTGCTGACAGGATACCTGCCGGAGTATGTCTATAGAATTGGCGGCCTCACCTCGCATTATTCGTTTGAAGAACTGCGGGCGCTCGGACGGATCACGGAACGAGCGAAGGCGGCTGATCATAGCGAGAGTTTTTCGACGGATATTCGCAGAGGGGTCCCGAATGCCGAGATCCCGAATTAGCGACGGCCTGCGAATACTTGAGTTCGATGCCATGTGTCTGCGACGAGCTGCGGAAGGATGGTCCCGGCGGACTCTCGAAGGGCGAACTGCACCGCGTCATCTATATCCGTGGGATTGGGATTGACTTGGATGGTCGTGCCGCCGGCGGCGATCGCAAGGTCGGTCAGGGAGGCGGCGGGCTGGACCAGGGACGAAGTTCCGATACAGAAGAACACGTCGCAACGCTTGGCGGCTTCGCAAGCCGAGAGCCATTGTCGCTCGGGCAGCCTTTCGCCGAACCAGACGACGCCGGGTCGTACCCGCCCGTTACAGGACCCGCAGCACGGGGGTTCGATGCGCGCACTGCCGGAGGGTATCTGCGGCACCGAGCTGTAGGGTTCTCGGCACGCCTCGCAGTAGGGACGGAGGAGCTCGCCATGCAGGTGCAGGACATCTCGACTTCCGGCGCGCTCATGCAGGTCGTCGACGTTTTGCGTGATCAGGGTGAGTTCGGGAACGAGGGTCGCCATTGCTGCAATGGCCTCGTGCGCGGGGTTCGGTTGGGCGTTGATCAGCGTCGCGCGCCGCCATTCGTACCAGCCCCATACCAATGCCGGATCGCGTTCGAAGGCATGAGGCGTTGCGAGTTCGGCGGCATCGAAGCGCTCCCAGAGACCGGTCTGCTTGTTGCGGAAGGTCGGGATCCCGCTTTCGGCGGAAACGCCGGCGCCGGTGAAGACGACGACGCGACTGGCTGCGCGCAACGCGCCGAGAAGGCGTGGGTCAAAGGGGGGCATGGTGAACCCAGGATAATCGATAGACACGGCGGCGAGCACGTCCGGCGGGTTTTTTGCTGGCAGAGTCGTCCCGGTCGGGGTAGGCTCTTGCGAGTTCCTCCAGCGGAGAGACGGCAATGGCGATCAAGCGTCCAACCAAAAGCCGGGGTACGCCATCCCACAAACCGGTCACGTCCGCGCCATTGCGCCACGTCGATGTCAGGGCGGCGCAGCAGATGGTCCCGGACGAGCTCTATGTCGGTTGGTTGTGTAAGAACCGACCGTGCGGGCTCGTCATCGCGATTGCAGACAAGACACCGGGCGGCAAAGCGCCCGCGGAATTCGACGATCCGTTGACTGCGATCAAATGCCCTCATTGCGGGGAAGAGGATTTGTACCGCTGGAGCGCGCGGAGCGAGCAGAAGTACACGCCGAAAAGTCCGCGGACCTGAGGGTGGGATAGGGGGGCGTGACCCGGATACGCGAAGCCAGCACTGCAACTTTTTCCCTGCTGCCGTGTTATGTGGTTACAGGACACGGGAGAGAGGCATGAACACCAATCTGATTCGCGCTCATGGAACGGTCATGGACGGTTGGCCGATCTTGGTAGCCTTCGCGCTGTACCTGGTGGCGTTTGGCATCTTGGCGATCACAACGGTCTCGGGCACTCCGGTGGCATGAGGTGCTGAGTATGCGGAAGATTCTATTGGTAGTTGCCGTATCGGTTTCTGCTGCGGCGCCACCGATCGTTGCCAACGCCCATGGTTGTATTAAAGGCGCCATCGTCGGGGGCGTGGTCGGTCACGTAGCGGGTCGCCATGGCTTGGCCGGCGCAGCTGTGGGTTGCGCTGTCGGGCATCATGAGGCGAAAGTAAAGGAAAAACAGGCGGCACGGGCGCAAGCCTCGGTGCAGGCGGCCCCGAGCCCAAGGCTGTCCCCGCAGACACATTGAAACGGACGCCGCGCCATGTCCGCCGGGATGGAGCCGCGCGGAAGGGCGTTCACCTACGAAATCGTCGCTTAATCCGTCACTTACGCGCAGTAAGCTTGGGCTTCGGTGGCCTTTACCGCGATGACAAAGCGTCCATGTCGGCCTGCATACGCTCCTTGTACTCATCCGACCAGTGAGCGCCCGGTTTCTGCTTCGTGGGCGTGGTCGATATAGGAGTCGACGGGGCAGTCGGCGTGGTCTTGCCGGCGGTTGCTCGCGGAGCGACTTTGAGCTTAAGAGTGGGGCGGGGAGACGTCGGGTTGGGGTTGCTCATAGATTGGTGATTGGCTGTAGTGAATGCTGCGGCATCGGCCGGCGCCGCGCGATATCAAACAACGGGTGGTTGACGTCGATATGTGCTCGACTTCGAGCGAAATGCGGTCATGCAGACGACAGTTTAGCGCAATCCGCCCATAATTCGATAGCCACCGGCGAGCGAACCATTGCGAGCATGTCGCCAGCGGGGTCTATTTTTCGTGTACCGTACTTCCAACCCCTGGCGACGGCGGAGCTGCGATGCAGGACGAAGCGGTCATTATAATTAATGGTGTGAAACTCAGTGATGCGGAGTCGATGACGGTCCGCGTCGCGATCGACACACTCGCCAATGTCCTGGCCGAGGGCCTCGAGGAGAAGGAGGGCCAAGAACTGACCACCGTCTACATGGACTCGCTCCTGCGAATTCAAGGCCTGCTCGACAGCCGAGAAGCTCGAAAGCAATAGGATGCTTTCCCGGTCAAGAGGGCGCGCGCCTCTGTGCGCCGACCGGAAGCACGGCGAGCCTGGCGAACTCGCCGGTCGCAAATCGCGCGGGATTGTCGAGATAGTCGACGACCATCTGCGTCGAGTCGGCTCCCCAGAAGACCCGGCCGTCGATGACGAAGGTCGGCACGCCGAATACGCCCGCCGCGAGCGCACGCCGGCCGTTGTCGGCGAGCATGTCCTTCACCCATTGCTCCTGGATGACGGCATCGGCATTCGGCAGCGGCACGCGCGCGCAGAGCGCCTCCCAGTCTCCGTTCGGCTCGAGCGAGCGGCCGTCTCGCCAGAGGTGCATGAAGATGGTACGGATGGCGACGGGCTCGGCATGCAGGGCGACCGCGAGCCTGAGTGCTTTGAGTGGGTTGAACGGATGTGCCGGCGGAAAGCACATCGGCACGCCGCGGCTCTCGGCCAGCCACTGAACGTACTGATAGGTGAACTGCCGTTTCCCTATGATCTCGGCCGGACCCTTCTGCCCGAAGTGGTTAAGGATCCCGGCGAGCAGCACGGGCCGCAGTGCGATGGTGGCGCGCTTCGCAACCTCATCCAGCATTCCGAGCTGTAAGTAGGCAAACGGCGAGACGAAGTCAAAGTACCAGTCGGCCTGTTTCATGAGCTGATCCGCAGTACAGGTTCAGCGATCCTGCGAGAGCACCTTCTTTTTGTCCAGCGCCAGGAGCCGGCACGGGGCACAATTTCGCGCGTTACCTCCAGATAAACACCTCAAGCGGATAGCTTGTCCACGGCAAAAAAGTTTCTCAATGTACCAATAGCGTCGATTACGATCTCGACTGTAGAGCCAGGCTGCAGTGTCTTTACGCCAAGTGACGTTCCGCAGGCAATTACATCCCCGGGCATCAGCGTCATCTCGCGCGACAGTTGGCTCACAATGCGCGCCGGCGACAAAATCATGTCCTCGGCCGCATAGTTTTGTCGCTCAACGCCGTCGACTACCGTACGTATTCGCAACTGTGTCCAGTCCAATCCCGTGGCGATCACTGGACCGATTGGACCGAATCCGTCAAAGCTCTTCGCGCGCATCCACTGTGTGAACGAAGGATCTCGATTCAACAGGTCGACCGCGGTCAGGTCGTTGACACAGGTGTAGCCAAAGATGGCGGACCCGGCTGTCGCCTCATCGACATCAGTACACCGCTGACCGAGCACGACGCCGAGTTCACCTTCGTAGGCGACTCTCCCCTCATAGGAAGTCGGCCGACGGAATTCGGCCTCGGGATCCAGATAGCTGTTAGATGCCTTGAGGAAGCACAGCGGCTCCGTCGGAGCAGCATGACCCAGCTTTGCGGCCAGCGCATAAAAATTGTTCCACAGGCAAATGAATTTGCCGGGGCGTACCGGAGCGATCACGCGAACACTCGAAAGGGCCGCCGTGAACCCCCGGGGGAGGGGATTCTCGAACATGTCGCCCGAATGAACCTCGATCGTCGATCCTTCGAGCTTGCCAAAATATTCCGTGGCTCCTTGCATGAATCGGATCCACTTTGTCACAGGGAATGTGCGACCACGCGCGGTCCTCTCCTCAATCCTGACCTCGTGCACCAGTGTTCAGTATGACGATCTCGTCGAAATTCCGGATACGCACCGACCCTCCAACGGACGCGAGAACGGGGTCCCGGTCCACCCACGCCGCATGCATTCCCGCAGCGCGGGCTGCTTCGATTTCGCCGATATGGTCGGATAGAAACAAAATTGCCTTCGCGGGCAGAGCAATGGATCTTGCGATGCTGCGGAACGAGTCGGCCTCCAGCTTCGAACCCGTCGTCGTGTCAAAGTAGCCGGAAAATAACGGTGTCAGATCTCCTTGTTCCGTATGCGCGAACAGCAACTGCTGCGCTTTTACCGAGCCTGAAGAGTAAATGTAGAGCTTCAGTCCTTGCTCGCGCCAGCGCCTGAGCGCGCGCAGCGCATCCTCGTAAATGGGCGCGCACAGTGCACCGCTGTCGAAACCGTTCTGCCAAACGAGGCCTTGAAGCGCCTTGAGCGGCGTGAACTTTCGGTCGTCATCCATCCAGCGAAGCAGTACCGCGATCAGCTGCGGAATATCCAGCGCGGCGTTTTCGTCAATTCGTCTCACCTCGTCGAGGACGTCTTGGATGGCTGTTGCATGTTCTTGCACGTAGCCGGGAATGTGCTTGCGTGCGTACGGGTACAATTGCTCCTTGACGAACGCAATGCTGCTGGTCGTGCCTTCGATGTCGACAACCAACGCGCGAACCTCGTTGAATTCCATTTCTAGGAGGGATTGTCAAAGGCGGGGAAACGAGCCGCGATGGGATCGCCCGTGAACTGCGCCACCCAACCGTCGGGCCTGGTAAACATCCGGATCGCGGTGAAATTGGGTTCCGGTCCCATGTCGAACCAATGTCGCGTGCCCGCGGGAACACTGATCAAATCGTTGCGCCCGCACTGCATCATGTAGACCTTGCTGTCGACATGCAGATAGAACATGCCTGCTCCCTCGACGAACAGGCGCACTTCATCGTCATCGTGTGTGTGTTCGCTCAGGAATTTGGTCCGCATCTGCGATTTCTGCGGGTTATCGGGGCGGCAGCGCGCCACGTCCACGGACTGATATGCATTTTCGCGCCTGAGCCGCTCGATGTCGGGAGCGTAGAGTTCCAGCACCTCGTGGTCCTTCGCATCTCCCGGTAAGGAGCGCGTCGCGGTCCACTGCTCGAATCGCACGCCGATGCGACCTAGTGCCTCGGCGATCGCAACGACGTCGAAGCTGTCGAACTCAGGCGTCAGCGGCTGGTGATCTAGATGAATGGTCAAGCGGGTCACGACCGTCCTCCGGGCAGCTTCCGGATTGTAACTGCTGTGTTTGTAGTTCACACGCCAACAGATGTTCCAGCGCCTCAATGACGCGTTCGGCCTCTTCGAGACTCGTGCCCCATGCATTCATGCCGTGTCCGCGAATCAGATAGGCGGGCGGCGGCGGTCTGCCGGTGAGTCGGGCCGCGATGGAACGGCCAAGAGCCGGGGTGTCTTGTGAGTTATCGAATACGGGAACGTCGACCCGAGCTTCGTGGGTGGTGATGCCGGGTAGTGCTTTGAGCATTTCGTACCCCTCGAGCGCCAGGAGGGTGGCTTTCGGCCGCAATCGGGTGAGCGCCACTGCGGCAACCGAATGCACATGCAAAACGGCCTGCACGTGCGGATATAGCCGGTAGAGTTGCACATGCAATGGCGTCTCTGCCGAGGGTCTCCGGTCGTCCAACGAGCGGCCCTCGCAATCCACCAGCATGACATCGGCGGCGCCTAGTCGCCCTTTGTGGGAACCTGACACGGTAATCGCGATGCGGTCGTCACTCACCCTCAAGGAATAGTTGCCGGAAGTAGCCGCAGCCAGCCCGCGCGCGTCGAACCGCCGTCCCACGGCGATTATTTCATGTATGGCGGATTCTACGGGCACGGGCATGGATCGCCATTATGCCTCGGCGCATGGCCTGCGGGGGACCGATATCCGCAGACCGTGGTAGTTGTGTACTGTGTAAGTGGTGCCGACAGTGCCGGATGCCCAAACCAGGAGAGTGCGATGAAACCTCATGTCTCGATACTGATGGTGACTTCAATCGATGGCGGGCTGCATCCCAGTCGCTTCACCGCGAGTCCCGATGGTGCGAGGGGCGACTGGTCCGGGCAGTACGAGAAAGTCCACGCCTCCCTCCATGCCAACGCCTGGCTGGTCGGCCGCATCACCATGGCGGAGATGAGCAAAACCGGCCCCCACGCGTCATCAGGTCCGTGGAAGGTTGAACGACCGCTCCACGTGGCCAAGGCGGATGCTGCCACGTTCGCCGTTGCGCTCGACCTTTCCGGCAAACTTCACTTTGAGAGCGGGAAGCTGAGCGGCGACCACGTGATCGTTCTTGTCGGCCGAGATATCCCCGATAGCCATCTGGCCGAACTGGCCGCTGATGGCGTCTCGTACATCGTTTCTGCCGGCGCAGAGCTCGACATCCCGAGCTTGCTGGATGCGCTTGCTCGAGAGTTTGGCATTACACACCTCGTGGTCGAAGGCGGCGCCAAAACAAACGGCGCTTTCCTGGCCGCCCAGGTCGTCGACGAGTTGCGAGTCTTGGTCGCTCCCGCGCTCGATGGCGCGGAGCAAGTGCAGGGGATCGTGGATTATCGCAACGGCCTGGCTGGGGTCGTGAGATTGCGGTTCAAGTCGGCGGACGTGCTCGATCACGGCGTCGTCAAACTCGCATACGCGGTGTTGCCCCCGGACGCCTGAAACGCCCCCAGCCAACTCCTTGAGCGGTGCGCCGCCGAATACCGCCTCTATCGAATTATTTCCACGTTAGAATGGCGGTGGTCAGCAATGCCGCGCCGAGCTGTCGGGATGTGAGACGCGGCATCAGCGCGACGAGACTTCCCGCCAAGGTGACCGAAAGCAGAAGGATGGTCACCCAAGCTCAATTGTCTTGCCGGCTCAACAGCAGCTCTTCGTGATCGAATTCGCCGAGTAGCTTTCGCATGACCGTATCGCTGATCTCGTTTCGATCGCGCATGGCAATCACTGCCTCTCGTTCTGCAACGATCATGCCCAGCCGCAATTGCCTCAAGGAGGAAGTTGCACTGCTGGGTCGCCCCGAGCGAAGCACAGACATTTGGCGCAACTCAGCCACCAATCGGGAATCGCTTCCCGCGGCCTCCAATCGGTCAAGCGCGCTTGCGCCGGCGTTCGCGCTGGCGCCTCTGGCCTTCGCCATTTCACGATTCTCCTCGTCGTCGCCCACAATACGCAGCAGCCGAATGAGTGGCGATAATGTGAGCCCTTGGAACACCAGAGTGACCAGGATAACTACGAATGTAATGAAGATGATGGCATTGCGGCCCGGCATAGGGGATCCACCGGATACTGCCAAGGGCAGGGCGAGCGCGATGATAAGCGAATCGCCACCCCGGATTCCGGCCCAGCCCGTAAACAGTAGATGGCGCCACGGCGGATAGGGGGACTTATCGGATCCCCGTCGCCGGTCGAGCCAACGAGGCAGATACGCGCCTGGAAATACGAGGACCATACGCGTGACGATCATCGCCGCGGCGACGGCGAGCGAGACGCCGATAAGCTTGGTGAATGTCCCCGGTTCGAGCTTGTGCACCACGTCCGGCAGCTGCAGCCCGATGAAAATGAAGATTAGCCCCTCTAGAATGAAAGTGACCATTTCCCACATCGCGGTGCCTTGAAGCCGGGTCTGCGCCGCGAGCACACGCGGACCTTTACGCCCGAAGTACAGGCCCATCGCTACGACGGCGAGAACACCGGAGCAACCGAGCGCGTTGGCTGGAATGAAGGCGACAAAAGGGCTCAGCAGCGAGATGGTGTTCTCGACCAGACTCGAGCGTGTCGCATATAAGCGCAACCAACCCACACACCAACCGATTGCGAGCCCAATCGCAATTCCACCGGCGCCAGTCAATAGGAGTTCGGCTCCCGCGCGAGGTATGGAGAATGTGCCAGATACGACTGCAGCGAGAGCTATTTGGTATGCGACCAGTGCGGCCGCATCGTTCACTAGGCTCTCTCCCTCAAGAATGACAAGCATGTCGCTAGGCAGCTTAAATCGACGGGTGCTGGCGATCACGGCGACTGCGTCGGGCGGCGCCACTATGGCGCCCAACACAAAACAAGCTGCCAATGGAAGCTCGGGAAGCAGCGCGTGCGTCGTCCGTGCGACGACGCCCATTGTCGCGAGTACAAGTGCGACCGCAAGCAGAGTGATGGCGCGCAGATTGCGTCTCAAATCGCGCAGCGACGTTCTGAGGGACGCCCAGAATAAGAGGGGAGGTATGAAAACGAGGAACACGGTGCCTGGATCAAGCACCAGGTGCGGCAATCCGGGCGTGACCGCGACGCCCAAGCCGCCCAAAACCAGCAATGTAGGCAAGGGAATGCCCGTCCGATCCGCAAGCAGTCGCAACCCCGCGACCACGCCGAACAACAAGAGTATCAGCGTTATGGCTGACATTAGGGCACGGGGGACCAGGACCCATGTAGACCGGCAGGAATTCGACGCCGTAGCCTAACGGCTGCAAGAGGCGCTGCGCTGAGGTGACGCCCATCGAGGATGACGAAGAGGCCTTGCCCCTGTGATATGTCGTGCACAAAAGAGAACACGAAGCCATCCACCTTGTGCGGCTCGTCGGTGAGCGTCTTCTTGTCCATGTCGATCACTAAGCGATGAAGCTCGAGTTTCTTACCTGGGCCCGTGAAGGAAAAGGAGTCATACCAGGGAACCACGACTTCGATGCGCTTGCCGTCGCGAAAGGCGGGAATCACTCCGTCCCATAGCCATCCCCATTGTAATTAGATCGACCTCCCGCAGAGTCGCGGAAGTCGGCTGAATTATTAACCATTCCGCAGTTGGCGAGTGCATAATCGTAGGATTTGGTGGGAGATCAAAGGGATGCAATTATCAAAAATGCTGCTCGCTGCCGCCCTGGCGCTGAGCAGTCTCACCGTCGTGCGAGCGGAGCAGAGCGCCGCGGATTTGGCTGCGGCCGACGAGGGGCTAAAGCCGGTGACGGTGACCGGGCTCGACCATGTATACGCCCTTCCCGGTATCAACCTGAGTGCTTACGACAAGGTCATGCTCGATCCGGTGGAGGTCTCCTTTGCCAAGAGCGCTAAGCCCGATCGGGCAGGAGGGCCGATCACCGCAGCCGAGAAACAGAAGATAAGAATTGGATTGGGAAAGATTTTCAGAGAGGAGCTCGAAAAGGAGTTGACGCACCCGCAGGGTTACGCGCTCGTCAGTCACGCGGATGCCGATGTGCTGCGCATCAGGGCGGAAATTCGCGATCTCTACATCAACGCGCCGGCTGTCCCGCGCTCCGGTCCAACGCGTCCCTATGCCGTTTCAGTCGGCGAGATGCGGCTGGTCGCTGAGCTGCGCGATGCCCCAACGGGTGCCCTGATTGCGCGTGTCGTTGACTCGAAGAAGGATCCGAACGCGCCGTGGCTTCACTTCACGGCTCAAGTGGATGCTGCGGCGGCCGTCCGTGCGACGGTAGACGATTGGGCTCGGATCTTGCGGAGAGAACTGGATTCGGCGCACGGACTGAAGGAATAGTCGCACGCAATCACGGAGTGCGTTTTGGTCGAGCGAACAGGGGAGAGAAGGCGTGACGAATCAAATGGTTTCCATTGCGTCCGGCTTGAGACAATCGCGGCCCACGGCGAGGCTGGTCTTCGCATTACTCGCGATTGGGTGTTTGCCAGGGCTGGCGAGCGCCGGCATGCGATGCGGCAGCAGAATCATAGATAAAGGATCCAGCAGCGCTGAGGTCACCTCATTCTGCGGTCCCCCGACGCAGGTCGACAGTCGAGGAACGGGAACCGGCGGGGACGTTCAAGTTGAGTTTTGGACGTACAACCTTGGTCCGAACCTTTTGATGGAGCGTGTTCGGATCGAAGACGGGGTTGTCGTCGACGTCCAGTCTCTCGGATACGGGTTCGACGAGCCATAGCGCCCGCGCTGCTGTCACGCAATGCGGCTCCTTGGCCGGCCGAGCCCACGTTTTCCTAACTGATGTGTTCCTCGAATTGACCACTGAGCTTTCGATAAAGAGCCTTGGCAAGGGGGTCGTATCCAAAAAAAGCGACTGCTGCATCCATCCAAGTCAGCGGCCGCGAGCGGGCGAGATCGCGCGCGCTTCTGAGCAGTTGCGACGGTACCGAGGAGGGAGAAGGGTCAAATGCTTCCGCCTCGTGAGTGTCCTGCTCTTCCGCAAACACGCTCCGGCCCACCTTTGAAAATACATGCTTTCCGCCATTCGTCTCGTAAATCCGATACTCCTGCCAATGCCCGTTGGGTGCCGAGGGCGGCGCCGCGGAGGCGAGCAGGGTTCCGGTAAATGCCAGATCTGCTTTGCCGTCTCTGATGACAATGTGTTCTTTCTGAACCCCGACGTCGGGATCGTCATCGAGGGCGGGTAGACGCCCCTGCATTTTGACTTTGGCTTCGGAGACTGCCTTGCGAGGAGTCTTGTCCTTATCCTTGGGCGCTGAACCCTTGGCCGGTGACTTTGACTCCTGATCTCGAACCGTCTCACCGCGCACCAAGATTGTGGCTCCCTGGCGCGAAGCATCGCCGCCTTCGTGGCGCGCAGCATCGTCGGAAGGTCCACGTTCGCTGGCACCCACGCTGTCTCGCCCGGTGTCGGACGGTTGCCCAGCGTCGGACGTTTGCCGGCCTGTGCTTACCGGCGGCTCAGAGAATCCCTCAGGGCGTTCAGCACTCATAAGAATAGCCTCGCTGCTGGGCGGTGAAAAACTCGAGTTTGGCCTCAAGTCCTGCCGAGATCAGCCAGAAATCAGCGCTGCCGGTCGTAAGCGTGCGCTCACAGCAGGCCCCGCAACCTGCGCGCTTCGTGAGGCCCGTCCGCCAGCCGGTTGCGCCGTAGGGATGTCGCGCAGTTAGCAGCCCGTGGACTTGGGTCCGCTAATGTAGGAGTTGACCTGCGTGCGTAGGTCTATGTGCGCGTGGATTGCATACCATGCAGGTCGTTCACCGTTAGGGGCTGTGCGTCGGCCGGGTGGTGATCGGAGAGCCGCACGCGCAGCGCGAGGTCGGTGTGCGAATCCGCGTAGCGCAGGGCATCCTGCAGGCTGATGCGCTTGGCAGTGTAGAGATCATAGAGGGATTGATCGAAGGTATGCATGCCGACTTCGTCGCCTTTGCTCATCAGTTCCTTGATCTCGTCCACCCGACCTTTCTGGATGAGATCGGAGACGTAGGCGGTCAAGATCATCAATTCGGTCGCGAGGGCTAGCTTGCCGTCGGGAGTGGGGATGAGGCGCTGCGAGATCACGCCCTGCAGGTTCAGCGACAAGTCCATCAGCAGCTGCTTCTGTGCTTGCTCCGAAAAGAAATTGATGATGCGCTCGATCGCCTGGTTGGCGTTGTTGGCGTGCATGGTGGAGACGCACAGATGGCCGGTTTCTGCGTATGCGATCGCGTGCTTGGCGGTCTCCTCGTCGCGGATTTCGCCGATCATGATGACATCAGGCGCGGCGCGCATGGCGTTACGAAGCGCATCCCCGAATGAGCGGGTATCGATGTTCACCTCGCGCTGGTCTACCAGCGACTGGCGGTGAGGGAAGAGGAACTCGATCGGATCCTCGATGGTGAGGATGTGACCGTCCGCATTCGCCGAACGATGACCGATCATCGCGGCAAGCGATGTACTCTTGCCCGAGCCCGCGGCACCAACGACCAAAACCAATCCCCGTTTGAGCATGGCCAGATTTGCGCAGGCCGGCGGGAGTCCCAGCTGCTCGATGGTGGGAATGTTCGACTTGATCAATCTCGCGACCATGGCCACTTCGCCGCGTTGGTAGAACACATTGACCCGGAAACGCCCCACACCATCAACCGACAGGGATAAGTTTGCCTCCATCGTCTCCTCGAAGGCGGCAGTTTGACGTTCCGTCATGATGGAATGAGCGAGCTGCTTGACCTCCCCGGACTTGAAGGGTGGGGCGTTAACCGGATGGGTGAAGCCTTCGATCTTGATGTGCGGGGCGGCACCGTGGGTGAGAAAAAGGTCAGACGCCCCTTTGCTCACCATCAATGTCAGGAGCGCGTGGATGTCGGTCATGAGCAAAAGCTTGCATCGGGATGGCGATCCCTTCAAGGACGCCCGTCTCGCTTTTTCGGGCAATCGGACGTCGGGTATGATCGCCAACTCGACCCGAATCATGATGGCGCCTCTTACCCGCGGCCGCGCGACCCGCCGGGAATCTCTCAGCAAGGGCTCACGCGGGTCTCCACATCGTCCGCAGTCGTTACCGGAGATTCAAGGGACCATCACACCGCTGCAACACGCTCCCGTTACCGTGCTACCGCTGCGATCTGGCGTGCAGTGTGGTTAAGGAGGAATAAGATGAACGTTCGAGCCATGGTCTCTTACACCCTGACGGGCTTGCGTATGGCGTCGTTGTCGCTCGCCGTATTGCAGGTATCGTTTGGTCCGGTCTTGGCCGCCATGTCCACGCGAGTCGTTACTGCCCCGGGAGATCTGCCGAGCCCGGGTACGCTCGGCCGAACCGTCACCCCCATCAAGCACGTGATCGTGATTATCGGGGAGAACCGCAGCTTCGATCACGTGTTTGCCACCTATCTGCCGCGGCGCGGCCAAAGCGTTCATAACTTGCTGAGCGAGAGGATCGTCGAGCTGGACGCGAACAAGAACGCCGTCCCCGGGCCGAACTTTGCAAAGGCCGCGCAACTCGCGGCAACCGATGTGGGTCCGGCCGACCCGTTCCTACTCAACCCGAGGAAACAAGAGTTTCCGGCGAATGTACTACCGCCCCCGTTGACCGGCGGCGCCCCGGGCCCCGAGGGATATTTCACGCCGAGCGCGGCCTGTGCGGGCGCCACCGGCGCCGCGGCGGCGGCCTGCGAGCAACTGGCGTTGGAGCTGGCGGAGGCGACGGAGACGGGCCTGCCAGCGAACTCCGCCGCAGATTCTTCAGATGCCAACGGCCTCACCTATTACGGATCCCTGACGGCCGGTGGTACGCTGCAGGACTCGAGTGTGCCTGATGCGCGCATCAAAAACGTGAACGAGTTGCCGGCCGGCCCGTTCCAGCTGACCAACAGCAGCACCTACAGCAGCCCGACGAGCTTCGCGTACACCGACTATTCGGCTAGCCCCGTCCATCGCTTTTATCAGATGTGGCAGCAGTTGAACTGCAGCCTGTGGCATGCATCCTGGGAAAACCCCTCCGGCTGCGATGCGAAGCTCTTCTCCTGGGTGGAGGTGACCGTGGGCGCCGGCACCAACGGTGCAGCCCAGCCAAAGCCGTTCACCGACGCGACTACGGGCGAGGGCTCGGCCGCCCTGGGCTTCTACAATGTGCAGCAAGGCGACGCGCCGTACTTCAAGTACCTCGCGGACAATTACGCCATGAGCGACAACTTCCATCAGTCGGTCAACGGCGGCACCGGCGCCAACCACATCATGCTGGGCCACGGAGATGCGATCTGGTTCAGTAATGCCGACGGCAAACCGGCGGTTCCACCTCACAACACCCAAGTGGCCGCCGGCACGGCGAACGCGGGTATCGTGGATGAGATCGAGAACCCGAACCCCGCCGCGGGCACCAACAATTGGTATACCGAAGATGGCTACGGAAGCGGCGGCTTCGGATCGCCGGTATCGGGCGGCGGCTCTTACAGTAACTGCGCCGACCCTCGCCAGCCCGGCGTCAAGCCCATCCTCGACTATCTCGCGTCGCTGCGCATCGATACGCGTTGCGAACCCGGCCATTATTACCTGCTGAACAACTATAACCCCGGCTATTTCGGCAACGGACGCAACGCCTTCACTGACACGAATGTGAACAACACGCCGTTCACCATTCCGCCGTCCTCGACGCGCAGCATCGGTGACAGTCTCATCGAGGCCAACATCTCGTGGAAGTACTACGGCGATATGTGGAACGCCTACGTCCCGGACCCCTACCAGCTGAACGAAGGGGTTCCGGGGCCGACTTCGGATGAGTACTGCACCATCTGCAATCCATTCCAGTACGACACCTCGATCATGTCGGATCCGAAAAAGGTGGCGGGGCATCTCCAGGACACGGTCGACCTGTATGCGGATATTTCCAATGGCACGCTGCCTGCTGTGTCCTTCGTCAAGCCCAGCGGCCTGGTCGACGGCCACCCATCCTCCTCGAAGCTCGACCTCTTTGAAGGCTTCGTCCGGAAGATCGTCGACGAGGTAGCGGCATCGGCCTACGCAAAGGACACTGCGATCTTCATCACCGAGGATGAGGGAGGCGGCTACTACGACTCGGGCTATGTGCAGCCGGTGGATTTCTTCGGCGACGGCACGCGCATCCCGCTGATCGTCGTGGCACCTTACCTGAAGACGCAGGGCTACATTTCACACCGCTATGCGGACCATGTGTCGATCCTGAAATTCGTCGAGCGAAACTGGGTGCTGAGACCGGTGACATACCGCAGCCGGGACAACTTCCCGAACCCGCTGGCGCTGCCCGAGAACCCCTACGTGCCGCTGAATTCCCCGGCATTGGATGACCTGTTCGATTTCTTCAGTTTTTGAAGCGACGGATTGCCGAACGAAAGTTCCTGCATCGACAGCTCCGATCTCCTGTCAGATTTCTCCGACGGCCGCTTATCGCACCGATAGGGGCCAACTTAGCCGGCCGCCGATAGGCAAGCGACCGAGCGCGTCGAATGATCCCTCCGTTCAAATGATTCAGGAGACGAATATGGCTCACGTTTACAAGGTCGTGGAAGTCGTCGGCACGTCCGAAGCCTCTACCGACGAGGCGATCAGGACTGCCGTTAGCAAGGCCAGCGAGACCATCCGCGAGATTGGTTGGTGTGAAGTGATAGCAACCCGCGGCCACGTCGTCGATGGCAGGGTCAAGCACTTCCAAGTCACCGTAAAGATAGGCTTTACTTTGGAAGGATAGCGTTATGCGTGTACGCGCTAGGGTATCAAGACGACGCGAAAGCGCGCCTTACCGCTCATCATATGCTGGTACGCATCAGCCGCCTTCGCCAGGGGAAAGGTCTCGATCACCGGGCGCACGTTTGATTGCGCGCTGAATTTCAGCGTGTCTTCGGAGTCCGGTGCAGTGCCGGACGGCCAGCCGGCGATGGAGCGCCGCCCGCCGATGAGTAGCAAGGACGAGACCTCGATCGGTTCAGCGCTCGCGCCCAGCACGAGAAGTTTCCCATCGATGCTCAAGCCAGCGAGGACGGAACTCATGCTCTTGGCGTCAGTGACGGTGGCCAGGATCACTTTGGCGCCGCCGAGCTTGGTCAGTTCTTCCGCCGCGTTTTGGGCGGTGCTGTCTATATAGACCTGTGCGCCGAGCTTCTTCGCAAAAGGCCCTTTGTCGCCGCCTCGCGCAATGGCCACAGTCTTAAACCCCATCTTGGCAGCAAACTGCACGCCCAAGTGACCCAGGCCCCCGACGCCGAGAACGGCGACGAGATCGCCCGGGCCGGCGCCGCTGTGCCTTAGCGCGTTGAAGGTGGTGATGCCCGCGCAGAGCAACGGCGCCGCTTCATCGGATTTGAGATCGTCCGGCACGGAGGCGAGCGCTTCGAACGGGGCAATCATGTACTCGGCGTACCCGCCGTCATAGGAGATGCCGGGAATCTGCCCGTAAGTGCAGGTCAAGAAATCGCCGCGACGACAGGAATGGCAATGCCCACAGTGACCGCCGTGCCAGCCTACACCGACCCGCATGCCTTTTTGCCAGTCGGGCACATCCGCCGCCACCGCATCGATGATGCCAACTACCTCGTGGCCGGGCACGCGCGGATACTGAATCCCGGGAAAGCCGCCGGTCACGGTGAACATGTCGCTATGACAGACCCCGCAGGCCTGTACCTTGATGCGCACCTGGCGTGGCTTGGGCTCCGGAATGTCGCGCTCGACAACTTCCAGATTGGCATTGGGCCGGGCAACCTGAACGGCTTTCATTCGCGGCATGGGGAATACCTCTTCAATGTGCGGCGCAGTGGTGAGACGAGCTAGTTAGAGTCCGGGCGGGCTCGATGCCGAGAACGCGTATCACTAGATTAGCGCATATTCGCGGCAGTGCTCCAGATAGCCCGCTTCGTGAGCGGACGCAAGTTCGACGACACTGCTCCATAGCCAGTGGGGGGCATCTAACTTTCCGCGAGCCGCACCCATAAATGATTTGCTGAATTCCCGGCGAGTTCTGCGGTCCATCTGGCGTGCGTGCGCGTTGCCGACGACTTCGGCCAGGTAGCGTGCGGAATTGACCGCCTCCTCGCGCGACAACGAATCGATCGTGAGTTTCAAGTCCTGAGGCATGAGCTCGCGAATGACTACCGAGTGCCCCATCAACGTGGCAGCCATCATCCGATCGCCTAAAGCCGGCGACAAGTGCTTTGCTCCTTGCACGACCCGCACGGCATTGTTCCGCGGAATGGTGGCATGGCGGGCTCGCGGAGCAGCGGACGGGTGCGCCTCCTTGACATCGATGAGGCAAAACTCATCCTCTTTTGACTTACCATTGCTGACCCCGAGAAGTACCGCGAAACGCAATCGCCCCAGCGAACTGCACCCCTTCATCCAGTAGGCGGCGTCGAGGACTTCGATCTCCGCTTGGTGTCGTCGAGCCTTGATCGCGGTCACCAGCTTGCGTACGTCCTCGCGGGTAAAGAGGGTGCCGATCGCCGCTTTCTCGGCTTTGGAGAGCGGCCAAAATCGATCGCCCAGTGGAATTCTTGGCTTGACATCCTCAAGTCGCTCTTTCGCGAGATGCTTCCAAGTTCGCGATAGCGACTTGCGCACCACCAGCTTGATGCATTCTGGCCTATCAGTCTGTTTTGCCTTGCGTCCCTGTAGCGCCCACCGGTAACCGATCACCATCTCCTCGAGCATATGTGCGGTGGTGACACCCGGGAGATCAGAGCCACGTGCGGCAGAACAGAGCGAAAGCGCCAGGCGAATCAGGTCGTGATTGGGATTTCCGATCACGGTCTGGTCGACATCCCGTATCTGAACATGGATTTTTCCATTCGCGTCTGCCAGCGGCCCCAAGTTGCCGGCGTGGCAATCCCCACAAATCCATACAGGAGGACCTTGCGGAACCGCGCGTCTGCCGCGCTTCTCCAGCCATTGGTAAAACTGGACCGTACTGCCACGAACATACGCGTGGGCGGAGCTTGCCATCTTTAGTCGGCGTCGATCCTCTAATACCCGGCCTCGTTCACTGGGTGCCGGCGACATCATTCACTCGAATTATCGTCGAACTCATCAGGCGCTTTGTGAGCCTCTATCAGTCGATGGTAGGCCAGGAGATGCCGGTAGGCGCTCTGGGGATCGCCCTTCTGCTCGAGCAATATGGATAGATTGAAATGCGCATCGGCCATCCCCGGATCAAGGAGGATGGCCTCTCGGTAGAGCTGCATCGCCTCGGCGCAGCAGCCTTTATCCTCCATGAGGACGGCGAGGTTGAAGTGTAGGGTCGCGTCGGATTCCTGAGTGTCGCGGTAGATCCTCTCGGCATCCCCGTGAAGCCCCTCCAGATGCAACAAGCGGCCCAGGTTGATGCGCGCTTCCAAATGCCTGCAATCTCCCGCAAGACAGGACTCATAAGCAGCGCGTGCGGCCTTCCGGTCAGCCGCTTCCAATTCGAGCGCCCGCAAGTAAAGTTCGTGTGCCGGATCTCTGTTTTGATCCTTCACAAGCGCGCCGCCTTGCGGGCTCGGGAGGGGGCGGCCTGCTTGGGTGCTTTCCGTTCCTTGCCGGTAGAGGACTTGGCATCCAGGCTCGCCTTCAACGCCGCCATCAAGTCGATTACATTGCCACCCGCCTTTGCCACTGGTGCCTCAGCAAGGGAAACCTCTTTTCCGGCCACTTTCCGTTGGATGGCCGCCTCGACTCGACCTTTGAACTCATCGTGATATTCATTGGGATCAAAGCGCTTCGCAGCGAGATGATCGATCAACTGCTCCGCGAGCTTGAGTTCTGCCTCCGTGACTGTCGTCGGTTCGAGCCCGACTTCTTCAATGGCGCGTACCTCGGCTTGGAAGTGCAGCTGGTGCATCGCGAGGCCGTCATCGAGGGGGCGGATCACGACGATGTGTTCCTTGCCCCGAGAGATCCACCGACCGACCGCGCATTGGTTCTTACGCCGGAGCGCTGTCGCCAGCAAAGCATAGGGTTTGGAGCCGCCTTTATCGGGAGATAAATAGTAGGTACCGTCAAAATAGACCGGGTCGACGGATGCCAAGGGAACGAATTGGCCGATATCGATCGAGTGAGTGGTCGCATCCTCGAGCGCTTTGAGCTCACCGGGGGAAAACTTCACAAACTGATCCTTTGAGAATTCGTAGCCTTTGACCATTTCCGAGCGCTCCACCAGCTTGCCATCGTTCACGGCGACATACTGCTGCTTCAAGCGGGAACCGTCTTTCTCGCGGAGCAAATTGAAGGAAATCCGCTCGGAGGCCACAGTCGCCGAGTAGAGCTTGACAGGGATGGCGACGAGGCCAAATGAAATGGTGAGTGATGCAATGGATCGAGCTTGTGTTGGCATATGAGGACAGTGTCGTGGTGGCCAGGGACTGTCAATGTGCAAAGTCGCGTCAGAAGTACCGCTCAAGTCTCTAGCGGGTATAGAGTTAGCCGCGCATGTGAGTCATGGCTGACGATGTTTCGCGCTCTCCGCACCCTCACACGTACACCGTCGGATGGCATCTACGCCCGTGGCGCAGCCTTTGCGCCCAGGCAAGCGATAAATCGAAGTGCGTCATGCCAGGCGGCACTGTGCGCCGTATTGTCAAATATGCACCAGGCATGCTGCGCCGCCGACGCTTCGACTTGCATGGCGAACGCGGCGAGTTGCGCGTCCGAGTACTCGGAATAATACAGTCGAGGCGATCCGTGCCAACGGAAATACGCGATGCGGGACCAGCCGCCAGGACGATCGGCATCCGGGCACCGGGCAGGATCCGCCGCCACACGCGAGACCTCGAGGCGCTGCAACGCCCTGTCAGCGCCGACTGTGAACCAACTGCGGTGTCTCGGTTCGCAGGTGACCGCGACTCCGGCCCAGCGAGGAACGGCCTTGAAAAACGAGCGTACCGCGGTGGCGTCGTATTCCAGGTCCGGCGGCAGCTGTATTAAGACAGCCCCAAGCTTCGGTTGCAGGTGTTCCACTTCGTCATAAAACCGCGAAACCTCAGCGGTGCAGCGCTGTAAATGGTGCTCGTGTGTGATGATGCGGGGCATTTTTACCGTAAAGCGAAAAGCCTTGGGAGTCTCATTTCGCCAGCGCGCATACGTCGTGGCGCGATGCGGCCGATAAAAGGATGAGTTGATCTCGACGCACCGAAATTGCTCGGCGTAATGGCCCAGATGCGTTATTGCCGGCGGGCGGCTGGGGCGTATCGCCGGTGGATTGCTCCAGCCGGCGATTCCAACCCGAATGCGTCTTAGCTCAGTGATAACCCCACCCGGTGTGTCAAGACTCAAGCAACTTGTCAGCTGTCAGCGACCCTTTTCGCTCTGCTGCTCAGCGCGGGCCGCGCCAATGGCTGTAGTCACATGCTTGCGCTCCTCGGGCGGGGGCAGCACTGCCTTCATGCCCAGCGACTGGATCCACAATTCGCGACACCATCCTTTGGAATGATAGAGGTGTTCATCCTCCTGGTCCTCGACCTCGTCCGCGGCGGACTGCAACGTGGCTTTCTGCTTCCCCGTCGACTTTTCGGCGGCCTTGCTGATCAACTCCCAGTCGGCATGGTCCTTGGTCTCTGCCAAAACGACGCACTCGCATGCGACAAGCTCTGCCGCCTCCGGCGCGGCCGTCTTTTGGGCAGTCTGCAGGGCCTGCACCAGCGCTTGGCCCAATTGTTTGACGATACCGCGTCCAGGGCTCTGCTCCTCAGCATCGAGGCCGAGCTCCTTGAAGACACGCAGCAAGATGCGCTCGTGATTGCGGGTTTGTTCCAGATATTTTCCCCACTCTTCCTTGAGATCATCGTTCAACGCACACTTGATCGCATTTTCGTAGACTTGGATACCCCCGCGCTCGTGTTCCAGCGATTGAAGAAGCAACTCCTTAACCTGAGAATGTTCCATTAAAGTCTCCCTTGCGCCTAATCGGCGACAGCTAGTGATGGGGTGGCATTAAAAACGGTCCAACGGTGATTGTCCGTCGGCACTTGCCTATGACTGGCGTAAGAGAAAGAGGGCCCGGTTGACAGCTCAAATCGCGACGGGGGACGGCTCGGCGCACTACTCGACGGGCTGTAATCGAAGGCCCCGCCGGCGCGCTTTCGGAACTGCGGCGGTTGTGACTGCCCTCGGTGACGTGCAAACTCATCTTTTCAAAAACCGGTTATCCTTTGTCGATGAGGGAGACAATACGAAGAACTTTCTCTACGTGATGGGCGTAGTCATTGCGGCCGCGCTCGCCGGATGCGTATCGGCATCGAAGGTAGCACCCACGGGTAACGGGACCTATGTCATCCAAGGCCGCGCGGTCGGCCCGTGGAATGTCGACAAGGATCGAGCGAAGGCGCTCAAAATGGCCAACGACTATTGCGCGAAACAGGGTAAGCGAGTGGTTCTGCACAACATCGATGAGGCTGGCCATGCGGCGTTATTGGGCGCGCGCGCGACGATAACGTTCGAATGTGAGACCTGAGTAAGAGGAATCCGCCGGCGATCGGGGTGCCCCATCAGGTGCGGCTTATCGCTCGACTAGAATCGTTAGTGGATGTGCCAATGCGTAGTCAATTGCCGCGCAGACCGCCGCCACCTGCGCCGCATTGCATTGCGCGGGCGTCGCTCGAGGGCTATCGGGGTAGACCTCGGTGGTGGTTTTGTAGGGTGCGCTGGTGATGCTGGCGCACAGGCCGAGCCGCTTGAGCGGATAGCGGATGACGCCTGGCGCGACCATGGGCGACCCGATGATCTCGCCACGGTCATCCGGGAGCGCAATGTGCGCGATTCTCTCGACGGCCGCGATCACGACCTGCTGAAACTCCGGTTGCGGATGCTCGCTGTCGTCGACCAGGTAGAATCCGTCTGGGATTTCACCCGGCACTTGCGCCACGCCATCGCGCGCGGCGAGCGCCGGGCGAAACTCGGACTCATCGGTGTCCGTGGTCTCATGCAAATCGATATGCACGAGAACGCGATCGCGAAAGGGCGCGACTAACCGGAGGAGGGCGGCCGACTCTGGAGCGGGGCTATTGTCGCGAAATGATCGGTTCGGGTCGATCGCGTGGATGTTCCAGCGGTGAATCACTTCGTAAGCCCAAGGGCTGACGCACGGGACGACCGCGAGATTGATTCGTCCTTCATACGCTGCGCCGTGCTGCTCGACAAACTGCAATGCTCCGTGCACCCCGCTCGTTTCGTAGCCATGTACCCCACCTGTCAGCAATGCGCAGGGAAGCGAATCGCACCAGGCCGGGCTCTTGATCGCGAACAGGGGATATGTGTGAGCGGGGTACTCGAGGCAGCCGTATTGCACCACCTCGTAGCGCGGACGCAGGGTATCGACGACGTGTAGCACGTCTGTCTCGTAGCTGCGCTTGACCGTCTGGCGTGATAGCCAAATAGCTACTTCGGGTCTGCCCCAGGGGATTCCGGGCGTCCCGATCGGGTAGGGCGCATGGGTCGTTGCGGTCATGACGAGCTTAAGCATAGCAGTCGCCGAATACACATGCTGACGTAGAGCGTGCAAGGTTTGCACGCGAAAACTGCCAGCGCCCCGACTGCCCGCCCGTTTCGATGAGGCGTCCCGCACGCTCTTTGCGCATTGGTATGCACGGCAAAGAAGTCCCGAGCAGGACTGCCGGTTTACCTTTATCCACTACTTGTCAATGAGGAGATCTGCCATGAAAACGACCATCAATCGTTTGCTGACCACCCAATTCCACAAGGCCGCGCTGGCGGCGGCGCTGCTGCTACTCGCAGGCGCGGAACTGTGCCGGGCAAGCTCTAACGTCACCGTGACCGCACAGAATCTGGCTAACAGTCAGGTGATGTACACGCTCGAAATCAATCCCGTTGCGTCCTCAGGCTGCGGCGAGCAGTCGGTGACGGCGCCCTCCGAAATCTCGACCGTTAGCAAAACTGGCGTCGCCGCCACATACGGGTTCCAGTTCTGGGATGTCAACGCGCAGCTTCACACCAACCCCACGGTCAAGTTTCAGCCGGCTTGCGGCGCGGCGAACAGCGCCGTTGCGGTGTATTGGCCGCTCGGTGGATGCGCCGGCTGCCCCCTGCGACGACGGACAGCGTCATCGCTTACTCGCTGAACGATTACATGGTAATCGCTGGTAGCACGCCAATCGCTTCCGCCTCGAGCGGTTGGACGGCGGGCTCGACGTCGGTAACCCCTCCCGCGACCATCGAGGCGTTGCCGAAGTTGCCCCCTTACGGGGAATTCAAGGGCTGGGATGTGCTCTTCAAGCCGTACACCACAGACAGCTCGCTGCTCTGAAGGGGTTAGGGGGCGCGGCGTGCATACCCATCGGCCACTCGTTGGAGATCTGCGAGAACGTTTATGGCGAATGATTGACGGTCACCCTGATCAGTGTTGCCGCAACGAGCCGGCGCCGTCGACGCGACGGCTCGACCGCACCACCAAAATACCGTGCAATACCTTGAAATTATTTATATTTTCATTCGTCGGGTGCGCGTGACTCGCGCCCGGAGCCGATATAGGATGGGGAACGGATTAGGCTTGCCGGCGCGGTCATAAAATAATAGGGGTGAATCATGAGATCGATCTCTTTGGCGTTTGCCAGCGTCTGCTCATTCCTCGCCGCATCATCCGTCTTGGCGGCGCCAAGCGGATTTCCAAAACAAGCGATCATCAGTGCGGTCAACGAGGCGAAATTAACCGTGCTCGCCGGGAACACGCGCCCTGAGGCGAATGCGGCCAATGACCAGGGAGCAGTCGAAGGCTCGTTGCCGATGCAGCACGTGCTGCTGCAGTTGAAGCGCACGCCCGAACGTGAAGCGGCGTTGACGCAACTGATCGATGACCTGCATAACCCGCAGTCGGAGAGCTTTCATCAGTGGCTTACCCCGCAGCAGTTCGCGGCGCACTACGGCGTTGCCAGCGAAGACACGGCCACAGTGACCCGTTGGCTGCAATCGCACGGCTTGACTGTGAACGGCGTGACGCCGAGTGGCATGCTCATCGACTTCAGCGGCACGGCGGCTCAAGTGGCTCAGGCGTTTCGCACGGAAATACATCACTATCTCGTGGACGGTGTGTCGCACATCGCGAATGCCAGCGATCCGGAAATCCCAATGGCGCTTGCGCCGGTGGTGGCGGGAATCGTATCGCTGCACGATTTTCGCCCGCAGGGGCAGCTCGTGCCGCGGCCTAAGCCGGGCTATACCTATAGCACCACGAACGGTACCTTCCACGCACTGGTCGCCGGCGACATCGCCACGATTTACAACCTGAAGGCGTTGTTCGATGCGGGATACACCGGCAAGGGCCAGACCATCATGGTGGTGGAAGATACCTATCTCTATACCACCAGCGATTGGGCCGTTTTCCGCGACACGTTCGGTCTGGCGAAGTATTCCGCAGGATCGCTGACTCAGGTGAGTCCGTCGGGCGGCATCCCCTGCACGAACCCGGGATTCCAGGGCAAGAAAAAGGATCCGGGTTACGGCGATGACGGTGAGGCCGCCATCGACGTGGAATGGGCCTCGGCGGCGGCGCCGAACGCCGCCATCGTGCTGGCGGCCTGCGAGGACACGACGACGACATTCGGCGGGCTCATCGCACTGGTCAACACGCTCGGTGGATCGAACGGTCCGCTGCCCTCGGTGGTCAGCATCAGCTACGGCGAGGCCGAAGCGGTCAACGGCGAGAGTGCCAACCTAACCTACTACCTTGCTTATCAACAAGCGGCGGCCGAGGGAGTATCGGTATTCGTTTCCTCGGGCGACGAGGACGCGATGAGCGCTGACAACGGCAATGTGGCGAAACATGGCATCGGCGTCAGCGGCCTTGCCTCCACGCCCTACAATGTATCGGTGGGTGGGCTGGACTTCGGCTACACCGCCTTGGGCGTCGATCCGTCCATTTATTGGAGCGCGACCAACAGTTCCACGTTCAGCTCCGCACTCTCGTATATACAGGAGATTCCGTGGGACGGTTCATGCGCCAGTGCGTTACTGAGCGCTTACTACGGTGGAACCACCCCAGCAGTATTTTGCAACTCGAGCGAAGTCACGAGTACCACGAATCCGTTGAACTACTTTTTGAACGCCTTTGGCGGCAGCGGCGGACCCAGCGGTTGCGCCCTAGGCTCCCCGGCGATCGCCGGCGTCGTCAGCGGCAGCTGTGTTGGTTATCCGAAGCCGCAGTGGCAAAGCGGATTATTCGGAAATCCAAACGACGGCGTGCGCGACATTCCGGATGTATCATTGTTCGCTTCCAACGGCATCTTTGACGCCTACTACGTCGTGTGCTGGTCCAATCCCGATACGAACGTCGGCGGCGGATTCGGTTGCACCGGCGCGCCGAGCACTTGGGCCGGCTTCGGCGGCACATCAGTGTCCTCACCCATCATGGCGGGAATCCAGGCGCTTGTGGATCAAAAGACCAAGAGCCGCTGGGGCAATCCCAACACGGTCTATTACGCCTTGGCGAAACAGGAGTACGGCCGCAAAGGATCGGCGGCCTGCAATTCCACCACGGTGGCGAAGACCGGCAATAATTGCATCTTCTATGATGTCACGCAGGGCGATAACGTTGGCGCCTGCAAGAAGCTCCACGGTACGGCCTATGACTGCTTTCTGGAGAAGGGCGACAAGTACGGGATTTCCTCGACGACCGACAAGAGCTCCAACCCGGCGTATTTCACGAATGTGGGTTGGGACTTTCCGAGCGGCATAGGCTCGGTCAATGGCTACAATCTCGTGATGGAGTGGCCGGGCAGGTAGCCCGAACTTCGTTTTGCGTGTGACGCGTCCGGCCGCCGCCGCCGGACGCGGCTTCGGTGATGCCGAACATACGCATTCGCGTGTCGCATCCCGCGGACGACCGGCCCACCAAGCCCGCTAAAGAGCAGCCAGATAGCGGCGGCCAGCAATGCGGGCTTGCCCGTACGTAGTCCACCGAATGGCCGCCATTGGACCCTGTCGCTAAGATCAATCAATGAGCCAAGCACCGCCCGAACTGCTGCTTGAATCGGATGGCGCGTGCGACGTTTAATCAACAGCTTGTGCGCATCGCTGTTCGTGAGCCACCTTCCCACGACGATGGCGCAGGCTCAGTCGGTGCTCGACGGCGCACAACCTCCAGCAACGACCTTCCTTTGTCGGTTTACCGACGGACCGCGCGCCGGCGGCACCCAGCAGCTCTTGGGAACATCCGGCAGGGTCACCGTTCGAGCCGGAAGCAGTTGCTCCGACGGCATCTCATCCACCGGAGTCGTCATAGTGCCGCAGGCGAGCGCTGAGCTTGCCTCGGCGAATACCGACGCTGCTCCCGCACGTCAAGCTGAATTGACATATGTCAGTTCTCAAGCGGCCCGCGCGCCGGAGAGATCGCGAACCTCGCGGGAGTGTCCGGAACTGCGCCAGTACCGGTTGGAAGTGCCTGCTCCGATGGGGCATCGTCCCAGGGAACTGCCATTGTTGCCCCGGCCGGTGCAGCCGCGATCCCATGGAGCAGTCCCCTACAAGGCAGTGCGGCCGGGGCGGAACGCGCGGCCAGTACGATTTGTCAATTCATGTCCGGCCCCAAAGCCTATGGGTGGCATGACTATGCCCCGTTGCCGCCCGCGCCGCTCGGTAGCCCATGTCGAGACGGCGTGAGTAGCGCCGGCATCGTGATGGCCTCGGGACATGGGCAGCCCTACTAACGCCCACCGTTCGCTTGGCGCGGCATTATGCGATCGTCATGCGACGCGAGGATTCCGATTCTGAGCCTGCCGCGGTCCCCGCTCGTAGCTCATTGAAAAGACAGGCGCAATTGAATTGACCCAGGCCTACGACAGCACGGTACGGGTAAATCCCTTTCTCAAGTGAAACTCGTCCCTCACAATCTGCCCCATGAAGCGGGTGCACGGGTGAGTGCGATGTTGCGCAGTAGCTTGTTCGGCGTCGGGTACGTGCTCGCGTACGTCGCGCTCGACGCGTTGAGTTACGTGCAACCCCTACTGAAACTCGGCATAACGCCGTGGAACCCGGATGCAGGGCTTACCCTCGCATTTCTGCTCCTGCGGGGTTGGCGGCAGACGCCCTGGGCCGCAGTAGCGGCACTGTCCGCCGAAATCTGCGTACGCGGCGCGCCAGCAGCATGGATCGCCTTGATCTGCGCCTCGATCATCATCGGCGCCGGATACGGCGGCCTCGCCCTCACACTGGCGCGTCGAGGGCTCGATCATCTGCTCGCATCGCGCCGCGCGGCACTGGAATTCAGCGCGGGCGCAGCGTTGACTGCGCTGGCCGTCTCGGGCGGTTACGCGGCAACTTTCGTGGCGGCGGGTGTTCTTCCGGCAAGTTCCGCGGTCGATGCGATCGAACGAAATTGGGTCGGTGACCTGAACGGTATCTTGACTCTCACACCGCTTCTGTTGGCCGCCCCGCTCGCACGACGGGCGCTGCCCGCGCTGCGCAAGCACGCTCTCCTCATTGCCTCGCAGGGAACCGGCCTCGCCGTGTTGATTCTGCTGTTGTTCGGTGTGCGCCCCATGGGCGACCTTCCGCTCGCGTACGTGCTTTTTGCGCCCGTCATCTGGATAACGCTCACCTGGGGCGTAATCGGCGCCTCGGCCGCCACGCTCTTCATTCAAATCAGTCTGCTTGCCATCGCCGCGCCGCATCTCAGCGGCAGTTCGTTGGTCGAAATCCAGTATCTGCTCGTAACGCTGGCGCTGACGGCGCTGCTCCTCGGCGCAGTTCTCGCAGAGCGTGCGAGCGCGCTCGCTCGGGTCGCGACCGGTGAGGCCGAGCAGCGAGCATTGCTGGCGGCGGCCCCAGACGCCGTATTGGCGACGAACCTCGCTGGCCGGATCACCTCGGCAAATATTGCCGCGCAGCGTCTCTTCGGCGCCACCGCGGGCGAGCTCGTGGGAGCGAGTTTGGTTCAGTGGCTCCCGGAGGCTGATTTGCAGGACCGCCTAGAGCGCCGGCGGCTGAGCGGACGCCGCGCCGATGGCGGCGCCTTTTCGGCGGAAATTGCCTGTGTCCGGCTCGATCCGCCGGCGCGCGCGGGCTACCTGTTGATCGCACGGGATATGACCGACCACGACTACGCCCAGACGCAACTCCGCGAGCGCGATACCGCGCTCGCTCGGGCAATGCGATTTGCGCTCGCGGGTGAACTCGCCACCGCTCTGACGCATGAGCTCAATCAGCCGATCACCGCACTCGTATCCTATCTACGCGCGGTTGAGATCCTGGCAGCGCCACTCGAGGTACAGGACCTGCGTGTACACGAGACGCTCCGCAAGGCGACGCGCGAAGCGCTTCGGGCATCCGACATTCTCAAGCGCCTGCGCGATTTCTATCGCGGCGGTGCGTTGAATCGGGCGATGATCGAGATTCGACCGTTGATCGCGGACGTGGTGTCCGCTTTCTCGGATCGGGCGTCTCGGCTTGGTGTGGAATTGGCACAGGACATACGTGTAGCTCACGAGGTATGCGTCGACAGAATTCAATTACAGATGGTCCTCCATAATCTGTTGTCCAATGCTCTTGACGCGCTCGCGGAGACTGCGCCGGGAAGTCGACGTGTGCACATTGCGGTCTCCATGGAGGGCGAGCGCCTGAGATTGACGGTAGAGGACACGGGGTGTGGTGTGCCGCCTGAAATTCGAGGCCAGCTATTTGAGCCGTTCGTCACCAACAAATTCGATGGCATGGGCCTGGGTCTTGCCATCTCACGCTCGTTGTTGAGAAGTCAGGGAGGCGAGCTGCGCCTGGACGCTTCGCGGAGCGAGGATCCTGAGGCCTGCGGAACTCGATTCGTGGTTGAGCTGCCTCTCGCACTCGCCCGGAACGCGGCGTGAACGACGCGATCGTATTCGTGATCGACGACGACGCGTCAGTTTGCGACTCGATCAATCTCATCCTGTCCCTGAAGGGGATGCGCACTCAGGTATTCTCATCCGCAGAGGACTTTCTCGAGACATACCGCCCGGAATGGCGAGGCTGCATTCTCACCGACTTGCAGATGCCGGGAATGAGCGGGCTCGACCTTCAGCGAGCCCTGCATGATCGCGGCATTCTCCTGCCGGTCGTAGTGCTCACCGCGCACGGCGACGTGCCGACGACGCGAGTTGCCATGAAAGGCGGCGCATTCGATTTTCTAGAAAAACCCGTCAACGACGAAGTTCTGCTGGACGTCCTCAAGAGCGCCATTCGGGAGGACGATCATCGGCATGCCGCAGAACGAGCCGAGGACGCCACGCGCTCCCGCCTCGCCCGACTGACGCCGCGTGAGCGCGCGGTGCTCGATCTCCTGATCGAAGGGCTATCTCAGCGGGAGATTGCGGCGCGCCTCACCATCAGCCCCCGCACTGTCGAGGTTTACAAGGCGCGGATGATGGAGAAACTTCAGTGCCGGAGCCTCGCTGAACTGATCCGCATCGCCTTGTAGGGTTACCCCGTACGGGGGCGCCCGACTTATTGGCGGCGACGCTTTGATCTAGGATTTCTCTGGCCAGCCGGGTGAATGCGGAGATCCGATCATGAGATATCGACAGGATAACTGGATGCTCGTCCTCGCGTCGGGTGGCTGCGGGACACTTGGCCATTTGACCACAGATCGGGAGGGCCGAGCGGTTCCGAAGCAGTTTTGTTCACTGAACGGCGGGGACTCGCTGCTGCACGGGTCGTTGCGCAGGGCGCGGCGGCTCGCACCTTACCGTCGAATTTGCGCCGTCGCGGATTCGGACCAAGAGCATTACTGGCGCCCCATGCTGACGGCGCTTCCCGATGGAAACGTCATCACGCAGCCGTGCAATCGCGGAACACTGAACGCACTGCTGCTGGGCGTTCTGGGAATCCTAAGACGCGACCCCGAGGCTCGTATCGTCGCTTGGCAGGCCGATCATCACGTACTCGACGAGGAGACGCTGGTCAGTTCGGTACGTAGTGCGTCCGCCTCCTTTTACCGCGATCGCGAGGGTCTTCTGGGCGATCGTGTGTTGCTGCTGGGCATGGTGGCCGACGACACAGACGACGCTCTCAGCTACATCATACCGGGCGCTCCCTTGAGTCATGGCATTCGTGAGGTCACTCGATTTGCCGACGAGCCGACGGCGGTGATTGCGCGAGACCTCACTGGCCGCGGCGCCCTTTGCAACAGTCTTATCCTGGCAGCGAAGGGGACCAGCATCGTTGAGTGCATTCGCGAACGATACCCCGAGATCGTCGAGGGCATGGCGGCTTGCGTCGCGCTCGGCACGTCCCCCGAGAGGGCAACTGCGCATCTTCATGAGTTCTACCAGAAACTCCCGGTGCTGAATCTATCGCAAGTGGTCGGGCGGGGCGGCGAAACGGGATTTTGCGTATTTGCTGCGCCCGCCTGCGGCTGGACTGATCTCGCCACTCCGCGGCGGGTCAGCAATGCGCTGCATCGCCTTTGGTCGTCGCCTCATCGAGAATCCGTCGTCGGTCAGCGCCGTGCACCGGCCCTGTTGAGCCTGGCAAACCGGTACGCGGCATTCTCATAATGGCGTCGAATCTAATCCCTTGGCCCCGAGAACCCTCGGCATCTCGACCCCTCGTCGCGGGTTTGGTGCTGCTGATGTCCATCATGGGCTGTGCCCATCTCGCTAAGTCCCCGTCACAAACATCGACGACGGGTTCCACCTCGAGTCCGTCGGAATCCGCCGGCGTGCCCAAGGGTTCTGCCAGCCGCGAAGACGCGCCGGCATTGCCATCATCGACATCCGGCACTTCGCATCCGGCAGACGGCCCCGGCGCGGGTGCATCATCGAAGAGCGAGCGCGACAACGCCAAAGCGGGAAGCAGGACGGGAGGCACCGCGGAAGCGACGAAGACACCCTCACCGGTGCAAAGGGGCTCGGATAAGGGGCAGCCCCGGGCCGTGCCAAAGGGCCCGCCAACGTTGGCCCTGAGCGATATTGAGCAGCGGCTTCGAGATACCCACGCCATCGGCGTCTTCACCAAGCTCTCGCTCAAGAATCAGATCGACGACCTCCTCGATCAGCTGCACGCGTACCGTCTAAAGCCGACGGGCGCATCGCTTCCCCCGTTACGGCACCGCTATGATGTGCTCCTGCAAGAGGTGATTGGCCTGCTGCAGAGCGGAGATCCCTCCCTCGCCAAGGACATCTCCTCGTCGCGCGAAGCGCTTTGGTCGCTCCTCACTGACTCGACCATTATCAGCCAACTCTAGCTTGGAATAAGGACACCCCATGACAAAACGTATGTATCTCATCGTCTCGTCACTCGCTGCCTTGATTTGCGCCATTCCCGCAGTGGGTGCCGATGCGCCCATTGGCAAGGATCTCAAGGCAGCCATCGCGTTGCAAGGCAAGCCCTGCGATCAGGTGCTCGCCTCCAGACGCAACACAGACAGCGACTACACCGTCACTTGCAAGGATGGAAATCGATATCACGTCTTTGTCGACCCTCGTGGGCGAGTCGTCGTCGAAAAGCAAGTGTCGCGCTTGATGTCAACTTGGACCAATGGCCTGAGTTAAGAAGAGAGACCTTCACCGCTCAGGCCGTTCCTGTGATCAATGCTCATCGGGCCGGCGCCAAAATAGACGATCTGCAGCAGGCCGCCGACGATCATGACGTTCTTGAGGAAATGGATCAGCTGGTTCTGATCGGCGAAATTTCGATGAAAGAAGATGGCAGTTGCCAGAGCAAATACGGCGACTACCAGCGCGACAAGGCGGGTACGATAGCCGACGAGGAGCAGGGCGCCCCCACCTATTTCCACGACCATCGCGATGAGCCATCCCACTTGCGGGAACGCGAGTCCTACGCTGCTGATGTATCCGACTGTGGCGTCGTGTGCCGCGAGCTTACTCAGGCCGCTGAGAACGAAGGGAGCGCCGATCAGAACTCGGCCGAGCAGAGGAAGATAACGATTCGACTTTTCCATTTTTTCTCTCCAGTGGCGCCCGGCAGGCTGCGCCCCGGCGAAAGGTTTGGTTGCCCCACGGCCGGCGCTCAGGGCCTGCACGTTTCCAGCGCGAATCTCACCACCTCCCAGGATGTCCCAGGTTCGAAGTTGCAGCATCGTGGTCTCTCCTCTGAGCGGATGTCGGCTGAGTCATTTGCGTCGACGTGGAGAGCCTATACATGCAACAATCTCTTGTTCTCGGCCAATTGGAACAGATTATTGCTTAATATAGAATAATTGGCGCACGGCGATCGACGAGGCACAGTCCCATGAACCCCTTCAAAGACCTGAACAACCTCTATTTCTTCGCCAGAGTCGTGGACTTCGGCAGCTATACGGCCGCCGCCGAGGCGCTTGGCTTGCAGACTTCGAGCTGAGTCGCCGGGTCGGGGCACTGGAGAGTGAGCTCGGTGTGCGCCTGCTCAATCGCTCCACGCGCAAGTTGTCTGTAACCGAAGCGGGCAAGACATTCCATCGTCACTGTGTGGCGCTGATTGCCGAAGCTGAGGCAGGGAAGGATGCGATCAACCAAACGCTGTCTTCCCCGCGAGGGGTCGTTCGGGTCAGCTGCCCTACGGGCTTGCTTCAAGGTGGTGTGGCCGACATTCTTGCGAGGTATCTCACCGCGCACGCGCAGGTCCGCATCACCCTCGAAGCGACCAATCGCAGAGTGGATGTCGTCGATGAGGCAATCGATATCGCGATTCGGGTCCGAGTGCCTCCACTCGAGGACTCAGACTTGGCGATGCGGTCCTTCGGCGGGTCGCAGATGATCCTGGTAGGGAGTCCGGCGCTCGTAGCCGCGCATGGACTGCCGCAAGCTCTCACAGACATCGAGCGAATGCCGACACTGTCGATGGCCACCGCCGGGAAACAGCACTCGTGGCGTTTCGTCGACACAGATTCAAAAACGGCCGAACTGATTCACAGCCCACGTCTCAGCACCGACGACCTCTACACCTTGCGCCAGGCCGCCCTCTGCGGGGTCGGTGTGGCATGCCTGCCCGCGCTTCTGGTGGCGGCTGACTTATCCCGCGGCGCGCTGGTCCGGTTGTTGCCGTCGTTGAGCTCTCGATCCGGCGTCGTGCACGCCGTATTCGCGTCGAGGCGTGGGATGGTGCCCGCGGTCCGCTCGCTTCTCGATTTCTTGTCGGAAGGTTTCGCCGCCAACCCATGGCTTGTCAACGATCACTGAAGCGGTCAGGCTTAGCGGGCGATGCGAAATCGCACCAACAAAGGGTTGTGCACGACTTGCGGCGCCATGAGTAAAACGAAGAGACTCGTCACGGATGCCGAATCACCCGTCAGCCGGGCAATAGTCTTCATCTGCGAGAAATGCGGCCGCCGGGCAGATCTCGGCGGAAAGAATGCGAGCCATCGCCTGGCCTCCAAGCTGAAACGCGCCTGCAAGCGGCGCTTCGAGCGCGGCGCGGTTCGCATCGCGCTGACGAGCTGCATGGACGTCTGTCCCGAGGAGCAGATCACCGTTTTGATCCAGCCTGTTTCCGGTGTCCACGCGACGCGGTTCCGCCGGGTCGACGTCGAGGATTTGGATGGCGCGAGCGAGCGCTTGCTGCAGATCCTGGTAGAGAGCACCGGCGAAGGCTGAGTGAGCGGCGTCGACTCTCACTTGCGCGATCGCCCCAATCCGGCAGAGCGATCACTGTCAGGCCTGTCCTACAGCAGACCTTGGCTACGCCTGGCGCAAGCGGCTGCCGCACTATTAATCTGGAACGCCGCCACAGGGCGGTGGTCGCGCGTTGTCGCACAGGCCGGTGCGCGAGTCCCGAGTGTTCGATCCGGGACTGTCATCGTGCGAAACGGTGCTTAGGCAACCGGTCAGCAACCAAGCAGCCGCGAGAACGGCGAATATTGACTTCATGGCGGCTCCTGAGGATATCGGGTGGCATGAGACCTGCGGCCGGTCGACTCATTTCATTAAAACACGAGTGCCGGAAGCCGTCTGGGCGCTAGCACACGGAACCAATCCACGGAGGGTGCCGCTTCACCCAAGTCTTATCTGCCCTGCGCCTTCAACAAATCAGCGTCGATCTCTGCTACCTTCTTTACCGAAGGTCGGCTGTTCCATCGTTCAACATAGGACTTGATCGGCGCTACGGCCTCCACCAGTCCAAAGCCAGTCATCCACGACAATGCCGTGCCCCAGAGAACGTCTGCCGCGGTAAATTGATTACCCAGCAACCACGGTCCGCCCTTCAATTGTGACACCACGGCGTTGAAAGTCATATCAAAATCACCATAGGGCGACATCGGCGTCGGCCCAGGTTCTCGCTTCAGTGCCTTATCGACGACCGCTGGCTCGAAGCACGCCGCGTAAAACACGTACCAACGCAGGTAGCGTCCACGCAGGGCACTGCCAATCGCAGGGGTGATGCCGGCTTCCGGGAAAAGATCGGCAAGATATATGCCGATGGCAACCTGCTCCGTGATCAGCGCATCACCATGCAGTATGGCAGGCACTTTTCCCATCGGATTGACGGCGAGATACTCGCTCTTCCGCTGTTCCCCTGCCTTCATGTTGAGCGCATGAATCGAATACGGCGCGTGCAACTCTTCGAGCAAAGCCAATGCGCCGGTGGACCGTGTATGCGGCGAGTGGAATAGCGTAATCGGTTGTTGGGTGGGCATGGTCACCTCCGTTGCTCACTGCATGCTGACAGACTGCTTATGACACGTCCATTTGGCTTAGATGGCAACAACTGTATGAAATCTGTTGATCCTATCGTTGCGCTGGTCGAGAGGATGGTCAGGGCTACGGGGGTGCGAGCAGCGCAAACGTATCCCCGCGCTGCAGTGTTAGGAATCCAGCGTCGATCCAATGGTTGTACAGGAGCGGATTGGTATAGAGCACGAACAACGGTCTTGGATTGCGCAAATGCGTTTGACGTATACGGTGAACCATGGTTTGCATGACATCACCGTCAAACGGGTTGTATAGAAAAAGAACGAGCGGTTCGATGGGAAAGTCGAAAAGCGTTGCATCAGCATGTAGCAACTCGATGCGGGTGATATCGACCCCAGCAGCGGCGGCACGACGCAGATTATCTTGCGCCGCTGTATAAAGCTCTAGCGCAAATTCGACGCCCACAATGCGACGAAATGAATAAGAGCACGCCAATATGAGTGCCCGCCCTTTACCACAGCCTAAGTCAATAAATGTGTAGTCGGCATGCCGAATCGTCAGCGAGGAAAGGGCAGCGGTGAACTCGTCTGGATCGCTGGCGATATGAGTCGTGCCGAAGCGCCTATTGGGTCCGGCAATCTTGAGGTCATGCAAGTGGGTGACACCTCCGGTATCGACGTTATACTTTCGATCGAACCGGTCATCGACAGCTTTTTTGCTTGCCAACCAACTGGCAGAGCCAGCATCTGGCTTCTTAACGAACAGCGCCGAGAGCTTACCAAATGCATGCCGTATGACAGCACCTACGCCTTGCGAGCGAGAAATCTCGCGCAGTGTTGCTAGTTTCTGTTGCAATCCCACGCTTCTGTGGTAACACAAACCAGCTGCGGCTCGCAACTAAGTGCTTTGCGGTGTGCCGCCGAAGTGCTCAACGACCAATGCGCCAACCGATGAAATCAATAAACGATAGCCAATGTGCCCTGACCGGACGGTTACTGAGATCCGTTATATGGCGCCAATGAAAATGCGCAAAGCTCGGTGGATCGGACTAGGTTTCCTATTTCTATGGTTCTTCATCGGTGGTATCGCTCACTTTGCGGCGACGGATCTGGAGATGAAGATCGTGCCGCCGTATATCCCCTGGGCGCGTGCGGCCGTTCAGGTGACCGGGGTATTCGAACTGCTGGGTGCTGTCGGAGTACTCATGGCGAGGACGCGACGAGTCGCCGGCATCGGCTTATTTCTTTTGACGATCGCGGTGACTCCGGCCAACATTTACATGCTACAGCGAGCCGACCTATTTTCCGTGCCGCGCTGGGCTTTGGTGCTTCGGCTGCCGCTGCAAGTCGGGTTGCTGGCGCTGATCGCTTGGAGCACGGACGCCTTCGCGATCGGATCGAGGCGAGGCCCGGCGACATGAGAATCGGCGGGGCGCTATCCCTGTGAGCGGCACGGTCCACCTCGTCAACTGGCTTGCGGTGCATCGCGCGATCCTTGACGATTGGTGGTTTCTATCGAGCATTGACGTATAACATATGGATTATATTAATTATTTATAGGTAAATCCTGGCATTAGGGTGGCCAGCGACCAGCAGCTGCCGCTTGCGGGTGTGACCGTCACTTCGCTGAACTCGACTCGTCGGACGAGGAAAGACGCTCCGGCTGGTCGGGGTACAGCACCTGATGATCGAGCAACATGCGCACGCCGCTCGCCCAACCCTCTTCACCGCCGGCGAAGTTCGCGGATTGTGCATTCACAAGCTTGCCGGTACGCGCGTCACGAATTTCAATCCCAACGTAATAATCGGTTTGCGTGGCTCTGCGCACCACACCGATCATCGATTGCTGGGCGCCGAGCTTCAATGCGATGGCCGCTTCGCACCCATTGCAGTCCTCTAGGCGAGCCGACTGCGGGGACGTTGCGGGCACGTTGGTCTGGGTAATCACCCGGTAGCGTCCTGAGCGCGTGAGCGCGCGCCTTGCCGCATCGGTCGCCTTCTGTAAAGCGGCCGTACTGCTGGTCGTCTGTTGCAGCAATGACGAAGCTGGAGTCACATCGTCCAGCTCAAAGTCAAACACCGCGATCGCAATCGGTGTTTGTGGTGCGCCTTCGGTGCGCAGGGCAGCGGAACCGGTACCGATTATCAGAAGTCCGACCAATCCCCGAAAAAACGCCGAGCGCCGAGTCGCCTTCTGTTGCGAGCGGGCCTTCGTCATTGTCCAGTGCATGTCTTCTCCGGTTGTGCTTCTCACTCCCGACCGCATCAGCCCGCAGCCATCTTGCTCCCCGTACTTTCGATTGACAAGAATGGCGCGCAGTTGGCAAGGTCACAGCATGGGCGGCGGAGATTCCAACTTGAATGAGCGCATGGAGGAGGAGGGACGCTCGATCGACCCGATCGCCCGGGCGATCGCGGCCCACCGCCCGGGCCACCCCCTCAGCCAGCGGTTCTATTGCGATTCCACATTCTTCGAGTGTGAACTGCAGCGCCTGCTCAAGCGGCACTGGCATTGCGTCGGGCACCGCAGCCAGGCGCCGGATCCCGGCGACTTTTTCACGGTCGACATCTTTCAGGAATCCCTCATCATCGTCTGCGGTCAGGACCGCCAGCTACGCGCGTTGCTCAATGTCTGCCGGCACCGCGGCTCGCGCCTCTGCACCGAGCGAAGCGGACATGCCCGTGCTGGCGCGTTCGTTTGCCCCTATCACGCGTGGAGCTACAACCTTGACGGTACACTGCGTACCGCACGCCACACCGCATCGGACTTCGATCGCACGAAGTACGGACTCAAGAGCGTGCATCTTCGCGTCATCGAGGGTCTGATCTTCATCTGCTTGGCTGACGAGCCACTCGGGCTCGAGGATGTGGAGACCGTACTCGCCCGCTCGGCGGGCGTGTACGGTTGGGGCAAGGCAAAGGTGGCTCATCGCGAAAGCTACCCGGTCCGAGCGAACTGGAAGCTCGTGGAGGAGAACTACATGGAGTGCTATCACTGTGCTCCGGCACATGTCGAGTACTCCCGCTTTCATCTCTATGCGCGCCCCGAAGAGCTCAACCGGGAAGCCGACGCGCGGCTCCGTGAGCGAACACGCACCCTGGGGCTCGAGATCGCCGAGGTGGACCACTGGGGCGAGCAGGCGCTGCCGGGGCAGGAAGCCGTCGACAGCCTGCGCTCGGCCCTGACCGATGACGCCGTGAGCGGCAGCGAGGATGGTCGGCCACTCGCCCCGCTCATGGGACAGTTTCCGAGCTTCGATGGCGGCGTGACGTTCGTCGACGTCGGATTAACCAATCATTTCCTTGCCTATCCCGATCATGGGCTGATTTACCGGTTCGTGCCGCAAACGGTCGATCGCACGGACATGGAAGTCATTTGGTTGGTGCGCGGCGATGCAGTGGCAGGTATCGACTACGACGTCGACCGGCTGACGTGGCTCTGGCGGGTCACGAGCGAGGCCGACAAGCGCATCATCGAGCTCAACCAGCAGGGCGTGAATTCTCGCTGGTACGAGCCCGGACCTTACTCGCAGATGGAACAGCACGCGGCTCGGTTTGTTCAGTGGATCCTCGTGGGATTGAGCGGAGGAGGATGATATTGGAGGATGTTGGGTAAGACTGCCCTACGCTGAGCGCCAACCTTGAAAAGGAACATGCGATGACCGAATTAATGGTAGCCGAGTTCACAGTCCGTCAGCTGCACGCGCGCTACCTCGACGCGGTTTGGCGCAAGGATTATGCTGCCTTCGGCGAATGCTTTGCGGAGGATGCCGAGTGGAGGATTGGCGGCAGAATCTTGCGTGGTCGCACCGATATCGTCGCGAATCTAAGGCGTCTTATGCCGAATTTTCAACGGGTTCTGATGACCTTCCGCACGCCGATCGTTCACATCGAGAACGGAGCAGTGACTAGCAGGACGTATGTCACGGAGCAAAACGCCTTTCTTGACGGCCGCCCTGGCAACTCCATTGGTATCTACTTCGAACGCTTTGTGAAGCAGGGGGATCAGTTGATATTCAAGTGGCGCCTCTTTCAGTTGCACTACCTGGGAAAGATGGACATCACGACCCCGCTCTTTGAGAATCCCGACTTCGGCCCCCCACCAGGCATGCCGCCCCTCGACGCGCCGACCTACGATCATTCGGGATTGAGCACCCAAAAAAACCACGGTTAAGTTATTCTTAACGTTCATGTAGATCTCGCATTTGGCCTGAGTCCGCGTGTGTTGCAAGCTGCTGCCATGGAAAACGGATTGTCGAGGTCACAGCAATGTCTACATTTCAAAAAATCGCGGTTGGACTCCTCGGATTAACGAACCCTGAGATGTTCATCCCGATATCCAAGCCCCCTCAGACGTCGACACCGAAGATCGAGTTCTCTTGCGACCATAACTCGACTAAATCAGTCCGCCCGGAGGACGGTCAGGATGCGCGCGTGATACGAGCCATTCGATTCATGGTTCGCGCGCTCGCCATCGGTTCGCGACCGGTCCAATGACCTGATACCCTTGCTCGGCGCTCGGCGGACGCAATTCGCCTGTGCTTCACAAAGCCTACGATCTCGTCGTGGCGTATACTCTGTGGACGGCACATGGAATGAGGCGCCCCCAGGGGCCCGCGCTCGCGGCCCAACTCTGCCCGAACGCGGAGGCTGACTGAACCCATTCTGGCCGGTCCTGTCTCACCCATGAGGTTCGTCAGGTGTGTGGGTTCCAAAGATTCTAGGATAGATGCATGAGCAAGATGATTTATAAAGTTTTGAAGCACGACGGCGGCTGGGCCTACGAGGCGAACGGCACGTACTCCGAGCCATTCCGGACCCGAGATGCGGCCCGTAAGGCGGCCAAACTTGCTGCCGGCGAGCAGGCGGCACCAGGCGAGACGACTCGGATTTCCTACGAGGACGACAAAGGACACTGGCACACTGAGGTTGATGCAGGTACGGATCGCCCGACTACCAAAGTGGAAGGTTGAGCCCTCTTCGAGCGAGGTTCTGGGTGATGCGCCCGTCTGCGTCGCGCTGCTGGTAGCACCGTCGGCTGCAATCGACGCAACTCTACTCCCGAAGTTAACGTCGAACGGCCTTGCGGCGAATCCGCGGTTGGTTGCGCAGGCGCCTGCGTCTCTCGGGCGCGGTTTGATTGCCCAACTGATTGACCCAGTCGACCGCCGAGAAATAGCAGCGGCTGACATCGGCGGCAGTCAGAGTACCGAATTGCAAGCCGCGTTCGTCGCCCTGTTCCAACGCCAGCACGCAGCGTAACGCGGCGCCTAGCGGCCCCGACCGGTCGAGCAGGGCGTCCTTTTGGTCGGGCGCAAGCGATATGCTTGCGAGCGCTTGCTCCATATTGACCTGCAAAATGACGTCGAGCGCTGAGAGTAGGCCGACGGTGAAATAGCTCGTGGGATTCCGATATTCCATCGCCGAGGCGAGCAGTTCACAACTCCGCGCCCGCACGAGAATCGTCGTGTGCAATTCAGGGACGGCGCCCCCCACGCGTGCGAGGACCAGCAGCGAGACCCAGTTGCGAATGGTGTACGAGCCCAGGATCACGACGGCCCGCTCGACTGACTCGACCGTACTGAGCAGGCCATAAAATGGCGAATTGGCCCACCGTAAGACCGTGAGTGACATTGAGACGTCGCCTCGAATGAAGGCGCTGAGCTCTTCAGGTGATATCTCAGGGTCATGGATGCGCGCCAGCAGTTGCATCAAGACGAGCTGATTGGGGCGAATGGCCCTGCCGCTGTAGACCTCAGGCCTAGCGAAAAAGTAGCCTTGAAAAAGATCGAATCCAAGCCCGAGCGCACGGGCGTACATTGCGGGTGTTTCCACCTTTTCCGCGACTAACCGCACTCCGCGTCGCTTGAGCAGCTCGACGTGGCGCTCGAGCGATGCGTCATCGAGTGCGAGGACATCCAGCTTGACGATGTCGGCGTGTTCGAGGAGGCCGGCGCGCTCCGGCGAGTAGGTGAAATCATCCAACGCGATCGTGAAGCCGAGCGCCCGCAGGGCGCCGATCCTGTCCAACAACCGTTGATCGACGCTTGCGGTTTCGAGCACTTCTAGCCCCACCCGCTCGGATGGCAGAGAGTCGAGGCCGCCATGCAGCAACACGTTCCGAGTGACGTTGATGAACACCGGATGGGATGCATTGATTTTTCGGCCGCTCACCTCTAGGAGAGCATTCAACAACACGTCCGAGGACATGCGGTCGCCGTCGTGGTCCGCGCTGGCCGGTGTGTCGCTGCCCCGATGCAGAAGCTCATAGGCATAAAGCTTGCCATGGCGATCGAGGATTGGCTGACGGCCAATGAATACACGCTCCACTTTGCGGGCTCTCCAACTCGGCGTGTAGATTAAAGACACTCATCGGCGCACATCGGCAAAAGTGTAGCTCAGACGAGACGGCGCCTCATGCGGGCCCCGCCGCCGATCGCCGCTCCGCCCGGCGCTGCAGTTGTCATAATGCGGATGCAGTCCGCAGATCTTGGGGAACAGCCCGGGCAGAGAGTGAGGTTCGCGGCGTCATACTCGCCCGAAAGTTGACCCGCCAGATTGTTTCCGAGGGCGAGCGCGAGAAACCAAAGTCCCATCACCTGACCGACGAAGCGGGGCGGAGCGAGCTTCGTCATGGAGGAGAGTCCCACCGGCCGCGGCGTCCGCACTTGGAGAATCCCGGCAGCGGCGCAATGCTCCGGGATCCATAAGGAGACGTGGGTCGCGATTCGACGCACTGTCTGTCCGCTAAGCGCCCCATCGTACATACGGACGCGAACCAAGGATCGCAGAATGCGGAGACGGCATGGCCGCGGTCGTGGACTGAAAGGTACGTCATGGACGCCAAAAAAGCGGAAATGGGGACGGCCATGGACGTTCTGCTGGTCGAGGACAGCCCCGGCGATGTCCGGCTGACGAGGGAAGCCTTCCGCGAGGCCAATGGAGCAATCCATCTGCACGTGGCCTGCGACGGGGTGGAGGCTATGGCGTTTCTGCGCAGGCAGGGAGCGCACGCCGGCGCGCCCAGGCCCGATCTCATCTTATTGGATCTCAACCTCCCCAAAATGGACGGGCGCGAGGTTCTGGCGCATATCAAGGAGGATCAGGAATTGAAGACCATCCCGACGGTCATCCTCACGATGTCAGAGGCGGAGGCTGACATCGTCGCCAGCTACCAATTGCAGGCGAACTGCTATCTTTCCAAACCCGTGCAGCTCGACGAATTCGAGTCCCTCGTGAGGAGCATCAACGATTTCTGGCTGACCAAGGTGCGTCTGCCCCAGCAGGCGCACAATGCATGATCAGAAAATCCGCGATGACGCTGCTCCTGATCGAAGACAATCCAGGAGATGTCAGATTGCTACGGGAGATGCTCGATGAGCAGGATGCCGACCGCATCGATCTGATCAACGTCACATCCATGAGGCAGGCTGAGGCGCATCTCGCCGGCAATACGGTCGACATCATCCTCCTGGATCTGGGTCTGCCCGATGCACAAGGTCTCGGGGCGATACGCCGGGCGCACGCCGCCGCACCGCGCATTCCGCTGGTAGTGGTCACGGGATTGGACGATGAGGTGCTGGCCGCGCAATCGCTTCAGGAAGGCTCCCAGGATTATTTGATCAAGGGTCAGATCGAAGCTCGCAGTCTGCGCCGATCGCTTCGCTACTCCATCGAGCGCAAGATCATGGAGGAGGCCTTATTCGCGGAAAAAGAACGCGCGCTGGTCACCCTGAACAGCATAGGCGAGGCGGTGGTGTGCACGGACATCGCCGGAAACATTACTTTCCTGAATCTGGTGGCGGAGAAGATGACCGGTTGGCCGCTGCAGGAGGCAGCGGGGCGTCCCATGACCGAGGTGTTCCGAACCTTGGATCCCCGCAGCACCGAGCCCACCGAGACGACGACGCAGCTGGCCATTCTGCAGATTCGGGCCGTGCATCTGCCGCCGAGCTGCATTCTCATCAGGCGCGACGGCCTGGAAATTCCCATCGAGGACTCCATCGCCCCGATCCACGATCGCGAAGGGAAGCCGATCGGCGCGGTGATCGTATTTCGCGACGTGAGCGTCGCGCAAGCGATGGCGCGGCAGATGACCCATTCGGCGGAGCACGACTTTCTTACCGGGTTGCCCAATCGAATGCTGCTGAACGACCGCATCGGCCAGGCCGTCGCGTCGGCACAACGCCGCAAGAAACAGGCCGCGGTTCTATTTCTCGATCTTGACGGCTTCAAACACATCAATGATTCATTGGGTCATCCCGTCGGCGACAAACTGCTTCAGTCCATCGCGAAACGCTTGACGGCCGCCGTGCGCGGCGCCGACACAGTCAGCCGTCAAGGCGGCGACGAATTCGTCGTGCTGCTCGCGGATCTTTCGCATGCGGAGGATGCCGTCATCATGGCGGCTCGAATACTGCGCACCGTGGCGATACCTCATTCGGTCGACCAGCACGATCTGCACGTCACGACCAGCATCGGCGTGAGCGTGTATCCCGATGACGGCCGGGACGCAGAGACACTCATCAAGAATGCAGATACTGCGATGTACCAGGCCAAGGAAAATGGCCGGCAGAGCTATCAGTTCTTCAAGCCCGCCATGAACGCGCGAGCGGTGGAGAGGCAGTCGATTGAAGAGAGCCTGCGGCGCGCGCTGGAGCGTCAAGAGTTTGCCTTGCACTACCAGCCGAAAATCTGCATGAGAACGGGAACGATCATCGGCGCCGAGGCATTGATACGCTGGACGCACCCGGTTCGGGGTACCATTCCTCCAGCGCAATTCATTCCCGTCGCGGAGGACTGCGGGCTGATCATACCCATCGGCCGCTGGGTACTTCGCCAAGCCTGCGAGCAGGCGTGCGAGTGGCGGCGTGCCGGGTTAGCCACGATCACCATGGCCGTCAACGTTTCTGCGGTGGAATTCCAGGACGAGGCGTTTCTACCCGGTTTGCTGCAAATTCTCGAGGAAACAGGTTACGATCCGCGCTCGCTGGAACTCGAGCTGACCGAGAGTGCGCTCATGAAGCGGGTTGAATCCACCGCCACCATTCTGCGCACACTGAAGGAGAGCGGCGTGCGGGTCGCCGTCGACGACTTCGGGACGGGCTACTCCAGCCTGAGCTATCTCCGAAAGTTTCCAATCGATTCCCTGAAAATCGACCAGTCATTCGTGCGGCAGATCGGACGGGCGGCGGACGATGCCGCCATCGTCACCGCGGTGATCAGCATGGCCCGAAGCCTCAAGCTGCGCGTGGTTGCGGAGGGCGTGGAGACCTTCAAGGAGCTGGAATTTCTCAAAGCGCACCAATGCGATGAGGCCCAGGGCTATTATTTCAGCCAGCCCGTTCCTGCACCACTGTTCATCAATCTGCTCAGGGCCGGCATATCGGACGAGGCTCGGGTCGCACTCTGCGGCATCAATTCGGAATCGGAAAATGCCGAGGTCAGCGGGCTGGGACAGGCCACCGCCGCGCGATGAACCGATTCACTCGGGAGACGGATCTGTGGACGAATCAGTGAAATTCAGGGCGGATCGATACATCACGTTGGCGGTGGTATCCGCCATGGCGATCCTGATCCTCGTCATCGCCCTGTATTACCGGAGCATGGCCGTTTCCGCGCAGAGCGAGGCTTGGGTACAGCACAGCCATCTGGTATTGAAGAACCTCGAGGACGTGCTCTACGCGATGACGAACATCGATGCGAGCGGCCGGGCATTCATCGCGACGGGCGAGGAAACCTATTTGGATTCCTGGCGCTCGGGTATGGCGGACCTCAAACAGCACCTGCAAGCGGTCCGCGTCTTGACCTGGGACAATCCCGCACAGCAGGCAAGGCTGCCGGCGCTCGAGGCGCTGGTCGCCGAGCGGACGCAATTCGACCAGCGAATCGATGCATTGCCGCGGGCCGAAGGAGAGGACGCGTCAGCCAAGGCTGTACGAACCGGCCAAGGTTCGCAGATCACCAATGAATTTCGCCAGATCGTGCAGGCCATGCAGGACGAAGAGACGGGATTGCTGGACAGACGCACCGCCGATGCGAAACGGCGGCTGCGGCAGGCCAGGACCGGCCTCCTTCTCGGGACCGCTTTGGGCCTGTTGATCAGCGGCGCGGCCGGGATCAGCGTCATCCGCGGCAGCCGCCGGCGCCGCTTGGGGGAGGAGGCGCTGCGCGTGAGCGAGGAGCAATACAGAACGCTGCTCAACGAGGTTCACGACTACGCGATCTTCATGTTGGACCCGATGGGCCGCGTGGTGACCTGGAACGCCGGCGCCGAGAGGATCAACGGGTACGCTGCGGAGGAGATCATCGGACGCAATTTCGCATGCTTCTTTCCGCAGGCGGACATCGAAGCCGGCAAGCCTGCCGAAATGCTCAAGATTGCGGCCGCCGGCGGTCGCCACGAAGAGCAGGGCTGGCGGGTGCGCAAGAACGGCCTGCGGTACGTCTCGAGCACCACCTACACGCTGCTGCGTGACCGCAACGGCGGCCTGCGCGGCTTCTCCGAGATCACCCGCGATTTGAGCGAGACCAAGGAATTGGGAGCCAAGTACCTCGGATTGCTGGAGGCAGCCCCCGACGCCATGGTAGTCGTGAATCAGAGCGGCGAAATCGTTCTGGTGAATCTGCAGGCGGAGAAGCAGTTCGGCTATCGCCGCGACGAGCTGCTGGGACAGAAGGTCAGCAGCATCGTTCCATACGGCTTCACGGAACGGCTGGTTGCGGACGGCCTGCGCTCCGCCGAAGACGCTCTCGCCCAGCAAATCGGCACCGGAATCGAGCTGACGGCGCGGCGCAAGGACGGCAGTGAGTTCCCCATCGAAATCATGCTGAGTCCGCTGCGCAGCCCGGAAGGAATATTGGTAACGGCGGCCATCCGCGACATCAGCGTGCGCCATGCCGCCGACGCGCATTTGGTGCGGATGGAAGGCCGGTACCGGGGTCTACTGGAAGCCGCCCCCGACGCGATGGTGGTGGTGAACGAGCAGGGCGAGATCGTACTCTTGAATCTCCAGGCGGAAAAACAGTTCGGCTATCCACGCGACGAGCTTTTGGGCCAAAAGCTCACGAACATCATTCCCGAGGGCTTCGCGGAACGCTTGATCGCCGATGGTCTGCGTTCGGCCGAGGATGCGCTCGCCCAACAGATTGGAACCGGATTGGAGCTCACGGCACTGCGCAAGGACGGCAGCCGGTTTCCGATGGAACTCATGCTGAGTCCACTGGAGAGCGACACCGGGACTCTGGTGACCGTGGCGATCCGCAACATCACGCTGCGCAATGCGGCGAGCATCGAGTTGTTGCATACCGTGGAAGAACTGAAACGATCCAATGAGGATCTGCAGCAATTCGCGTATGTCGCATCCCATGACCTGCAGGAGCCGCTGCGCATGGTGGCGAGCTACGTGGCCCTCATCGCCAGGCGCTACAAGGGCAAGCTGGACGCCGACGCGGATGAATTCATCGCCTTCGCGGTGGATGGCGCTAAACGCATGCAGTCGCTGATCCAGGATCTACTGGCTTATTCGCGGGTTGGATCCAAGGGCGTGGAGCTCGTCAAGACCTCGAGCGAAGACGCCCTGAATCGAGCGATAAGAAATCTTCGCGTGGCGATCGCGGACAGCGGCGCGCAGGTCACTCACGGCGCCTTGCCGAGCGTCTTGGCCGACGAGATCCAGCTGACTCAGCTATTTCAGAACCTCCTCGGCAACGCGATCAAGTACCGCCGCGCTGAAGCGCCGGGCGTGCACATAGCCGCCCGCCGAAGCGGCGCCAAGAAATGGATATTCTCGGTGCAGGACAACGGCCTCGGCATCGAATCCCAGTACTTCGAGCGGATTTTCGGCATGTTTCAGCGCCTGCATGGACGGGAGGAATTCAGCGGCACGGGGATGGGACTCGCCATCTGCAAGAAGATAGTCGAGCGGCATGGCGGCGACATCTCGGTCGAATCCACGATCGGCCAGGGTTCGACGTTTCGCTTTCCGCTGACCGCGGGCGAAAGAGCGGCCTGAGCCCTGGTCACGCACACGCGCTGCGGCATCGCCTCCGCGTCGCGTGGATTACTGCTTCCTGAGAAAGTCCCGCACCAGCGTCTCGGCCTTGCGCGTCGAGATGCTGACTTGGCTCCCGGCGAAGGCTCGATGGATCGCTCCCGAGCGCCAGCCGTCGAACACGACGGGGTTGATATAGGACTTGCGGCACACCGCGGGGGTATTGCGCAGCTCCGCGGCGACCTGCTTGACGACGCCGACGATCGCCCTCTTCAGGGCGGTCTCGCTCGCCTCGGGATCCCTGGGGGTTCGCGCCAGTAACACCAGTGCCCGAAGAGTTGCACCCCAGGTCCGAAAGTCCTTGGCTGTGAAATCATCGCCCATCGCTTCGCGCAGATAGTCGTTGACCTGACCGGAGTCGACCGGATAGCGGCTGCCGTCGTCGGCGACGTACTGGAACAGGTGCTGGCCGGGGAGTTCCTGGCAACGCTGGACGATGCGCACGATGCGTTTGTCGCCGATGGGAATCTCGTGTTGAACGCCACCCTTGCCCCGAAAATTCAAGACCGCACGCCCGTCGCGCACGAAAACGACGTGACGGTTGCGCAGTGTGGTCAGCCCGAAGCTCTTGTTGTCGCGCGCATATTCCGCATTGCCGATGCGGGCGCGCGTGACATCGAGCAGCGCCGCCACGGCGGCGAGTACTTTCTCACGCGGCAAGCCTGGAAGCGCCAGATCTCGAGTGAGCCTCCGGCGCAGCCTCGGCAGCGCATCGCCGAAGGCGATCATCCGGTCGAACTTCGCGCTGTCGCGTATCTGGCGCCATTGCGGATGGTAACGATACTGTTTGCGGCCGCGTGTGTCCTGACCTGTGGCCTGCAAGTGGCCCCGCGGGTTCACGCAGATCCAGACGTCCTTGTAGGCGGGCGGCACAGCGAGGCCCACGATGCGCTTCAATTCGTTGGTTGAAGTCAACCGCCGCTTCTCGGGCGTCAAGTAATAGAAGCCCTTGCCGGCGCGCACTCGACGTATGCCCGGCTCTCTGCACGAGACATAACGGAGCCCCGCTTCAATCGCCATCTGGGCCGCCTCGGCCGCCATGGCTGTTGAACTGTCGATCGCCGGTGAGGCTCGGAACGTCATAGGGCTGAATTGTGACCGCGACCAAGCGGCACGTGCTATCGACTTTCGCCGACATACACGTAGGAAAACGCGATTATGCGAGGTACTTCACGCGCTAACCGCACGATTCGACAGTATTTCGATTTTACAGTTGCGAAAGCCGCGCTGAGTTCGACCAGATCAGCCAAGGGGCGCCCGGCGGTGCCGAGACCGATTCTTGCAGACGCAATTCGCTTTCGGCTCGCCGGGAATCGACGCGATCAAATGGCAGCACCCGGTTCGCGCGAACGATGCAGTTGCACTGCACTTCGAAGTTTTACGATCCAGCAAATCCCCATCCAATCGAACCGAGATCGTGTTATCCAACGACGCTATTTGATTTGACGCCTTTCCCGCCCGGGCGCTGATTGTCCTAGAATGAGGGTATGACTTCGGAAGACGCTTCCAAACTCCGCGTTGCCGATAGATTCTTGAGCGGCGGCGGAGAGATGGGCGCACTCATGCGGGCATTCGACTGGGCTCGGTCGCCGGGAATCATTCCGCGGGTCGCGAGCACGGCTAGCGCGAGCGCTGGCATCAGCGGCGGAACGTGTAACGCAGAAATAAGTGGCTGGCGCCGCGTCGAACGTCGGCCAGAGTGCCCCATCGCGTCTCACCCGGCGGGAACGCCTGCCCCATCACGAGACTGAGTCGTCCGTCGCCATACTCGCGGCCGGCGATGTGCGGCGCCAGGGTCAGAAATTGCTCGTCCACCAGCCGCCGTGCGTAGAATTCGCCGAGTAACCGGGGGCCTCCTTCGATGAGGATGTGTTTGCCGGCATTCATCCGGCCGACCGCATTGAGGATCGAACTCGGCGGGATATTGTCCCGACAGCGAGGGATGGCGCGGATCTCGAGCCGCGGAGGTGTCTTTCGCTTGAGCAAGTGCTTCGCGCCCGCGGCGGTCGTTACTACCAGCGCTTGCACGCGGCCGGATGTGAACACGGGCAGACTCAGATCGATCTGGCCACTGCCGCTGACTATGACGTTCAGTGGCACAGCGCGTTTGCGCAGCGCCGTTCTCAGCAGCCGATAGTCATCGGTCAGCTCCGGACATATGCCGTCCGGCGTCCATACGTGCCGAGGGTCCGCCTCGAGCGTGCCGGAGCCGGCAATCACGATGTCGGCAACTGCACGTAGCAGGCCCATCACCATGCGATCTTGGATATTGAACCCGCTGATGTCGCCGCCGCCTTCGTGACCTCGTGCCTGCAGCGATACGACACCGTCCAAGGTGGACACAAAGTTGCTAAAGACGTGCTGACGAGAATGCGCTTGCGGCATTCGGAAGCTCCCGTACAGTCGCCTGAGATTCGGCGTCAGCCTCAAGACGCGGCCGTGCTTGGCTTCAAAAAGAGTATCGAGCGGCAATAGATGGGCTTGGTTGTGCACGTTCCGAGTGGCCTCACCATTGCCTCAAGCTTTCGCCAACTGCACGATGTCCTTCACGTCGAGGAGCTGTCGAGGATAGCCCTTGCCGACCGCATTGATCATGGCCCGGCCCAGCTCCCGCAAAGTACAAAAGCCTGCCGGGTAAATGGCCCGTCCAAGGGGATAGAGCCAGGCGATCCATGTGTAATAGCCCTTTACGTTTTTCTGGCCGGGCGTAGCTTTCATGAAGCCGGGACGGAACATGTACGCTCGTTTGAACAACCGCATCAAGGCATTTTCGGTCGCGCCTTTGACGCGGGCCCATGCGATTCCTCCTTGTTCGCTACTGTCGGTACCCGCACCCGAGACGTAGCAGAAGGTCATCCCCGGGTTACATTTTGCCAAAAGCCGGCCTACGTTTAGGGTGAGGTCGTACGTAATGTGCCTATACTCCTCTGTGCTGATGCCGACGGATGATGTACCGAGGCAAAAGAAGCAAGCGTCGTATCCAATCAATTGCGGCTCGATGGACGCGAGATCAAAAAAATCGGCATGCACAATTTCTCGAAGTTTTGGATGCGATATTCCGCCCGGCTTTCGATTGATGACCAGCGCGAGATCGACATCGAGATGGTCGAGGCACTCGCGCAGCACCCCTTCCCCGACCATTCCCGTCGCTCCGGTGATAATGACTTTCATTTTTATGATCAGAGTTGCGGATGCGGGGCCGTATCGTCCTTCGGCCGCTTGCCGAGCGCCTCGCGCGCCTTGGCGCGGATATAGGCGTAAAGGTCGCGGATCTGGTCATCGGTGAGGTTCTGGAAGCGGGGCATGCCTTGTTCGATCAGTGCGCCGCTCCTCAGCAGGGCGCTGAAGCTGTCGAAACTGAGCGCGACCGGCGACTCCCGGAGGTCCGGGCCCGGGGTCCCGGTCGCCTGCAGGCCGACGCCGTGGCAGGCGGCGCACTGCACCGAAAGGGCGCGACCGTCCGCGACATCGGCCTCCTTCAGCTTGAACGCCGGATCATCCACCGCATGGACGGTGAAGTCGGGTGGAGCGCCTGGCGGCAGCGTGTTGTCGCCGCCCAGCGCGAAGGTCAGCAGACGGCGCGGTTGCCTGCCGAACTTGTAGCCCATGTCCATGAAGTGGCCGTAGGCGGCGGCGGTGCCGCCGTAGCCGGCCAGGATCGAGATGTACTGCCGCCCGTCGATAAGGTAGCTCATCGGCGCGGCGATGATGCCGAGCCCGGCGTCAAACTTCCACAATGACTTGCCGGTCTTGGCGTCGTAGGCCGTGAAGGCGCCGGTGGCCTCGCCCTGGAACACGAGGCCGCCCGCCGTCGCGAGCGTGCCACCGTTCCACAGGCCGCGATGCTGCACCCGCCAGGCCTCCTTCTGCGTCACCGGATTCCAGGCGACGAGGTAGCCGTAGCCGTCGCCCCGACGTTCGACGATCGGCTCGACCGACAGACCCATGACGTTGAAGCCGTTTTCTGAGCCGCCATGGCGCGAGAAGCGCACGCCGATCTGCTGTATAGGAATGTAGGCCAGCCGCGTCTTCGGATCGTAGCTCATCGGCTGCCAATTGTGCCCGCCCACGCTGCCCGGCCACAGCTTGGTCTCGCCGGTCTCATAGCGGATGTCCGGATACTCATTCGGGCGGCCGGTCTTCCAGTCGATGTTCTTGGCCCACGAGATCTCCGTGGTTTTGCCGGGCTCATTGAGCAGCTTGCCGCTCTTGCGGTCGAGCACATAGAAAAAGCCGTTGGTCGGCGTGTGCAACAGCACTTTGCGTGGTTGGCCGTCGATCGGGATCGTCGCCATGACGATGTTCGGAGTCGACTTGTAGTCCCAGCAGTCGCGTGGGTTCTCCTGGTAGTGCCAGATGTACTTTCCGCTCTGCGCATCGAGCGCGACGATGCTCGTGTTGTACAGATCATCGCCGCCGCCCGGATCGCGCAGGGTCGGGTCGTAGGGGCCGGAATTGCCCGTGCCGATGTAGATGCGGTCGAGCTCGGGGTCGAAAGTCATGCCGTTCCACGCGGTGCCGCCGCCCCCGGTATGCTTCCAGAAATCGGCGCTCCAGGTCTTGGCTGCGGCCTCCATGGCCGGGTCGGCCTTGTTCTGTTCGGGGCTGCCAGGCGTAATGTAGAAACGCCACAGCTGCTTGCCGGTGTTCGCATCGAACGCGGTGACGAAGCCGCGCGAGCCGAAATCGGCGCCGCCGTTGCCGATGATCACCTTGCCGTTCATGACCCGCGGCGCGCCGGTGCTGACGTTGAGCATACCCGGTGGGATCGACTCTGCGACCCAGAGCTCCTTGCCGGTCTTCGCGTCGAGCGCGAAAAGGCGTCCGTCGAGGGCGGCGGCGAAGACCCTGCCGTTCTCGTAAGCCATGCCGCGGTTGGCGCCGAACGAGAAATGCATCTTGTCCGGATTGTGTTTCCAGACCTGCGGGTCGTAGGTCCACTTCAGCGCGCCGGTCTTCGCGTCCACGGCATAAGCCTTGGCGAGACTGCCGGTGAAGTAGAGCGTGCCGTTCACCTCGAGGGGCGTTGCCTCCAGCGAGACTTCCCCGGGCAGGTCGAGGGACCAGGCGAGACCGAGATTGCGGATGCCGCCCGCGTTGATCTGGTCGAGCCGCGAATAACTCGATTCGTCGGGTGCGCCGCCGACGGACGGCCAATCCTCGCCCGCGCCGAGCGGGCCATCGGGTGCGGCATGCGTTGAGCTACTCGCCGCGGCGAGGGCAAGCGCAGCGGCGGTGACGACTAGCGCGGTGTTGCGAGACATCCGGTTTCCTCCCCCATCCGCCGTGCACCATACCAAATGTCTCTTGCGAGGGGGCGAGCGAATTACGGGCGAGGAACCCTGCGCGCCTTGGCCGCGTGCTCGAATCCGGATGCCAGCTTTATATGCGGGTAACCTGCCACGGCCGCGGGAGACGAGCATCGAACGCGCAGCGCGTGCGCGCGACGGTGACTCGCCGCGAGCGCCGGTCCCTGCGGGAGACGGCGTAGCTAGACGTCGGCGGGGGCCGCCGTCGGTGAGTGCGAATAGGTCCGCTGTGAACGACGCCGCAGGTGCAGTGTGATACCGGCGGCAATGAGCATCGGAATCGCCATGATGGTGAGCCCGCGTTGGTCATTGCCGGTCAGGTCTTTGGCGATGCCCATCCAATAAGGACCGACAAAACCACCGAGGATGCCGATGGTGTTCATGGCAGCGATACCCGCGGCCGCAGTGCGACCGTGGAGAAAGCTGGTCGAAATGGTCCAGAGCGGTCCTTGCAGCGACATGTGGCCGGTGATAATGACCAGCAGGCCGACCAATGCGAGGCCTGGAATGGGCGCTAGCGCAAGCATCAGGAAACCGCCGGACATCATGAAACAGCCGGGCAGCAAGTGGCGGAAAGGATCGCGAGCTCGATCGGAGAGAATTCCGTTGACCAGCATGGCGGCGGCACCTAAGAGGAACATAGCCGCGATGACAAATCCGGTAGTGGCGATACTCCAGCCATAGAGTCTTTGGACGATCGCGGGAGCCGAAAAACTATAGGCATAGCTGCTGCCAAGCATGCAAAACATCCATCCACCGAGCAGCCACACGCGCGCATCTGCGAGGGCGACGCCGATCGATCCCGAATGGCCATGCGCAGCCGTCGCGGTATCGGCTTGGCGTTTGAGGACCGCACGCCGCTCCGGCTCCGTGAGCCAGCGGGCGGTCGCGGGGCCGTCCGGCAGCAGCATGAAAAAGACCACACCGAGAACCACGGCGGGGAGACCCTCGACGGCGAACAGCCATTGCCAACCGCTGAGACCCAGATGACCATCGAGGCCCATTAGCGCACCGGCCAGAGCCCCCATAACCGCCGAGCTCAGCGGCCACGCGATGTAAAAGCGTGTGACGCTGCGGGCCCGCAACTCCGGCGGGAACCATTGTGTCAGATAGAAGATCACCCCCGGAAAGAACCCGGCTTCTGCGATGCCAAGTAAGAAGCGGGCGATGTAAAACTGCGTGGGAGTTCGCACGAAGACCATCGCCATCGCCACCAAGCCCCAGGTCACCATGATCCGGGCCAGCCAGCGTCGGGCACCGAATCGGTAGAGCAGCAAATTCGACGGCACCTCGCAAGCGGCGTAGCTCAGAAAGAAGAGACCTGCGCCAAATCCATAGACTGTCGCGCTGAATTTCAAGTCGCGGTTCATCTGCAGGGAAGCGAAACTGATGTTCACGCGATCGATGTAAGCGGCGCCATAGCCCAACGCGATGAGCGGGAGGATACGCAGAGAGGCTTTTCGGTAGGCACGTCGTTCCAAGACAGCGTCTGCGTCCATTCGCACCCCTTTTTGGTTTTCTGCGTCTGCGCCGATTCACGGCCGCCAGTAGGAGCAGATATCACACCGAGCGGCCGCTGCTCCCCGTGACGTTCGCGGCCAGATCCTACAGCTCTGCCTGCCTGGGATAGAGCAGGCTTCCCCTTCATAGGAGAATACGCCATGTTGAGCTCGATCTTGCTTGAGAGGGACTTCGCCGGCGCTTCCCGACGCCAGGTGTTGAAGTCTGCTCTGCTAAGCGCCGTCTGCGCCGGCCTTCCGGCCGCGAATGTAGCGGCAGCACAAGGGGGCAGCGCCGGCGGCACCTTGACAGCAGCGGCGCCCCTGGGGGCAACGAGTCGTTCAGGCCCGCTGTCCAAGCGTATGGTTTCCTTCATGCTCGCCCACGAGCAGTTTCCGGTTCCCGAACTGATACGCCTCGGAGCTGCGGCGGAAAGCGCCGGATTCGATCTCGTGGCTACCAGCGATCATTTCCAACCCTGGCAAGCGAACGAGCGCCACGCCGGAGAGGCCTGGGTGACGCTGGGTGCCCTGGGGCAGCGAACTCAGCGCATCTGGATGGGACCGACCGTCACGTGTCCGACATTGCGATACAACCCGGCCGTCGTGGCGGAGGCGTTCGCGACTTTGAGCCTGCTCTACCCTGGCCGCATTTTCCTTGGACTCGGGTCCGGGGAGGCGCTGAACGAACAGGCCGCGACCGGTGAATGGCCAAAGTGGCGCGAGCGCTGGGACCGACTCATCGAGGCCGTCACGATCATCCGCCAACTCTGGACGGGACTACCGCTGCGCCACCAGGGTGCGCACTACAAGGTCGACGGCAAGCTCTACGATCCACCACCTCAACCGATTCCGTTACTATTGGCCGCGAACGGCCCGAAGGCGATGAAGCTAGCGGGCGAGCACGGTGACGGCCTGATCACCGATCCGCAAACCTGGAAGCAGCACAAGGGGGAATGGGAAAGCGGAGCCCGCTCCGCCGGAAAAGATCCGGGCGCAATGCCCGTGCTCGTCGAAGCATTCGTGGTCGTGGGCGATCAGAGTGAGGCGCAGGCGGCAGCCAAACTATGGAACTTCATTCCCAAAGCGTTCAAGGGATACCAGAACATTCCGGACCCGGCACAGATCGAACAGCGCGCTCAAACGGAACTGCCATTGCCGAAGGTCTTTGGCGATTGGACCGTCAGTTCCAATCCGGACGCGCACGTGCAAACGATCCAGAGGCTCTTCGACAGCGGTGTCACCATCGTCAACATCCATTCAGGACAATCGGATCAGCAGAAGGTCATCGAGTTCTACGGCAAGGAAGTGCTCCCGAGAGTCAGGAACCAAACGGCGGCCGCCTAGTTGCCCTGGGCCTCTATCGACACGTCGCTCCACTTCTCCCAGGTTTCGATTCGCCGAGCGTATTCCGCTTTGGTCATCGGCAAACCGCTCGAGCCGAAGAAGACTCGAAGCGGAGGATGCTTTGCATCGACCACCTTTAGGATGGCGGGGCCCGTCGCATCCGGATCGCCCGGTCGGGAGCTGCCTCGAACCGCCGCGATCGCCGCACGAGCGCCGTCGTAGACCCTCATGGGTGCCGCGCGCTTCGCCGAGGCCCCGCCCCAGTCGGTGGCAAAACCGCCGGGCTCGACGATGGTCACCTTGATCCCGAAGCCGCCCACTTCGGCGGCGAGAGATTGGCTAAAACCCTCGAGACCCCACTTCGATGCATGATAAAGACCCACGGTAGGGAACGCGTTGACCCCGCCGATGGAAGATACCTGGATGATATGTCCAGAGCCCTGGGCGCGCATGAACGGCAAAGCGGCTTGGGTCACCCAGAGCGCGCCGAACAGATTCGTTTCGAGTTGCGCCCTTGCTTCCGATTCGCTGACCTCTTCGATCGTGCCGAAGAGCCCGTAGCCCGCGTTGTTGACTACCACGTCGAGCCTGCCGAAGCGCTCATGTGCAAACGCAATCGCGGCAGCGGCCGCGGCTTTGTCGGTGACATCCAACGTGAGCGGCGCTACGAGATCGCCGTATCGCTCCACGAGCGGGGCGAGCGTCTCGACGTCGCGTGCCGTGGCGGCGACCCGATCGCCGCGCGCCAGGGCCGCCTCCGCCCAAACTCGTCCGAACCCTCTGGACGTACCCGTTATGAACCAGACCTTACTTGGCATATGAATGATCCTCGCGCGAGAAGGTGCCGGCAGGCACTTGTTGTATCGCATTCAGAACATGCGAGCGAATGCCGTCGGCTTCGAGAGGCAGTTCCAGGACCCGGGCGGGATGCTCGATCAGGTCAACGACCTTCGAGACTAAACCGGCATGATCTTCCTCGATGACCTCGAGCGCATCGCTCGGAAACTGATTCTGCAGGTCGCTCACGAGCATTTCAGGGTCATCGCCCACCATGATCGACCGAATCAACTGTTCGGAGACCGCGATGATGACGAAGCCGAGCGAGCACGGCGCGATGGCGAAGCCGATGGTCGCCGCCGTTCGGATGACCGGGATGAGCAGGTCGGCTGCTCTGGGCTCTGCCCGGTCCGTGTTAGATGTCCTGATCATGATATCTCCTCGGGTTGTTGCTCAGATCCCGCCAAAGCGTTCACCGACCCACTCTTCGCTCTTCTTCCACAGCGCCTGTGCGCGGTCGGGATCGAGCGCGTAAGGCTGCACTCCGGAACGCAGCCCAGGAGCTGAAGCGACCTCGGCAACGTGGCAATCTTCACAATAGCGACCCCCAGTCGCCTCGGCGTCGGCGACGCAGGCCGCCCACACCGACGTAGCCGCACCTTGCGGAATACTCTTCCAGCTAAAGGGCGCAGTGCCCTTGGGTTGGCTGGCGTTGATCTCCGCGATCAATTTCTCCAGTGCGCCGGGCGCCATGTGGCGAGTAAGCTCCGTATGAATGGTCCCCGGGTGCACCGCCGTCGCTCGGATGCCTCGTGCCCTGTGGCGGCGGTCGAATTCGACCGCAAGCAGCACGTTCGCGGTCTTGGAGCGGCCATAGGCAATGAATTCGGCGTAGGGGGAGCGCTCGAAGTTCGGATCGTCAAGATCGACGTCGGAATATCGGTGGCCCGCCGAGGAGAGATTCACGAGTCGTGAACCTCGCCGTAGGAGCGAGGCGATGCGATTCACCAGAACGAAGTGTCCGAGGTGGTTGGTGCCGAGCTGCGTTTCAAACCCGTCGACCGTCATACCTTTGGGGCATGCCATGACGCCGGCATTGGCAACGATCACGTCGAACGGTTTGCCGGCGGCAAGCAATCCATCGGCGCACCGGCGGACGCTTTCGAGCGATGCCAGATCGAGTTGAACGAGCTGCAGAGAGCCTCCGCGTGCGGCCTGAGAGCGAACCGCCTCGGTAGCCTCCTGCGCCTTCGAGAGATCACGTGCGGCTCCCACGACTTCCGCCCCATGTGCCGCCAGCGCGCGCGCCGTTTCGACGCCGAGCCCCGCGGAAACACCGGTGACGAGCACCCGCCTTCCGGTCAGGTCAATGCCCTGCAGTACCTCATTCGTGGTCGATGTGGGTCCAAATGAGTGGGTCATGATGGTCACTCCTCGGTGTTTTCGGTTCGCCCTACCGCTGCACCATGTAAGGTGGTTTAATGGGAAGTGGAGGGAGCCTCCGCTTAATATACGGAGGGCTCCTCCGCTTTGCAAGTGCTTTCCTCGGGAGGAGCGGTTACAAGTGAAACGAAAGCCCCTTGCGCAAGCGCGCAAACCTCGCGCCGACAGCGCCCGGAATCGACAATTATTGATCGACACTGCCAAGGCGGCGTTTGCAGATGTCGGGCTAAACGTCAGCCTGGAGGAGATTGCGCGTCGCGCCTGCGTCGGAATCGGCACACTCTATCGCCATTTCCCGAGTAGAGAGGCGGTTGTCGAAGCGGTTTACCGCCGCGAGGTCGAACAGTTGGCGGAAGCCGTCCCACAACTACTAAAATCATCGCCGCCGGGCGAAGCGCTGCATAAGTGGATGCACCTATTCGTCGATTACATCGCCACCAAGCGGCTGATTGCACCATCGCTGGGGGCGGCGGCAGGCGCGACGTCCGCGCTCCGTGCAAACTCGGCGGAACTGATCTCGCGCGCGATGACGACCCTTGTGAAACGCGCTGCCGAAAGTGGAGAGGTGCGCAAAGACATCGCCCCATCTGACTTGTTGCGCGCGATGGTCGGTGTGAGCTATGGCAACCCCGACGAGGCGTGGGAGGCGAGCGCGCGGCGGCTTATCGACCTCCTGATGGACGGACTGCGGCGCAAAAAACGGTGATCGCAGCGAGCCTATCAGATCGTGGCGGCGGCGACATTTCCTTTAGCGCGTCCACGGTCGACGTAGACGAGAGCCTCCGAGCTGCGTAGCGATATGCGACGCCAGCGCGCCGGGCTGATACCGACGGCGCGGCGAAAGGACCTGGTCAAATGCGACTGGTCCGAGAATCCGCATGTCAGCGCAACGTCCGTCAGCCTCTGCCGTGTGGATGTCATCATGAGCTTGGCGCGCTCGACTCTTCGCGCGGCGACATACGCCATGGGTGCGGAGCCAAAGCTCTGTCTGAATGCTCGCGAAAAATGACTTTTGCTCAAGGCCACGCAGTCTGCAATTTCTTGAATCGCCACTTTCGATCCAAGATTGTCCTCTATGTACTCGAGGGCCCGGTTGGCTTGCCAAGCGGCGAGACCGCCGGGCCGCAAAATGCTTTGCAACCGCGGCGTATCAATGCCAATCGCTTTGGACTCCCCGCCGAGGAGGGTCGACGCATCTCTCAAGCAGCGCCAGGCCACCTCACGATTCGACTCAAAGAATACCATCGCCCGCATCACTAGATCTCCCACTCGGGCCGCAGCCGATGCAATCGCGGTTTGGTCTTTCATTCCCCTTCCACTCCTCGTTCGTCGGCGGGTCAGTCAAGGTCGATGGTCAATCGAATCGGCCCGGGGCCGGATAACTCGCTGGATGAAACTACTCTGCGTGAACCGTTTGCGCTTGCGTGCGCTTAACGCAGATTGCTCTAAATTGGCGCCAAATGCGCCGGAAGTCGGCGTGCGCGGGTCGGGCGATATCCCAACAGAAATTGGCAATTTCGCGCAGGCGGGTACAAGATTATGCCGCCAATAGATCGAGCATACACGGCTCAACGAGTCGGAGCACCGCATGACTGAATCGACAAACCCTACCACGACCGACGCCGGCGCACCGGTCGCGAGCGACGAACATTCACTCACTATTGGTGCGGATGGTCCCATCGTGCTGAACGATCATTACTTGATCGAGCAGATGGCCAACTTCAATCGCGAACGCATCCCGGAGCGTCAGCCGCACGCGAAGGGGGGCGGCGCCTTCGGACATTTCGAGGTCACCCAAGACGTGAGGCGCTACACGCGGGCCGCCGTTTTCCAGCCGGGCGCCAAGACCGAGACCTTGATCCGCTTCTCGACGGTGGCCGGTGAGCGGGGGAGTCCCGACACCTGGCGCGACCCGCGCGGCTTCGCCCTGAAGTTCTATACGAGCGAGGGCATCTATGACATGGTCGGCAACAACACGCCGGTCTTTTTCATTCGAGATCCCTTGAAGTTCCAGCATTTTATCCGCTCGCAGAAGCGCCGCGCGGACAGCGACCTGCGCGACCACGACATGCAGTGGGACTTCTGGACGTTGTCGCCCGAGTCGGCGCATCAGGTGACGTGGCTCATGGGTGATCGAGGCATCCCCAAAAGCTGGCGTCATATGAACGGCTATTCGAGCCATACGTATATGTGGGTCAATGCACAGGGTGCGAAATTTTGGGTGAAGTATCACTTCAAGACCGATCAGGGCGTTGATTTCCTGACGCAGGCCGACGCGGACCGTCTGGCCGGGGCGGACGGCGATTATCATCGGCGAGATTTGTTTAGCTCGATCAAGAAGGGTGAATTCCCGCGCTGGACGCTGAAGATGCAGATCATGCCGTTTGCGGACGCCAAGACCTATCGTTTCAATCCGTTCGACCTCACCAAGGTGTGGCCGCACACAGACTATCCCCTGATCGAAGTGGGCAAGCTGACGCTGGACCGCAACATCGCGGATTTCCACACCGAGATCGAGCAGGCGGCCTTCGAGCCCAATAATCTGGTGCCTGGTATCGGACTGAGTCCGGACAAGATGCTGCTGGCCCGCGGGTTCTCCTATTCCGATGCGCACCGCGCTCGGCTCGGCGTCAACTACAAGCAAATCCCCGTGAACCGACCGAAATCACCCGTGCACAGCTACAGCAAGGACGGCCCCATGCGGGTTCAGAACGTGTCGGATCCGGTCTACGCGCCGAACTCCTACGGCGGACCCAAAGCCGACCCGGAGCGCACGGACGCAGCGGGCCTCTGGTCCGCCGACGGCGACATGGTGCGCAAGGCGTACACCCTGCGCCCCGAGGATGATGACTTCGGTCAGGCCGGCACCATGGTACGTCGCGTACTCGATGACGCGGCGCGCGCACGCCTCGTGAGCAATATCGTCGGACACCTCAAGGACGGGGTTTCCGAACCCGTGCTCGGGCGGGCCTTCGAGTATTGGCGCAAGGTCGACAAAGATCTCGGTGACCGCATTGCAGCCGGGATAAAAGAGAAGTAACGGCGCCACGCAGCGTACCTCGACTCCACTAGCCGACGCCGAGGAAAAAGACGGGGGTCACGTCCGTGGTGAGCCACCCGCCGAAAGAGCCGCAGGTTGCCGGAGCCGACTCAATGTTGCCTTCATCGGCCGCCTCCGCCATCGGAGGCGGCGCCGACGAACGGGTTGTTGTTTGACGGCAATTGCCGCGATGATCACTCGAGTGCTCCCCTACGGCGCGCGGTCGCCATATGAGTATCTGTCGCGACGCGGCGATCTATCCCACGCGGCTGGTCAGCGGATCAGTGTGGCGGACCGGTCCCGCCGCCATCCTCGTTCGGGACGAACCCGCCGTTGGTATCGGCGAAGCTGAAGTGGACGTACACGAGGTCGCCGTTGGGGCCAGTTGCATTGAGAACCGCGCCGGGCAGGTAGGTCATCTGCACGCGATCGACGCGGGGCACTCGAGATCGCGCAACTCAGAGTGCGGCGCGCGATCGAGCTCAAGCTCGTACCCTCGGTGCACGGCGCCAGCGGCAAGTATCGGTTGACCGTGGAGCCCTCGGGTGCGAGCGCCGGGCATGCGACGGTGGGGACGCTTGACTCGGTCGCGTTGGGACCCGACGGCTACGTGACCATATTCCTGTATTCGGCCGCGCTGACATCGGGACTGTACGACGTCGCCCTGAATGCGAGCGAGTCCGCACGCGCGGATGAAGGCGACCGGTTTGAATTCCGGGTGCCGTGAGCTGGTTGGCGTCATGAGATTCGGACTGATAAGTCATATTAATATCAATACTTTCCCCAATATACTGCAACTAAAATATGTAATTCTTAATGGGGCGTCTCGGTCTTCCGGAGGACGAATGTCGAGGGTGGGGCGTGGACACCGTTCACCCTCGTTCCGCCGTTATGGATCGCGTCGCATCCGGACCCAGGTCAGCGCAACCCGCGCGACCGTGCTGTCGTGCGACTTCGCAATGATCTCCCGTACGTCATCGCACCAAGGCACAGGGGGCTGACGCGCAGGCCCGAACGGCCGAGCGTCACATAATGATCGAGAGCCATTTGAATTCTCCGAGGACGCCGGTACCCGCTCCGGCGGCTACAATCGACCGAGGCTGTGTGAAAACGCTGATTAATTTGATAGCGTAGAGCCTTCTACTTCCGAGTAGCGGGAGGGACTGGTGAAGCGATTTATCGAAGGCGAAGATCGTAGTCAGAGCACGCTG